>RCNC010000081.1_pt1 | contig 47491 bp, 46 predicted proteins | sample 2041301 | NCBI WGS metagenome assembly RCNC01 (sample SAMN09708231, study PRJNA481090) | Marine sediment metagenome, whole genome shotgun sequencing project. | biome: marine sediment; feature: ocean; material: sediment; isolation source: Sewage treatment plant 13A marine sediment (STP13A) ...
ATTGTTTGTTTCGGGGTCATGGGGTATGCCTGTTACCAGCATGTATCTGGCACAATGCATGGTGAAAAGTTAATGTAATATTGCTTCAAAACCACGCAATGTATACTCATTATAGCAAGATTGCTATCTTTTTTCAGGTTCTGCTCAGGGCTTTTCGTGCTTCCTGGCGAAGAATCATATCCAGAATAACCAGTGAAGCCATCGATTCAACAATTGGTACCGCCCTGGGAACAACACATGGATCGTGCCTTCCTTTGGCCTGAAGTGTTACCTGGTCGCCATCATAGTTGGCAGTTTCCTGCTGCAGAGATATTGTCGCAGGTGGTTTGAAGGCAACCCTGAAGAATATAGATTCACCGTTGGCAATACCACCCTGGATGCCGCCCGAGTTGTTTTTGGTGGTACCGAGCCTGCCTTCTTTCTGGATGAACGGGTCGTTGTGCTGTGAACCTTTCATTCTTGTACCTGAAAAACCGGAGCCGATTTCAAACCCTTTTGTCGCCGGTATTGCCAGCATGGCCTGGGCCAGTTTGGCTTCGAGTTTTTCGTAAACAGGCTCTCCGATACCTGCCGGGACATTTCTAATTACACAGGAAACAATTCCGCCAGTGGAGTCGCCTTCGTCTTTTAGTGCAATAATAAGCGAACGCATCTGTTCAGAAATGCTCATATCGGGACAACGCAGGTCGGTATTGTCAACCTGTTCCCGGGTAATGGTATTGATATCCGGCTGGCTGGCCTCAAAGGGCCCAACCCCGCTGACCCAACTAACAATCTCCACGCCAAACTGTTCTCTGAGGATTTTGTCAGCAACGGCACCGGATGCCACCGTGCCGATTGTTTCCCGGGCGCTCGATCTTCCTCCTCCTGAAGATGCCTTGATGCCGTATTTGGCCATATAGGTGAAATCGGCGTGAGATGGCCGTGGAATTGTGTTCATATCGCCATAATCTGAAGGCCTCTGGTCAAGGTTATTAACCTTGAGAGCAATGGGGCTGCCGAGGGTAATACCATTTTCCGTGCCTGAGAGGATGGTGACGGAATCCCCTTCAGCCCGGTCAGTTGTTAATTTTGATTGCCCGGGTCTCCGGCGGCTGAGTTGGGTCTGGATATCATCCTCTGTTAAATGTATCCCTGGGGGGCAGCCGTCAATAACAACCCCGACGGCTTTACAATGTGATTCTCCAAAGGTGGATATCCGGAACAGTGTTCCAAAATTACTTGACATAAGGGCTTCCTCAACGATCTTGAAAAATTAGTGAACGGCTGTCATTCTTGTCAGCGCTATACCCTAAGCATATTTGGTTATTAGAAAAGGCAGGAAAATAAAAAAGGTTCTTCCGATAAACGAGTACCTGTTTGCTATTATCATCACTCAGTTGTCCATCAGATTGCCTTTGCTCGCCAGTGGTGGGACGTCAAAACTCGCTGACGCTCAGGCAGGTTTGACGTCTTGTTCCACCACCTGCTCCGCTGCTCAGCGGCACCGAATGGGCAACAGCATGCATGCGCATACCTTTCCAGGTAGGCGATATCCAGATGATCCATAAAAATTACTTTTCTGTATGTTCCACCTATGGGTACATCACTGTTTCCCAAGCAGCGTCTCCGATAGCGCAATGGATTCATCAGTCAGCCTCTGGACTTCTCTAATCAATAATAATTGCTGGTGACGATAGGTGTTGTCTATTTCAGGTTCTTTATCAACAGCGAGCGTCTGGTACTGATGCATCCAGTCGAACATGAACTTATTGGCGTTCTGAAGACGTGATATGGCCTCATCAATAAATCTTTTTTGTACAGAATCCGGCTTTGAGATAGATTGTAATGTAATCTCAAGCTCATACATATAGCCGATTTTTTCCATGGCCCGGTCATGTACCTCTATGATTTTCTCCCGTAACCTGTTGTTTTCTCTGGTTTGCTCATCCGTGCAGGCGGAGACAACCAGAAATACTACCAAAATCGGGCCCCAAAAGCGGCCGAGTTTCAGGAGTGTCAGCTTTTGCATGAGGAAAGCCACGCTTCGAGTTCTGACTGTCTGATCACGATGGTGCGAGTTGACCACCGTTTCTGGAGAAAATCCAGCAAGACAAGCAGCTCAGGTCTGCTGATCGACTTAATCGGCGGCATGAATCTGCTGCGGCTGGTTTTTGCAGTTTTGCCTGAATCCCTGCTTCCATATACGATCAGGCATGGAAGTTCATTGAGCCGTCGGGACAGGTATGGGCTCTTTTCCAGCGGCGGGTAGAGTTTTTTTAATCCCTGCCCAGACAGACCGTGGCACTGGGAACATTGTTTCTGGTAAACTATTTCTCCGGGATGTTCCTGGGTACATCCTGACACAAATCCGAATAAAAATAACCATAGACACGTCCTCACAGATATACCAAAGAGGATGTTGTCAGGTTTCATTGAGCAGCCTCTTTATATCAATAATAAGCTGATCGACCGATTCCTCTTCAGTGCCCCGGTAATACCCCCTTATTCTGCCGGACTGATCGACGAGACAGAAGGAGCCTGAATGAATGAAGCCGCCCGGTGCCTGCTTGTCTTCCATTGCCCCGAGCATATAGCGGTGAGCGGTGTCGTAAATTTCATTTTTGGGACCGGTAACCAGATGCCATCGAGCGGCTGAAATTTCCAACCGTTCGGCGTAGTCATGCAACACCTCAACACTGTCATGCTCGGGGTCAATGGTGTGAGAGAGCAGAAGGAAATTGTCCTGTTCCGAGAACGATTCGTAGACACGGAGCATCTGGGATTTCATGATGGGGCAGATGGTTGGACAGCTGGTAAAAAAAAAGTCTGCCACATATACCTTGCTGGCAAAGAGCGATTGTGAGACAGGGGTACCCTCCTGGTTTGTAAAAGTATATGGTACCTCTATGGTGCCAAGTATCGGCAGCGGTTCCTTCGGTTTCAGGCTGCAGCCTGGCATGAGCGTAAGCATGACCAATGCCAGAAGCAGGCCGGTCCGGACCGGAATAGTGACCAGCAGATAACTCTTTTGTAATGGCGCCATAGTTTCCTGTTTCGTTTGAATAAACAATCTTGAGAATAGAGGCTATTTTGTATAAACTCTTAACGAGTTACATGATTTTCGCGGAGTTGACAACCGTTTCCCCGCTTAATTGATGAAATCAAGACGTTTAATAACCAAGGGAGAGAGAATAGTTATGAAAAAAGTGGCACTGGTGACGTACGATCCAGAAATGATGTGCTTTTCCCATGTCCTGCTCTATGCTGTTGATTTTATGGAAAAGGGATATGAAGTAAAAGTGGTGATAGAGGGTGGAGCTGTTAAATTGGTGTCAGCGTTCTTAAAAGCCGATGCCCCATTTGCAGAACTGTTTGGCAAGGTAAAAGAAGCAGGGCTGATTGATTGTGTCTGTAAGGCCTGCTCAGCGAAGCTGGGGAGCATGGAGGATGCAAAAAAACTGGGTCTGAATGTGTCAGGTACTATGATGGGACACCCGTCACTTGAAGAATATATCGACCAGGGCTTTCAGATTATTACCTTTTAAGCGAAATCGTCTACCGCCTTGGTCGGCCTGGGCGGGTCTGCCGAGCGTTCCGGTTTGCCGCATACAAACACAGTGCCCGACAACGCTTATATGGAATAGACGCTCAGTCTTTATGATATCAATCCTGAATATTTTGGCTAGCGATAGTAAAGGTGAGAGCTTCCCATGGTCTGCAAACATTTGTGGAGGTTTTTTCTGAACTCTCTTCGATCCCAGATTCCCTGGATGTGTCCCCGTCTGAGCGCATTTCGTGCAGAGTGGTAATTAGGGGGGATAGTAATTCCCGTTGTTTCCCGTATGACGCGGGGACCGGCAAATCCGATACGTGAAGAACGAATGGCAAACTGATAAGGCGAGCAGCCAAGAAATGAAGCAACTGGTCCAGCATAAGAGTTGTTATCATAAACAACAATATAGAGACCGCCAGCATCGATGTATTCACGAACAGCCATGGTACATTTGGGCATTTGCACTACACCGAGTGTACCTTCCTGGATTCTGATTCCACCCGTCGAATGAATGTAAGCAAGGAGCGGCCGTTTTTTCCGTTGGGCAAGCTTGCAGGCCTGAACAAACTTTTCCCCTTCGGTGGACCCGACGGTACCATTTCTGAAATCTGAGTAAAAGATCGTTGTAACAATTTTTATCCCGTCAATCTGGGCTGAAAAAGTCATATTACTGCTTTTTCGCTTGGTCTTTTCTTTTGCCATCTGCAAACGCTCAGAAAAACCGGTGTAACCAAGCGGGTTCTGAGCTTCAAGATGGGTGTTAAAAAAACGGATTGATCCCGGGTCAAAAACGTTTTCCAGGTACCACTGGTACTCGAGGGGAAAATGGTGCCCACAGGATTCGCAGACACCTGCAAATTCACCGTAAAGATCCGGAATCCATAGATCTTTACAGCCGTGTCTGTCAGCATTGGGGCAACTGACGGCACGATCGCTATTGGCCAGCGGGCTGGTGTAGGTATCTGTCAATTCCAGAGAATCCTGGCGTTGACTGCTGCTTTTACCATTACCGTTATAGGTGATCAGTTTTGCCGCTTTTCTCTCGTTTCGAGGGGTCTTCAGGAATTTGATGGCGGCGTTGAAGGGTTCGGTAACTCGTTTCAGCATTACCGAACCTTCTCCGGAAACATCGTGGAGGACTTTACGGACCTGTCGTTTATGGTTCTTGAAGATGTCATAACGAAGGGTGTAGTAGATATGCTCGCTGTAAATTCGTACCTGCCGCATCACCGACTTCTGGGCTTCCGGTTGACCAATATAGCCATGGGTTGCCAGACCAAGGTACTTATCTGAACGGAGACGCAGCAGCCTTGTCGTTTCCTCACTGCTCAGGTCCCAGGAGACAACTACGTCGAATTCCTGGTTTTCCTTCTTTGATTTCTTTCGACCGATCTCAAGCGTCCGGAACGACTTGAAACTCTTAGTTGAGAGAACGACTCGATCGGTGGCGCTTATCATTTCCTGCCGTACCTGGCCGAAAAAGTTGAAATCATCCCTTCGTGCACCCAGCGGCGGTTCATTAATTATTTTATCAATGGTTCCGTGATTGAGATTGTCCAGGGCGGTGAGCCGCAGCCTGTCGGCGCAAAGTTCAATCAGTTCACGGGGTACCTTGCTTCCTTCCCGGACTCTACCTTCAATTGCCGCCGCTCCTTCGGGGGAAATTACGGAATAGTATCCGTGGCTGCACATCATCCGGTAATCTGACAGTCCTATGGCCTCAGCCCCTCCTGACCCCCCTTCAGAAATCAATGAGACCGCAGGCACCCTCAGCTTGGTCATGCCATAGATATTTCGAGCAATTTGCTGAGCGGCGCCGGGATATTCTTCAACAGGATAAGAACCAGGGGTAAATACATAGAAATGAATCGGTATACCTTCGGTTTCAGCAACCTTCATATACCTCAGTGCTTTTTCATTGCCTTCCGGTTTGCACGAGCCTCCGTTGCGGTATTCTTCACCATGCCCTGATTCCTGGCCGATAACCATTAACGTTGCCGTGTGTGTTTTTTTCTTTCCCTTTCTGGTGATAGTGGCTTTTGCGCATACCATGGCCGGATCTATGTTGGCATCATCTTCACCGCCGAGCTCGGTATAATCGTCATAAACATTTTCGAGGATATCTTTGAGGCTGAAACGCTGGAGAGATCGTACAATTCTGACGCGCTCCATGGGCGTGAGCTGTTCCTCTGCCCGTTCCTCAAGGAAGCTGATTGACTCATGGAGCTTGCGGATTTCTCCAGCGACCTCCTCTTCTGAATAATCGTATACGGTCAGCTTCAACTGATCACAATTTGCTTTGAAGCCTTCAAGGTTGCCCCAGTTGGAATAATCCTTGATCTGGATCAGATAATTAATCCGCTCCTCAATTTTTTGGAGCTGCTTTAATTGCTCATTCATAAAAGTATAATAAGTGCCCTGAATCAGAATGCCAGAAGACGAGCCAGGTTGTTTTTAAGGTAATTAAGATTGGTGGTAATGGGGCCGCCGCTGGAATCCTGTCCCTTTATTACCGTCTTATCAATAAAGCTGGCAGCACGCTGCTTGGCTTCAGCCATACTATCGGCCCAGACTAGAGCCAGTGCGAGGTTCGGATCAAAATCACTCGGTATGGTGTATGATCGATCGTAAGGAACATGAGTGTATACAGCCGACCAGTCATAATCAGGAAATGAAAAGTCGGTAATTGTCCCGATCCATGGCGAGAATCCTCTCTTTGTATCCTCGGCGACAATGCGCAATTCTATTGCTGCACCCTTGAATTCAATGTCTTTTTGTTTGTAGCCGAGGCGCTCGCCGAGGGCCAGCCGGATCTGTTCACGTATCAGGTTCGGGTGTTTATTATCCAGGTAGCTTATCCGGGCAGATATGTCATTCTCCACCTGGATACGGGTGTTTACTTCAAGGAGATAGGGCTGACCGCTGCGGGATACGATCCATTCCCAGGTGCCGACATTGTCATAGTTAACATGATCTGCCAGTTTCAGTGAATAGTTGACAATCTGATCGAGAACCGCCTCTTCATTGAAATCATAGTCAAAACAGGAACTGTGAAATCCTGGGGCAGCCTCAACTCTTTTTTGTCTGCCGGTAGACTGTATGGTGCAGTTTCTGGAACTGAAATGCACCCGTTCGTTGTAGGTGGAGCACACCAGCTGAACTTCCAGGTGATTATAGTCGCGCAAGCATTGCTCGATCAACACTCCGCCGTCGCCAAACTGTCGTTTTGCATAGTTCTGGAGTTGGCGATAGACCCGACGGAAATGTTCAATTTCAGCTACTTCTTCAATTCCCATACCGCCGCCTCCGGCGGCCGCCTTAACAAGAATCGAAGGGTTTTCAATTCCATCATTCTGCTGGTCTTTCAAGAGGGTTGCAGCAATTTCTTCTGCTTCCATTTCATTATAGATCGGTGCATCAGTGCCTGGAATCGTAGGGATACCGAGTTGATTGGCGACACGCTTGGTGTTAATTTTGTCGCCAAGATTCCTGATAACCTCCCAGTTCGGACCGATAAAAGTCAGGGCACGATCTCTGTTCGTTGCCCTGCGGGCAAATCTGAAGTCTTCTGAAAAGAAACCGTATCCAGGATGTATTGCAGTACAGGAGGTGTGGTCAGCAACCGCAAAAATATCATTTGGTTCGGTATAACTTGTTATTCGCCAGGCATTTTGCTCACTTCCTTCTGTACGGTTGCACATGACGTGTTCTGAATCTTTGTCTGCATCAGTATAAACAACCACATAATCGAGGCCCAGGTCCTGGCAGGCATTCATGATGCGGATGGCAATTTCACCTCTGTTGGCGATAAGTACCTTTCCTTCCACATTAATCCTCTTGGTATAAAATTTTATATGGGTGCCATGAGAGCAGACAACGGTTTTGTTGTCAGATTGCTCCACGAGAGTATTTACTGGAGAACCCTATTAATATAGTAAAGAGTATGAATAAATCAAAGAGAAATCACGCTTTGATTGGCATGATTTATCAATTTAGTCATCGTTTCTCCCCCAATTGAGCCCCTTTGTCCTTGACTTTCGGATGAATTATCCCTAGAGATTCTTCATTAAACAGTGAGTCCACCTATATTATGTGATTGTTCCTATCCTTGGTCTCATCCTTTATACGGCAACGACAGAAACGGACAAATATGAGCAACAATGATGATGCACCTCCACCGGCAGACGGAGATCAGGTTTCAATTTTCAGACGACTGAGAGATTTCTTCCCTTTTGGCAGGGCACCTGGCAGCACCGAAGCTCTGGAGCACGAAATTCAGGAACTACTCGAAGAGGGTGAAGAGCATGGGCTGATTTCCAGTCTCGAAGAGCGGATGATCAATGCCATATTTGGTTTTAGTGATACCCGGGCAGCTGAAATTATGACGCCGGCGGCAGAGATAATCAGTTTTGAAATCTGCACGCCGGTTTCGGAAATTATTGAGGTGATAATCGAGGAGGGCTTTACCCGTATCCCGATCTACAGGGAAAATTCCGACAGGATTATCGGTATCCTGCACGCCAAGGATCTTTTGCGGATTTGCGTTCGTGGCAGTGAGTATGACGGTAATCTTGAGCGTTACCTCAACAATGCTGATTTCGTATCAGAAGATAAGCAGATCGGGAAACTGCTCAAGGAGTTCCAGAAAAACAAGACTCACATGGCAATTGTCATGGATGAATTTGGAGCCGTTCGAGGATTGATTACCCTGGAGGATATTCTTGAAGAAATTGTCGGTGAAATTGATGACGAGTATGATGTTGAAGATGATGATTTTGAGAAAATCGATGAAAATACCTCACTGGTCAGGGGAAAGGTTGACATAGAAGATGTGGAAGAGCGGCTCAACATTGAACTGCCCAAAGGGCCGTATGAATCAATTGGTGGTTTAATCATCCACTCCCTTGGACGTCTGCCCAAAGATGGTGAATCTGTTCACCTCGGCGACATTGAATTGATTGTTGAGTCGGCCGGAAAAAGAAAAGTTAAGAAGGTAAAGGTGGTCTGCCCAGAGATTGAGGAATCTGATTAATGCTGACGGCCCGGAAGCATGGATGGCTCAATGGAGTAGTGCTCTTCCCACTTATGGCCTGGCTTGGGCTACCCGGCAGGTTTTCTCTCTGGCCACTGCTGCTCATCTGCCTGTTCCCCCTGCTTTTCTGGCTCTCCGGGGCTGCAACTGCAAGACAGGCGTTTGGGCGCGGACTGCTTTCAGGAATGGTCTTTTATGTCCTCCAGTTGTACTGGATTGTCTCAGTACTGAGCACCTTTGGCGGTCTGCCCTGGATTTTTTCTGCTCTGTCCCTGTTGCTGCTCGCCTTTTACATGAGCATCTACCTGGGTCTTTTTTCATGCTGTTTTTATCTGTTGGACAGAAAGGCAGGATTCTGGCTCTGGCTGCCGGCGGTTCCCTGCCTATGGGTTGGACTTGACTGGGTAAGATCCTGGTTCATCAGCGGATTTCCCTGGATGGATTTCGGCTATGGCCTCTGGTCTGTTCCCGGAGCTTTGCAGACAGCTGACCTGTTTGGACATCACTTTCTGACCTTCATGATTCTTCTGATTAATGTTGTCCTCTATCTCTTTATCTGTCGTCGTTTCAGCATGGTTCAAAGGATCAGCTCAGCCGCTGTCGTACTGATACTGCTCAGTTGCGGACTGCTTTATTCTAAAACGCGATGGACTGAAATACTGGCTTTGATCGATGATGCGGCTGTTGCTGAGGTTGGAATTGTCCAGGGTAATATTGAGCAGGGAAAGAAGTGGTCACCCGAGGAGCGGGTAAAAACGGTTGACTCCTACCTTGGCCTCAGTGAGCGTTTACTTGTGGGAAAATCTCCTGATCTTATCGTCTGGCCGGAAACTGCCCTGCCGTTCTATCCACGTGGGAATGACTTAATCAAGCCGGTTAAAGCGTTTTTGGCGGGATCCGGCACAACACTTCTCACCGGGGCACCCTGGTATGAGATTATAGACTGGGACAAGCGCCAGTTTGAGTATTTTAACGGCGCATTCATGCTCTCACAAACGGGTGAAACGAGTGTCCACTATTTCAAATCCCACCTGGTGCCTTATGGAGAATATGTTCCGCTGAAAAAATATATGCCCTTTCTGGCACCACTGGTAGAAGCAGCCGGAGATTTTACACCCGGTGCTGTGGGCTCACCGCTCGAGGCCGGTCGAGTTAAAGCAGGGGTTTTGATCTGTTACGAATCGATATTTCCGGACATAGGACGGCGCTGGGTGGAAAATGGAGCCAATGTACTTGTCAATTTGACCAATGATGCCTGGTATGGTAAATCAAGTGCCCCATACCAGAGTTGGGCGATGACGGTTCTGCGTTCAGTTGAAACCAGGCGCAGCATGGTACGCTCGGCAAATACCGGTATCTCAGGGGTGATTGACCCGCTTGGACGTATAAAGAGCGAATCAGAGCTTTTTGTGGCCTGGGCAGAGACGATTGAAATACCGTTAATGACCCAGAGATCTGCATTTGTATCCGGAGGCTTTCTGTTCGGACCGATCTGTGCAGCGGTTGGAGTGCTAATCTGCATTGTTGCTTTGGGGATGGATAGACGGCGAAGAAAGACGTAAGGAGCCTTGTTGGTATAAATGACATGGAGATGCCTTCATTAAGGTTCTTCCGGTAAAGATGTAAATTACCCCGACGAGTAGGCAAACTTTTTAGAGTCACTGGATAAGTGCCTTGGTGGAGACTCTAAGTTTCAGATTTCAAAATTCTCTCATGATTGCTTGTTTTTTATGACAGGTTTTCAGGAGTAAGGCACTAAATAAAGAGTGATCAAATGGCACAGGAAACAGGATCGGCGGTATCGTTTCATAAACTCAATGATATGAAAAGTCGCATGCAGGCTTTGAAGGAGCATCTTTGACTTAGCTGCCAAAAAAGAAGAAGTTGAGCAGCTTGAACGCCAGACGCTGGCGCCTGATTTTTGGAGTGATGCCGGTCGCGCCCAGAAAGTCCAGAAACAACTCGGTCAAATTCAGGAAATTATCAAGAGCTGGGAGGATACCTGGGGAGAAATAGAGGAGGCCGAACTGCTGCTTGAAATGGCAGTAGAGGAAAAAGATCATGATGCTGAGCAGGAAGTTGCCGAAAGTTTGGAATCAATTGACAGCGATATCGGGATTACTGAGCTCGAGTGTATGTTCGGCGGTGAGCATGATTCCTCAAATGCAATCATTTCAATTCATGCCGGTGCTGGAGGAACTGAAGCCCAGGACTGGGTTGATATTCTTATGAGGATGTATCTTCGCTGGGCTGAAGCCAAAGGGTTGAAAACGAATATTCTCGATTATCTTCCCGGTGATGAAGCAGGGGTGAAAAGTGTTTCGATCTTTTTCAAGGGAAAGCATGCCTACGGGTATCTGCGTTCTGAACTGGGTATCCACCGGCTGGTAAGAATTTCTCCGTTTGACGCAAGCGGCCGGAGGCATACATCTTTTGCCTCGGTTATGGTTATGCCGGAACTCGATGATACGGTTAACGTTGATATTGTCGAGAAAGATCTGAGGATTGACACCTATCGAGCAAGCGGTGCGGGAGGGCAGCATGTCAACAAGACTGATTCTGCCATCCGTATCACTCACCTGCCGAGCGGAATTGTCGTCCAGTGCCAGAATGAACGGTCACAGCATCGTAACAAGGATATGGCCATGAAGATGCTGATGTCGCAATTGTATGAACGAGAGCGACAGCGGCAGCACGAGGAACAGCAGGGGCTCCATGGAGAGAAAAAGGAGATTGGCTGGGGGAGTCAGATACGCTCCTATGTCTTGCAGCCATACCGGATGATCAAGGATCACCGTACCGATTATGAAATGGGTAATGTTGATGCGGTTCTTGACGGCAACCTGGAACCTTTTATTAAGGCCTATCTGCTTTGGGCAAAGTAGGGGGGCAGGATAGAGACCTTACCGACGTTCCACAGGTTCCTTCTGGATCTGCATAGCCGAACTGCAGCTGCAGCACATGGCGCCGCCGCTCTCATGGCACATGGCCGTGAGTGGGTGACGGGTCCTGGCGGCACGTCTTCTGCAGAGATTGACAATGAGCGCAGCCCCGATAAAAAGGGGTATTGTTACTATAAAGGTGACCACTAATTCCATGAGGTACGTTTAGCCTCCAAAATCATCAAAGTGGATATTTTCTGTCTCAACACCGAGATTATCCAGCATGTCCATTACCGATGAATTCATCATCGGCGGTCCGCAAATATAGTAATGCAGATCTTCCGGTGCCGGGTGATCTTTCAGGTAGTGATCATAGAGCACCATGTGGATAAAACCGGTATACCCCTGCCAATTATCTTCCGGGAGCGGTTCCGACAGGGCAAGGTTGAAAGAGAAATTATCATGAGCTTCAGCCATTTCTTCGAACTCTTCCTGGTAGAATACCTCCTTCATTGAGCGGCCGCCATACCAGAAAGAGACCTTACGATCGGTCTTAATACGTTTAAAAAGATCAAATATGTGGCTGCGCATCGGAGCCATTCCCGCCCCGCCCCCGATATAAACCAGCTCTTCATCTCCATCTTCAAGATAAAATTCTCCAAAAGGACCAGAAATGGTTACCTCATCTCCCTCTTTGAGATTGAAAATATAGCTCGATACCTGGCCGGGTGGTAGGGTCGGCTGTCCCGGGGGAGGACTGGAAATTCGCACATTCAGCTTTATGATACCACTTTCCTCAGGGTAGTTGGCCATTGAATAGGCCCTTGTTACCGGGGTATGGACATGTGATTTGTACTGGAACATCTTAAACTTCGTCCAGTCCCCGAGAAAGCGTTCATCAATCTCAAAATTTTTATACTCAAGGACATGGGGAGGGACCTCAATCTGGATATACCCTCCTGCCCTGAAATCCACATGGTCGCCTTCAGGCACCTTCAGAACCAGTTCTTTTATGAAGGTGGCGACATTCTCATTTGACTCAACCACACATTGCCACTTCTTGGTTTCGAGCATTTCAGGTGGTACCTGGATTTTCAGATCGCGTTTGATCGGTACCTGGCAGGCGAGGCGGTATCCTTGCCGTGCTTCCCGCCTGGAAATAGACGACTCTTCGGTGGGAAGGATCGAACCGCCTCCTTCTGTCACAATACAGCGGCACTGGGCGCAGCTCCCGCCTCCGCCGCAGGCGGAGGAGAGAAAAATACCCTGATCGGCAAGTGAGGTGAGCAGTTTTCCACCTGGTTCTGTTAACAGTTCCTTATTATCGTTCACCAGAATAGAGATATCGCCACTTGGCAGAAGCGTTCGCTTGGCAATAACGATCAGTGAAACGAGAATGAACTGGATAATGAGGAAAATGGTGACTCCCGTGAGAATTTCATTCATCCTGCAATCCCCGCATCGGTTGAAATAACATTGTTTTAATCAGCATGATAGTATTCATAAGCTCATTCCTGCCAGACCCATAAAGGCAAGGGCCATCAGCCCAGCCGTAATGAAAGTGAGGCCAAGGCCGCGGAGGGCTTTCGGAGGGTTAGCGTATTCACATTTTTCCCGTATTCCGGCAAGGGCAACGACCGCCAGGAAGAATCCGGCACCAGCACCGATGCCATATGCCGTACTTTCAAGGAAGGTATAATCCCGCTCAACCATGAAAAGAGTACCACCCAGTATCGCACAGTTGACAGTCAGCAGGGGCAGAAAAATACCAAGGGTGTTATAGAGCGCCGGCACAAAACGATCGAGCACCATTTCCAGGATCTGCACGACTGCTGCGATCGTGGCTATGTAAATCAGGAGTCCGAGAAATGTCAGGTCCAACCCCCCAAGCCCGAGCCATTCGAGGGCACCTCGTTTGAGCATTGTGTTAAGAATAAAATTGTTGATTGGTATTGTTATGGCAGTGAGAACTAAGACTGCAAGACCAAGTCCCATGGCAGCTTTTACCTGCTTGGAAATAGCCAGAAAGGTACACATTCCCAGGAAAAAACTGAGCGGTAGATTCTCTATAAAGATTGATTTGAATATTATATCTACATAATGCATTAGTTCTTCTCCTGCTGTTCCGGGTCAATAGCCCGCAGCCCCCAGATGAGAACTGCAATAAGGAAGAAACCACTTGCCGGCAGCACCATCATACCGTTTGGTACATACCATCCGCCGTTGGTGACAAGTTTGAAGATCTCGATGCCAAAGAGGGAACCGGAGCCGAAGAGCTCTCGGAAAAAGGCTACCGTCATCAGGATAAATCCGTAGCCGAGGCCATTGCCGATTCCGTCAAAGAAGCTCGGTATCGGCGGATTGGACATGGCAAAGCCTTCCGCCCGGCCCATGACAATACAGTTTGTTATGATTAGCCCGACAAAAATAGAGAGCTGTTTTGAAAGTTCGAAGAAGAAGGCCTTTAAAACCTGATCAACGATGATAACGAGGGTAGCAATTACCATGATCTGCAGGCCAATTCTAACGGTGTTTGGAATCTGGTGTCGGACGATACTGATTGTCAGACTGGAAAAAGCAGTAACCAGGGTTACACAGATTGACATTACAAAGGCGGTTGACATCTGCCCGGTTACCGCGAGCGCAGAGCAGATACCCAGTACCAGCAGAGCAATCGGGTTGCGCTTGAATACAGAGCGAAACATCAGTTCTTTATTTGTCTCAGCCATTGAATCCCCCTTCACCCTTGACTCGGTTGAAAAAAGGTTTGAATCCGTCATTGCCAAACCAGAAGTGTATCAGGTTCTCAACGCCCTGTGAGGTCAGCGTGGCACCCGAGAGCCCATCGACCATATAGGGCAATTCCTCAGGGCTGCCCTGACTGCTGCTCTTGACAATATCAAAGGCCATATCTCCCTCCGGTGAGTAGAGCTTCTTCTGCTGCCATCCTGCCTGCCATCGCGGGTTCTGCACTTCTCCTCCAAGTCCGGGGGTTTCACCATGCTCGTAAAATGATATTCCCTTTATGGTTGTGAGGTCACTGTCGAGGGCTACATAGGCGTACATGGTGGACCAGAGTCCTTTGCCCCTGACCGGTACAACCACTTCGTCAATTTTGTCCTCTTTGCGGACAAGATAGATGAGCGAATATTTTTCAAGTCGCCGTATGCCCGCCGGATCATCGGAACGCTGGAGTGCTTTGCCGTTTTCTTCAGACAGCGCTGCTGCAAGTTGGTTGTAGGACGCAGGGTCCAGGGTCTCGGAGGAGACATACTGGCCACTGGCGAGCTCAACGATTTTTGTTTCGATAACAGCGAACTGGTCGGCTATTGGAGTGTCTGGCTGGTAGATGCCGGCTGCATTGAGAATATTTTTTTTCTGATCCAACTGTTTGTTGGCGTCCTGAAGCGGTCTCAGTCCGACTGCCGCGACAGCGACCAGCAGAGAGCAGCCAAATGCCAGAACCAGAACGGAATAGAACGGTTTTAACGGATGTTCGTCAGCCATGTCGTAGGGCCCTCCTTTTAGCGTTTGCCCTGATTACGAAGTAGTCGAAAAGGGGCGCGAAAACATTTCCCATTAATATGGCCAGCATTACTCCTTCGGGGTAAGCTGGATTTGCCACTCTGATCAGAATCGTCAGAAACCCGATCAAAATACCATAGAGCCATTGACCAGTGAGGGTCTGAGCTGCTGATACCGGGTCCGTTGCCATGAACACAAGACCAAAGGCAAACCCACCCATTACCAGGTGCCAGTGGGCCGGGACCGAGTAGAACGGATTTGATGGATTTGGGACAAGCTGAAAACAGAAAACGGTAATGACCGCTCCAATCAGCATCGACAGCATGATCCGCCAGGAGGCGATTCCGGTGATAAGAAGCAGAGCAGCTCCAAGCAGGGCGGCAAGTGCAGAGGTCTCTCCCATTGATCCGGGAATGGTGCCGATAAATGCCTGAAACCACGTGATATCAAGAGCCTCCAGGGGGTTAGCGGTTGTCGCTGTGGCAAGCACTCCCAACGGCGTTGCACTGCTCATGCCATCCACAGCTGTCCAGATTTTATCTCCCGTCATTTGAGCAGGATAGGCGAAATAGATAAATGCACGACAGGCAAGGGCCGGGTTCATGAAATTTTTACCCACTCCCCCGAAAACTTCTTTGGCAAAGACCACCCCGAAACTTGTCCCAATTGCTACCTGCCACAGAGGGATTGTCGGCGGCAGTGTCAATGGTAGGAGAAGACTTGTCACCAGGAAGGCCTCTGAAAACTCATGGCCACGGATAAGGTTGAAGATTAATTCCCAGAAGGAGCCGACCAGGATGATGACAATATAAACAGGAAAAAAATACAGAGATCCGTGGATAATATTTGATAAAAATGAACCTGGATCGGTACCGATTGTCTGCATGACTGCACCGCGCCAGCCATCGGGGAGCGTACCGGCAGCGGCAGCAAGTGCGCTGTTTGCCTGGTAGCCGGTATTCCACAAGGCCATGATTGTACAGGGAATCAGGGCAATGATCACGGTTATCATAATCCGCTTCAGGTCAATTGCGTCTCGAATATGCGGAGCAATCCGTGTTGATTTGGTGGTTGAGAAAAGGAAGGAATCCGTCGCTTCATAGAGCGGATAGAGCAGTTCGAAGCGGCCTCCTTTCTCAAACATCGGTTTGATGTCAAGAAACATTTTGTTGAGGAATTTCATAACCTGAATGTCTTTGAGTTACCCTTCATTTTCGATTGTTGTCAATGTCTGCCGCAACATCGGGCCAAAATTATTTTTACCGGGACACACGTATGAACAGAGCGCGAGATCTTCTTCAATGAGCTCGAGGCAGCCCAGTTCCTTGGCTTTCTGAGTATTTCCTGAGGCCAGGCTTTTTAAAAGATAGGTTGCAACCGTGTCGATAGGAATCACCTTCTCGTAGGCTCCGAGCGGAAAAATTGCCCGGTCTCCTCCCCAGACGGCAGTGTCGAGAGGCAACGTTTTCGGCTTGGTAAATGCCGAGAGAAATGCCCTTGTTATGGAAAATCGATCCTCTCCAAGTCGCAGCCAGCCGAATAACTGTCTCCCGGTCCCTTCCGGCAGGCAGGTTATCTGCTGGTGATAGCGGCCAAGAAAACCATGGATGTCAGTTGACTGGCGGCCATCGAGGACTGAGCCGGAGAGCAGTCTGACGTCGTCTCCTGTGATTTCGGACTGACAGAGTTCTGTGATTGATGCTCCCAGTTGCGTGCGAATATGCCGCGGCTCTTTGGCAGCAGGGCCGGCCAGGGATATTATCCGATCAGTGTTCAGCTTGCCGCTCTTAAGAAAGGCGCCATAACTTATCACATCCTGCGCGCCGATATGCCAGACACTCTTGGTCTCATGTACCGGGTCAATAAAATGAATATGGGTTGATGGCAGTCCGGCCGGATGCGGACCAGAAAATCCTACCTGCTCAATACCATTGATATCCCCGGTGATTGCCTTCTGATTCTGTGCATGACAGAGATAGATTGGGCTGGTGATGAGTTTTCTGAGAAGCGCGAGCCCCATGAGAAAATCATCTTTGTTAAGTTTGATAATTCCCTCCATATCCGGTGCCAGCGGGGAGGTGTCTATTGCGGTAACAAAAAGAGATGCTGGCTGTGCGTCTATTGGCGGGATCTTGCCGTAAGGCCTGGTTCGAAGCGCACACCAGAGTCCCGATTTAATAAGAAGCGATCGAAGCTCGTCGGATGAAAACGCTTCAAGATCACTCCCCGGTTCACAGAAACTGATGGGTTCACCATCGCCCAAACGAATGATAAGTGATTCAAACTTACGTTTTTCCCCACGGTTAACGGCGATGACTTCCCCATTGCCGGGAGCAGTGAAAATTACGCCTTCATTTCTTTTGTCGGTGAAAAGCGGTTGCCCGCATTGCACTCGATCTCCAACCTGGACGAGCATGGTTGGTTTCATATCGACATAATCGTCGCCCAGAACAGCGACATGGCTCAGCGGTTTGCTGCTTGTCACCGTGTGCACCGGCTTACCGCTGATCGGAATGTCCAACCCTTTTTTAATAGTAATGTGCGTCATCTCAGCTGAAAAAACCTGTTGTTTTGAATTTGTTGAGTTCTTTGTCAAAAAAATAACCTTCACACTCGGGGATGGCTTCAATCAGTTCTACTGCTGCGCCGGGGCCGAGTACCATTGTGGCAGTGGCCAGTCCGTCCGCCTGGGCAACAGTTGGGGCAATTATGGAACTGCTTGCTGTATCAACGGGCGAAAACCCGGTGAATGGATTAAGGATATGATGTGTTTTTTTATCGTCAGTGAAATATTGCAGATAATCGCCAGAGGTGGCTATTGCCCTGTTGCTCAAATTAATGATATCGATTTTCTTTAGATCATCACTTCGGGGATTTCTTATTCCTATTTTCCAGGGATTGCCATCCTGTCGGCTGCCAATGGTCATCAAATCACCACCAGCTTCTACGTAAGCATTTGAAAAACCGCTCGATTGAAGAACCTCAATGCCACGATCAACGATATAACCTTTTGCTATTCCATCGAGTGTCGCCTGGGTGCCCGGGGAGGTGTATCTGATCGTATTGCCGCGTTCGATAACGATATTTCTGTAATTGACCAGCCGCAAGAGTTCTTTTAATTCAGATGGTGGTGGGAGTGTTCCTGAATTTCTGACCTCTTTGTAGCGCCCGAGAAGGGGGAATATTGTCGGGTCGAAGGCTCCACCGGTCAGTTCGCTGAGATCACGCGACATGGAAAAAACATCGACGAGCTCCTGAGGGGCGTTTTCAAGTATTCCCAGGCGGTTTAACCGGGAAATGGGGCTGTCTGGAACATAGGTGCTCATCATGTCTGATAGTACTTCCATACGTGCGATGCAGGCAGAAATTGCTTGTTGAGCAGACTGTTTGTCCTGGGAGCAGACGGTGATGTTGACAATAGTACCCATCAGAAGCTGGGTATGCTTTACCACCTTCAGCTGAGACCGGCCGGCGAACCCATAGTAATAAGCTACTCCGAGGACACCGGCGACACCACATAGCTGCAGAATTTTCCTTCTGCTGAGGGTTGAGGTGTTTGCTGAACTGTTATGATGCAGTTTTACCATCGAATATGACAGAATGAATTAAAATATGAACCCAAGCTTTACATTGCCGTTATCTACGCTTATTCGTTGAATAATCTAACTGCTTTATAAATCTTCGAGAACTATAACCACAAAGTGATGGCGGGGCAAAATAAAGATTACCTTTTCTTGGATCATTTTAAACGACTCCTTTCCCTCCATCGAGGTGAAGAAGCGTTGAAAATACTTGACATTGGCTGAAAATCATTAAGAAATAGAGAGAGTTTTATGGAAAATTAAGTGGGTGGATCAAGCTCAATGGGCAGATTTTATCGTTAATTCTGGGTAACGAGGTGAACAATGGAAGAAAACAATCACTACGAGAAACTAGGGTTGCTGTATCTTGGCAGGGAGCTGGCTATCTCTGGCGATCAGCCTTCAGGGCTGCCGTTATTGTACAAGAGTAAGAATCTCACGACCCATGGGGTCATTATCGGTATGACCGGCAGCGGCAAGACCGGTCTTGGTATTGGAGTTATCGAAGAGGCGATCATGGATGACATCCCCTCGATCATCATTGACCCGAAAGGTGATATGGCAAATCTGCTGCTCACCTTCCCCGAAATGAGACCTGATGACTTTGCGCCCTGGGTTGATTCTGCCGAAGCTTCCAGAAAGAATATGTCGGTAGATCAGTTCGCCCAAAAAACTGCCGATACCTGGAGAAGCGGTCTTTTATCATGGGGGCAGGGGGAAGGTCGAATACGCACGCTTTCCGAGAAAGCAAATGCTACCGTCTATACACCGGGGAGCAGCAGCGGGGTGCCGGTGTCTATCGTCTCAGGATTCAGCGCGCCGGCCCCGGATGTTCTCTCAGACCGTGACACGCTTAATTCCCTCGTTGGCTCAACAGCGACCAGTCTGCTCTCGCTTGTGGATGTCGACGGGGACCCCCTGACCAGCAGAGAACACATTCTGGTATCCTCGATTTTGATCTATTACTGGAGGAAAGCGGAGGATCTTTCTCTCGAATCGTTAATCGGGGCTATTGTCAATCCGCCTTTTGAAAAGGTCGGGGTCTTTGGGTTAACGCATTTTTTCCCGCAGGCGGAGCGTATGAAGCTGGCCATGCTGCTCAACAACGTTATCGCCAGTCCTTCATTTTCGTCATGGATGACAGGGGAACCGTTAGATATTCAACGCATGCTCTATGGGGATGATGGCAGGCCGAGGACATCGATATTTACTATTGCCCACCTTGGTGAATCCGAGCGCATGTTTTTTGTAACCCTGCTGCTCAATGCAATGATTGGCTGGATGCGGCGTCAGCAGGGAACATCTTCACTGAAAGCCCTACTCTACATGGATGAAATATTTGGCTACTTCCCGCCAAATAGAAACCCGCCATCGAAAAAGCCGATGTTGCTGCTGCTTAAACAGGCGCGTGCCTTTGGCCTTGGCGTTGTACTTTCCACCCAGAATCCCGTTGATCTTGATTATAAAGGACTGTCAAATATCGGAACCTGGTTTGTCGGGCGTCTGCAGACAAGCCAGGATCAGAACAAAGTTTTAGACGGCATCGTCGGAGCCAGTGACGGAGTGCTGGACCGGGCAACCGTCAAGCGATTGCTATCCGATATGAAAGGAAGGCAGTTTCTGCTGACCTCTGCACATCTTGAAGAGCCGCTGATGTTTGAGACCCGCTGGGTTATGTCGTACCTCAAGGGGCCCATCAGTTTGCAGGAGATTGGCAAGCTGATGGCTGGACGACAGATACCTGAGACCAGCTCAACAGCCCATACGGATGAACCGATATCAGGAAGAGGCGGAAGCCTCAATGAAGGTCCCGCTCTTCTCAGTGAAGGTGTTGAGCAGCGCTATTTTCTGCCCCCATTAATTGCTGATGAAATGGTCTTCGAACCCTGGCTGGCAGGGTCGGCAACCGTACGATTCTACAATAACAGCCGCAACATTGATGAGTTGAAGCAATGTGACCTGAGACTCTATCTTGATCGTTCCTTCACTGCTGCAGATTGGAAAGAAGCAGAACCGCTTGAGCTGGATATTGATGATTGTCCAGATTCTGCTCCCGGTGAAAGCTCCTTTTACGAACTTCCAGAAACCTTTTATTCAATTAAAGATCTCAGGAAATTTGAGAAGGAATTTTCTGATTTTCTCTACCAGAATGAACGACTTGAGCTTTTCAGGGCACCGGTGATCAAACTTGAATCACGGCCAGGGGAGTTAGAAGCGGATTTCCTGGTTCGTGTTGCAGATCATATGCGGGAAAAAAAGGAATTTGCAGCCGAAAAACTGCTTGCAAAATTTAATACCAAACGCCAGCAGCTGGAAAAGAAGCTTGGTAGTTCTCTGGCTAAGATAGAAAAAGAAAAAGGTGATGTCACCGCCAAAACAACGGACACCCTGCTGTCTATCGGGACAGCGGTGCTGGGCGCATTTTTCGGGCGTAAGGCCCTGTCTTCAACGACCATCACCAGAACCGCCGGCGGTATTCGAAAAGTCGGTCAGGTGGCAAAAGAAAAAGGTGATGTGCAGCGTGCCGAGGCGGCAGCATCTGAAATTGAATCGCAGATCCAGCAGTTAAATAATGACCAGGCCGAGAAACTTGAAAAACTGGTTAACGACTATGACCCGCTCTTGATAGAAACAGAGACATTTGCCATTAAACCTCGTAGAAGTGACATTTTTGATATTCGTCTCTGTCTGTTATGGGAAATGATACCGCCCCGTCGATGATCATTCTGAGACGGTATATTCAAGGCCATGGATTGATAGAATACTCATGGTCGCATGAGCGGAGGTACTACTGGAATCAAGAGCAGATAATGTATTGCGGGCTTTATAATAATGATATTTAATGTTATAAACAACTGATGACTGTTACCGGGAAGATATTTGCAATAAAACGATTTTCTCTTCATGATGGGCCGCACCTTCGGACAACCGTTTTTTTTAAAGGGTGCCCGCTTGATTGCCATTGGTGTCATAATCCTGAAGGGATCTCAAGACGATTACAGACGGTCTCATCGGTCGACCACTGTATTGGCTGCGGTGAGTGTGTTATCCATTGCCCGCAACAGGCTTTGTCCATGGGGACCAACGGGGTTGATCGCGCCATTGACAAGTGTGACAGCTGTGGTGAATGCGTGCAGCGCTGCCCGGCTCTGGTTCATGAGCTGACCGGATGGCAGACAACGGTTGACGAAGTAATGAGCGAGATCAGGAAAGATATGCCGTTCTTTGACCAGTCCGGCGGAGGAGTTACCTTCTCAGGTGGAGAACCGTTCGACCAACCGGAGTTTTTGATGGCATTGCTCACGGCATGCAGGGAATTGTCGATCCATCGAACTATAGATACATCTGCCTATACATCCAGGATCCATTTGCTGGCTGCCACTGAAATTGCTGATTTGATGCTTTGCGATATAAAACATATGGATACTGTCCAGCATAAAAAATATACCGGTGTTGGTAACGAACGTATACTCCGGAACATTCGTTTGCTTGCTGGATCGGGCTGTGAGTTGCGGATTCGGTTACCTCTTATCCCAGGGGTAAATGATTCCCGGGATAATATTGTAGCAACTATCCAGTTTATCAAGCAATTGGAAAATGTCAGTTCTGTCGATGTTCTTCCTTATCATCAGGCCGCAAAGGCAAAATACCAGAAACTGGGCACTGTTTATCCGGGAGACACTATTCCCGCGGTGGCAAACAGCACCTTAGAGCAGACTGTAGTGATGCTAAAGCAGCATGGTTTTCAAGCAGTAGTCGGAGGTTGAAATGAACAGTAGAATTGAACGGCTGAGACAGCAAAGTTTTTCTATAAAACCAGGCCTTTCAGTTGAGCGGGCGCTTCTTGAAACTGAATTTTACCAGGATAATTATGGTAAATATTCCATTCCTGTTCTCAGGGCGCTGTTTTTCAAATATTTATGTGAAAAGAAAACAATCTATATCGGTGACGATGAATTGATCGTCGGTGAGCGCGGGCCCGCCCCTCGAATTGTTTCCACTTTTCCGGAACTGACCTGCCATTCTGCTGAGGACCTGAGGATTCTGAACAGCCGGTCGATGGCGAATTATCGTGTGGCTGAAGAAGATATAAAGAAATATGAAGATATCGTTATTCCATATTGGCAGGGCCGTTCAATGCGGGAGCGGATATTCGAGCAGGTTCCGGAGGAATGGAAAGAGGCCTATGCATCCGGTCTTTTTACAGAGTTCATGGAACAGCGAGCACCTGGGCATACCGCTCTTGACGGCAGCATTTACCGCTGCGGGATGAATGAGTATAAAGAGAGAATTGAAGAGCGTATCGGTCGACTTGATTATCATGGTGACCCAGAGGCTGCGGATCGGTTCGAACAGTTGACGGCAATGTCTATCAGCTGTGATGCGGTTATTATTTTTGCCCGGCGCCATGCGGAGCTGGCTGCAGAAATGGCAAAAATTACCACGGATGAAAGCCGTTCAGAAGAACTGCGTGCGCTTGCCGAGGTTTGTCGGAGGATACCGGCTCATGCTCCTCAAACCTTCCACGAGGCCCTGCAGATGTACTGGTTTGTTCATCTCGGCACCATTACCGAGCTCAATGGCTGGGATGCGATGACTCCCGGGCATATTGACCAACACCTTAAACCATTTTATGATCAGGGAATCAAGGATGGCAGTTTGACCAGGGCGCTGGCCAAAGAGCTGCTCGGCTGTCTCTGGATAAAAGTAAATAATCATCCGGCGCCGCCTAAAGTAGGAGTTACTGCAAAAGAGTCAGGAACATACAACGACTTTACCCAGATAAACCTCGGAGGTGTCGACAGCACGGGAGGTGACGCTTCCAATGAGGTTTCCTATATCGCCCTTGAAGTGTCCGATGAGCTTCATCTCCTTCAACCGCAGCCGAGCGTTCATATCAGCAGCAAAACTCCAGATCGTTTTTTAAAGGCAGCAATGGGGGTTATCAGAAAAGGGTACGGCTATCCGTCCGTATTTAATTCAGATGCGGTCATAATGGAGCAGATCAGGGTTGGAAAGTCAGTCGAAGATGCCCGAGAGGGGGGGACAAGCGGCTGTATTGAAACCGGAGCTTTTGGTAAAGAAGCGTATATCTTGACCGGTTACCTGAATGTCCCCAAAATCCTTGAAATTACGCTCAACAATGGGATTGACCCGTTGACGGGGAAAAAGGTTGGTATTGAAACCGGTGACCCTCGAACGTTTGCCACCTTTGATCAATTATATGAGGCATTTTCCCGGCAGCTAAATTATGTGGTTGATCTGAAAGTACGGGTGAACAACTATATCGAGCGAATGTACGCCAAGTATTCGCCAGCGCCATTTTTGTCAGTAGTGATTGAGGACTGTATTGAAAAAGGACGTGATTATTATGATGCGGGGCCACGTTACAATACAAACTACATTCAATGTTGTGGTATTGGGACCATTACTGATAGCCTTTCCGCCATTAAAACCCATGTTTACGAGGATAAAACAGTCAGCTGGGAGCACTTGCTTGATGCCCTTGCAGACAATTTTGAGGAGAATGAAGCGTTACGCTTGAAACTCTGGAACAAAACTCCGTTTTTCGGAAATGATGATGATCAGGCTGATACCATCATGAAGCGTGTTTTTGAGAGCCTCTTTGAGGAGATAGATGGTCGATCAAATACCAAAGGTACCGTCTACCATCTCAATATGCTTTCCACTACCTGCCATGTCTATTTTGGCAAAATGCTTGGTGCAACGCCAAACGGCCGACACGCTCATCTGCCGCAGTCGGATGGAACATCACCATCACATGGAGCAGATCGTAATGGCCCAACCGCTGTTGTGAAGTCCTTGAGTAAAATGGACCAGATCAAGTCTGGCGGTACATTGCTCAACCAGCGGTTTTTACCAAGTGTGCTGGCAACAGATAAAGACCTCGATAAACTTGGTAACCTGGTGAGGACATACTTTAACCTGGGCGGGCATCATATTCAGTTCAATATTGTGGATACCAAGACGCTGCGCAAGGCACAGGATGCACCGGATGAATACCGCAACCTGCTCGTACGAGTGGCAGGGTATAGCGACTATTTTGTGGATCTTGACAAAGAGCACCAGGAAGAGATTATCAGCAGGACCCAGCAGCAGTTCAACTGATTAACTGCTCTTAACATCGAATGAGTGAGGTTAACAGGTCACACACAGGTGTGCTGATGCCGTTTATTCTTCCCAGGCTGGTCACATATAGCCGGTCAGGGCCGTAATCTCGGTAGGCTTATTGTTTTCCCCACCCGAGCCTAAGAATGTATACTGCAGAGAGATACATTTTACTCGAATAATGTGATGCGGCAGGGTACCCGGGAGAGGTTCAGAGCAAATGAGGAGGGCGCAGATGTTCAGTATCCTCGTGCGCCAATGATTGTAACTAATGTGGTGAAATGCTCAACATCTTACATAATAGTCTTAAAGATTGAACTCGCTCATCGCTGTTTCAATCGGAATTGCTAGTCCACCGCCTTCTTCCAGCTTCAGATCAGTTTTTGTGCTGATGCCTCGAACATAACCATCCTCATCTATCAGAGGGCCGCCGCTATTTTTCGGGTTGAAGGATCTGTCGGTCTGAATAAAAAAATCATCGGGACTATCTCCACGATAAAAACCGGTAAAAGTGCAGGGAATAGAAATATTCCTCGGACCGATAGTAAAGAGTTGGGTTCCCTCTGTGAGAGGTGTGCCTGATGGAGGCAGAACGATTCCCTCGATATTCGTTCCAACAACGGTAAGGAGGGCAAGATCAAAGGTTTCACTTAAACTTGTATCACTGATCGCAACTTTACTGCCGTCGGCCAGGACCACAAGAACCTCATTGTTTTCCAGACGTTTTTCAATATCCAGGGCCTTGTTTTCCAACCGTTGCTGTTCAGCGAGTGCTTTTTCCAATTGAGCTTCGCCATCTTCTATGATTGCACCCAGTTCATCCTTGGTACTGCCGTCCGCCATTTCTGCATATTGTTGTTTCATTTCCTGGAGTTTGTTGTTCTCCTCAGAAACGCGGTCACGATATGATTCATATGCGCTACGTGCTTCGGCCAGGCCGTCCTCTTTCTGTTCAACGATATGTCTGTTGGTAATAAGAAGGTCCTTGGCGACAAAAAAACCGGTACCGCTACCCCCGGGTGCACTGATGGAGACGGTTGCCAGTTTTGCACGGCTGACATTGGCAGAATCTTGGGTTCCACCAACTGTTTGAGTCGATGTCACGCTCTGCTGTTTGAGTGTTTCATCTGATCCTGGTGACGGGACGGCAGGTGTTCTGGTGTTGTAAAAATAAAGAGCAGCCCCGCCAATAACTACGATGAAGATCAGAGATATCGTGCTGTTCACGATCCGGCGAAATTTGTTCTTTTTTGCGTCACGACTCTTCTCTGCAGCTCTTTTCTGGGCATCTGCCTTAAAATAGCGTTCAAACAGGAGACCGCAACTTCTACACTCGATCTTATTGGTAATTTTTCGGGCACACTTGGGGCACCGTCTTAATACTCTCGCCATATTTATCCAGCCATTCCTGTAGTATCTGCGTTCTCGTTTTTAACCATGGTAAGTGTCTAATTTTACATCCTTAGCTTTTATTAAACAATAATTGAAGTTGAATGAAAAGGGATTAGTTACAAAAATGGAATTGGCATGCAAAAAAACGCTGGTCTGTTCCTGTCCCATAATTCCATAGAGGATATCAAGCCGCAGCACGTGGTAATGATTGGTTGTTACGTTTTATTTTAAATGATTTTTACGGTTTGTATGCTCTTTGTATTCTGCGAGGCAGCTTGTGGTGGTAGGTTTCTTCCAGGTATTTTTTGAAATCAACGAGACAATCATGTCTTCCCTGAAGATATTCGGGTTCATCTGGGTGAGTATTATCCGATGATTTTTCACTATCAATCTGGGTAATGCGTTCATCGAGAATTTGATAGAGGTCCAGGAGGTAGCTGTAAGACATGATGGCTTTGGTTTAGAATGGTTAGATCATCGATTCATGAAGTTCATTAAAACTAATAATAGGTGAATTCTTTCAGGTCGATATTTTCAGCGAGATAATTCCGTATCCACTGCAGTTCATTTAATCTTCCCAAACTGTACTGTTTTTCAGTAGAATTGCGGCCATTACTGGGTTCTTTTATTTTCTTTTCATGAAGGTGGATCTGCTCAGTGATGTAATGATGAATAGCTATTGAGTATTCGTTCGGCATGGCACTAATTATTTTATGATTTGAAGGACTGCTCTCGGCAGATCACTTGCTATGTGGTCGTGTCCTGCCCGAATGTAATGCAGAAATGTGTACTAATCGAGTTTTATTCCTGCCCCGATTGCTGCGTCCTTGATGTGATCAACAAAAATGTCTGCAAATGAATCGTTTGATCCGAGCCCTTCCATAATTGCGTCTACTTCATATCCTTCTTGAGACAGGACGGATTTCCATGAATCTTCCTGGGGACCTGCCATATCGTTGACCGCATGGTCACCGGCAACAATCATAAACGGTTTAAGAATAATCTTTTTTGTTCCTTCATGCTTCAGTTGACCCATAAAATCCTCTATCCCCGGGTAACCTTCAACGACACCAATAAAGGTTTTAGTATCGGGATAGGTGGCCCGCATTTTTTTTTGCGTTTCGTTATATATCCCTGTTGACCAGTGTTCGTTACCATGGCCCATATAGACAAGCATTGCGTTCAGTTTTCTGGCTTGTTCAGCATCTCCTGAGAGTGTCTCGACTGCCCGCTCGACATCAATATGGTAATCAAAGCGATCGCCGGGCATACCGAGGGCTGGTCTTCCCATGACGACCTTGTGAAAAGGGCGCCAGCGCTCTTTTGTGGTTCGGATAGAAGCGATTGCATTGACATACTGAAGCAGGTCGTGAGATTGTTCCATAAAAAACATATGTGTCGGTTGAACAATAATATTCCTGTAACCTGCATCCTGCAGTTTGCCGATGGTGGTGATGAAGTTTTCGGCGTAAAGCACTTCTTCGGGTATTCCCTGGTCGATCCATTTCTGTGGCTCTGCCTGTCGTTTTCTCCAGATTGAGCGAATGATGTTGGATGTGAAGATGAGTCTGACCTCTGTGCCCGGGTATGCCGCTTTGACCCTGTCAAGGATATTGATAATTGACGTTACAGCGCGTGGTACGGTTGTGCCAAAGCTGGCAAGAATAATGGCATTTTTGTCTTCTTCTGCTGAACTTATTCCGCCTGCTGAAAAGGACGGTAAAACATGCAGTAGAAGAGTCATTACGGTGGTAGCAAAAACAATGTTTGCCCATTTTTTCATCTCTTTCTCTCCCTGAATTGAACCCAAAGGTACTATCCCAGGACCATTTTAAAATAGTCCTGGGATACCCGGTTTATCCTCGTTTCTCTGTGAGTAATCCGTTCTTCACTTCCGGTGTCTGGATACTCGCCTGATTTCCTGAGACGAATTGGTAGAGCTGTGATCTGTCTTGGGTGAGGCATGTCCTGACGATAACCTGGTAGGTGTCCCAGTCTCTGGTTGTCAGTGCACATTGCTTTGCCTGGGTGATCTCGTTTTCAATCATTGCAACCTCCTGCTAAATTAACTGAGAGGCTCAAGACATAAAAAATGCCCCGAAGCCAGTATCCTGACCTGGGGGCCCTGTCACCACAGATTCAAATAAACGATCCTTGTTCCTCGAGGATGTTCAACTTTCACGTTCAAGGCAGGTCTTCTGACTTCCGGATCATTCTTCCAACTGCGCCTTCCCGACTTCTGTCAGTGGCATCTGCAGCGGCTGTCCCCGGTTACAGCGGCGGGCCCGTTCCTGATTCTAACAGGATTCCCTATTATGTCCTGGTGACACCTTGATAGCAGAAAAATAGACGACCTCTGGCCCGTTGTCAATAAAAATGTATCGATAATCAAGGGGATAAGCATGTGGGACGATATGTCTCGTCTGGTCTTTAAGAGATAGCTCCATTTGAGTCATGGAATGACGATGACCCATAAAGCTTAGCGTTTGTTTTTGTGGTATGTTCAGCATTGTCCAGGCAGAAAAATCCTCTTCTAAACGTTTCAAACGAGGTTAAAATGAATAATAAAGTAATTATAGCTCTGGCACCCACAGGCGGCTGGGGAGCGGGGAGAAACAATCCGCTGGTGCCGGAAGATATAGCTTCAGATGTCATTGCCTGTGCAGCTGAAGGTGCCGCTGTCCTTCATGTTCATTGTCGCGACCGTGCAGGCCAGTTAACCGATGATTTGAGTCTTTTTGATGAGACGCTTGGGCTGATAAAACAAGGAGCTGATATCATCCTTGAAGCTTCGACCGGCGGACTGTCTGAGCTGAGTGCAGCCCAGCGAGTACTTCCTGTCACCAGCAGTCATGCTGAAATGGGATCGCTTAACATAGGCTCTCTGAATTTTGGTGATTATGTCTATCAAAACAGTGTGGCGGATGTCCGCTTCTGGATAGAGGAAATGAGGCGCCAGGGGGTAAAACCGTCGCTGGAGGTTTTTGATACTGGTCACCTGGAGACGGCATTGAACCTGATAGGTGATGGATTGGTAGCCGAACCGTGTAACTTCAGTTTTATCTTCAACGTGCAGTGGGGGATGAGCTACGACAAGAGGCTGTTGGCATACCTTGTTTCCAGGCTTCCAACTGACAGTTGCTGGGGAGCGATTTTTATCGGCAGCATTGATTTTTCCACCCATCTTGAAGCAATAGACATGGGCGCAACAATTGTACGTGTCGGTTTTGAGGATTCATTGGAATATAACGGCAGGACAGCTGCTTCTAATGTGGAACTTGTTTCAGCCCTTCGTAAAGAGCTTGAAAAGAATGGTCACAAAATTCTTGGCCCCCAAGAGGCGCGGCAACGGCTTTTACGCTGATCACCAGTTCAAGTTTTCTCTGTGGGGCCAGATCAGGAACCCTTGCGTTTGACCGTGGTCATGGCAATGCCCATGAATATCAAAGCAATTCCCTGCAGGTGATAAGGCTGTATGGTTTCACCGAGGAAGATAACTGCCAGAATCGTGCTGAACACAGGCATCAGATGAATGAACGGTCCTGCGCGATTTGCCCCAATCATTCGAACCGCACGGTTCCAGAATATAAAGGCGAGTACTGAGGCAAAAAGAGCGAGGTACAAGATCGTTGAAATTGATGCGGTACCCACTCTGAACCCGCCAACAGTAGAGAGTTCAAAAAGGTAGAATGGTGTCAGGAGAATGAGTCCAGCCATCACAATTCCTGTCAGGTAAGCAAACGGGTGCAGCTCTTTGGGATAGTTACGGAGGTTTGATGAATAGAGCGCCCATGCTACGGCAGCTGCAAAAACGAATAAATCACCGGGGTTAAATCTTAGATTGAGTAGATAATCGATCTCACCATGGGCGATAATCAGAACAACACCGAAAAGTGAAACAATCACTCCGACATATTGTCTTACCGTCATAACCTCGCGATACATGACCCAGGAGCAGACTACTATTAATACAGGAATACAGGAGTTTATCAATACAGCATTGATGGCTGTTGTGGTCTGTATGGCCAGATAAATAAGTGAGTTAAAAGCGGTTACACCAAGCAGACCCTGGATTATGATAAAACGGAAATGATTCTGGGCGAGCTTCCTTTGGCGATAGAGATGTTTGGCAGCGAACAGACAGAGAATCCCCAGAGCGATAACCCAGCGCCAGAAAGAAAGGGAAAACGGCGGGATTTCAGCATGCATAGCTCTGCCCAGAACAAAGTTGCCGGACCAGAAGAGCGTTGTCAGGATAAGGAGGATATAAGACATAGATTATTCAAGGCTGAATAAATTCATGTATATCGACTTCATCAATCTGCTCAGGGTTCATATATTCCCTGGCATAGTCGAGATAGGCGCCGCTTGTCAGAAATAGCCTGAAAAGCTTTGAGTCAATATGATGGTCTTTTTCCATAAAACCCATAATTTTCAGCGCTTCCCCCAGCGTCTTTGATTTTTTGTATGGTCGGTCTGAGGCGGTAAGTGCTTCAAAAATATCGGCAATTACCATCATTTTTGCCGTCAGAGACATCTGGTCTCCCGTTAATTTTCGAGGGTAGCCGGTTCCATCGATCTTCTCATGGTGGCCGCCAGCGATGTCGGGTACTTCCTTTAAATGTTTAGGGTACGGCAGCTTTTTTAACATAATGATGGTCTGGACGATATGATCATTGATCTGGTATCGTTCTTCACCGGTGAGTGTGCCCCGTGCGACACTGAGATTGTGAAGCTCGCCGCGGTTGTAGAGGTATTTGGGCACATCCAATACAAAGCCATAATCATTTTGATCACTGACTTTCTCCTGTTCCGGCCGGATAAACAGGTGGTCGTCACGGTCGGCAATAAGCGATTCTTCAACTGGCAAGGAGGGCGGTGCAGTTCGCCCTTTGCGCTGGCTTTCTTCCCAGGATATTCCTAAACGGTCATCAATGGTTCTCATCCAGGTGCGGCTGGCAATTCGCTGCAGACGTGTTATCTTTTCAGGGGCCATATACTCCCCGCCCAGATTGCATTCGGCAACGAAAGCAAATTCATCATCAAGTTCCTGCCAGTTCGCTTCAAGCTGCTGCCGGGCTCTTTCTGCATTATATCCCTGTACCCGTTGTTCCCAGTAACGTATGTGTGCGTCTTTTTTCAACACCTCAAAACGCATCCTGATTTCATGGATGCGATCGTAGATCGTCTCCAGTTTTGTTGCCTTATCAACAACAAACTCAGGTGTTGTTACTTTACCGCAGTCGTGAAGCCAGCTGGCGATATGCAGGGCTTCCCACTGCTCGTCTGTGATGTGGAAATTGGTAAATTCATCATCCTGTGATTCGCAGGCCTTCTGGGCGATCAGCTTGGTGAGGACCGGAACCCGCTGACAATGACCACCGGTGTAGGGGGATTTTGAGTCAATAGCACCGGCCAGTAGTTTGATAAAGGACTCCAGAAGATTTTTCTGCATCCTGAGCATCTGGCGACTCTCAAGGGTGACGGCACCAAAACCGGAGAGTGCATCAATAAAGGCAAGACGCCCTTCCTGTTCTTCTGAGTCGATCTGTCGTTCATTGTTGAAAATCAGGCAGAGGACGCCGATGGCTTGTTTCCGGCGGTTTCTTTCCGGAATGACGATCACCTGTGCCGATTTGAGGCCGGACTGCCTCGCCAGTCTGTCATCGGTGATGATCACATTCAGTGGTTCAACCACCCGTTCGCCCTTATCAAGAATCTGCACGAGCGCGCCATTACCCCCAAGATCATATGTCGGGAGAATTTCAGGATCCAGAGAACCTTTCACCCGGGTCTGGACTGCACCGGGGACAAGGGAGTTACTGGCCTCGTCAACCACGTATGAAAATGCACCATCCGCTTCACTGATGGTCATGATCTCTTGGTTAATTCGTTTCAGCAGTTTGTCAAAATCCTGTTCACTGGCAAGAGAGGTGATGAGTGATATAAATTTACCGATGGTCAGTTCCATCATATCCATTGCCTGGCCGAGCTCTTCTACTTCCTTGATAATTGAATGGCTTCTCTTCTGGCTGTTAAAGTCGAAGCGACATATTCGTCTTGTTTCTTCGGCAAGCAGTTTAATAGGGCTGGAGATTTTCCTGGCAAGGAACCAGGTGAAGGGAATCGCCAGCAGGATCATTATGACTGTATACGTCAGTACCTTGTTCTGCAGCTTGCGTGCAGCCTTGAGTATCTCTTTTTCTGGTGCCAGGCTGACAAGATAAAAATTCTCCCGTCCTTCCATATTGAGGTTCCTGGTCGAACCGAGCCAGTTTTCGTTATCGTAGGAAAACTTGTAAAACGAATCGAGTATATTCGGGAGGGTGGCGGCATAATCCAATACAGGGGTTCCCATGTCAGCAGCACGAGAGCGTTCCTGATTACCCGGTGGTTTTGTCATCAGTTTGGCAGGATTTTTATATGCTGTCACCCAGTAGTCATTTCCAGATTTGTCAAGCAGGATGAGCTCTGATCGAGGTGTTTGCTGATGATTGGCCAATGTCTGTGAGAGATGATAGAGGGAAATATCCCCGGCAATAACCGCCTCTGCATCAGCAGGTCGATATCCGATGGTGAGACCCGTTTGCTGCATAAACTTAAAAAAATATGGTTCGGTTCCAACCGGCTGATCACTGGTTAAGGCAATTTTAAACCAGGGCCTGGTGCGCGGATCGTAGGTTGTAGACTGTAATCGGGCATGACCGAGCACAGCCAGTGATTTGTCGTACAAGAATCGTTGCAGGACCCGTTTATTGTTTCCATCTGTCGTTATATTGTCGACAATCACGTCTGCTTCAGGTGGGGCCTTAAACAGTTCACGTAAACGGCTATCAAGTGCCCGAACGATAAAAAAATCACCATTGTCATACCCTACCTGCAATGCCGAGAGATAGGGATCTGCTCTAATCGCTTCATAAAAGACGGGAACCGACTCCAGCCGCTGATCAAGGTTTTCTGCGGAGATGATCTCGGTCTTGCCGAGGATACGGACGGTTTGATGTACCGATTTCCTTGTTGAAAGAAAATCCAGCAGAAGCTGGTCCCGAACCTGTGAGAAATACCGATCTGATTCTTCAAGCAGCATTTCAGAAGTCTGCCAGTAGATGAGTTGTCTAAAAAATAGACCGAAGGTTACAATCAGTATGGTGAAGAGCACACTGATCGTGATCAGCAGCCTGAACTGCCGGGGAGATTTTTCATTCATAACAGGAGACCTTTTTGCAAGTAGTTAAAATAACTTATGGTTACTATAATATGCGATCTTGCTGTGAACAAGAACTCTATTTCCGGCAGTGCAAATATATGGGAGAAGGTGCGGGGATTTTGGTGATAGCTCCCGTTCGAAAGCCCTTTATATTTTTCAGCATCGGCCAGCTGCCGAGATCGCCTTTCTGGTCAACAGGAACGATTTTTAAACGGCCTAAAGAGCAGAGAATGTAAAAACCTACTATTTATTGTGCATTTGCAAATAAGTACTGAACTCCCTTTTCAGATGGTGTAAAGAGCTTGTAATCAGGAACTAAAAATGTAGTATACACCATGTATGGTAATTGAGATGAAAGAAGAACCGGTCCGACAAAACAATAAATCGTTCCAGGCTGGGAGTGTTCTACTCCTTTCTGCCTGCCATTTCATTCATGATATCTATTCAAGTTTTCTTGCACCACTGCTTCCGTTTATTATTGAGAAATTTTCACTTAATTTGACTCAGGCTGGCCTGCTTTCCACTATTATGCAGATTCCGGCACTTCTGAATCCGCTCATTGGCAAACTGGCTGATCGAGTAAGCGTCAGGTATTTTATCATTCTCGCACCGGCGATGACTGCAATTCCGATGTCCCTGCTGGCAATCGCACCTAACTATGTGGTGCTTCTGGTGCTCCTTTTTGTCGCCGGGATCAGTATATCCCTGTTTCATGTCCCTGCTCCGGTGATGGTCTATCGTGTTTCCGGTGGGAAAACAGGCAGGGGGATGAGTTTATTTATGACCGGCGGAGAACTTGCGCGAACACTGGGACCACTTGCTATTATCGGAGCAGTATCCCTGCTTGGCTTCGATGGTTATTATCCGGTTATGATCATTGGTATTCTTGTATCGCTGGTAATGTATTTTAAATTCAAAGACATACCGATCACCTCATCATCAACCGAGAAATCTTCACTCCGCAGGACCATGAAAGAACTGAGGGGATTACTAATCCCTCTTTCAGCAATCGTAATCCTGCGTGGTTTCATGCATGCATCTCTTACCGCCTTTTTGCCACTGTATATTCTCCAGGAAACAGCAGATGTCTGGCTGGCCGGTGTTGCCTTGTCTCTTTTTGAGGCAGCAGGGGTTTTAGGAATCCTGGCAATCGGTACACTCAGTGACCGGTTCGGCAGACGGAACATGCTGCTTTTTTCCCTTGTCATTGCCCCGGTCTCCCTGCTTGTTTTTATTGCCAGTCCTGAGTGGCTTCAATTTCCGGCACTCATGATCACAGGTTTCACCTTGCTCTCCACAACTCCGGTAATGCTTACCATGATCCAGGAGACATCTGAAGATGGTTCTTCTTCAGCAAACGGATTATTCATGATGATTAGTTTCCTGGCCCGCTCTGCGGTCGTTGTCGTGGTTGGATTTACGGCTGATCATATCGGGCTTGAAAGCACCTATATTCTTAGCGCCGTGTTGGGATTGCTTGGAATTCCGGCTATTTTCATGCTTCCCCGAAGAACGGCTATACCGACAACAAGCTGAGGGATGTGGATGATGGCAGAAAAATGGTTTTTCGCTGAAACAGGAGAATGATATGGCAAAGAAGATAATTATAATTGGTGCTGTTGCGCTGGGGCCTAAAGTCGCCTGTCGCTTGAGGCGTTTAGATCCCGAGGCAGATATATTGCTGATCGACCGTGACGATCTCATATCGTATGGTGGTTGCGGAATACCTTATTACGTCGGCGGTGACATTAATGACCTCGAGGACTTGTACAGTACAACTTCACATGCCGTCAGGGATGTAGAGTTTTTCAGGGACTGCAAGGGTATAAAAGTGATGACCAGGGTTGAGGCAACTGAAATTGATCGCAGAGCCCAGTCTCTTACAATTAAACATTTGGCCACCGGAGAGACTGAGTCGCTCGGTTATGATAAGCTTGTCCTGGCAACCGGCGCCAAGGCCTTTCGCCCTCCCTTTCCCGGTGCTGAACTGGAGCGGGTTTTTACCATGTCAGATCTTCATGACGCCGAGAAACTAAAATCCCTCATGACAGCAGGCAAGGTTGGCAGGGCTGTTGTTATTGGCGGCGGGGCGATCGGTCTTGAGATAACGGAAGCCCTGACAGATCTCTGGGGGATTGAAACGACCTTGATAGAAATGGAGGACCAGTTGCTGCCGACCCTGCTCGGAAAATGCATTGCCCGGGCAGTTGCAACTGAGCTGCGGGCGCATGATGTAACGCTTCTGCTTTCAGAGCGTGTTATGGAGATAGAACAAGAAGAAAATTCACCTGCGCTTAAGGTACAAACCTCCAGTGATACGATCGAGGCCGATATCGTTGTGATTGCTGCTGGGGTTAGGCCGAGCAGTGAACTGGCTATATCGGCAGGAATTGCTGTTGGTCAATCTGGTGGAATCCTTGTTGATCGCCGGCTTCGCACCAATGATCCGAATATTTATGCTGGCGGTGACTGTATTGAAACAAGAAATCTTGTAAGTGGAGAAAATATGATGATGGCGCTTGGCTCCCTTGCCAATCGGCAGGGGCGCATCATTGCCACAAACATCAGCGGAGGAAACAGTCATTTCCAGGGTACTGTCGGGACATTTTGTGTGAAAGTTTTTGACCAGGGCGTCAGTAAAGCCGGCCTTACCTTCCGACAGGCAAAGGAAACCGGTTTTGACCCGATCTATGCTGTGGTCTCTCAGGCCGATCATGCACACTTTTATCCCAGTTCAGAAATGATTTATCTGTCTCTTCTTGCTGATCGCAAGAGTAGGCGTATTCTAGGCGTGGAGGCAATCGGCAGACATGGAGACGCGGTGAAATCTCGGGTCGACACCATTGCAGTTCTCCTGAAACACGGTATCGATGTGGATGAAGTCTGCAGCATGGAAACAGCGTATGCCCCTCCATTTGCCTCTGCGATGGATGTGATCAATAACGCAGGGAATGCCCTTGATAATGTGCTGGCAGGTTTCAATAGAACGATTGATGCCGCCGATTTTCTTGATATATTCCATCAAGGAGTGATAAAGGTTATCGATATCAGAGGAGAACGTGAGGCTCAGCCGTTTATTGACGAGTATGGTGAGCAGTGGCTGAATATTCCACAACCGGAAATGAGAGAGAGGGTCGATGAAATTCCTGATGATGAACCACTTTTCCTGTTTTGTGATACTGGATCCCGCTCCTACGAGGCGCAGGTCTTTTTAACATCGAAGGGGATTATCAATACACGGCAGGTCCAGGGAGGGTATGCCATGGTTCGTATGACTGACCCGACATTTGGTTTGCTTCCCGGTAGGAGCTAGTATGGAGTTACCTGTGGAACCGATTGGTGTGATTAAGAGCCCCTTTAAGACACTTGCAAATATGCCGGTTCAGCCAAAGGGTGCAGCGGGTACAGAGGGTGAGGTTCTGGTGGATTTAGAGTACGTTGAGGGGTTGGCTGATCTTGACGGTTTCAGTCACATCTATCTGATTTACTCTTTTCATCGTGCCGTACGAACCGAATTGAAGGTTATTCCCTTTATGGATGACAGTTTAAGAGGGGTATTTTCTACCCGTTCACCGCTGAGACCAAATCATATCGGATTATCTGTCGTTGAGCTACTGAGTGTAAAAGAAAACAGCTTGATAGTTCGAGGTGTGGACGTCCTCGATGGTACACCGCTCCTCGATATCAAACCATATATTGATGTTTTTGACAGGGTCGTTCAAAGCAGGTCCGGCTGGCTCACCGCAGGTGAACATGAGGTGGCGAAAAAACGCTCTGATACTCGTTTCGTTTGAGCCGATGCATGATTTTCCACATTTCTATTATTCCCCTCAGGCTGCACAAGAGTGTCTACGTTAGATGTTTCATGTGCATATGCAAAATAGTGGTTGTATGGGTTTTGCCAATAAGGTATTTCGTTAAAAACTTAAATTTATGTTCAAAGTGTTGACACAAGGTGATCGAAGAAGTAACTAGAGTCATAATTTGAGCATATGTTCACATGGGTTAAAACAACGGACAGATTATTTTTATAGGATACAAAATGGATACACAGCTGCAGGAAATTGAACAATTTATTAGCATGTGGCCCGACTCGTCAGCATTCTGCCGGGAGCCGTTTATACAACTGAAAGCGCATCTTCAGGAACTCGAAGGCGCAAACATCCAGTTTATCGCACGGCCTGGCGTGACGTATTCACTCAGGGGTACTCATGCAAATCAGCATGATCGTCCGCTTTTTACAATGATTGATGTTATAGATGATGAACCGCGGTGGCTGTCGATTTGTTTTTACGGTGAAATGGTGAGTGATCCTGAGGAGCGGGGTGATTATGTTCCTGGAGGTTTACTTGGTGAAGACGGTCTCTGTTTTGATATTGAATCGGGGAACGAGGAACTCGTCTCTTATGTAATTGCACGCATTGATGAGGCTTACAGCGCCGCTTGCTCAAGCTGATACAGTTTTTTCTAACGGAAAGCGTATGACACTGTCACATTTCACCATGTTGTTCCTTATCCTGCTGTTCTTTGTGGGAGGATGGGTTTTCTTCAGTTACCTGCTCAATTCGGAAATGAAAGACCCAGACGGGTATGCTCGGGTGACTGGAAATTGCGGTGACACCATGGAACTCAGTTTCAAGGTGGAGGATGGTACGGTCGCGGAAACCCATCACTGGTCAAACGGCTGTTCCATCAGCAGTCAATGTATAGAATCTGCAGCACGAATTGTTCTGAACAAAACACCACATGATATCAGGTCGATAAATATGATGCATATTATGGATGATGTCGGCAGGTTGCCCGATAGTCATCTTCACTGTGCTCAACTGGCTGAAACAACTTTGCAGAAAGCCATCGATGACTATCAGCAGAAAATAGAGACATGAGTCTGAAAGAATCAACCATCTACACATCAATCGAAAGCCTGGACCTTAAATACGATACGAAACGTCTATCTAGGATCGATTCAGCAAATGTATGGGTATCAAACGGCTGATCGCCTGCTATCGTAACGTTAACAGTACCTTAACTCTCTATAATAAAATCTGATTGCCACTAATATTCAGCTTCTCGATTTTGCGACGGGAGACAGATTAAATTTTTCTATATGGTGTCAAGAGGACTGATTTTTTTCACGTATTTATGAAAAATCAATCTGCCCCCTATTTTGGAAGCAGAAAAATAAAAATCAGTCCCCTCACTTTCTCAGGCGGCGAGCAAAGGGAATCTGATGGACAACTGCGTGATGATTATAGCAAACAGGTACTCGTTTACCGGAAGAGCCTAAAATATCTAAATATGTTTTAAAGCGATTTTCCATGAAATCTTCAGGTTAACCCCATCAAGCCAGCCTTTCAGCTGTCGGGCGGGAAAAAGATATGATGAGGTGCTCATACCATTGCTGACTCCTTACCCTTGCAAAATCATGAAGCCGTAGTTACATTTTTCTGTTGGTCCGCTTGTTATTCATAATGTCCATGGGGAAGCGTCATGATTGGAGAAAAACGGTCACTTGGAGAAACAGGAATCAAAGTAGGGCGAATAGGTATTTCCTCAAGCTTCGGTGCCGGTCCCGAGGTTTATGAAGAAGCATTGACTCATGGCTGTAACTATTTTACCTGGGGAACATTCATAAAGGGCAGATCTGCTGATTTTATAACCTTTGTCCGGCAGATTGTCGCTTCCAAAAGACGTGAAGACATTGTTATCGGCCTGCTCAGTTACACCCATACGGTTAAGCTGGGTGAGATGTTCCTGAACTCAGCACTGCGTAAACTTGGAACAGACTATATTGACTGCCTGATCCTGGGATACTATTCAAGCAAACCTCCCGATCGCATTTTGGAATGGGGCAATCGCCTGAAAGAGCGGGGTATTGTCAGGGCTATTGGTTTGACAACCCATAACAGAGATATTGTTGTATCGCTTGCTGAAGAACAGCTGCTTGATTTCTTTCATTTTCGCTATAATGCCGTTCATCGTGGTGCAGAACGGGATATCTTTCCGTTACTCCCCCTCTCCCGACCGGGCCTGATTTCATTTACCGCCACCTGTTGGGGGAAGCTGCTGAAAGAAAAAAAGATGTTACCCGGCATGAAGCCGCTCTCTGCTGGCGATTGTTATCGTTATGTTCTGGAGCGTGATGAGGTGGATGTCTGCATGATGGGCGTTCGTGACCTTAAAATGTTCCATGATAACATGACTGTACTGAAAAAAGGTGCAATGAGCTATGACGAGCTTGAGGGAGCGATAGCAATCGGTGACCATCTCTACCAGAAGAGAAAGTTTTTTTGAAAGCTGGAAAGCGTGTGGAGCAGTGTTGCAGGTCAGTCGATGATCAGGTTATGCAATTCGTCCTTGTCGTCTTCTGAATAGGGGAAAAACTCCTGCAGTAGTGTTCCAATCCTGGTTATGGCCTCGCAAATTGCCTCGGCTTGTCGATTTTTCTTAATGCCATTGGTGACGATATCGACGATTTCCTGCCATTGCTCCTGCGGAATCTTGTCATTTATTCCAGTATCTCCAAGAATCCATACGCGGTGTTCAAAGACTGAAATATAAAGGAGAATACCGTTTTGTGCCTCTGTTCGATAGAGTCTTTGCCTGAAAAATGCCTGCACAGCACCGGCTTTTACCTCTTCATCTGCCCGTTTCGGTGAAAGAAATCTTCGTTTCAGCCAGCCCACATTGGACACCAATGGATGGGCCACAAGGTAGAGGAGGATAAAACAGATAACAAAGAGCCACATATTGTCCGGACCAATCCAGAAATAGTTGCCGAGCAGTCGAGTGGCGAGCAGTGCCGTCGGCAGTGAGATAAAGGTGGCTCCACTCACTGCTGCCAGAGGATAACGGTGACTCTCTGAGACAATCATCGGTACAATTTCACCAGAGGTCTGTTTCTCCGCGTCTTGAACACACCGGGTGATTTTTTGCTGTTCTGCCGGAGTCAAAAATGATTGTGCAAGTGTTGTCATGATCAGCTACCATCCTCCGGAGGCACCGCCTCCTCCAAAGCCTCCTCCACCACCGCCAAAGCCTCCAAAACCGCCTGATGATCGACCAAAACCACCACCGGTTCCGATATAGGTGCCGCCAGTTCCGCCCCCCCCTCTGCCAGTACCCGAGGATGATGCCAGTATACTGGCGATCAGCCCGCCTATCATTCCAACGGGAATAAGCGCCATGAGTAAAATCCCTGTAAGGCTGAAGAAAAGAAAACCGATGATCGGCGAAATAACACCGCCAACAGTTGCGGCAAGGAATTTGTTAGCCCTGAACATTGAACCGAAGAAAAACGAGATAAAAACGAGTGACATGATCAGTCCGCCAGTATCGTTGTTCCCGGTTGAGCTATAATCGGAGGGAGCGGTGGCCTGGAATTCTCCCTTGACGGTGGCAATCATGGCTCCAACGCCGTCGATTACTCCCTGGTCGAAGTTGCCTTTGCGAAACTGGGGAGTAATGATATTTCTGATAATCTGTCCAGACACCATGTCAGTCAGTGTTCCCTCAAGACCATAGCCTACTTCAATTCTCAGTTTCCGATCATCTCGGGCGATCAGCAGGAGCGCTCCGTTATCAAATTCTTTTTGTCCTATCTGGTATTTCTCTGCGGTCTTGAGTGAAACGTCTTCAAGACTGGCTCCTTCCAATGATGGTATGGTCAAAACGACGATCTGGGTGGAATCAGTCGTCTCAAGGTTGATCAATAGCGATTCGAGCTGATTGACCGTAGCCGGAGACAATATCCGGGCAAAATCGTTCACCCGTCCCTTGAGCGCTGGAACTTCAAGTGCGTGAGCAGGTAAAGAGCAGACTATAACTGCAAGCAGAACAGATAATATGCTTAGATAACGGGCTTGTATTGATACTACCATAATGATGAGCTAGTTAAAATTAACCTGAGGCACCGTTTGGGCACCCTCATCTGCTTTGTAGTATTCTTTACGATCAAGTTTGAGGATAAAGTTGTTGGTCAGACTTTCTGGAAATTTCCTGATTGATCCATTAAAAGCTTCAACAGCAGCATTGTATCGCTGTCTGGCAACATTGATCCTGTTTTCCGTTCCTTCAAGCTGATTCTGAAGGTCGAGAAAATTCTGGTTGGCTTTCAGGTCGGGATAACGTTCGACTACCAGCATTAGTCTCGACAGAGCAGAGGTAAGGCCTCCCTGGGCTGAAGCCATCTGCTGCATGGCAGCTGCATCTCCAAGGTCCGCCGGCGAGATTTGCACCGAAGTTGCCTTGGCGCGAGCATTTATGACGGCTTCAAGGGTCTCCTTTTCATGAGCTGCATAGCCTTTCACCGTGGCCACAAGATTTGGTATAAGATCGGCGCGTCTCTGCAAGGTTGACTCAACGTCAGCCCATGCTTTGAAGACGGTCTCCTCTTTCATCTGTAGAGCGTTATAACCGCAACTGCTCAGCAACAAGGTACAGAACGTTAACAATATCAAGCGGCTCGTTGTTCTCATATATCCTCCTCTGGTGACAATTGTATGTATCGCCTGCTGCTGCGATCAAATGATAATTGTAAAAGTAGATCAGCTCGATTGTTGTAAACGTGAACGCTAAGGGCTAATCGGTGATGATGTAATCCTTCAGCTTCTCCACAAGACCATCAGGAAGCTCTTCACCATAGAGAAAGGCTCGGGCTTCCTCTCCGGACAGCTGCTGTTTTATTTCAACGGGGAGTGAGCGTAATACGTCCATTCTCTCAGGGATGATTTTCTCTTTGTCCAGTTCAGATTTCTTGTCCATATCTTCCTCGTATTGTCTAAAAATACACTGAATTCGATTGTAGGTGCAGCTTATGACCAGAGTGTTTTTAACGGTCCGTCCATTCCCAGAACAGGGTCTGCTGCCGGTAGTGTCACAGTGCTTATCATCTGATCAACAGCGGGTCGCTCTCCATCTTTGCCGTATTTCATGTCCCAGACCTGATCCTGAGGGTAGGCTCCGACCACTCGAAAATCTGATGATTGGTTTTTATTACAATGGCTTACTCCTGCAGGAATGATGATTACATCTCCCTCCTCGGCCTGGATAATCAGGCCGTCAGGGCCGCCAAAACAGGCTTCTACCCATCCGCGATAAACACCAAGTACCTCATGGGCCGTGGAGTGGTAGTGATGGAACGAGTAGATTCCGTTTCTCCAGGCTGCAGGCCAGAAATTCGAGGTAAATAGCTGTTCGAAGCTTTCCGGGGCCACGCTGTTTTTCTCGAAGACCTGTTTGAAGATCAGCAACGGCAGTCTTCCATTATTTGGAAAAGGACCGTTCTCCACGAGAACATGCGAAGATACTTTTGGAGCAGCCGCTTTCATCAGATCGTTGTCTACCGTTTCCAGTAATAACGAGCTTCCTGGCCGAGTTCCTGTTCAATTTCAAGCAGTCTGTTGTATTTGGCAACTCGATCACTGCGTGAAGCAGAACCTGTTTTTATCTGGCCGCCATCCATTGCCACGGCAAAATCTGCAATGAAGGTGTCTTCGGTTTCCCCTGAACGATGAGAGATAACATATGACCAGCCGGCATCCCGGCAGAGGCGGATTGCTTCTATGGTCTCGGTAACAGTACCAATCTGGTTCAGTTTGATCAGCACAGAGTTTGCTGTCTTCCAATTGATGCCGCGTTCAATATATTTTGTATTGGTAACAAAGATATCATCACCGACGACCTGGAGTTTATCACCAACGAGGCTGGTCAGTTGGCAGAATCCATCCCAGTCAGCCTCTGCAAGCGGATCTTCCCAGGAGACTATCGGATATTCTTTGAACCATTTTTGGGCCAGGTCTATCATCTCCTTGCTTCCCATGGAACCACCGCCAGACCATTTGAGATTGTATTCGGTTTTCAAATCGCTTGAAAAAGAACTTGCGGCACTGTCCAGGGCCAGGGAGATATCAGATCCCGGCTGGTAACCTGCCTTGCGAATTGCCTCGATAATAACATCCATCGCCTCTTCATTGCTTCCAAGGTTCGGAGCAAAACCACCTTCATCACCGACACCGGTTGAAAGATTACGATCATTAAGGATTTTCTTCAAAGCATGAAAGGTTTCAGCCACCGCTCTCAGTCCGTCACTAAATTGTTCAAAACCAAGCGGTACAGCCATGAATTCCTGGAAATCTACACTGTTATCAGCGTGTTCTCCACCATTGAGTATATTCATCATTGGCACTGGTAATCTGCAGGCACCACTACCGCCAAGATAACGATAGAGAGGGACACGGATGGATTTTGCAGCAGCACGTGCGACTGCCATGGATACGCCGAGAATTGCATTGGCGCCAAGATTCGCTTTATTATCAGTACCGTCCAGGTCAATCATCATACGGTCAATGGCTGCCTGGCTATCGGCCCTCATACCAACAACTTCAGGGGCGATAATGTTGCGTACATTATCAACAGCGGTCCTGACGCCTTTACCGTTATATCGGGTGACATTGTTATCACGGAGTTCTATTGCTTCATTTTCACCAGTACTTGCGCCAGAGGGAACTGAAGCGGCTGCTGTTGTACCATCAGTAAGATCGACAAATACCCTGACCGTGGGATTTCCTCTGGAATCAAGGATTTCAAGTGCCCTTACTGCAGATATTCGAGATGTCATTGTTTCGTTTCTCCCCGGAAAAAAATCATTAATTGTGGAATGTGTTACCCTTTGAAATGAAAATATCTTAAATGTTTTTTCACTAGTGCAAAGATATACATACCAGGCCAGAGGTCAAGAGTTGATCAGCGTTAACTGAAATCAATCGACCACATTGACAAATGATACCTCCATTATTTGTTATGCGCTCAGGCATGAAAGGTGCCAATCCTGAATATTTCAGGAACTGAACCTGTTGGTGGGCATGTCGTCAGAGAAGGCGTGACCGAGAAGAAAGGAGAGTGATTCAAGCGGCGGCATGGTGCATGCAGTGCCGTTAAACCGGTACAGGAGTATTTTCGAAGCCTCTGCTGCGACAGGGGAAAAGTAGATCTCAGTAAGATCAGTGCGCTCTTTCAGCCAGACCGTGAAGCCCTCCAGGGCCCCTCGTGAGATCCAGATCTCTTCAATTTCAGCCCTGATTATATCCACAAATCCAAATTCTACCTGTTCGGGTGCCAGGGCAATACGATACCAGGATGTTTCATTGTCCGGAGGTGTCATTGGCTGCAAGGCGCTCTCTACTATCTCTGGCATCTGGGACAAAAAAAGGAAGCACGGCCTCCCAGTTTAATTGCTTTAATGGGTGCTGCGCATTGTGGGCATTGTTGATCTTTTTTACCGTAAACGCAAAAGGTTATTTGAAAATAACCTTTCTCACCGCTTGCTCCGACAAAATCACTGATTGTTGAGCCGCCGCAGGAGATTGCCCGGGTTAAAACTCCTCTGATTTTCTCGATAAGATGCGCCCACCTTTTCCGACTTATCTTCCCGGCTGGTCTGCTCGGGCGAATTCCTGCGGCAAATAAACTCTCATTAGCATAAATATTGCCAATTCCCGCAACAACACTGTTATTCATGATAAAATTCTTTACCGGCATACTTCTTCCGGCGGCCTTTTTGTGAAGGTAGGCTGCGTTAAAATCGAGGTCAAAGGGTTCCGGACCGGTTGTCTTGAAAAAAGTATCTTCGAGTGTTGCCCTCTGCTCCTTCTTGATGAGTGCTATGGATCCGAATCTTCGAACATCATTAAATCTTAATTCCAGACCGTTATCGAGTTGCCAGGCGACATGATCATGAACCATCTCTGCAGCGGATTTCTCGAAGAGCCCGAGGTTACCGGTCATGCCGAGATGGATAATCAGCAGTGCTCTGTTGCTCATCTCCAGAACGAGATACTTTGCTCTTCGCTTCAGGGCGACAATCTCTGCTCCCACCAGATAGTTGTGCATATCCCGGTACGGAACTTCCGTTCGTAATTTTTTACCATCATGACGAACGTCAGTAATGATTCTTCCCTGCAGGTGCGGTTGAAGCCCTCTCTTGACAACTTCAACTTCAGGCAGTTCCGGCATAACACTACTCTTTTTCTACGGTACAGACTGCTATGGCGTAAGAATCGTCGTGATGGGTGACAACAGACAACGAGTTATCAGATGAGAATGAGATTCCTTCCAGATCGGACTGGAATTGAAGGACATAATAACCGTGAATCTCATCTGCATGAGCCAGCTTCAGTTCTCGGAAACCGACAATTCTTGTTTCGCTAAAACATTTTCGAATGGCTTCTTTAGCAACCCAGAGCAATCCCAATTGGACAAGCTCGTCAGTTGAGAACTGTTCAAGTATTACCGCCTCAATATCTGCACAGAACCGGTGTTTGACCTTGAACAGCGTTTCACTGAGAAGCTGGATATCAATGCCGCAGCGACCATGACCGGCAATGCCGACGGCCATGTCGTGTGAATGCGATATGGAAATATCGATGCCAGCTGAGTTGTATGGAAGACGTTTCATGTCCAAGAAAGGACGTCCCGACGGATTGGAGATAATTGAGAAATCTCGTGCATTCAATGGTTCAGAATGTCCGTTGGTCTTCAACAGGTCAATAGTTGCCTGTTTGGCGCAGATTCGGCCGGAAAGCCACTCGCCTTTTCTTTTGGCAAATGTGTAATGACCGAGTTGAATCTGCTCCTCATCTGTAAGCCACAATTCGGCAACCTCTTTTTCAGCACCGTTCAGACCTTGCGGAATGGCGGTCATGGAGACTGCAAGCTTTTCTCCCGGGGCCCGGGATGAAATCAGCTTTTTGAGGTTGATGGGAAGTAATGGGTGTACTGGATCGTCTGGTGATAATGATAACATATCTAAATCTAAAGAATAAAAAAATATTGCAATTTAAAGCTGTCCTGCTAACTAGTGGGTATGGTTTCGGCCAGCAGACATAGTACGACTGTTTTTTATGTTCCGCAAGAGGGCAATATGGTAAGTTTGCAATTGAGTGGCTATGACTTCGTAGTACTTGGAGTTTTTTTATTGTTCATGGCCCGAGGCATGTGGCTTGGCCTCCTGAAACAGGTTGTGCCGCTGGTGGCACTTTACCTTGGGTATTTTGCCGCAAGCCGCTACCATGCCGAGTTGCTGCCGTTTTTATCTGACTTTTCCGAGAATGGCAAAGTAGTCTTTATTGGTGCCTACGTTATTCTTTTTGTTGTTGCCTATGTGGGTGCGGCGCTGCTGGGAAAGGTCGTCGCAAAGCTTATCCAGATAACAATCACCCCCTGGTTTGACCGCATGCTCGGTGTTGTCCTTGGATTTGCAAAAGCATTAATACTTGTTGTCCTGGGGCATATGATCATCGGGGCGGTGGTTGCCCCTGAAAATAAAATGCTGCAATCCTGCGTGACCTGTCCGACACTCAATGACTTTGCTGAAATGACCCGGGCGGTAATCAAGGACGACGATATCAAGGAAGCGCTTCGACAGCAGAAGCCGGCAATTTCAATAGATCGTGTGAAGGAGATGCTGAACGGGAACAATGGCAAGGTCAATAAAGATTCACCGCCCCGTGAATCAGGTGATCAACGGGAGCAGAGCCCGCCGGCTAACCAGTGACCATCTCGCTGGAAGCTGCTGATTTGCTCAAACGATGGTCCACGAACCATGAAAAAAAATGCTCAACAGTCACGGTCCCCGGAATCGTATAGAAATAGAACGTATCGGGGGGTTGCTGAAAAATCCGGTTTGTGCTCAACTTATATAAAGATAAGGGAGACTGATCTTCATATCCTTGCCGAATCTGATGTCTCCCCAAAAGCGTATGAGTTGGCAGTACAGTTTCGCCTTCAGGTAGAGCGTTATATTGATGTTTCGCCAGAATTTGCAACATCCCTGGTCTCGTTACCAGACGACATTCTTGCGCCGCCGATGATTCAGGCCATGCTGGCTGCCGGCCAGCGTGCATCGGTGGGACCAATGGCGGCCGTGGCCGGTGCCATTGCCGAGTTTGTCTGTAAAGGGTTAATTGACGAAGGCTATAACGAGGTTATTGTAGAAAATGGCGGTGATATTTATCTGCAGCGAAGCAATGACTGTACCATAGCTGTTTTTGCAGGACAGTCACCTCTCAGCAACCGGGTAGGCTTAAGACTGGCTGCAGATCAAATGCCTGCCGGGATCTGTACCTCATCCGGTACAGTCGGTCATTCACTCAGTCTTGGTGTTGCAGACTCTGTTACGGTCCTTGCTGATTCAGCAGTTATGGCAGATGC
>RCNC010000082.1_pt1 | contig 47464 bp, 40 predicted proteins | sample 2041301 | NCBI WGS metagenome assembly RCNC01 (sample SAMN09708231, study PRJNA481090) | Marine sediment metagenome, whole genome shotgun sequencing project. | biome: marine sediment; feature: ocean; material: sediment; isolation source: Sewage treatment plant 13A marine sediment (STP13A) ...
CAATAGAATAGAAAAATCACAAGAAAGTCCTTTGAGTAAACAAACCATTGGTGCAACTGAGATATTTAGAAATCCAGGTTCGAATCGGGATATTTCTAAAGTGGTACAAATTCTTCCTGGTGTCGCAACCACAGTTTCCTTTAGAAATGACATCATCGTAAGAGGTGGTGCTCCCAATGAAAACAGATTTTACCTGGACGGTATTGAAATACCAAATATCAACCACTTTGCTACACAAGGGTCTTCGGGAGGGCCGGTTGGTATGATCAATGTAAACTTTATCCGGGAAGTAGATTTCTACTCGGGAGCTTTTCCCGCCAACAGAGGTAACACCTTAAGTTCTGTAATGGAATTTCAACAAGTAACTGGTAACAGAGAGAAATTAGGAGGTAGCTTTATGGTGGGTTCCAGTGATATAGGCTTAACTTTAAACGGACCGACTGGTAAAAACTCTTCATTTATACTTTCCGCAAGAAGGTCCTATTTGCAATTTCTCTTCCAGGCCCTAAAACTACCTTTCCTGCCTACTTATAATGATTTCCAATACAAACATTTTTTTGAGTTTGGCGATAAAGACCAACTTACCATAGTTGGGCTCGGTGCAATCGATAACTTTGAGTTAAACACAGATGTTAATGATGGCGAAACCGATCAGGAAACTATCGACAGAAACAATTACATCCTTGGTAATTTACCTGTGAACGACCAATGGAATTATACCATTGGCGCCAATTGGAAACATTTTTCTAAAAACAGTTTTCAAAATGTAGTCATAAGTCGTAACCACCTAAACAATAGTGCTATAAAATACAAAGGCAATATTGAAGATCCGGATGAGTTGCTACTTGACTACAATTCAGAAGAAATCGAAAACAAACTAAGGATTGAAAGCACTAAAAGAATGAATGGCTGGAATTGGAATATTGGAGCCGGGTTCGAGCACGTTATCTATACGAATTCCACTTTTAATAAAACAGCAATCAACGGGGAGGTACAAATCATTGACTTTGATTCTGAATTTTCCATGCAAAAATATTCTTTTTTTACACAGGTCAGCAAGGCATTTTACAGCGAGAGACTTTCTCTTTCCTTGGGTCTTAGATCAGATGCCAATAGCTATTCGGACGAAATGTCAAATATTATTGACCAACTATCACCGCGTTTCTCGGCTTCTTATCAGTTTACTGAAAAATTCTCTGCCAGTTTTAACATAGGCCGTTATTTCCAGCTTCCAGCCTATACGGTTATGGGCTATAGAGATAATGATGGAAATCTTGTTAACGAAGAAAATGGAATCACCTATATCCAAAGTGATCATATTGTTGCTGGTGTACAATACAACCCTACAAAATATTCGAAAATTACAGTAGAAGGGTTCTATAAAAAATATGACAACTACCCTTTCTTAACCAATGACAGCATCTCTTTAGCCAATCTCGGAGGAGATTTTGGCGTCATTGGAAACGAGCCAGCAGTTTCAAATTCAATAGGAAGAAGCTATGGTGTTGAATTTTTTCTGCAACAAAAGCTAAGCTCTTCGGTTTATGGATTAATATCCTATACCTTTGTAAGAAGTGAGTTTGAAGATAAAAATGGGGATTTTGTGGCCTCTTCCTGGGACAACCAACATATCCTTAATATTACGGCAGGTAAAAAATTAAAGAAAAATTGGGAGATTGGTGCAAAATTCAGATTTTTCGGAGGATCACCCTATACCCCTTTTGACATTGAACAGTCTTCAAAAAAGGAAATATGGGATGTGACTCAAAGGGGAGTTAATGACTGGAACCAATTAAACACGCAGCGAAATGGCAATTCACACGGGCTCGATTTTCGCGTTGATAAACGTTGGTTCTATAAAAAATGGGCGCTTAATGCCTATCTCGATATCCAAAACATCTATGGTTACAAAACTGAAACACAATCCTTCTTGGATGTGGTAAGGGATGACAATGGAAATCCTATTGAAGATCCAAACAATCCAGACAGCTATCTAACTCAAGAGATAGAAAACGCTGTAGGAACCATTCTTCCTTCAATAGGACTTATGATTGAGTTTTAATTTTGCTAAGCTTCGATTTTTTTATCATAAGCTTCTTCATGAACATTGGCTACTGCCCTTCCTGAAGGATCATTCATATTCTTAAAACTTTCATCCCATTCCAGGGCAATTTTTGTGCTGCAGGCAACTGAGGCCTCTTGCGGCACACAGTGTGCTGCCGTGTCTGATGGAAAATGTTCAGCAAAAATACTTCTGTAATAGAATTCCTCCTTAGAAGTGGGTGTTTGAATTGGGAACTTATATTTTGCATTGGCGAGTTGTTCATCAGAAACTTCCTCTGCAACAACTTCTTTCAAGGTATCGATCCAGCTATATCCAACTCCATCAGAAAACTGTTCTTTCTGTCTCCAGGCAACACTTTCTGGTAAATATTTTTCAAAAGCCTTTCTTATAACCCACTTCTCCATGCGTTCACCATTAATCATTTTATCTTCAGGGTTTATTCGCATAGCCACATCCATGAATTCTTTATCCAGAAAAGGAACTCTACCTTCAATTCCCCATGCAGCTAATGATTTGTTTGCTCTTAAACAATCATACATATGAAGCTTGTCAAGTTTTCTTACGGTCTCTTTGTGAAACTCTTCAGCATTTGGTGCTTTGTGAAAATATAAATACCCTCCGAACAATTCATCTGCACCCTCACCTGAAAGCACCATTTTGACTCCCATAGATTTGATCACCCTAGCCATTAAATACATTGGAGTCGAGGCTCTTATGGTAGTAATGTCATAAGTCTCAAGGTTGTAAATAACGTCTTTTATGGCATCAAGACCTTCCTGGATGGTGAATTTGATCTCATGGTGAACCGTACCAATATAATCAGCTACTATCTGAGCAGCAGCCAAGTCGGGTGAGCCTTCCAAGCCTACAGAAAATGAATGTAAACGAGGCCACCAGGCTTCCTGTGTATCGCCAGATTCCACACGCTTATCCGCATATTTTTTTGCCAGTGCGGAAGTCACTGAAGAATCCAGTCCTCCAGATAGCAAAACCCCATAAGGCACATCACTCATCAGTTGTCTGTGGACCGCTGCCTCCAAAGCATCGTGTAATTCATCAATACTTGTCTGATTCTCCTTTACAGCTTCAAATTCTGTCCAGTCTCTGTCATACCATCTGACCAACTCTCCATCTTTACTTGACAAATAATGCCCGGGAGGAAACAATTCAATTTTAGTGCAAACTCCTTCTAGCGCCTTCAACTCAGAGGCAACATAAAAAGTTCCATTAGCATCCCATCCTATATACAATGGAATGATTCCCATATGATCTCTCGCTATAAAGTATTCATCCTTTTCAACATCATAAAGCGCAAATCCGAAGATTCCGTTCATTTCGTCTATAAAATCAACTCCTTTTTTCTGATAAAGTGCCAAAATAATCTCGCAATCAGACTCTGTTTGGAAATTATAAGTTCCTTCAAATTGTTTGCGTAGGTCCTGATGGTTATAAATTTCTCCATTAGCTGCAAGGATAAGTTTTTTATTTTCACTAAAAAGAGGTTGCTTTCCGGAAGCAGGATCAACGATAGCCAAACGCTCATGCGCGAGAATCGCCTTATTATTGCTATATATTCCACTCCAGTCTGGTCCGCGGTGACGGATCTTTTTCGACATCTCCAACAATTGAGGCCTTAACACCTCTGCCTTTTCTTTTAAATCAAATGCACATACAATTCCACACATCTCTATCTTGTTTTAATTTTTATTAGGCTGCAAATATGAATTTTTTATTTCAATTCGTAAACATATATTATATATATGGTTATAATTTATAACATAATTTTAATAATTGATTTATATATGTAAGTATTTGATTTCATTTCCATTTCATTAGTTTACATATTGCAATGTCTTGAGGAAAGGCCAGTAATAAGGTATCGAAAGTAGAATCCAACTCAATAGCACGAAATTCACATCACAGGTCGATCTGAAATCAAATTCAAGGATCTCTTAGTACGGTTAAATGACAAAGGGCATATGATATTCTGCAAAAATCACTAATAAAAAAGCGCTCACCTAACCTCCTTCATTCAATAGATCCAGGATGGCCTTATACATGTTTAGACCAATCTTATCCCCGTAAAGTTCAAGGCTATAATCTGGAGTATTCTCCAGATAGTAAGCATATGAATCTTTTATTTTATCAGGATCACTCCCAACTATCGAAGCAAATCCATTGTTTACTAATTCAATCCATTCTGTTTGTTCTCTGGCTATGATGCATGGTTTATGATTAAAATAGGCCTCTTTTTGAAGTCCTCCACTGTCTGTGATTACCATTTTACAATGCTTTAGAAGCTGCAACATGTCAAAATAGCCAAGGGGGTCTATTAATTGCCCTTCAAAACTTAGATTGAACTTTTTCATCATACTCCTTGTTCGGGGATGCAAGGGCATTACAACAAGGGTGTTTTTGGAAATCTCATTCAGTGCTTCAAATATGTTTTTTAATATCTTGAAGTCTTCTGTATTTTCCTGCCGGTGAATGGTAGCAAGTACAAATCTTTTTTGGTCCAACCCCAGGCTGTCAATGATACGCGATCTCTTATCAGACAGTTTGCCGTAATAGGCAACCGAATCTTTCATGATATCACCGCTCAAGATTACTCTTGACTCAAAATGATCAAAGCCTTCAGCTTTTAAATTTGACAGCGCAGTATTTGTAGGGCACAGCAACAAATCTGAAATTCTATCGGTAAGTATTCGGTTAAGCTCCTCGGGCATGGCCATATTAAATGACCTTAAACCAGCCTCTACATGAACCAATGGAATTCCAAGCTTTTTGGCTGCCAGAGCTCCAGCCAAGGTAGAATTTGTATCACCATAGACAATAACCAGAGAGGGTTTTTCTTCCAAAAGAACTATCTCAATTTCTTCGAGCATCCTGCCAGTCATAGCTCCGTGGCCCATTCCGTTTATGTCCAAATTATACTTTGGTTTAGGAATATCCATTTCCTGAAAGAAAACATCACTCATATTCTTGTCAAAATGCTGCCCCGTATGAACAATGACCTCTGTGAACTGCATTTTATCACGAATGATCCTGCTCAATACCGCAGCTTTTATAAACTGAGGACGTGCTCCTAAAATGCTTACTACTTTTTTCAATTGTTATCTAATTAATGAACAAATTACAAACTTTTTAAAAGCGATGCCAAATCTTTCGTCAGGTTTTTCCTGTGGAATCGGTCTATTTGATGCGCAGTGCTGTTTAGTTTTCCTGCCTTATACAAAGAATATTGCTTTCTCAACAACTCCTTTAATGTCATAACATCGTCGAAATCGATCATTTGACCTGCTCCGGTTTCATTTAAAATTTCTGCCAGATCGCCGTCTACAGGGCCAATGCCTATTATTGGGCGTTCACTTTGAAGGTATTCAAATACTTTGCCTGTGATCACCGACCGTGCCGCAGGAACCTTATTAACAGCCAGTAAAAGCAGCTGAGATACTCGTTGAAATTTCAGCACATCCTTGTGCGCCACATAGGCTATAAAAGAAATATGATTCTGTAATCTAAAATCGCTCACGCTTTGATAGACTTCCTGATCACATTTTCCTATCAATTTAACACTAAGATCATTTGCAAAATTCTCAGACTCTTCTATTAGTTCCTTCAAAGCCTGCCAAAGTATTTTTGGATTTCGATCAGCATTCATCATCCCTATATGAGAGATACTGAATTTTTTATCTAAGGTGATTTCCTCAAATAGATCTTCATCATCAAAGCCATTACTTATAACTACCACATTATTGTTTCGGTCATTAAATTCCTCCTTCATGCATTTTCCAACAACCACTACAGCATTAGCCTGGCTCAACACCTTGGTTTCCAATTCATGGTGTTTTTTTTGCGCTTTTTTAGTCAGTGGTAAGTTGTGAAAATAATCAATATTGGTCCATGGGTCTCTAAAATCAGCAACCCACTTCACTCCTGTTTTCTTTTGTAAAGTAAGTCCAATTATATGCAAACTATGAGGAGGTCCAGTGGTGATAACGATATCAATCTTATTTTCTCTTATAAAAGAAGTCAGTTTCCGAACAGAGGGTTTAATCCAAAATTTTCTTGAATCCGGAATAAAATAATTGGCCCTGACATATTGCATTTGACGCGTGAGAAAAGATGGATTAGAATCGAGAAAACCTGCACTTTGTTTTGTCTTTTTTAGTTTTAACCGAGCCAAAATTGAATTGGGCTCCCAAATGGCTTTGGTTATCACCTGAAGGTCTTTAGGAACTTCATGACTTAAGCTGGGATCTTCCACGGCATATGACGGGTTCTTCACTGTATACACAACAGGCTCTACATCAAAAGACGGTAGGTATTTGACAAACTTAAGCCATCTTTGAACGCCGCTCCCTCCCGCAGGAGGCCAGTAATATGTGATTAATAAAACTCTCAAGACTTTTCTAATTCTAAATATAGGTTCTTCAAATTATCTGATACCTTTTCCCAACAAAAATTTTCCTCAATAAACTGTTTCCCTTTTAGTCCAAGCTCTGAAGCAAACTCTGGGTTATGATATAGCATCAATATTTTTTCAGCAATGTCAGCTGCATCTTTCTCCTTGTGCACCAAGCCACTGTTCACTTCTTCTATAAGATTTTTCTGGGATAAGGCATCACTTACCAGAAGAGGAACAGCAAAACTCATATATTGAAACAACTTGTTCGCATAGGTCGTATCATGATGAAGATTACGATGTAATGGAGATATCCCAATTTTTGCCACCTGCAGATAAGAGGCGAATACACTAATATCCTGCCAGCCTTCAAAATCAATCATGTCTTGAAGTCCAAGTTCTTCAACCCTTTTTCTAAGTAGCATATCTGAAGAATTTTTACCCACAATCACCAGCTTAAATTCTTTTCTCAAAGACCGATCATCTCCTAAAATTGAAAAGGCTTCAATCACTGATAATAAACCTCGTCGCAGTCCTGTGTCACCTAAATACAGGATTACATATTTATCTTTATACCTCTCTATAATTGACGAATCAGTGATGAATTTTGTATAAAAAGATTCACTTACCGTATTGGGTACAATCGTGATTTTTTCATCCGTCAGGCCCACCCGTTTTTCTAATTCTTCCTTTGACTCTCTTGTAACAACAATGACCCGATCAGCCTCTTGAGCCAAGACGCCTTCTTTACGCTTCCAGGATGCCGGAGAAATCAAAAGATTTCCAGGGAATTTATTCAAATGTGGATAGGTTTTCATGATTTCCGGTCTGTTCTCATGAAGATCCAGAACCAAGGGAAGTTTCAAAGTATGATTGGCCTTGCCCACAGCCTCTGCAATCACCATATCATGCACATGAATTGCCTGAATGCTATTTTCCTTTAAGAAATGGGCTATTTTTACAGACATCATTTTCCTATAAAAGGGAAGCGAGTATGCCAACGCTGAAAGCTTGTATTCTAAGGTATTACTTGGGTATCTTTTTACCTCAATTCCATTAATGCATTCATCATGCGTCTCTTTTTCATAGCTCAGACAAAAAAGGAAGACCTGATGACCATCATCGATCAATGCCAGCGCCTCATTCTCAACCCGTGGATCAGGTGGAAAGGTTTTGTCTAAAATCATTCCAATTCTCATGTCGTTAGGAATCTATCTTTCCGCATAGACAGCATAATATCTAGGCGTAAATTTTCTTAGGATAGGTCTAAACCCGATTTTGTTTACTGGACTCGACCATTTTTCGATTTTTTTAATGTGCCAACCTGACTTTTCCAACAGCCAGTCAAATTGCCAGTCTTCAAACTCATGGTAATGCCGGTCCCACTTGTCAGTTTTACTTCTATAAGCACTTGCAAACCATAGTTTTAAGGGAACTGTTGTAATTAGCTTTGTAGCCTTTATGGTATTTAATACATTAAACGGGGCAATCATATGCTCGAAAATCTCAAAGGCCGTAACTGCATCAACCTCATAATTTTTAACGTTCGCATAGTCAATATCCAAATCCTCACCCAAAGTATTGTAAACGGTATACCCATAGGTTTCCAGGATCTCACTCAATTCATTTCTCACCCCAAGATCAAGTATGGTTGCAGGGGCAGGAAGTACCGACTGAAGAAACTCCACCGTATGTCTGTATCTTTTTTTTGGAACAGTTATGTACGATTTAAAATCACTCATTATAAGTCTGTTTAAGCGGTCTTTTTTTGTCTTATCCTTAGTCCCCATCCCAATAGAATCAGTATCAAAAGACCATAAGAAATCAAAGAAATCATATTTCCTGTTTCAATCACTCTGGGTTCAAATTTAAACACCAGTTCGTGTTTTCCTTTTGGAATCACTAAGGCCCTTAATACATAGTTTGCCCTCATATGTGGCACTAACTTCCCGTCAAGATAGGCATTCCAGCCATCCTCATAATATATTTCTGAAAAAACCGCCAACTGATCACTTGCAACCGAAGTTGCATAAATCACTTCATTGGCCTTGTAAGAGTTCAACCTGATACTTGCGGTACTGTCTTTTTCAAAAGTCGTTTCACCTAATGTATTCTCGTATTTACGCTCAAGAACTACACTTGATTTGGTTTTCAAACTGTCGAGGGCCTTCATTTCTTCATTAGCCGTATCCACGTATTCAATTTCAGTCACAAACCAGGCATTTCCATTTGCATCTTCATTCAACTGAACATTCTCCACGTTGTTTTCACCAGGGAATAGAAAGTATTTGGTATTGAGCATATTGAGCACTTCCATATTATTCCTTGAAATCTGAAAATCAAACAATTCCTGATAACGTCTGGGCTTCGCAGCATGATATCCCCCAATAGAATTATGATAAAAGGAGGTACTCCCATCATTCATTGGATTTACCATAAAGTTCATTACCCTGTAATGTTCTTTATCTTTAAGAATTTCAGCCTGCATAGGACTAAGGTCAAAAGGTTTCTCAATTTTTGATTTACTGATAAAATCATCCTTATTCACATAGCGAAGGTCAACAACTACTAAGTCGACCAACACCAGAACAAACAGTCCAAATACCACAATATTTCTCTTGATTTTATGGGTCATAAACAACCATAATAAACCAGCAGTTATCACTACAAAAATTAAAGAACGCAGGCTATCCTGAAAAAAGATGGTTCGTCTGTCTTCTGCAAGTACCTCTGATAATCCTGCCAACATTTGTTCATAATTTCCATCGCGATAACTTTCAAAAGAAAAAATGCTGGCACCTACTGCCGTAAAGAAAAGAGCGAGTCCTACAACAAGAATACTTGCACCTTTAAAGGCCTTCATCTTTTCCTCTTTCGTGTATTTATCACTTAGAAAATGATGTACTCCCAATATAGCCAATAAGGGTACAGCCACTTCTGCAATTACTTGTATGGATGATACCGCTCTAAATTTATTATACAGGGGTACATAATCAATAAAAAAATTAGTAACCAGTTCAAAATTCTTTCCCCAACTCAGTACAATAGAAAAAATGGTTGCAGCCAGAAGCCACTTCTTCAATGGGCCTTTGATCAAAAAAGCAGCCAAAACAAACAAATAAATAAAGATGGCACCTAGATAAGGAGGAGCAGCGACTATGGGTTGGTCTCCCCAGTACATGGGTGCGTTTTCGGTAAAACTAAGGGCTTGTTTTCTACCAGTTTTATCTTTCAAATACCTATAGGTATAGCTTTCTTTATCAAGCTTTTCATTGTTTGACCCCCCCATGAATCTAGGTATAAACAAATCAAAAGTTTCCATTAAGCCAAAACTGTATTCAGTAATATATGATTTCGACAAGCCTGTAGACATTTCCTTAGGACTCCCGTCAGCGTTGATGGTCAACTCACTTTGGCTTCGTGTACTGTGATCGGCATATTCCTTCGTGGCCAGCAAACTAGTTGCATTGACACCCACAGCCAGAACAACGGCTATCAAAAGCAAACCAATATGCTTGGCAAAAGGTATTACTTCTTTTTCCTTCAGGGCCTGAATCAAGTAGACCAGCCCAAAAATCAATACAGAAAAGAGCAGGTAATAGGTCATCTGAGGGTGACTCGCATTGATTTCCAGAGCCATGGCCAGCGCTGTAAGTACAAAACCCTTAAAATATTTTTTGTCAAAAACCAGTAATAAGCCTGCCAGAACAAAAGGCATATAGGCTATGGCATGAGCTTTTGCATTATGTCCTACCCCCAGAATGATGATCAAATAGGTTGAAAATCCAAATCCTACAGCCCCTATCATGGCCAATTTCCAATCAACCTTGAGCACACTTAACAAGAGAAAAAAGCCTAAAAAATACAAAAAAAGATAATCAGCAGGTCTGGGAAGAAATCTCAATAAGCTATCCAATTTTTTAATATAATCATTTGGATAATAAGTGCTTAACTGATAAGTTGGCATACCACCAAAGGCTCTGTTCGTCCAATAAGGCTCCTCCTCAAACTGTTCTCTAAAATCTTTAACTTCCTTTGACATTCCTCGGAACTGAGCAATGTCAGACTGAAACAATTGTTTTCCTTCCAAGACTGGTGAAAAATAGGCCAGGGAAATGATCACAAAACTTAATAAAGGGATCAGAATAGGCAGCAACTTCTTGATATTCATAGACGCTAAGCTATATTCTGTTTTCGTTTGATCTGGACGATCTTTAGTCATCAACTTCTTCAAAATCTACGTATTCACCAACATTATTACTACTTTCCTTTCTCTGAACCGGCTGCTTATCAACCACCGTCTCTCCTTCTTTCACCTGATCAGCAGGATCTTGATATCCCTGTTGCTCTCTCGCCTTTTTCTCAAAGTTTCTCACTACTTTTTGCATCAAAAACGGAAGAAAAATCCTTGCCAACCATTTGAAAGCATAATACCCGAGAATAAGGATCAAAATGAACCAAAAACCCTGAATTGAAGCCTCCTGCATAATTATTAAATTTAATTTTCAAAAATAACAATTTGAGAGCAACTTAAGCGTTTATATAGTGAAAAACTTAATTTGATCATATTATAAGTTGAACATGAAATCCTTCCTTACAACCTTTCTCCTCCTGCTATTGGCTGAATTTGCTTTTGGGCAATATACCGAGGTGATCAATTCCCGTCGCCCGGGATTTTCAGAAAGCCCCTATAGTGTGGGCACTAAAATATATCAGGTAGAAGCTGGCCTTTTTTATAAAGACGTTGGTGGGTACCTCTACTATGATCCAATTCTTGAAGAATCTTTTTCGTACAGCGGAACCAGTATTGGGTCGGATATTATGTTGAGAACCGGTCAATTTTTTGAACAATTGGAATTCAATCTTGACATGGCCGTTGTGAGCGAGAACCGAGACTATTCACAGCCGGCTATCTACAGCAAATCGGCATTCGGTTTCAGCAAACTTACTCTGGGGGCAAAATATATGGTTTTCAAACCTGAGTATTCAGACAAATCAAAAGAGATCAGGAGCTGGAAGGCCAGACATAGTTTTGATAAAAAAAGATTGATTCCTGCCGTAGGTGTTTCTGCCGGTTTGAACACGAATTTACTCACAGAACTTCATAAAAACCCAGAGGGTATGAGCCCGAGGTTTGGAATTTATACACAAAACGACCTTTCCAACCGATTGATTGTTCTCTTCAATTTTATAGCCGATAAGGCTTTTACCAACGAGGCTGAAAACTCATATATCGCTACAGTAACCTATACCTTACATGAAAAATGGTCGATCTTTGGCGAGAATCAAGGCTTTTTCAGAAAGAATGTACCCAACGATTTTCAATTTGGCGCCGGTGGTGCCTATCTGATCAATTCGAATATGCAGGCTGATTTTTCGGCTCGAGCAATTTTTGATGAAAGAGGCGACAATACCTATTTGATAGGTGGTGGGATCTCATGGCGACTAGACAGACATAAGGACAAAATTATTCTTGGCAAAGTTGACAACAACGAGGATATCAATCTCCCTAAAGAGAAGAAAAGTTTCTTGAATACAATAACTTTCGGACTTTTCGCAGGTGGCAAATCATCGAGTAACGGAAAAATGAGGGACGTAAAAACTTCAAAGGTAAAAACAAGAAATATTGAGGCTCCGGTAAATAAAAAAGCTCAGAAAGCCAGAAAAAAACAAAACAAGAGACAGGTCCAAGAAAAAAAGCAGAAAGAAAAAGCTGAAAAAAAGTACAGTAAAAAATCAGAAAACGACTAGTTTTGTCGAATGATAAAAATCCTGGAGATTTCGACAAAAAAAGAACTTAAACAATTCGTAAAATTCCCTTTTACTTTATACAAGAATAATAAGTTTTGGGTACCGCCTATTATTAGCGAAGAAGTTAAAAGTTTTGACAAGCTTAATAATCCAGTATTCGAACACTCAGATGCCAGGTTCTTTCTTGCCTTTAAGAATGGAGTTGTTGTTGGAAGGGTCACCGCCATTATTAACAACATAGAGATCGATGTTCAAAAAGTTAGAAGAATGCGATTTGGCTGGATCGATTTTATTGATGACCTGGAAGTCAGCAAAGCCTTGCTCAATAAGGTTATAGAAATTGGCAAAACACAAAAACTTGATTTTATTGAAGGCCCGCTTGGATTCTCCAATTTAGATAAGGTTGGGGTTCTTACAGAAGGTTTTGATTCAATTAGCACCATGATTACCTGGTATAATCACCCCTACTATGTCGAACATTTTAAAAGCTTAGGACTGGAACCTGCCCAAAAATTTATCGAATCCAATTTTTATTTTAAAAATGTAGATATCGAAAAATATAAGAGATATGCAGGCCTAATCAAAGAACGTTACAAGCTTAGGGCCATTAACTTTAAGACAACTCAAGAAGTGATGCCTTACGCAGAAGACATGTTTGATCTTTTTAACACCTCCTATGCCAAATTATCTTCCTTTGTTCCCGTTAGTGATAAACAAATCGCATATTTAAAGAAGAAATTTATTAATTTCATCAATCCTGAATACATAAAATTTATTGTTGATAAAGAGGATAAACTCGTCACATTTTCCATTACCATGCCTTCCTTTGCAGAAGCCTTACAAAAGGCAAATGGAAAGTTATTCCCTACCGGCTTTATACATCTGCTAAGGGCAAAAAAACATTCTAAATCCTCCGTTTTTTTCCTCATTGGGGTCCTTCCTGAATACCAAAGAAAAGGAGTGACCGCTATCGTTTTTGATGAATTTTTCAAAACTTACACTGAAAAAGGAGTAGAAAAACTGATTATCACGCCCGAACTGGAAGATAATAAGGACATTCAGCTTATCTGGAAAAATTTCAAACCTCAAGTGCATAAAAGAAGATGTACCATGAGAAAAGATATCAATTGATATAGATCTCTCTAAGTAGACATAGTGATTAGAATTAGTTACATTTAACCTCCTACATAATCTATCATGCAGCTTTTTTATACTCCTGACATAAGCACGATCTTAAAGACAATTACCTTCAATAAAGAAGAAAGCAGACATATTGTAAGAGTTTTACGAAAAACGAACGGAGATCAACTAACTATTACCGACGGTAAAGGAAAATTATACACTGCCGAAATTGTTCAGGCTCTCGATAAAAAATGTCTGGCGAACATCAGTAGCTGGGAGGATAAACCTAAATCCTGGAATTATCACTTACATATTGCCATTGCACCTACCAAAATGAATGATCGTTTCGAATGGTTCCTGGAAAAAGCAACAGAGATAGGTGTAGATGAAATCACCCCTGTGTATTGCGACCATTCTGAAAGAAGGTCCCTAAAAACAGAACGCATGGAAAAAGTTATTCTATCGGCGATGAAACAATCCTTGAAATTTAACCTTCCTGTTTTGAACAATCCTAAAAAATTCAGTGAATTAGTCCATCAAAAAGATTGGGATCTCGGCCTTATTGCACATTGTGAAGATGGAAAGAAAGATCATCTTAAATCCTTTTTCCCCTTTCATCAAAAAATCATGATCCTGATAGGTCCGGAAGGTGATTTTTCGGTTAGTGAAATAGAACAAGCCCTCCGGCAGGATATAAAGCCGGTAACTTTTGGCGAGAGTAGATTACGTACCGAAACGGCTGGCGTTGTTGCCTGCAACACTGCGGCGCTTCTCAATGAAATTTTATAACTTAACAAACTCATGAAAATTAAAAATATGAAATCATATTTGTTAGCAGTAAATTTCTGTGTGTTCTTTTTATGTTTAATTTTAAACAATCAGCTTCAGGCTCAGGAGGTGGCGATCATAAAATATGAAGGCGGGGGCGACTGGTATGCAAATCCTACTGCCGTTCCAAACCTGATCCGTTTTTGCAACTCGAACATCAATACCCGACTCAGTGAAAAACCTAAAAATATTGAACCCCAAAGTAAGGAGCTCTTCAACTTCCCGATAGTGTTTTTGACAGGTCATGGCAATATCTTCTTATCTGAAGAAGCTGTAAATAATTTGAGAAACTATCTTATTTCAGGAGGTTTTATGCACATTTCAGACAATTATGGCTTGAACGATTATATAAGAAACGAAATGAAAAAGGTATTTCCTGAACTTGAATTTGAGGAAATTCCCTTTGATCACGAAATTTACCATCAAAACTATAATTTTAGTACCTTACCAAAAATTCATGAGCACGATGGAAAGCCTGCACAGGGTTTTGGACTCTTCTATGAAGGTCGATTACTTTGCTTTTACGACTATGAAAGTGATTTGAGTGACGGATGGGAAGACCAAATAGTTCATAATAATCCTCCGGAGGTTCGATCTAAGGCGCTGCAAATGGGAGCAAATATTATGGCCTACGCCTTCAAAAATTAAGCATCAACTCAAAAAGCTGGCATGATCAATTCCGTAGACGACATTCAGATTAATTTTAATTCAGACAACCTATGGGTAGTTAATCTAACCTTAACACTGATCATGTTTGGAGTGGCACTTGATATCAAGATGTTAGATTTTACAAACCTTTTGAAGTCGCCCAAACCCGTTATTGTGGGTATCATATCACAGTTCGTACTGATTCCATTCGTTACTTTTTTAATGATTCTCATTATTAAACCCTATCCAAGTGTTGCCTTGGGTATGATTATGGTTGCGGCCTGTCCTGGAGGTAATATTTCTAATTTTATGACCAAACTCGCAGGTGGTAACGCGGCATTATCTGTTAGCCTTACAGCTTTTGCTTCTTTAGCGGCTCTTGTAATGACGCCGCTCAACTTTGCCATCTGGGGCAGTTTTTATGAACCAACCTCCGAAATTCTTACAAAAGTAAAAGTATCGCCTTCAGAAGTGGCCAGATTCGTTTTATTGATCCTGGGTATCCCTTTGGTTCTAGGAATGGTGATCAATCACTATCGTCCCGTTTTTGCCTCCAAAGCCTCTCGTTTGTTAAAACCGGTTTCCATTTTGATTTTTCTTTTATTTGTGGCTGGTGCATTCTATAATAATCTGGACATATTTATGGAACATATCCATTATGTCTTTGTTTTGGTGATTGCCCATAATGTGATTTTGTTGTTGGTTGGTTTCTATTTTGCTAAATTGAACAAACTAACTTATCTCAATCAAAAAACCCTGAGTATAGAAACAGGGATTCAGAATTCAGGACTAGGCTTATTATTGGTATTCAGCTTTTTTGACGGCCTCGGTGGAATGGCTTTATTTGTCGCTTTCTGGGCCATATGGGATATCTTATCCGGCTTGCTGATTGCTTATTTTTGGTCTGATAAATCGAAACCAGTTAAGGCATGAAAAAAATTTGGTACCTTTTTGTAAAATTTTATATGAGGTTTGGCTTCGCCTTTTATTTCAAAAAAATACTGATTTCAGGAACCGAAAACATTCCTAAAAACAAAGCAATTCTTTTTGTGGCAAATCATCAGAATGCCCTAATAGACCCCTTGTTACTCGGTGCCGTTACCCCACGAGAATTAAATTTTCTAACAAGAGCAGACATTTTTAACAAGCCCTTGATCAAAGCTATATTGTCATCGGTTAATATGCTTCCTATTTACAGGATCAAAGACGGATTGACCAACCTTTCCAAAAATGAGGAAGTATTTCAGAAATGCTATGAGATCCTTGATAAAAATGGAACCGTATTAATCTTTCCTGAAGGAAATCACAATATCAAAAGGCGTTTGAGGGTATTGAGCAAAGGCTTTACAAGAATCATCATTGGATCGCTCCAAAAGAACCCTGATTTAGAGATCGTCGTCTTACCAATAGGTATCAATTACACAAATGCTAAAAAATTCGCCAGTAGCGTCCATCTTGTATATGGGGAGCCTATACCTGTAAATAAACAACACAGGGATGCGGCATTAAACGGTGCCTCTTCGGGGTTAAAAAATGAAGTAAGCGAAGCCCTGAAAAAATTGATCACTCATATAGAAAACCTGGAACACCACGACAAAATAGCAGCTTCATTTACTGAGGAAGAATTTCTTGACCCTCATAAAGTCAATCAAAAACTTGTTGATTTAAACCATGAAGATTTACTGAATGTAGAAGATGACAGTCAATTTAATTTGTTGGGTCCTTTGATCAGAGTCAACAGTTTTATTCCAATTTTAGTATGGAAATTCATATCGCCAAAAATTGTTGAAGACGAGTTTATTGCTACCCATCGCTTTACAATAGGTATCACCCTGGTTCCAATCTGCTATCTAATTCAAGCAGGTATTATTGCTTATTTAACAACAGACCTTACGGGCTTTATCTATCTGTGTGTCAGCTTCCTGATCGCCTATTTGTTTGTCAAATCAAGTTAGTCCGTCACTAGTTGATAATCGCTTCCTGAATAAGTTTTTGAACAACGGTTCTGATATCAGCCTCCCCAAGTTTATTGTTCTCACGAGATGGATATACCCTGTTTGATAAAAACACATAAACGATTTCAGTTTCGGGATCCACAAAAGTATAGGTACCCGTATAGCCACTATGTCCAAAACTCTTAAAGGAGATACAACCGCAGGTTGCCATTGATTCATCGAGCTGCGGCTTATCAAATCCCAATCCTCTTCTTACACCTTTGTCTTCAAAGTATCTTCGGTTAAATTTATCGAAAGATTCGGGTTTAAAATAACTTTTACCCCCATAATAGCCCTTCTGCAAGTACATCTGCATCATTTTTGCTACGTCATTTGCCGTACCGAACAAGCCCGCATTTCCACTAATACCGCCCATCATGGCAGCTCCTTCGTCATGCACATTTCCATGTAATAGCTGGTGTCGAAAAAACTCATCATTTTCCGTTGGAACTATATTGGATTTTGGAAATTTATTCAGAGGGTTATAAACCAGTGTTGTAGCTCCCAAGGGGCCATAAAAATATTCGCGGTTGAGAACATCCATTGATTTCCCATATGTTTTCTCAATATAATCTTTAAACAAATAAAAAGGCAATCCGCTGTATTTGTATTCCAGCACATCTCTCTGAGGTGCCTCCGCGATTAACTTGAATATGGTATCCTGATAATCTGTTCTGAGGTAAAGGTCTTCTGCCACCTTGATACTGTACTTATTGGAATTAGTGTTGCTGAAATACTTCTCCATGGGTGTATTCTCCTTACCCTCCACCATGGTTTCATAATATGGAATATAGGGCTTTAGTTTTGCATAGTGAGAAAGTGCTTCCCTTATGGTAACAGTATCCTTGTTACTGCCTTTTAAAACAGGCATGAGCTCCCCAAGGGGTGCATCCAGATCAAATTTACCTTCTTCTTCAGCCTTTATGATCATCGGAAGACCTCCAAGAATTTTGGTCACAGAAGCCAGATCATAAATACTATTATTATCTACTTTTTTTTTTTTGTCATACGTATAATACCCATAACTTTTCCTGTAGACAACTTTGCCATGACGTGCCACAAGCACGTGCATACCAGGGGCCATCATCGAATCGATCACGACCTCGGCCACAGAATCAATCCTTTGTAGTTTGTGTTTGTCTAAACCAACATCTGCAGGAATTGAGTAGCCCAATCGATTAAGACCAGCGAGCTGGAGTCCATAACCTACCTTAAAATCGTCTTTGATATTTACAGGCAAAACACCTTTGATATCCAGCGCTCCAAAAATCATTTGAGCCGATACATCCTGAGCCAAATTGGTGTTTTGGTAGGACACAATAATACCATCTATATTTTCAAAAGATTTTATCTTTAACAAACTATACGGGCTTGCGAACACATCGAGGATCACTTTGTGATTTTTTGCAATTTCCTGAAGGATCAATAATTCCTTATCGTCGATCTTATAATTCGCATAGGCACCCAAACTTGTATGAAAGCTCACAATTACGGTTTCATAATCCTTAAGCTTATTTGAAATTTCAGTAATACTTTTACCCGAAATCACATCAACTTTTGAATAATCTTGAAGGCGATTTACAAAAGGACTGTTATTGTGCTTTCCAAATTTGACATATGCCAGCTTATTATTTCCAAGATTTTTAAGAGGTAATACATCATTTTTATTCTGAATAACAGTAACCGAATTTTCTACCAGTCTGCGATTTAATAGATCATCCTCTACAGTATTGAGGTCGCTCATCAGGTTATCTACCTTCAATGGCTCATAATTGTTCAATCCGACCCAATATTTGGTTTTTAAGATCTTTCTTACTGATTCATTTAATCTATCATCCGTCAGGGTACCCTTAGCATGGGCCTTTTTAAACATTTGAATCGATTTGACAACGTTTAGAGGTACATCAAGAAGATCATTTCCTGCAAGTATCGCTTGTAAATTGATCTCTTCAGAGGAGGCAAAATCAGCCGAACCTTTCATATTTAGTGCATCTGTAACGATCAGACCCTGGAAGCCCATTTTCTCTTTTAACAAACCCGTAACGATGTTATAAGATAAAGAGGATGGAAGATTCACATTGGGTTCCAAAGCCGGCACACTGAGATGTCCAATCATAGCCGAACCTATCCCCTGTTCAATAATCTTAGTGTAAGGGTATAATTCAATTGAATCTAAGCGTATTGTATCATGGAGCACCGACGGAAGGGTTTTATGTGAATCCTGAGCCGTATCGCCATGACCAGGAAAGTGTTTGGCACAGGCCATTATACGTTCACTTTGAATTCCTTTGGTAAAGGCGATGGCCTTTCTGGTAACATTGTATTTATCCTCTCCATAAGAGCGATTACCAATCACAGGATTTAAAGGATTTGTATTTACATCTACCACAGGAGCAAAATTGATATGTACACCTTCTCTTTTCATGTGCTTGCCCATTTGCTTACCCATTTGATAGAGCAACTTGTCGTCGCGAATTGCACCCAGTGCCATGTTATAGGGAAAAGCCACAGTATTTTTAAGTCGCATCCGCAATCCCCATTCTCCATCAATACCAATCAGGAGAGGTATTCTGGATTGACTTTGATATCTGTTGGTCAATTCCACCTGTTTGATCGCCTGATCCTGAAAAAATATTAAGGCCCCAATATGATGTTTGATTATAAGGTTGCTAATAAATTTCTCGTGTTCCTCATCCTTATTCGAATAGGCTGCTACCATAAATAATTGACCTATTTTCTCGTCAACATTCATGCTGCTCATAATACTGTCAACCCATTTATTTTGAGCTATACTATCTTTTGTTTGTAAAGGATCTTTTTGGGCTCTGGCCTGGATGGTCAGAAGCAGGACCATAAGCACTGCAATTTTGTTCATAAAAGGGAATTTAATTTGATAAAAACCAAGTGGTTCAACCTGATCAATTGCTCTTTGCCGGTCAGCTCATGAGCCTGTAACTTTATTTCATAAATTTAAAATATTAGCTGAAATAACGGCTATGCCAACTCTTATTGGCCGGAACTTCCCATATCTCATTAAAATCAGCTTTGTTTTGCACCATATTATTAAAGACCATGGTATCAGGACGTATTTTATGCTCCTTTACATATTTTTGGAAATCAGCCAGAGAAACCACATTGATATGCTCTCCATCTTTAAATGCTGTATTTAGTTTATTCAAAAGTTCCAGCTCAAACTCCTTTTCTATATTTTTAAACACATGAGTAGAAGCATCTATGGAGCAGCCTGAAACCTCATTAAAAGATTCGTCGACAGCCAGTATGATAAAATGCTTGTATTTAATGTCAAATGAAGCCTTCAGATCATCCCCGTGTCTAGTCCATTCATTGACAAAATCTTTCAGCTTATCCGAAATAATTTTCATCTCATCCGAGCTAAATTCTCTATTTGATTGATAAATCCATACTCTCGAATTATCCTTCATAGTTTCAAAATCTACATACATCTTTATATCTTTTTATTAAATTTATTCTGCAGGTCTTCGAGCGAGCTGATTGCTTTTTTAGCCGACATATTCTCTTTGATACTTTTCAGTACTTTTTTGGTGTACAGCGGGAAGTCAGCATTCTGCATCCAATTATAATATCCAGGATTTTCTCTAAAAACATCCCGTACCTTTCTGCCCTTGTATTTACCAAACGAAAAGACATCCTCCTCTTCTGCATCCACTAAAATAAAACCGGCAAAATCAGCACGTTTCTGATGAGAAGAATAGTCACTTAAAAAGGAAACGTCGTTTTGAAGGTCATCATATTTCTCGATCTGAGCTTCCAGAATCTCATAAGTTGCTATGGTATCAGCTTCTGCCGAGTGTGCATTTTCAAGGTTCTTTCCACAATAGAATTCGTATCCTGCGCCTAGAGTTCTCTGTTCCTTTTTATGAAAAATTACCTGTACATCTATAGCTTTTCTGTTTTCCATGTCAAAATTCACCTTGGCGCGAAGCATTTCTTCAGCCAGCAAGGGGATATCAAACCTGTTTGAATTAAATCCCGCAAGATCACATCCTTCTATCATTGCACTAACCTTAGCGGCTAGTTCGGAAAATTTAGGTTCCGTAACCACTTTTTCATTGGTAATGCCATGAATGTCAGAGGCCTCTTTGGGAATTTCAATTTCCGGATTTACGAGCCTTGTCCAGGTTTCCTTATTTCCGTTAGGGTAGACCTTAAGCACAGAGATTTCAACAATCCTGTCTGTAGCTATTTGAATTCCGGTTGTTTCCAGGTCAAAGAAAACAATGGGTTTTTCAAGTTTAATATTCATCGTATTGAAATGAAATTAATATTCGTTTTTTGATTATCTTAAAAAGTGGTATTGACATCCCAGGCTTCCAGATAATCTGCTATTCGTTTGGCAAACATACTGCCCAGGGCTCCGTTTACCACTCGATGATCATAGGAATGAGAGAGGATCATTTTGTGTCGAATTCCAATAAGATCTCCATCGGGAGTTTCAATAACTGCCGGAACCTTTCGGATTGACCCCAAGGCCAGAATTCCTACCTGGGGCTGATTGATAATTGGGGTACCCATGATACTTCCAAAGGAACCAACATTGGTCACAGTGAAGGTGCCACCCTGAACATCATCAGGGTTAAGTTTACCGGCTCTTGATCGTTGAGCAAGGTCATTAACGGCTTTAGTCATACCAACCAAATTGAGCTGATCAGCTCTTTTAATCACGGGGACAATTAAATTGCCATCCGCCAGTGCTGCGGCCATACCTAAATTAATGTCTTTATGCTTAAGAATGCGATCTCCGTCTAAAGAGATGTTCATCATTGGGAAATCACGTATCGACTTTGCTATGGCCTCCATAAAGATGGGAGTATAGGTGATTTTTTCACCTTCCCTCTTTAAAAATTCATCTTTGACTTTGTCTCTCCACCTCACTACATTGGTAACATCGACCTCCACAAAACTCTGAACATGCGCTGAGGTTCGTAAAGAATCCACCATATGCTTTGAAATGAGTTTACCCATCCTGCTCATCTCAATGATCTCATCATTTAATGCGGGTTTAGCCGCTTCAACAGTAGGAGTGGCTGCAGTCTTTTTGGATACCGGGTCAGAAATTTTTATTTCCTTTACCTCAGAGGAAGTCTTTCTGCCTCCTTTAATATACCCCAATAGGTCATTTTTAGTAATCCGCTCATCTTTTCCTGTTCCTTTTATAGCTTCCAGTTCAAGAATACTTATTCCTTCTGTTTTGGCTATATTTTTAACCAGGGGAGAGAAAAACTTTCCACTAGGTGAGCTAAGGTCAGTAACAATTTCGCTTACGGTTTTCATTTCTGCTTTTACAGATGCCACCGTGGGAAGCTCTTCAGGAACCTCATCAGGCTTCTCTTCAACCTTCTCTGCTACTAATTGAGTTTCCCCATTTGTTTCGATCACTGCAATTACCTGTCCAACACCAACAACCTGATCAACTTCAAAAAACCTTTCCACCAATACGCCTTCAACCTCACTTGGAACTTCAGAATCAACCTTATCGGTTGCTATCTCAACAATAGCCTCATCCATTTCAATGGTATCTCCAACTTCCTTCAACCAAGAAGTAATTGTCGCTTCAGCAACGCTTTCACCCATTTTCGGCAGTTTCAATTCAAATTTTGACATTGTGATGCTTATTTTAACGGCAAATTTAAGAAATAAAAAAGATAATATTTAGGAGTTTTTAACTATACTCTCTTTTACTAAAAACAATTCATCCAGAATCCTAAATTATTGCGAATATGACATCGAGGTTCTGATTGAAATCATTCTGTTACCTTCAGATAGTCAAGCTTTTAAACCTGTTCTATTGGTTCTATGAATTCTGGTCATTCTTCTTGATCTTAATCATTTCTTTTGTGAGCTCATTCATTTTGGAGACCTTATCCTCAAAATCACCTTTTATGGTTTTCCTGTAACTATTCAGATTTTCAACCAGTTCATTGATATTATCAGGGAGTATCTCTTCAAAAAACTGTCTAAGTCTCTTCGCTGCTGTCGGTGATTTTCCATTGGTGGAAATGGCAATTTTGACATTACCCTTGGTTACAATACCCCCCATATAAAAATCACAATAGGGAGGATTATCTGCTAAGTTGACCAAAATATTCACTTCTTTACAGTCATTGTACACGTGTATGTTCACATCCAAATCATCGGTAGTGGCAATAACAATCTGTTTGTCATTCAAATATTTTTTATGATATAACCCTTGTACAAGAGTCACGTCATGACCCTGAGCCAAAACGACAACTTCGGGGATAAAAGTCTTTGATATCATAGTAACTTTGGCGCTGGGACTCGACTTCAAAAGAAAGGTCAGTTTCTCAAATCCAACATTACCTCCTCCTACTATTAACACATGTAAAGCAGCAACTTTGAGAAATACAGGATAAAGTTCATTTTGATCCAAACTACAGGTTTTAAGGTCAACATTGAGGTTAAAAAAACTGATGATTCTTCAAAAATACTTGAATTTTATCAAAAAGCCCCGTAAACTTTTTCAATTATATCTATCAAAGAAGGCATAGTATGATGAAAATCATAAAAATTACTATTCTTAACTTCTACATTTACCTTTCAGAATACATGAAAATCAGCGAGAATGAAAAATTTGGTTCTTGGTAATGAAGCATTGGCACAAGGCGCCATAGATGCTGGAATTTCTGGTGTCTATGCCTATCCAGGCACACCATCCACAGAAATAACGGAGTATATACAACAATCTAAAATAGCGAAAGAACTCAGCATACATTCCAGTTGGTCAGTCAATGAAAAAACAGCAATGGAAGCAGCTCTGGGGATGTCTTATTGCGGAAAAAGGGTTCTTACCGTTATGAAGCATGTTGGGCTCAATGTAGCTTCTGACGTATTTATGAATATGGCGGTCTCCGGAATCAATGGCGGATTGGTAGTTGTAGTAGCCGATGATCCTTCCATGCATTCATCTCAGAACGAACAGGATTCTCGGTTTTATGGAAAATTTGCAAAAGTTCCTATTTTGGAACCCTCAAATCAACAAGAGGCCTATAATATGATGCACTATGCCTTTGACTTGTCGGAAGAGACTCAGTTACCCGTTTTGTTGCGTTTGGTTACAAGGCTATCCCATTCTCGTACAGGAGTTGTTTTCAAGGAAAGAAGGGCACAAAATGGCATACAATTACCTGTGGATACCAATCGCTTTGCTTTGATCCCTTCAAATGCAAAAAAGCAATATGAAAAATTAGTCGACAAAAAATCAGTTTTGCTGGAAGCTTCTGAAAAGTCATCCTGGAATTCCCTGGTACAAAATAAGAATCGTTCCCTGGGCATTGTGGCCTGTGGGATAGGGTATAATTATGTCATGGAGAACCTCTCTGATAATTTGGATTTCTTCTCTTTGTTAAAAATTTCTCAATATCCCGTTCCCAAAGAAAAACTTAAAAAAATATATGACGACTGTGATGAACTGCTTGTTGTAGAAGAGGGATACCCTTTGGTGGAAGAACTACTCCACGACTATTTTGATGAATCTCCAAAAGTTACCGGAAAGTTAAGTGGTCACTTGCCTCAGACAGGAGAATTGAATCCTAACATCGTCGCAAGTGCAATTGGTCTTTATCGAAGCCAAGAACCTCAGATATCCGGCATTGTGGTTGGCAGACCTCCTCAACTATGCGAAGGATGTGGCCATCTTGATCTGTTTAAAGTTATTCAGGAAATCCTGCCCGAAATTGGACAAAAAAAAGTATTTGGTGATATTGGATGCTATGCACTAGGTGCATTAGCACCCCTCAATACGGTCAACACCCTAATTGATATGGGAGCTTCCATCACAATGGCCAAAGGAGCCGCAGATGCCGGGGTTGAAAATGCCATTGCAGTAATAGGTGATTCTACTTTTACCCATTCAGGAATGACTGGTTTACTGGAAGCCATTAATGACAAGTCTCCTATCACGGTCATCATTTCAGACAACTCGACCGTAGCCATGACCGGAACTCAGCAATCAATTGCCACGGGTCGCCTAAAGGATATCTGCCTCGGTCTCGGGGTCGCCCCTGAACATTTGAAGATAATCGAACCTTTAAAAAAGAATTTTAAAAAAAATCTCGAGATTTTGAGAAAGGAAATTCACTATGAAGGAGTATCTGTAATCCTCTCTGAAAGACCTTGCGTAAGGTTAAGCAGAGATAGCAAAGAACAAATCAAACAAAAAATAGCCTCTTTAAACTAAAACTACCTTATGAAGTCAAATATCATCTTATCCGGAGTTGGTGGACAAGGGATCCTCACCCTGGCTTCCATTATTGACATCGCCGCCCTTCATCTTAATCTATTTGTTAAACAATCTGAGATTCATGGAATGAGCCAGCGCGGAGGAGCAGTACACTGCCACGTTAGGATCTCTGATAAGCAGATTTATTCTGATCTTATCCCATTAGGAGAAACAGATATTATCTTATCTGCAGAGCCAATGGAACTTTTAAGGCATATTCCTTCCCTTAAAAAAAACGGATGGATCATTACCGATTCGAGTACGTTTGAAAATATAATCAACTATCCCGACAAACACGAATTGTACAAACGAATAAAAAAGCACGTCAACCATATCATCATAGATGCCAAAAGTTGTGCAAAGGATATGGGAAATACTAAGGTCTGTAATATGGTCTTGTTGGGTGCTGCCTCCGATCATCTTCCCATACCTGAAGAAAAGTTCTTGCAGGCCATCAATTATTATTTTAGAGACAAAAGTGAAAAGGTCAGGCTTAAAAACACTGAGGCTTTTAAACTAGGACAGCACAAAGCCAAGGAATTCGTTGAGTTTATGTATTAGAATCGTGTACCATTGCGACCTGTAAGTGATTCCTGATCACCTGAGAAAGAAGAACTACGCCTTTTTCAATATCATTCTTCGGCATATTGGAGAATGACAATCTAAGGTTATTATCTTTCTTGTTCTCCGGATCGAAGGTTCTGCCTGCAACAAATACAACCCCTTTTTTAAGGCAGTCTTTGAAAACAGCGTTGGCACTAAGTTGATTTGGCAGTCTTAACCACATATAAAACCCTCCTTTTGGTTCTAACCATCGAATGCCTTCTGGCAAATGTTTCTGCAAACTTTGTTGAAGGATCTCTTTTCTTTCGCTGTATTCCTTTCTAAGAAAATCCAGATAAGGTTCGAGATAACCCTCATTGATAAATTGATTGGCTAAAATTTGCATGAAATTGGAAGTACATGCATCAAGGGCCTGTTTTATAGATTCTGCTTTTTCGAATATTTCAGAGGAAGATAGCATATATCCCAAACGGAATCCCGGACCCAAAATCTTAGAGAAGGAACCCGTATAAATGATCTCTACATCATAACCGGCATATGATTTCAAAGGTCGTGTCATGGGTTTGTCTTTTATATCAAAAAAGAGGTCACCATAAGCATCGTCTTCAATTAAAATTATATCGGTTCCAGATAGGGTTTCCAAGAGTGCACGCCTTCGTTGTTCAGTGTATAATATCCCTGCAGGATTGTGAAAATTAGGCGTGATATAAAGAAATTTTGGAGGCTTTTCCAATTCTGATATCACCTTTTTTAAGGTCTCAATCTCCATTCCTTCCTCATCAATAGGAATCCCAATGATTTTTGCGCCATATGTTTCGAATACAGAAATGGCGCCAACAAAACACGGATTCTCAGTGAGGATAATGTCTCCTTCATTTACAAATTCCTGAGTGATAATACTTATGGCCTGTAATGAACCTGTAGTCACAAGAATTTTGTCAGTTCGTGCAGGTAACCCCTTCCTTAACATCATTTTTTGAAGAGACCGTACCAAAGGAGGATACCCTGAAGTTGGACCGTATTGAAAACAAAGTTTCTTTATATCGTCGTTTAAATCGTTATAGACCTGATCTATCTCCTTAACGGGAAAAAGATCATTGTTGGGCATTCCGCCGGCAAAAGAGATCAATCCTTTCCCTGAAGACTGTTTCATTAATAGTTTAATGTCTTCTGAGTGCATCGAATTAACCGCTCGGGAGAATGCATACATACCGTTCAAACTTTTATTTCATTAGTCAAAGTAACTACTTTTTGAGTCTTAAAGACTTGATAAATATCAGCAAATGAATCATTTTTTTTGACTTATTTTACATCTACCAATCCGGCACAGTTATGTTGCACAAAAAACTTCTCAAACCATCAAGTATTGCAGTTGTAGGAGGTTCTGAGCATCTTGACCATATTGGGGGTAGTGTTCTTAAAAATCTTATTGATCAGCAATTTAGCGGAAACTTATTTGTTGTAAACCCCAAAAATGATCTGGTTCAAGGCATTAGGTCGTATAGAGACACTTCTCTCCTTCCACAGACCGATCTTGCTATCATTGCCATCCCTGCACAGGAAGTTTTGCCAGTAGTTAAAGAATTGATCACGGCAAAAGGTACCATGGGCTTCATTATTTACTCGGCTGGATTTGCAGAGCTTGACAAAAAAGGGAGTGCCTTGGAGAGGGAGATCACGCGAATAATCAGCGAAGCTGGAGGAAGTCTTTTAGGGCCAAACAACATTGGTATGATCAATCAGCATTATGCCGGCATCTTTACCCGACCCCTTCCTGTGATAGATAAAAAAGGTGTCGATTTTATTTCCGGTTCGGGTGCAACCGCAGTATTCACTATTGAAGCTGCCCAGCAGATTGGCTTAAGGTTTTCTAATATTTATACTGTGGGAAACAGTGCCCAATTAGGTGTAGAAGAAATACTGGAGCATTTGGATGAAACCTTTAAGCCCGGAGAAAGCAGCTCTGTTAAAATGCTGTACATGGAGGCTGTCAAAAATGCTTCTAAACTGCTTAAACATTCAAGTTCCTTAAGAAGAAAGGGCTGTTCCATCGTCGCTCTGAAATCGGGTGTTACTGAAAAAGGAAATGCCGCAGCTGCTTCACATACGGGTGCCATGGTCAACTCTGACTTATTTGTCCAAGCCCTCTTTAATAAGGCAGGAATCATACGATGTCAAAGCAGGTATGAACTGGCAAATATTGCTGCCATCTTACAAACTACTCAGCAAAAACCACAGAATTTTGCAGTTGTAACCCATGCGGGTGGCCTTGGAGTAATCTTAACAGATACATTGACACAAAACGGTTTATGTGTTCCAGATCTTAAGGACCTTCATCAAAATGCTTTAAAGCAATTATTATACCCTGGGGCTGCTGTTGCCAACCCCATTGACATTCTCGCTACCGGAACTGCCAATCAACTTGAACTGGTTTTAGACTATTGTGAACATAAAGTAAAAGAAATCGATGCCATGATCGTTATTTTTGGCAGTCCTGGTCTTGGATCGGTGACCGAGGCCTATAAGGTGATTCATCAAATGGGTCAAAAATGCAGCAAACCAGTATTCGCCATTTTGCCTTCTGTTGTCAATGTGAAAAAAGACATCAGCAAATTCGTCAAAAAAGGGAATTTGGCATTTTATGATGAATACCTTCTTGGAAAATGTCTTGCCAAGGTCATGACGCATCAGGTACTAACGGAAAAATCCATTCAAAATAAAAGGAAGCAAAACTCAAAGCTTAGATCATTGGTCGACAAGCTCCCCAGCGGCTTCCTAAAACCAGATCAGGTATATGATCTACTAGAAACTGCCGGAATTTGCATGGCCAAACAAGTATTGGTTAGAACAGAAATAGAATTATTGAAGGCAAGCAGTACATTACAATATCCAGTCGTCCAAAAAGTCGTAGGTCCTCTGCATAAAAGCGACCAAAAAGGGGTAATCATCAATGTGTCCAATATAAATGACCTGTTGTATAATTATCGAAAATTGATTCAAATAAAAGGAGTTTCAGCAGTATTGATACAAGAGATGGTCAAAGGCAAGGAAGTCTTTATCGGAGCAAAAAGAGAAGCAGGTTTTGCGCCATTGGTCGTTTGTGGTGCCGGTGGAATCTATATAGAAGCTCTTAAGGACAATACGTTTGCCCTGTCACCGATTAACAGGAATGAAGCCGTTGAAATGGTAAGTAAATTACGTATCAAACCTATACTTGATGGAATGAGAGCTGAGCCTTCATGCAACCTGGAAGCCTTTTATGATGCCATTCAAAAAGTCTCAGAACTGTTGGAAATTGTACCTGAAATAAGTGAGCTGGATATCAATCCATTGATGTTGAGCCAAGAAGCTATCGTTGCAGTTGATGCAAGAATCAAAATTGAAAAATAAAAGGAAAACACCTTATAAAATAACTACCTCTCCCCTTTCATTTGATGCGTCGCTACCCAAATAAAAAGTTTGGTCGGAGGAAATGATTCTTTTTTTAATTCGATTAAAAATCGGATCACTGATTCCTTGAATAATTTCATTAAAAGTTAAGCTGTTGCTGTCAAAAAAAGCGAATTCATATTCCTGAATTCCCTTTCCAGTAGTTTCTTTTTGAAAACCATTTGAAATCGGATACCTTAATTTTATTTTCTCGAAAAGTAGGTCATCATTACCAATATAAACCCATTTGTCAAATTTTACCAGGGTACTTGCATCAGAGGATATCGCAACAGATTTTACTGCGATCATTATGTTGATCAAAACATCGATCAAACCGTAAACGGCCGTTCTGCTTGGAAAATGCTTTTTATAAAATATACTGAGGGCACCATAAAAATTGCGCAGGTAGAATTTATCTTTTACTGTACTTTCCCCTTTAAAGTGCAATACTTTTGTGTTTCCCACATAATAATTCTTGTATCCTGCTTTGCTAATGCGATAACTTAAATCAATGTCTTCCCCATACATAAAAAAGTCTTCATCAAACCCACCCACCTCTTTATAGACCTTCTTTTTAATAAACATAAAGGCACCCGTAAGAATATCTACCTTTGCTATTTCATCTTTAAAAATATGATTGGCATAATAATATCTGGAGTATCCCAGAAGTTTCGACCCTGCGACCTTCAAATTTGGGAAATTCCTTTTGCTTTCGGGAAGATATTTACCGGATCCATCTATAAAATGTACCCCGGCAGCACCGAAATCAGCTTGTTGTTCACTAAAATTTAAAATGTCCGACAAAGTAGTTTCTGTCAACATTGTGTCGGGATTCAAAATGAGTACGTAGTTTCCTTTCGCCAGTGAAACGCCTCTGTTGTTCGCTTTGGAAAAACCTATATTTTCATCATTTTGCAAATACGTAACCTGCGGGTAATCACGGTGTATCATCTCTGAGCTACCGTCAGAAGAATTATTATCAACTACGATGATCTCTATTTCTTCAACAATATCCGAACTAAGAACACTGCCAATGCAGTTCTTTAGAAAATATCGAGCATTATAATTAACAATAATAACAGAGACGTTGATCAATCGAAGTAGTTTTCGGTAAAAATATGACAATTTATTATTTAGTCAAGACATAGCTCTATATTTGTGTGTATAATCACAAACCCATGAAATCAGCTACTGTTAGGGAGCTCAAAACAGAACTTCAGGAAAAATCTCCAAAAGAAATTTTAGAGCTGTGTTTAAGACTGTCTCGATTTAAGAAAGAAAACAAGGAACTTCTCACCTATTTGCTTTTTGAAACGTCTGATGAGCAGGGCTATATTGAAAGCGTTAAGGAGGAGATTGACGAAAAATTTGAACAGGTGAATCGAAAAAGCCCCTATTTTGTCAAAAAAAGTATCCGCTCCATTTTAAACCATACAAAAAAGTACATTCGCTATTCACAAAACAAAGAGACCGAATTAGAGTTATTGCTCTATTTTTGCCAGAAATTAAGTAGCTTTCAGCCTTCCATTCACAGAAACAAAAAAGTAGAAACCTTGTATTACCGTCTTATCGTCGAATGCAAAAAGAAAACGAGTTTATTGCATGAAGACCTGCAATATGATTATTACAGGGAATTGGAACATCTTTAATTAACGTGATTTTTTATTCTTCCTCTCTTAACGTTTGAGACCTTGTTCAAAAGGAACCCTGTTGATAATACTACGTCCTAGCGTTACTTCATCGGCATATTCAATTTCATCACCCACTGAAATTCCCCTTGCAATGGTGGTCAGATTAACTTCATGTTTTTGTAAGCGTCTGTAAATATAAAAGTTAGTGGTATCACCTTCCATGGTAGAGCTCAAAGCTAATATGATCTCTTTAATACCTCCCCTTTCCACTTTTTGAACCAGATCTTCAATAGTTAGGTTATGTGGACCAATACCCTCTATCGGTGATATCTTCCCTCCAAGCACGTGATAAAATCCTTTGAACTGGGCGGTGTTTTCAATGGCCATGACGTCTCTTATATCCTCCACCACACATATTTGTTCAGGATCTCTTCGCGTATTTGTGCAGATTTCACATAAGTCCACATCTGAGATATTGTGGCAATTTTTGCACAACTTAATCTCATCTCTGAAACTTTTCAGAGCCTCTGATAAATACTGTGTTTGTTCCTTCGGTTGCTTTAATAAGTGCAATACCAATCTAAGGGCCGTACGTCTGCCTATCCCAGGTAACTGCGCCATTTCATTCACAGCATTTTCCAATAATTTTGAAGAAAAATCCATGTTGCAAATGTACAGTTTTATATTTTTGGGAGCTATCAATCAAATTGATATTAATCGGTTTCTTAATGTCATATTTTCAACAGTTCTCAAATCAAAATCTGTTACTTTTGCACTTTAATCTTTAACTATGTCACCTTTTGTACTTCTGAGTACCGTACTGATTTATTTTGCCTTGCTTATCGGCATTACATATCTCACGTCGAAAGACGATAGCAACAAGGCTTTTTTTAGAGCCAATAGAAATTCTCCCTGGTACGTGGTGGCATTCGGCATGATTGGCGCCTCTCTTTCCGGTGTTACTTTTATCTCGGTTCCAGGATTGGTCAACAGCACTCAGTTTAGTTATCTGCAGCTGGTCATCGGCTACTTTTTGGGTTATTTGACCATAGCTTTTGTGTTACTACCCTTGTACTACAAAATGAATCTCACGTCAATTTATGAATATCTACTGCAAAGGTTTGGCCCTAAAAGTCATAAAACTGGAGCTTTTTTCTTTTTATTGTCACGCATATTAATTGCGTCTTTCAGATTATTCCTGGTAGCATCTGTACTACAGTACTTTATTCTTGACACCTGGCATGTTCCTTTTGAATTTACTGTTATTATATCCGTATTGTTTATATGGCTCTATACCTTTAGAGGCGGTATTAAAACCATTGTATGGACCGATATTTTGCAAACTTTTTTTATGTTGGCAGCTGTAGTGTTTGCCGTAATAATTCTCCTCGAACAATTACCTTATAATTTCATGGAATTCGTAAACTCAGATGACTTTAAACAGTATAGTAAAACTGTTTTTTTTGAAGATATTAATGATCGAAAACACTGGTTAAAATCCTTACTCGGAGGTATGTTTATAGCCATAGCCATGACGGGGCTTGATCAGGACAATATGCAAAAAAATCTCACTTGCAAGAATCTTAAAGATGCTCAAAAAAATGTCATTTCACTGGGTTTTGTGTTAATCCCAGTCAATTTAATCTTTCTGTTTCTTGGAGCCCTTCTTTTCACATATGCACAGCGGTATCAAGTGGATATCCCTGTGGTAGACGGAAAGATGAAAACCGATTTACTTTTTCCGGAGATTGCTCTAAATCAGGGTCTCGGAACAGGGTTAGGTATCATATTCATCCTTGGATTGATCGCTGCAGCTTATTCGAGTGCAGACAGTGCCCTGACGTCCCTTACCACTTCCTTTAGCATTGATTTTATGGATATTAATTCGAAAGGAAAAGGAGAAAAAAGAAAACTGCGTAAAAGAATTCACCTTGCTTTTTCCGGTTTACTGGTACTCATCATTATTGCATTCAAATACCTTTTACACGACAATATCATCAGTAGTTTACTACAGGTATCCTCTTATACTTACGGCCCATTATTAGGTTTATTCACCTTTGGCCTACTTACCAAATATGCGATAAATGAAAAATGGGTTTGGCTCGTTGCTGTTTTATCGGTGACCTGTAGTTATGCCCTGAATTCATATTCAGCCATCTGGTTTAACGGTTATATCTTTGGTTATGAAATTTTAATTATCAATGGATTGTTGACCTTTACAGGATTGTACTTGATACGACTAAAAAGATCGTCAAAGTAAAAATTAATGTATTTTTGAAATATGGAAAAAGACCTGAGCCATTATAGAAAAAATTATGAGAGTAACCCTTTAATCAAAGAGGAGTTGCCGGAAAACCCGATGGAATTATTCCAAAAATGGTTCCTTGAAGCTGATGAATTTGACGGCTTGGAAGAGGCAAATGCCATGAGTATTTCAACAATAGGCCTGGATGGTTTTCCTAAAACACGCATTGTTTTGTTGAAAAAAATCACTTGGGAAGGCTTTATTTTTTACACAAATTACAAGAGTGAAAAGGGAAAAGCCATTGAGGCGAATCCTAATGTCTGCCTTAACCTTTTTTGGCATGGAACTGAGAGACAAATCATTATCAAAGGAATAGCTGAAAAAATTGCTCCCAATCTTTCGGATGGATACTTTGAATCAAGACCAGACGGCAGTAAACTTGGAGCCTGGGCCTCTGATCAAAGTGAGGAGATAGATTCAAGGGAAGCCCTGGATTTGAGACTCAAGCAATTAGAAGAAAACTATGCGAATAAAGAAATTCCCAGGCCTGAGCATTGGGGAGGATTTATCGTAAAACCCTTATCTATGGAGTTTTGGCAAGGAAGACCAAACCGGATGCACGATAGGATTTTGTATTCGTTACAAGATGATTATATATGGAAGGTGAGCAGGCTTCAGCCATAGTCAACCGTTATAAATCAAAAATAAACTTCAAAAAAAATAATTTTTGAAATATTTCGTTCTCTATTTTGATTATATTTGAAAATAACTAAGCTCATTATTGCCACCTGATAAAATGAAAACACTGTTTATTGTGCGTCATGCCAAATCATCCTGGGAATACGAAGGTATAAAAGACATAGATCGACCCCTAAAAAAAAGAGGTATCAATGATGCTTATTTAATTTCCAAAGTATTACAGAAAAAAATTGAAACACCTTCGGTGTTTGTATCAAGTTGTGCCAACCGGGCACTTCACACAGCCATGATCTTTAGCTATTCTTTTAATTATCCTTTGGCAAATTTAAAAATCAGCAAGTCACTTTACAGTTTTAGTGATGGTTATTTAATTAAAACCGTAAAGGCGCTTGATAACGGATTTGACTCTGCCATAATATTCAGTCATGACCATGGAATTAGTGATTTTGTGAATAAATTCGGGAACACTGAGATTGATCATGTGCCCACTTGTGGTGTTGTTGCCATTGAATTCAACACAAAACACTGGAAGAATATTAAAGACGGTAAAACCCTGTTTACAGAATTTCCAAAATATTATAAATAACCTTGGTGAAGGCTTCGAAGTTGAGGGCCTCACTTCCGAGGCGATGGCGCGTGAGGGCTTCACGTCCGAGGGCTTCACGTCCGAGGGCTTCAGAATGAATAATTCGAAAATACGATTTACCTTGCTTCGTTAAATTTAAAAGGCGATTTAAGGGCTATTAAAACAGCTTTATCTCTTTTATACACATCCTTCATAAACATTAAGTTATTCTCCTGATCAACGGCTGCTGTAAGATAAACCAGGTAAATATTGATGGGTTTTGGTAATTGAATCGTTGTTGTTTTCCCTGATTTTAAAATTTCATTGATCTTGTCCATATTCCAAACTTCCGGATCATTCATCAGGCTCATTAGCAACCCCCATTTGTCTTCGGTTCTAATACAGCCATGGCTAAAAGCCCTGTCCTGCTGGTTAAACAGGCCCCGTGATGGTGTATCGTGAAGATATACCGCGTACTTATTTGGAAAAATAAATTTAACCTCCCCCAGGGCATTCCACGGGCCGGCCTTTTGCCTTATGATAAAAGGGAAATTTCCCGATGAATACTGGCTCCAATCAATAGTAGCCGGATTAAGTATTTTTCCGTTTCTATCCATGACCTCCATGTGCTTAGCTGCCAAATATCCGGGATCCTTCTTCAATTTGGGCAAAGTTTCATGGGTAGCAATGGAATAAGGTAAGGTCCAGGTCGGGTTCAATACCATATACTGCATTAGCCCTTTGAAAACTGGTGTTTCCTTATTGTATTTCCCAACAATCACTCTTGAATCAAATACTTTCTTTCGATCAGTAATCCTTCTAACATTAAATCCTGCGATATTGACCATCAAAAAATCAGGATCAGGCTGATGAAAGATCCAACGGGTTCTTTCAAGATTGAGGAGCAACATATCGATTCTTTCCTCGATTGGAACCTTCATTTGTTCAATGGTCCCTTTTCCAATGACCCCATCCTTTGTCAATTTATGTCTCCCTTGAAATCTTTTAACCCCTTCCTCCAGATCTTTATCAAATATATTTTCATTTTCTAACGACCTTTCACTAAGATCTCCTGTTGCTATAAGATATTTTCTGATTTCAGAAACTCTGGCCGCCATATCTCCAGGCTTTAAGACTTCTCCTTCACTTACCTCTGGCCATCCATCTTGAGCTGATTCCTCCCTCAATTTTTTCAGATGAAATTTCATGCGCTTATACATATCATGATTGGGCTTAAAACCTTCCAGTACAGCTTTAATCCTTTGATTGTGCAAAGTAGTTGTCAAAAGGCTATCAGGATTTGAAGGCCCTTCGTTTCGTTCTACATCCCATTTTTTTCGAAGTATAGATTGTTCCAGCTTGCCTTCCAGGAGATGAGAAGCATAAAGAATCAAGGCATCTGTCATCAATAGATCGAGGTCAGCTATCTCCTCCTTGCTCAGTTTTCCGCTTTCAGATTTATTGGTTAATTTTCTGATCCTTTCAAGGTGATAGTCTTCAGGACTAAGCCCTTCAGCATAAGATGATTCTATGCTTTCGATCAGGTCCTTTTTGTTTTTATCACTGGTCCAGGCCAATTCAAATTCTCTATTACTGTAAAATTGAGGCAATTCAATTTGAGAATATAGTTCTAACCCTTCCACAACAACTGCACCTTGCGATTCTTCTGCAAGTATTTTGTTCTCAAGAACTCCTTCCATAGAAAGATCCTGTGCCTTTACGGAGACAACTGATAAAAAAAATACAATAAGCAATGAAAATTGTGTGAATTTGGTCATGATGAATTTCGTTGAATGGATAACAAAAATATTAAATTATTCTTAATAAAAAGATCTAGTGAATTATTAAAAAATAATTCCTCTTACAACGAAATATTTTACCACAAAACCAACCACCCATTGGCAGCAATTAAAAAATATCTATATTAGTTGACCTTTCAGAAAAATAAATATTTATGCCTCATAGAGATCTTAAAAAATATTGGAAAACTAATCTAAAATATTTGGGAATCTTGTTGTCAATCTGGTTCCTGGTATCTTATGTAATGGGAATCATTTTTGTAGATGAATTAAATCTAATAAGGTTTGGAGGCTTCAAACTTGGCTTCTGGTTTGCACAACAAGGATCTATCTATTTCTTTGTTCTGATTATCTTCATCTATATAAAACTAATGAACAGGCTAGACAAAAAATACGGCTTAAACGACTAAATCATGACCCTACAAATTTGGACCTGGCTTTTGATCGCCATCACATTTTCTATTTATATCGGAATCGCAATTTGGTCAAGAGCTTCTTCAACAAAAGATTTTTATGTGGCAGGAGGAGGAGTTTCTCCTCTCGCTAACGGCCTTGCCACAGCGGCCGACTGGATGTCGGCTGCCTCTTTTATTTCAATGGCAGGATTGATTTCATTCAGCGGCTATGATGCCTCCGTATATCTTATGGGATGGACGGGAGGTTATGTCTTATTGGCCCTCTTACTGGCACCCTATTTGCGAAAATTCGGAAAATTTACTGTTCCAGATTTTATAGGAGACCGCTATTATTCGAATGTTGCCAGATCAGTGGCAGTATTTTGCGCCTTAATCGTATCCTTCACTTATGTTGCCGGTCAAATGAGAGGAGTGGGATTGGTTTTTTCCAGGTTTTTAGAAGTGGATATCACCACAGGCGTATTGATTGGGATGATCATCGTGTTATTTTATGCTGTCTTGGGAGGAATGAAGGGCATTACCTATACTCAAGTAGCTCAATACTGTGTGCTTATTTTTGCTTTTATGGTGCCTGCCATATTTATTTCCATCCAGATGACCGGAATTGCTATTCCACAAATTGGTTTTGGAAGTACGGGGGAAGACGGTATTTATTTACTCGATAAATTAGATGGATTGCATCGCGATCTTGGTTTTCATGAATACACCTCCGGCTCAAAAAGCAAACTTGATGTATTTTTTATTACGGCAGCACTTATGGTCGGAACTGCAGGCTTACCTCATGTAATCGTAAGGTTCTTTACAGTCAAAAAAGTAAGCGACGCAAGAAAATCAGCGGGTTGGGCCTTACTTTTTATCGCGATCCTTTATACAACGGCGCCGGCGATTGCTGTATTTGCAAGAATTAACCTGATAGAAACAGTATCTAATAAACCCTATAAGGAATTACCTCCATGGGTGGGGAACTGGGAAAAAACAGGATTGATGCAGTTCGTTGATAAAAACAATGATGGTCTGGTACAATACGCAGCTGACCCAATACTCAATGAACTCGTTGTGGATAAAGACATCATAGTTTTGGCGAATCCTGAAATCGCAAACCTGCCGAATTGGGTGATCGCCCTTGTAGCTGCAGGAGGCCTGGCAGCTGCCCTTTCTACGGCTGCAGGCTTATTATTGGTTATTTCAGCTTCTGTTTCACATGACCTGATCAAAAAAATGTTGAATCCAACTATCTCTGAGAAGGGAGAGTTGATTGCAGCAAGGATCTCTGCGGTTGTCGCTGTATCCATTGCCGGATATTTTGGTATTAATCCGCCCGACTTTGTAGCCGCGACGGTGGCCTTGGCCTTTGGCCTGGCAGCAGCTTCTTTTTTTCCTGCCATAATTTTAGGAATATTTGTCAAACGCATGAACAAAGAGGGAGCGGTAGCAGGTATGGTGGTTGGAATGGCCAGCATGCTCTATTATATGATGAAGTTCAAATTTGACTGGTTTGGAGGAGGAACCCAGGACGATTGGTTTTTTGGAATCTCACCTGAAGGATTTGGAACGGTCGCCATGATCATCAATTTCGCTACATCGCTAAGTATCGCATTTATGACGCCAAAGCCACCCCTTGAGATTCAGGCCTTGGTTGAAAATATCCGAATTCCTTCCGGTACTGGAAAAGCTCATGATCATTAATAAGTATTTTTAGTCGTTCGTCGAATTTTTTTCTTATTAATTATCATTAATTTTATATTCGTCATGTTAGTGATATGACCCTATTTTGATAACCCTCAACTTCCTTAATTCAGGAGTCGATTAAATTAATTTTATATTTTATGAAATCCTTGCAAATTAACACCTTTAAAGAGTATAAACAGAAATATGAACAAAGTGTTTCCGATCCTGAAGGATTCTGGGCTGAAGTTGCTGAGCACTTTCAGTGGAAACAGAAATGGGATAAAGTACTGGAGTGGGATTTTTCCAAACCTGAGATTAAGTGGTTTCAGGGTGCCAAATTGAATATAACTGAAAACTGCCTTGATCGCCATTTGGAAACAATAGGTAATAAAACGGCTATTATTTGGGAGCCTAATGATCCCGATGAAGAATCAAGGTATATATCCTATCGACAACTTTATGTAAAAGTATCTCGTTTTGCAAACGTCCTCAAAAATAATGGCATCAAAAAAGGAGATCGGGTTTGCCTCTATATGCCTATGATCCCTGAGCTTGCTATTGCTATGCTAGCCTGTGCTCGTATCGGAGCTGTCCATTCTATCGTTTTTGCAGGATTTTCTTCTTCTGCCCTTTCAAGCAGGATCAATGATTCGGAATGTAAAATGCTAATCACGGCAAATGAGGTTTACAGGGGTACCAAACCCATCAATCTAAAAAAAGTTTGTGATCAGGCTTTGGAAAGTTCTCCCTCTGTTGAGACACTTATTGTATATCGAAGAACGGTAGAGCCCACAGAAATGACTCCAGGTAGAGATAAATTCTGGTTTGACGAATTGCAAAAGGTTGACAACCAATGCGAGGCTGAAACCATGGATGCTGAGGATCTTTTATTTATTTTATACACTTCCGGTTCGACCGGAAAACCAAAAGGCATGGTCCATACCACAGGGGGATATATGGTGGGATCAACCTATACTTTTGAAAATGTATTTCAATGTAAAAAAGATGATGTTTACTGGTGTACGGCAGACATTGGCTGGATCACAGGCCATTCTTATATTATTTATGGTCCGTTGTGCGCCGGAGCGACCACAATAATGTTTGAAGGAGTTCCTTCATATCCCGATTACGGCAGGTTTTGGGAGATCGTGGACAAACTAAATGTTACACATTTTTATACGGCACCTACGGCGATAAGAGCCCTTGCGAAACATCCTCTTTCTTTGGTTGAAAAGCATGACCTATCCAGTCTAAAAGTGCTGGGATCTGTAGGAGAGCCAATTAATGAGGAAGCATGGCACTGGTACAATGACAACATTGGCAAGACCAAATGCCCTATTGTGGATACCTGGTGGCAAACTGAAACCGGCGCCATGATGATTTCCCCTATTGCCGGAATTACACCGACGAGACCCACTTTTGCGACCTTACCTTTACCCGGGGTTCAACCCATTCTCATGGATGAACATGGTAATGAAGTTGTACAGAAAAGTATGGAGCCATCAGAAGGCAGACTGGTGATGAAGGCTCCTTGGCCATCAATCGCAAGAACCATATACGGCGACCATCAAAGATATAAAGACACTTATTTTTCTACTTATAAAAACATGTATTTTACAGGTGATGGAGCCTATCGGGATGCCAGTGGTAATTTTAGAATTACAGGACGTGTTGATGACGTAGTGATCGTCTCCGGACATAATTTAGGTACGGCGCCTATTGAAAATGCCATTGATGAACACGCTGATATCGTTGAGTGTGCCGTTGTTGGATTTCCTCATGATGTTAAAGGAAATGCCTTATATGCCTTTGTTACGAAATACGATGAATGCAAAACCTCTGAAGATGTCTTAAGAATTGAGATCAACCAGCTAATTTCCAGTACCATAGGAGCAATTGCTAAGTTAGACAAGGTTCAGTTTGTTTCCGGTCTACCGAAAACCAGATCAGGAAAGATTATGCGCAGGATTCTTAGAAAAATTGCCTCTCAGGAAGCAGATAACCTTGGTGACATTTCTACCTTGTTAAACCCGGATGTTGTTGAAGAAATAAAGGCTGGAGTGGTTTGAGAATGATACAATGATCTAATGATGTAATGATGCAATGATCTAATCATTATTTTCAAGCTCACTTTGCCTTATTAACCATGAATTTGAATTATATTTACAATACCTGATTATTCGGATTAAAAGTTAATTCATGATTTCCAAAAAAACGAAATACGGTTTAAAAGCCTTAACCTATATTGCTCGTAATGACAATCAAATGATTCCGATTGCTCAAATTGCGGAACGGGAAAACATTCCTCACAAATTTTTAGAAAGTATTTTATTGCTTTTGAGAAAGTCTGGATTTCTGGGTTCAAAAAAAGGAAAAGGCGGGGGCTATTACCTACTTAAAGAAGCTTCAGATATTTATATGACTGATGTGATGCGTATCCTCGAAGGCCCTATCGCACCAGTGGCTTGCGTGAGTTTGAATTACTACGAAAAGTGTGATGACTGTGAAGATGAAACCACTTGCAGTCTGAATAAATTAATGATCCGGGTTAGGGATGCCAACCTACATGTTTTCAGAAATACTACGCTGGAAGATCTGAAATAATCCAATTTTAACATATCAAAACTTGACTCTTTCAATTTTTTTTCTACATTTGCGCCTTTATCCTAGTATTCCGATAGGAGTACCTGTTAAATAATGTTAAAGTATGTTAGTTGATAAATTATACGCGTCAAAAAGTCAAATTAGTGATTCACATAGTAAAAGTATGGTCAAGGCGATCAGCTGGAGAATCATAGGAACAATAGATACTATTTTGATCTCTTGGTTTTTGACCGGAACACTGGCTCTGGCCTTATCCATAGGATCCATAGAGGTGTTTTCGAAATTTTTTCTCTATTACGGTCACGAAAGGATTTGGAATCTGATAAAATGGAAATAATTATGAAAGACAATTCATTAAAAATAAATGTTGCCGCAGTGAATGCATGGTTGCGTGACTTGGAGCCAACTGAGATTATTCAATGGGCATTGGAGCAGGCCAAAAGCCCTATTCTTACAACCAATTTTGGACCTTATTCTGCAAGCCTTGTTTATGCTGTTACAAAAATCAAAAAAGATATTGATGTAATTTGGTGCGATACCGGGTATAATACCCCACAAACGCACCGATATGCTGATGATCTTATACAAAGATTCTCTCTGAACATGAGTATTTACAGCCCAAAACTGACTGCTGGCTTTAGAGATATCACAACGGAAATCCCCCAGATCGACACTTTAGAACACAAATTATTTACCGAAGAAGTAAAACTGGAACCTTTCAGAAGAGCGCTGAAAGAACACAAACCAGACGTCTGGTTTACAAACTTAAGAGCCGATCAGAGTGAGCACAGAAAGAGTCTTGATATACTCCATTTTGACAAACAGGGAATTCTTAAGGTAAGTCCGTTTTTTTATTATTCTGAATTCGATATGGAATTATATCTTCAAAAGTTCGCGCTTCCAAATGAAAAAAAATATTATGATCCCACAAAGGTTTTGGCTAAAAGAGAATGTGGATTGCACCTATAATTTAACTAAACAGAAAAAAACAAATGTTAAGCTTCAGAACTGAAATAGAAAACCCTCTGGTTCAAAAAGATATTATAGAATTAGATCGAAAGATCCAATTGTATCAGAACGGTAAAATTGACGAAGATGGATTTAGGTCGCTTCGACTTGCCCGTGGCATTTACGGCCAAAGACAGGAAGGTGTCCAAATGATCAGGATCAAGCTGCCTTTTGGAAGACTTAACTCAGAACAACTTCACCGAATCGCTGATGTTTCAGATGAATATTCCACAGGGAGGCTTCATATTACAACAAGACAGGATATCCAGATCCACTATGTAAGTCTCGATCGGACCCCTGAACTTTGGGCTGAACTTGAGAAAAGTGATATTACCCTAAGGGAGGCATGTGGTAATGCGGTTAGAAACATTACTGCTTCAGAAACAGCTGGTATTGACCCAAGTGAACCATTTGATGTGAGCCCCTATGCAGATGCCGTATTCAAATTCTTTTTGAGAAATCCAATTTGTCAGGAATTGGGCAGAAAATTTAAAATTTCCTTTTCGTCAAGTGATCAGGACAGTGCTTTAAGTTTTATTCATGATCTTGGATTTATTGCCAAAAAAAAGCAAATCAACGGAAAAGAAGTAAGAGGTTTCAAAGTGATGATTGCAGGAGGTCTTGGGGCACAACCAAGGCAAGCTGACACACTATTTGATTTCCTTGAAACCGATAAAATTATTCCATTTATTGAAAGTACCCTGCGAATATTCGACAGGTATGGGGAAAGAAACAGAAGGGCCAAAGCCCGATTAAAACATCTGATCCTGGATATTGGTTTGGATAAATTTCTCCAATATGTTGAGGAAGAACAAGCTGCAATTTCTCATCAAAGTGTGGCTATTGATGCATGGGTTTTGGAAAGTAAAAATTATAAGGAGGATATCCCGACACCTGAAGTTGAGATCAAGGATAAATTTGCCTATAAAAACTGGAAACAAAGCAATGTCTTTACACAAAAACAAGCTGGCTTGTTTGCCATAGGCATAAAGGTTAGACTAGGTGATTTTTATACAGACAAGGCGAGAATATTGGCTGATCTGATCAAGGAATACGCACAAGATGAATTAAGACTTACTATTAAACAGGGTATTCTTATCAGAGATATTAAGGAAGACTTATTGCCATTTTTCTATGTTAAACTTAATGAACTTGGTTTTGCAGACATTGGATATGACAGTACCCTGGATGTTACTTCCTGCCCTGGTACCGATACCTGTAATCTCGGCATCGCGAGCAGTACTGGGCTTGCAAGAGAACTTGAAAAAACATTGAAAGAGGAGTTTCCTATGTATGTGCACAACAAGGATATTTCCATTAAAATAAGTGGATGTATGAATGCCTGTGGGCAGCATAGTATTGCTCAAATTGGTTTCTATGGTATGTCTATAAAGAAGGGAGCTATCGTAATTCCGGCCTTTCAGGTATTGTTAGGTGGAGGGTCATTAGGCGATGGAGAAGGTAGATTTTCGGATAAGATCATTAAGATCCCGAGTAAGAGAGGGCCACAAGCCCTGAGACTGCTTATACATGATTATGAAGACAACAGAGGCAACGAAATTACCTTTAATGAATATTACCTCAACATGGGTAAGGCTTATTTTTACCAATTGCTAAAGCCTCTTGCTGATATCTCGGAAGTAGATAAAGACCTATTCATAGACTGGGGTCACAGCGAAGCGTATATAAAGGCCATTGGGGTTGGAGAATGCGCCGGTGTCATTATAGACCTTGTAAGTACCCTTTTGTTCGAAACGGAAGAAAAACTGGAAAATGCCAGGCTTAATCTCGAGTCTGGGAAATGGTCAGACAGTGTTTATCACAGCTATTCTTCGATAATTAATACTGCCAAAGCTGTGCTGATTGGAGAAAATGTCAAAACCAATACTCAGGCTGGTATTGTAAAGGATTTCGACCAATATTTTGTTGAAAGTGGCTTGATTAAAATGGATAGCACTTTGACCGATTTGATCTATCAGATCAAATCCAACGAAGCTGATGAAGCATTTTCGAAGCAGTATTTTGAAGAGGCTCAAAATTTCTATAGAGTAGTTGACAATTTAAGAACTAATGCCCTGAATAATGAATCCTAATGCCAAACTTACCTTAGTTGGAGCCGGCCCGGGTGATCCTGATCTGATCACTGTTAAAGGTTTGAACGTTTTGAGAACAGCGGATGTCATCTTATATGACGCGCTTATTAACACGGCGCTTTTGGACCATGCTCCGAAAGCTAAAAAAATATTTGTTGGAAAAAGAAAAGGATTTCATCGTTATTCTCAAGATGAGATCAACAGTATGATCGTTGAACAAGCTTTTTTACACGGTCATGTTATACGATTAAAAGGAGGTGATCCTTTTGTATTTGGAAGAGGTTCAGAAGAAATTGATCATGCCCAAAACTTTGGTTTACACACTGATATTATTCCTGGAATTTCTTCCAGTATTGCTGTTCCCTCGAGTATCGGTATTCCACTTACCAAAAGAGGTGTGTCGGAAAGTTTTTGGGTGATCACGGGCTGTACATCAGACAGACAATTAAGTTTGGATGTAGGACTAGCAGCCCAATCTTCTGCAACAGTTGTGATCTTGATGGGCATGCATAAACTTGCTCAAATAACCAAGGTTTTCAAAAATCTGGATAAAGGTGATACGCCTGCAGCTATAATACAGAACGGCACCATGGAAAATCAGAATAGTGGAATTGGGACGATTAATGATATTGAAGAAATAGTTTCTCAGAAAAAATTATCTAACCCGGCTATCATCATCATTGGAGATGTGGTTTCGGCAGCTAGCAATGCTAGAGAGTTGGTTAATAAACTGGAATTACATATGGCCTCCTAGTTTGAAAATCAATACCTTAAAAATGGAACTCAACTCCCAGTACTGGACCTGATAACTGAATCTCTAAATTGAGATATTTTAATTCAAAATCCTGATCGTAGTTAAAATTTAAAAAGGACCAACCTGCTCCTAAAGCAAAAAGTTTACTAAAACGATAAGTGGCATTGAAACTCGCATTCCATGACCAATGATTATTGACGCTAAAACCCCCAACATCCATTTGGGGTGTAAAAAACCACCGCCTGTATTGAACAGGAATTTCAACACCTACCAAAGGTTCGATCCAAGATGGTTTTATATCAAGGATATTCGATTCAATGCTGTAAATATTTAAGTCAATATACCTTATTCCTACATAGGGGTAAATTTGAGCTTTGAAATGTTTCTCCATATTTTGCCATTCGAATGCTTGATAACCAACCAGACCTCTGAGAATCGTGCCATCAATTGCTGCAGAAAACTCAATTCTATCTATATTCTGAAATTTGAGATCACTGGTAAGAGTAGTATGAAAACCATCTACTCCAAAAAACCATTTCTTAGGTTTAAAGTCAATATCACCAATTAAATAAAACTCAACTCCAATTTCTCCATTGAGCCGATCAATCACATTATAATCACCACTTTCCGGTAATTGCGTAACACCTCCATAGACAAATGTGCCTCTAAATCCAGGCACCCAAATGGGCACTTTTATTCTCCAGTTTCTTTGATCAATCTGATTTCAAAAGTCCAATTTAGACGATTCTTTGGCTATAGAATCTTGGCCATAAAGCATATTGCTTATGAACATTGATATCAAGAAAACAAATAGAAATATTCTACTATAGAATCTCATTGTCAATCAAAATAACTAAATCCTTTTTTAGGATCAATTTCCAACAAAGTTTCATAAATCAGTTTGATCACATTCTCCACATCATCACGATGTACCATTTCAACAGTAGTATGCATATATCTTAAAGCCAGCGAGATGAGTGCCGATGGCACTCCTCCGTTGGAATAAGCAAAGGCATCTGTATCCGTTCCGGTAGCCCTCGAGGCAGCCAAACGTTGAAAAGGTATATTGTGTTTCTCGGCGGTATTAATGATTAATTCCCGTACATTATTCTGCACAGCAGGAGCATATGAAATGACAGGGCCATCCCCTGATTTTGTTTCACCCTCCTTTTTCTTATCAATCATCGGCGTCGTAGTATCATGACAAACATCGGTAATGATCGCCATACTAGGTTGAATGGTATGGGTGATCATTTCAGCTCCTCGCAAGCCTATCTCCTCCTGAACAGAATTTGTTATATACAATCCAAAGGGCAATTCCTTCTTGTTTTCTTTTAATAATCGGGCAACTTCGGCAATCATAAAACCTCCCATACGATTATCCAGGGCGCGACAAACAAAATTATTTTCGTTCAGAATCATAAATTCATCAGGATAAGTGATCACACAGCCTACATGTACCCCTAAGGCTATAACCTCGTCCTTGGTTTTACAGCCCACATCAATGAAGATATTATCCAATTTTGGTGTCTCTTCCTTTCCTTTATCTCTTGTATGTATCGCAGGCCATCCAAAAATACCTTTTACAATACCTTTCTTTGTATGGATATTCACACGTTTGGAAGGTGCAATTTGATGGTCGCTTCCCCCATTTCTGATCACATAAATCAGACCGTTATCAGTAATGTAATTGACATACCACGAAATTTCATCGGCATGACCTTCAATCACTACCTTAAATTCAGCTTTCGGGTTGATCACTCCAACTGCTGTTCCATAGTTATCAGTAATAAACTCATCTACATAAGGTTTTAAATATTCCATCCAGATCTTTTGTCCCTCAGATTCATATCCGGTAGGGGAAGGATTATTCAAATATTTTTCTAAAAATGAAATTGATTTTTTATTGAGAATTTTCTTAGTTGACATATTCTTTAGTTTTCTACGAAATTAAGAAATATCGCATAATATTAGCAGAAAACATCTTACATATTCCTAAATTTGCATGGTCAATATAACCCTCGATATTTGAAGCAATTCCTTAATGAATTGAGAACTATACTATGAAAAAGAGTTTTGGCATATTTCTTTTCTTTATTCCTTTGATGCTAGTCTCCCAAAAAGCGGAGAAAAAGCTGTCAATTGATGAATTTTATATCATTAGAAACGATTCTCTGACCATTCCTTTAGACGAAATTCTGTTATTAGACAAACGAGATTTTAAATCAAAAAAAGAAAGACGTTACTATTACTGGTATTATAAAAAAGTTCATAAGGCGTATCCCTTTGCAAAACTCGCTTCAGATACACTTGTGCAGATCAACGGAGAACTGGAAGGCATCAAATCTCAGAGAAAAAGGAAAAAAAAGATAAAAAAGATTCAGGAATATATGGAAGGAGAGTTTTCAGATCAGCTCAAGAAACTCACCCGAACCGAAGGCCGTATACTTATTAAGCTTATCCATAGGCAAACCGGAGAGACTATGTACCAACTGATCAAGGAATATCGAAGTGGCTGGAAGGCCTTTTGGTATAATTCTACGGCAAATATGTTCAGGCTTTCTCTTAAAAAAGAATATATCCCCAGTGAGGAAGCGCTGGATTTTATTGTTGAAGATATTCTGCAAAGATCCTTTATCAATGGTACGCTGGAAAAAAGGGAAACCAAGCTCGAAATTGATTATTTAGAACTTTTGAATCAATACCGCGACATTGACATAGAAAAAGAAATCACCGGATACATTGACAAATACATGAAATAGAATTATCCGCCTTTCAGGGTGGATGCATTGGGATCCATCCTATGTTCTCGTTCCTCAAAATCATCGGAAACCTGCTTTATTTTTTTATCTATTTCGGCCTGATCTGTAATGTATTTAGGTGCGAGGGAACTCTGGC
>RCNC010000084.1_pt1 | contig 47118 bp, 34 predicted proteins | sample 2041301 | NCBI WGS metagenome assembly RCNC01 (sample SAMN09708231, study PRJNA481090) | Marine sediment metagenome, whole genome shotgun sequencing project. | biome: marine sediment; feature: ocean; material: sediment; isolation source: Sewage treatment plant 13A marine sediment (STP13A) ...
TCGCAGATTCATGGGTTCAGGGGGCGCTTGAGTATCTTTTCCCGTGACATCACGGAGACGACCGCACTTCGATGAGCACGGGCGGCGAAGGCGGCACGCTGTCGGGCGTTCCGTCCGGGGGCCCGGTATCAGGATTGCCATCACCTGGCAGGGGGGTGAGCGTGATCTTTTCGGAACAATCGCTCTCATTGCCCGACAGATCGACGGCTCTTATGGAATAGGTGTAGCGCACCCCTTGGTCCGAGGCCGTGTCGAGGTACCCCGTATCTGTGACGAGAGCGTCGTTCAGCCGATGACGAAAGGGGCCCTCCGCACATCTCGAACGGAAGACAAAATAGCCGGCCACGTCCGTTTCGGTATTCGCTTCCCATTGCAGGTGTACGCACCCATCCTTTACGGACCCTTCCAGGCCGGTGGGCCTTCTGGGAGCCGACTGATCCGACCCCTCCCGATAGAACACAAGAACCGTAAGCGAGTGCTTCGGGAGGCGGCAGTGCCTGGGATTGCCCGCTGAACGCACAACCCTCTCGCCGGCCGTCACACAATTCCCTCCCGGGCAGTTCTCGGGTTCATTGTTTGCGTCGGGCGAAGAACCCGTGATCGTCACGGCTTTCACCTCTGCTTTCCACGGGAACCCCTGCAAATGGATCGGGACCTCGATATCTTTCTCTGGATGGAGATTCATCAGAAAGAGAGACATCCTGTCCGATTCCTCTGAAATCGTCGCCAGGGCCTGTATGTACGCCATCTCGAAGTCCTTCTGTGCACATCCGATGACGACCCCGGTTTGCCAGCCTGTCAAAAAGGACATAGACAGCCCATACTCAACATCTCCCTCAGGGAACATGCCTTGGAGAGATAAGGAAGGCTTTTGTTTACTCCGTATTGGGTGTTTGTTTCCGTGTAGAAGACAGGCTTGTTCTCGCTGGAACTCGATCTCCTGGCTGACCACGATCCGAGTCTGGTTCGTCGGAAGCCTCGCTTCCAGCCGAAGAGTGTGTTCCCCTTCGGCAAGGGAGAACCACGACGACTCGAGGAACGCAATCAATGGACCCGCCGACCAGACGCCCCTGCGCTCCCCGTCTATCGTCAATGCCAACTCTGGACAAGACAACTGGCACGTTCCCTCCACGGGGAATCGAATGCGATATTCGCCTTCCTTGTTTAGCGTGAAGTCCACGGATACCACTGCTCCGTCCTGGACCATCGTGAATCCGGTTATGAAGCTCCCACTCGAGCCCGGCGTGTGCTTATGCTGACTCCAGAAATCGAATGAATCGCCCGCGTTTTCAAGCATGAACGCCTGATAATCCAGCCAGTCCTCTGTCTGGAAAATCGGATCCACATGCCCACCAGAGCAAATGGCACCTGTCTTAACAGTAGGGTCGATTGCCTTCATGGCCTTAGAATAGGTCCTTACGCGCTGCCCGTAGTCCTCTCTTCCCGGATAGATCTCTTCGTTACCCATCTCCCAATATTTCACATGATAGGGTTCTTTGTGCCCGTTGTCTGCACGTACGGCTGCCCAGTCGATTCCACCACCCGGGTTCGATCTGTCGTCCGGCGCATTACAGTATTCGACCCAGTCGGCAGCATCCTGAATCGTTCCGGCCCTCTTGCCGGTAGTCGAGACGTTGACCACCATGATCGCCTCTGCCCCGAGCTCTTCACAATATCGCAGGAACTCATCCGTACCGAAAACCTGCGGATATCCGTATGTATAGTCCGGGTCCCTCGTGATGATCGGGCCGATACCTGCCTTCCAGTGAAAATTGTTTGCCCCCAGACCACTGGGGTAACGCAGAACCGTAGGGTTCAATTCACTGACATAGGGAAGATAGTAGTTCCACTGTGCCTTTGCCGTGTCGTATCCCCTCTCGTCGGTAACCCACCAGTCGTATCCCATCGTATTCCCGTCAAACATCACGCTGTTTCCAAACAACTCCGGGTTCACTCTCTCCTCGAGTCGACCGGCGTCGACCCGGATCTCCGCCCCCGAGGCGGGGGGGAGACGAGAAAGAAAGCCGATGAGGATCAGCGCGCACCACAGGGGTCTCATGCTCTTGGGTTTATGCATCATCGTCGTTGTCCTGTTGCAGGGCTCGTTCCGAGGATCCCCGCTTCGCTCGTTGTAATGTTAAGGATCTATAGGTATGTGGACGCGAATCCGTGCCTCACCTCCAACCAGAAGATCAGCAACGAGCCCGCGGTTCATGATCGATTTCAATTCGAGGGGTTACGAAAACGTTCCCTGAGAGCCGATCGCTTGAATACTCGAGCGATTCCGTGCTATTCGGAGAGGGACGTCGTCGCAAGTTTGAGTGACAGGGAGCCATGTCTGTGGAAACCCGAAAAGGAAAAGGCTGGATCCTGAGATACGCGAAGAGAAGCCTCCTCCTCTTCCTCCTTGTGGTGACTCTGGGGCTCGACTTCGCCGTGACAGGGGTCTATCACTTGTTCAAGTACGGGACAATCCACAAATACGCAGACCGGAGAGCCCTGGGCGAACGATCCCCTGTCTTCCACCACACCCTCAAACCCAACACAGAATTCCTGTATCAGCGCTGGGGGAATCTCAGGCACTCCGTATCCACGAATTCCCTCGGTTTCCGGGACAGGAGCGTTCGTCACGTCCCCTTGTCCTCCGACAAGTATCGGGTCCTCTTCATGGGGGATTCGTTTACGTACGGTGTCGGCCTTCCGTACGAGAAGACCTTCATCTGCCTGATCGACTCTGAACTTGAAGACAAGAACGTGGAAGTCCTGAACGCAGGCGTCGTCTCCTATTCACCCGCCATCTACTGGAAGAAGACGGAGTATCTCCTCTCCCGGGCAGGTCTCCGTTTCGACCACATGGTCGTTTTCCTCGACATTTCGGACATCCAGGACGAGGCGGTGTTCTACGACACAAACGAGGAGGGAGTGGTCTGGATCAGGGGCCCGACACCGGCCATGAGGGAGTTCCTTTACGAGTACACCACGATCCTGCGGAACCTGTGGGAAGTCGCCGAGGAGGCCTACGACTTGGCCACCGAGGACCCGGACGTCCGAAGAACGGAAGAGGACAGGCGATACGCGACGAACGAGTATCGGAGTCTGTGGACGGTCGACAAAGAAGCCTACGAAGACTACGGGGCCATGGGGCTTCGAAAGGCCAGGAAGCACATGGATCGCCTGCACGATCTACTCCGAAGGCACCGCATCGGCATGACCCTTGTCATCTACCCGTGGCCCACGCAGATCCTTCACGAAGACCGCGATTCGATTCAGGTGAGGGTGTGGCGAGAATGGGCTGAGGAAGGTTCCGTCCAGTTCATCGATCTCTTCCCTGACTTCATCCCCGACGACGACCCGCCGAAGGAGGCAATCCGGAAATATTTCATCCCAGGGGATCTCCACTGGAACGAGGAAGGACACCGCCTCGTGGCCCGCAGGTTTCTCGAAATGTGGACAGAAGCAGGTCGCAGACCCTGATGAAACATTTCTCTCTCACACGTAATCGTCGGTCAGGGGCAGAACGTCCGGGTGCATGAGATTGGCCGGGTCGAAAGCCGCCTTGGTTTGCTTCAGGATCTCGAAATACTTGCCCCACATCGGAAGATGGTACTCGCCGGCCCCGAACATGTTGCGCCACAGACTCCCGCCGTGCTTCAGCAGGAGCTTATTCGTCTTGTGAATCATCACCGTAGCCCGCTTGACCTCTTCCGGGTTGCCCTGATCCCACCAGTAATCGAATTCGCATGGGCCGCATCGTCCGTACGGCAGGGGGCCCTGGACCGCCGTGTCGGTCATGGCATGCTCGACGCTGATCGTCGGGTCCGAGGTCTTCCAGTACTTCTCCACCAGCTTCTCATATTCCAGGGCGATCTCGGGAAGGAGGTCCATCTTGACCTGAGCGGCCGTCCACTGGAAGGCGCCCTTGTAGGTACCTGCGAAGTTGTCCCTGATCCCCAGACTCATCTTTAGAGGATCGGTCGACATCATATCGGCCAAATCCTTCCCGAACATACTCGGGTCTACAATGAACATCCCGTGCTTTTCCAGGATCTCCTTCAGGATCTCCTTCTTGATCGCGATTTCCTCCGCGTCATAGCCGGAGACCATCAGGGCCAGGGGATGTCTTGGGGCCATGTCGAGTGCGTCCTTGAGACTTACCCCGTCCATATTGAAGTTCATAGCCAGGGCAAAGCCGCCTGGGTGACCTTTGTACATGAACTCTGTGATGTTCTCTCTGGACACGTCGTAGATGGTATCGATGATCTTGCAGAAGCCCTTGTGGCCGTCTGTCTCGAATCCCATACCGGTCAACATCTCCTCCAACTCGACCACGTTGTCGTATTCCGGGTAGAGCTTGGTGGTCAATTCGGTGCAGATGCCGAACTGACCGTCCGCATTGAAGAACATTCCATTGATCTCCGGTCCCGGGCAATACTGTATGGGCAGGTTGCCAACCCCGGGAATGGCCTCGGGGCCCAACTCGAAGACCTCCCCGTTGGGCAGCACCCAGGTCATCTTTACCGTCATCTCTGTGGCGTTGCCGTGCTTGGCGGCCGTGCCCGGCGCACCCCGCGCGACGTAGTTGGACAGGAGGGACACACTGGCCAGGGTCAGGGGCAGGACCGGTTTGAGGTGAACCCCTTCTGTCGCCCGGTGTTTGACCGCCTCCCACCAGACGTACCGCATCCGCACAGCAGGGCTCACTGTAACGGTCATCGCTTCATCATCGACGTGACACACCTTGTCCATGCGCCGGAGATCCACCAGGATTCCACCCTTGCGCGATATCGTGAGGCCTCCGTGATTGAAACCTGTGGTCTGGGGGACCACCGGGATGCCGTGCTCGTACGCGATGCGCATGATCTGCTGAATCTGCTCCTTGGATTCAGGAAGGATGACGATATTGGGGCGTTCTCCTGAAAAGACCGTGAAGTCCCGGCCATGATTGATCAGGTCCACGGGATTGTCGCTCACCCAATCCTCTCCCACGCACTCTCTGAGCTTTCCCATAACCTCCTTCAAGTTGCCCACGGTCAAGCCGATTTCCCCTCCCGGCACCTTGGGAGGTTCCCAGGCCTTGTCCTCCTCTTTGAGGATTCTTCCCGGGTTCAGGACGTTCTCCGGGTCCAGAAAGCCCTTGATATGCTTCAGCACCGGGAGATGATTGGGAATACTCGTATAGATCTTTCTCCCCAGTGAACCATGGGGTCGATCGAAAAATGCCCCCTCATCGGCGATAGACAGGTTCGCGGCCTCGAGTGCCTCGGCACAATCCTCCTCGCAGAACCAGTCGTATGACGCGTAGACGGCCCGTCCACGGTCAACGGAGACCAGGATCTTTCCCACATCGGCACGCCCGACCCCCGCCTCTTCTGCCGCCCCCTGGACCTTCTCATTCAACTCCATGGCACGGTCGAAACGGGTAAAGAAGGCCGTGTGGTTGTCGCTCGCCTCCATCCAGGGTTCGTCCAGTCGTTCCGTCATCGCAGGAACAAGAGCGTCGTTTCGCGAACAGTCATACTTCTCCAACAACCTTCCGACCCTGTCCTCGTTGTGGGATACGAGCTTCTCCCTGCCTTCGAAGCCCACGATCAGGGACCAGGCAGGCAGTGCGTCCTCCTCCTCGCCCAACAACCGTTGCAGACTCGCCCGGTTGATCGCTACATATTCCACACCCAGTTCTGTCCGGGGGATCTGCTTCAGGGCATTCAGAACCTCCTCGATCTCCTCGAAGCCATAAACGAGACACGACCTGGATTCACATACCGGCCACAGCATGATCGTAGCCCGGGTCACCACTCCAAACACATCATCCCCACCTACATGCCATTGTGAAAGGTTGGGGCCTCCCTCGTTCCTTCCGTCGGCGGCCTCCTCATTAAACCCGTGGGTGCCCGTCTTCAATACATCACCGTCCGCCAGAACAACCTTCATGTTCATCAGTGGGTAGTCAGGGTGTTTGGCGATCCCCTTCCCCACCCCCCTGGCCACAATCGTCTCGACAACGGAGGAGGAATTTGCCGCCACGGGTGCATAGGTCTTTACACCCAGAGGCATCAATTCCGCATTCAATTGGTCCCACGTGACCCCTCGCTCGATGTGGGCCACAAGGTTCCGGGTGTCGATCCTCTCGACCTTGTTCAGCCGGGAAAAATCGATAAGAATCCCTTCCCGTTCGAGATCCTCGGCCAGGGCGTACCGGTTGGTGCAGGTCACAATCCCCACCTTCCTTGCACGGGCCAGATTCACGACGGCCTGCACCTCTTCCGTGGTGGCAGGAGAAACCCGAATCCATTCAGGGGCTTGGGATCCCACCCTCAAGAAGCCACTCGACGACTCCGGTCCCTCTGCAACGTTCTCTGCCCCCACAAGGGCCTGAAGTTCTTCGAGCATGGCCTTTCCCATCGTCTGCCCCTCCGTTACGCTGGCTTCCATCTTCTCCCCTACGTTTTCTGCAGGTTCGTATTAGATTTTGACTGATTGTTAAACAAATTAGTTGACCACTCAACAAAAAAACAATACAATGCTGCCGAACTGGTTGTCAAGCTGTTTGTTCATCGTGTTATCCGATTACATCTTCTTGCTTTTTGATGCGTCCCATTGCAAAGAGAGAAGAAGAGAGGTTGAGACATGGCTCGCAAGACCGAAATCAGTGAGATCCGAAAACAAGAACTCACTCAGGCAGCCCTCAAATGCATGGCCCTCAAAGGATACGATAGGGTCACACTGGACGATGTGACCAAGGAAGCGGGCCTGTCCAAGGGGATTGCGTCCTACTATTTCAAAAACAGAGAAGAACTCCTGGTCTCCGTGATTCACAAGATGTGGGAAAATGTGGTGGGCTTCACGAGAGAAATTTGGGAATTTCCCGAACAGGCGGATGATCCGGAAGAGGTGTTCACCCTTCTAAGGGAGTACTATTCGAACCCGAAAACCGACTTGATCGCGATGATCAAAGACGGAGTCAGCTTCCTCGTTTCCATGTTTGACAACAACCCTCACGTGTTGCGCGTTATCCTGGAATTCTGGTGCCAGGTGCCCCGAAACGAAATGATCACGGAATTGAACATATCCATGCACGACTTTCTGATGCGTACGATATCCATCATCATCCAGGAAGGCACCAAACGTGGGATCTTCAAGAAGAAGAACCCTCAGCTTGCCGCCTACACTCTCACGTCCGCTGTCGTAGGATTTGCCTTCAACCATGTCATCAACAGGAGGGATCTTGAGAGCAAGAAGCTGGAAAAGGAACTGTCCGACCTGATCTTGGACTATATCTGCAAGTAATCAAAGGAATTCCACAAACGCAAACTGCCTGTTCGGAAACGGGCCCCAGGAGGATGAGATGGATCTCGAGCGACCGTACTGGAACATGGAAATCGAGCCGAAGTTCAACACGCCGGAGATGCGGCAGATTCAGAATGACCTTCTCGTCAACAACATTCAGTCTATGTATGACGCCATTCCACTCACCAAGAAGCGGCTGGACGAGGCGGGGATCAAGCCTTCCGACATCAAGTCTCTCGAAGACCTCAGCAAGATCCCGATCTACGGACAGCCTGAGATGAGGGAGTTACTCGCGGAAGTGGGCTTCGATATGAAAGAGATCTTGCGCCTGCTCATGGGTAATTCGGTCGACGACATCTATGTCATGGCAGCAACCTCGGGCACTACGGGGATCCCTACCCCCTACCCTTTGGTTCGGGCGGGGCTGCCCAAGATGCGGGAGATCAACAACCGAATGATGTGGCGTTGCGGCGTCAGGCCCGGGGACAAGTTCGTTCTGGCCTTTGGCCTCAGCATGTTCCTTGCCGGCACGCCGACCCTGCTGGCCATGGAGGATTTTCCCGGGATTACGATCATTCCGGTGGGAGCCGAGGCCGGAACCACCCGGATCATCAACTTCACGCGCCTTTTCGGCGGCAACATCCTCATGTGCACGCCATCCCTGGCCCTGCACATGATCGAGAGGGCGCAGGACGTCATGGGGGAGAGCGTCAAGGCCCTGGGATTCAAAACCCTGATCTGCGGAGCCGAGCCCGGGGCGGGCATTCCCGAGGTTCGAAAACGCCTCGAGACCGAGTACGGCGCCAAGCTTTTTGACATGGGCGCGGGCGTGGGCGTCTCGTGTGACTATCCGGAATACCAGGGCATGCACTGGATCGGGGACGACCTGGTCTATTACGAACTCGTCGATCCTGACACGGGAAAGACCGTCCCCCTCGAGGACGGCAATACCGGCCTCGGGGTCTTCACCACCTTGGATGGCGAGGGCGGCGGCATGCTCGGACTGCGAATGACCATGGGCGATGTACATCAGGTCTTCACCTCTCCCTGCCCGTGCGGGCAATCCGGCTTGCGGTACAAGATCGTGGGTAGGACCGATGACATGCTCAAGGTGAAAGGGGTGATGGTCTACCCTGCCCAGATCAAGGACGTGGTGGAGTCTTTCACGCCGAGAACGACCGGTGAGTTCCGAATTCTGCTGGACGAACCTCCCCCTCGGGTCGTCCCACCTCTGAAGGTGAAAATCGAGTACGGTGAGGGCGTCACGAAGGAGGACCTGAAGTTGCTGCAAAAGGAAGTCGAGGAGAAGATGCACCAGGAGGTGAAGATCAGGCCTGATATCGAGTGGATCGAGCCGATGTCGCTCGAACGATCCGACAAGAAGACCCAGTACATCGAGAAGTTGTACGAGAAATAGCCCTTTATCATAGGAGGAGGTTATGTCCGGTTCGAAAATCACGATCGTTGGTGCAGGGCTCTCAGGGTTGGTAGCGGGGATCAACCTCCGTCGAGAAGGCTACGAGGTCGAAATCTGGGACGGTGCGAAGTCCCTGGGAATGCTCGAGGATTTTCACCCCTCCATCCACGCCACCCCCATTGATCCGGCAAGCGTTTCCCGCTACATAGGCGTCGACATCTCCCCCTGCTTCACCCCGGTGAAACGTTTTCGCACCATCATACAGAAAAAGAAATACGACCTGAACCCTGTGAACTACTACCTCGTCGAACGTGGCGGACGCAAGACCTCGATCGACACGTACCTCTACAATATTGCCGTAGACATGGGTGTCAAGGTCCATTTCGACCATTACATCCGTCGCCTGGAGGACATCCCCGAACGTGCCGTTGTCGCCACCGGGTTCAACAAGGAGGGCATGGAGGCCATCGGCATCCCCTATGAGGTGGGCACGGGCGCCTACGCCCGGAAGAAGCTCGACGATCCGAGGTTTGAAGATGCTCTCATGGGGTGGTCAGGGGAGTATTCCACGGATTACGGCTACCTCTCTGTGGCCAATGATCTTATGTTCTTCCTGGTCTTCACCCGGTACCCGATGTCGGAACAGAACATCGAGGACTGCAAGAGGCACCTGGAGGAGAGCGAGGGCCTTACGTTCCCGAAATGGGGCAAACACACCGGGGAGAGCCCCGTACTCGGAAAGGATACCCTGAGACTCTTCAAGGGGAACCGCGTGCTCACCGGGACCATCTGCGGCATGATCGATCCTATGGGGATGTTCGGCATCCACGGCGCCCTCCTGGCCGGCAAGGTCGCGGAGTTGACGTACACCGACACGGAAAGGGCACTGGATGATTTCAAACGATTCAACAAGAACTATCAGCGCGTCCGGGTCGTTTCCGCCGCCATGCGCCGCATGCCCATGCGCCTACCCATGGCACATCTCATGATGAAGTATCCTCGGTTGATGACTGCCTCCTTGAAGATGATCGACGACGGCATTCCCGGTTACGAGGGACACTGGGCGGTCGACATGATGGAGGGCAGAACAGTGGCCAAGGACTAGGCGCTGGACACGAGACGGGTCCGGTGGAGATGATGGATATCGTGGGAACAGCTATTCGGAAATCACCGTGTAGCCTTTCGTCACAAAAGGGAGCCTCATAGTGAACAAATACGATGTGATTGTGGTCGGTGCGGGTACGGCAGGACTCTTCTGCGCAAATTTCCTAGCCCGTTACGGCAAAAAGACCTTGCTCCTCGAGCACAACCACCAGCCCGGCGGCCTCACCGGTGGGTTCTGGCGAAGGAAGTTCTACTTCGACGTGGGCGACCAGTCCTTTGAATCCGCCGGCATCATGATCCCCTTGCTGAAGAATCTGGGGCTCCATAACCCTAGAGACTGGGACTTTGCAGACTACACGACCGCTTACGACCGCGGCTCGGTCGTGATGAAGGATCAGAAGCAGGCCCTCACCGAACTCCTCGACCTCTTCCCGGAACACCGCAAAGAGCTGTCACAAGTCTACTCTGAGATGATTCGCTGTGCCGATTTGCTGGGGGCAATCTCGAACGACAAGACCTCGCCTATAGATAAGAGCGGACTTGCCCGTCTGCGCTCGATTATCGATCTCGGAAAGACAGTCCTCTCCAACCGGGCTGAGATGAAGGAAATGATGTCCACGAGCATACCGGATCTCTACAAACGATATCTTCCGCCCTCGGAATACCGGGACAGAATGACCAACGTGGGTTATCGAAACATGCCGGTAGGCATGGGGGCCGGTTTCTGGTTCACATGGTTCGAGGATTACTGGTATTACAAACGAGGTCTCCAGGCACTGATGGACGATATGGCCAAGAACTTCGTCGGACAGGGCGGCGTGATGCACTGCAACCAAACCGTGGACCAAATCCTGGTCGAAAAAAACAAGGCAACAGGGGTCAAAACGAAAGACGGAAACTACTATGAGGGGAAGTCTGTGGTCTTTGCCGGGACGCTGCAGCGCCTTTACGGCGAACTGGTCGAGGCAAATCTGTTGGATCCTGCCTTGGTGAACGAAGTCAAGACGGCGCCCCTTTCCGAACCACTCGTGGCGCTGTACCTGGGTGTGGATATGTCCGATGAGGAACTGTCCCGCTATCTGAAAACCCATCACACCCTCTATTTCCCGGATGGCCCTGTTCCGGACTATGACGACTCGAAAAACAAGGGGATGCACGACACCGCGTTTACGGAGATCAACTGGACGTCCATGAAATGTAAGGAGCTCGCCCCGCGCAACAAGAATTCCCTGGTGTTGCAGACCTTTACCTCCTACGATTGGATGGACAAGTGGGGCACAGGCGGGGATGATTTCAAGCGCCCCAAGAAGTACAAAGACTTGAAGAAGATGGTGGCGGACCAGATGTTGGAGACCGCTTGTCGGTACATCCCGGAACTCAAAGATCGTGTCGTGTATCAAACGCTGGGAACACCCCTCTCCACGATTCGTTTCACCCTCAACCCGGAGGGAGCGTCATGCGGGTGGAGTCTCGCCGTGGGCCAGTCCTACCTGCAAGACAAGTTCTTATCACTGACCACCCCGATCGATCGGCTGTACTCCATCGGCCATACCACATTCTGGCCCGGGGGGGTTCCCATGGCCGCCCTTTCCGGCGCGATCGTGGCACAGATGATCAAACACGAAACAAAATTGGACCTGATGAGGGGCGGAGCCCGTTTCCTCAAGAATCGACAGCTTAGGCCCAACTGAGATAATTGCGTTCTCTGGAGGAACAAGTCTATGCCGGTTCCAGGCAAGGACGACTTGCCTCCCCCTTTCCTGTATGCTGCCACGATAGCGATGCAGGCGAAGGCCATCTTCGGGAAGAAGAGACTATTCATTTTGGTTGACTGGTCAACCAAAATAATGGATAATCGGTCAATGTAGTGGCTTTCCCGGGTTGGGCATCAACTTCTAGGGAAAAAATGGAACGTGACGTGGTAAGCGGGAAGATCCCAGGATCACGTCGGAGAAAGGAGACATAAGGATGGCCAAGGATGCGAAGGTGGCGCAAGACATAAAGGCCTTGATGGAATACCGGAACATGGCCTGGAAGTGCTGGAAATGCGGGTTCTGCCGTATGAGCAATCCGGATGAGCAGAAGACCAACAAGTACTCGAACAATTGCCCCCGTGGGACCCGGTATCGCTTCGAATCCTTTTACGGGGCGGGGACGCAGGAGATCGTTCGTGCACTGACCTGCGATCCGCCGGAGTTAGACATCACGGATCCTGCGGTCCTCGAGAGAATTCAGAAGATCGTGTACACCTGTCCACAGTGCGGGGCCTGCCAGGAGAACTGTAATCCCACCAAGCATCTTGAGCCGGCCAACGCATCGATCGCTCTGAGGAACTGGCTCGTGGAGCAGGGGCATGGGCCCTTGCCCGAGCATCAGCCTCTCGTGAAGAGCATCATGAACTACGACAACCCCTGGATGCAGCCCAGGGCGGCACGGGCGAAATGGGCCAAGAAGAGAAAGGTCAAGGATGCCTCCAAGGAGGAAGTGGAAGTGCTCTACTACCCGGGTTGCACGGCAGCGTATGACCCGGTTATCCAGCCGGTGGCGGGCTGGGTGACAGAGATCCTGTCGGCTGCGGACGTGGATTTCGGGATTCTGGGCAAGAACGAGATCTGCTGCGGTTCGACCGTGTTGCGGGTGGGCGATCGGGACAACTTCAAGAAAATCCGAGCCAAGAACCTGGAGAGCCTCAACAGCACATCTGCCAAGACGATCGTCACCGCATGCGCGGGATGCTTCAGCACGCTGAGCCACGAGTACAAAGAAGATCTGAATGCAGAGGTCAAGAACATCATGGAATTTGTGGACGAGCTCATCCAGGAGGGCAGGCTAACCTTCACGAAGAGTCTCGACCTTGAAGTGACCTATCATGATCCTTGTCATACTGGCCGGTACTGCGATGTCTACGATGCACCTCGGAACATCCTGGAGGCCCTGCCCGGGGTGACCCTGATAGAGATGCAGCGAATCAAGTCCTATAGCTGGTGCTGCGGGGCCGGCGGAGGGTGTCGCACCGCCTTTCCTGAAGACATTGCCGGCTTTGCAGCCGAGTCGAGGCTCGAGGAGGCCTTTGATACCGGCGCAAAGACCCTTGTGACCTGTTGCCCCTTCTGCGAGCAGAACCTGGGGGAAAACGCCAAGCGGCACTTTGACCGTTTCGGGATCGAAGTGCTGGATCTCATGCAACTCGTATACGAGGCCCTGTAGTCCCTACACTCCGTTCCGGCCGGCCAGATTGAAAATTTAGATGAAGAATCACACCTCCATCGTTCGAAAACAATGGAGGTGTGATTCGTTTGAGTCAGAAGCAATTATCTATATGGAAAAGAGAGAATGAGAGGAAGACGACGAAATGCGGCAATGCGGAAAGCTACCGCCTTCCAGCCGCTGGCCATACTTGTTCTCACTGCTCGGCATTCTTGACAAGGTCAAGGTGATCAAACTCGACCCTGCCTACACATCCGTCTTTCCGGGCATTACCCTTGATGTGCCCGCGGACCCCGAGGAGTATCTCAAGGTTCTCCAGGACACATTCCCCGACGAGGCGGAGGGGATGGCCAAACTCTATGATACCCTCGAGACGATCAACACGGCCATGGTCCTCTTGAAGGACATGACGGAAGGACGGAGTGCCGGCAGCGTCCTGTGGGAGTTCATCAAACATCCCTCTATGCTCGTGCCTTTCTTCAAGTATTGGTCCACGAGCGCTTCCGAGATGCTGGACGACTTCGTTCAGGACGAACGACTCATCGCTTTTATTACCGAGCTTGCCTGCTTTGCCGGCGCCGAGCCGGACCGGGTCTCGGGCGCATTCTTCGCCATGATGTGGAACAGCTATCACTTTGGTGGATTCGCTTACTTCGAAGGCGGCTCGCAGGCGGTGTCCAATGCCATGGCCGAGGTGATCCAGGAGAACGGAGGGGAGATTCTGCTCAACACCCTCGCTACCAAGATCGTGATGGAGGACGGGGTTGCCGCTGCGGTCCGGACCAAGGACGGCAAGGAGTTCAAATGCCGCTATGTCATATCGAATGCCAACGTGCCCGACACCATCGACAAGCTAGTGGGCCGCGAGCATTTTCCTGAGGAGTACGTGAAAGAAATCGATGGGATGGAGATCGGGCTCTCCTCCCTGGTTGTGTATCTGGGCGTGGACCATGATTACAGGGACAGCTTCCCGAAAGGGGTCCACTCGTATTTTATGAACACCAGTTACGATCAGGCCCTCAACTTCAAGTACTACTATGAGGGTGTCCCGGAGAAATCGACCTACGGGCTCATCAACTATACCCTGGTGGACCCGACGAACGCTCCGGAAGGCAAGAACGTGATCTGCCTGGCCACCATCATGCCTTACGATTTCAAGGGTGACTGGCTTCAAAGCCTGGGCTATGACAAGTACGTAGCCCTGAAGGAAGAAGCGGCCAGGAAGCTCATCAAGAGGTCAGAGCAATTCCTGCCGGGTCTCAGTTCCCATATCGAGGTGATGGAAGTCGGCACACCCCGTACGATGGAGCGTTACAGCCTGAACCCCAGGGGCACGATTTTCGGGTCGAACAACACCCCGGAACAGAGCATGATGAGCCGCCTGCCCCAGGAGACCCCGATCGACAATCTCTACCTGGCCGGGGCATGGACCTTCCCGGGTGGAGGGCAGTCATCGGTGTTGGTGTCTGGTTTGGGAACAGCCGACATGATCCTGAAGAGGGAAAAGCAATAGGCACGAGGAGGGAGGTTATTGTGGAAAGAAGACTCGCTCTTGTGACAGGGGCTTCCAGCGGGCTCGGGGCTGACTTTGCGAAGGAACTGGCGGCCCAAGGGCACGATCTCTTTGTCACCGCCCGGCGTTTGGAAAGACTCCAGTCCCTCAAGAAGGAAATAGAAAAGAGGCATAACGTAGAGGTTTGCGTCTTCGACGCGGACCAGGGAGACCCTGACGGTGCGAACGCCATACTCGAAGAATTGAAGAAACAAGAAATGAAAGTGGGTGTCCTGATCATCTCCGCAGGTTACGGGACGAGATCGTTCATGCTGGACAAGAAACCGGCTCACTGGGAGCAGATGATCCGGGTAAATCTGAACAGCCTGGTTACCTTGACATTGGGGATTCTCCCGGCCATGGTTGAGAATCAAGGGGGAAATATCCTGAATGTCTCCTCAACGGCCGGCCTGCAGGCCTCACCCTACTTCACCGTCTATGCTGCAACGAAAGCATTTGTACTTCTTTTTTCCGAGGGACTGAGAAAAGAACTGAAAGACCAGAACACGAATGTGAGGGTCACCTGTCTTTGCCCGGGGCCGACGCGAACCGAATTCGCCTCCGTCGCCGAAGCGGATGGCATGACCGCTCCTGATTACATGTGGATGGAATCAGAGGAGGTGGTGAAGATTGGTTTGAAGTCTCTGGAAGACAATGAGAGTGTCTGCATCCCGGGTCTCTCCAATAAGATACACGCGAATACCGTGAAATGGATGCCCAGAAACATACTCACCGAGATGCTGGGAAGGATGAACAAGCCCTGAAAGGAATCTCATGCCATTCTCAAGACTCACCGAAAATCGAAGACTGAAAAAGGAGATCGAGAGACTCCGGGATGAGAACAACAAGTTGAGAGAGGCCCAGAGACGATGTGCGGAGTGTGAGAACTTTGACAAGAGGAGGGGCTTCTCCAAAGACACGTCCGAAGAGAAGGAGTAAGCGTTTAGGCCGGTTCGGGAGTTTGCGCTAACTCCCGTTGTTCCTCGACCAGGAACATTCTCACTTCGCAGGTGGTTTCCGGCAGTTTTGTGTCAAGCGTCATCCTGAGAGGGCCTTCTTCAAAGAGCTTTTCACAGGCGCCCTTGCACCCTAGCAGACAACTCTCCTCCGGAAGGTTCTTCATTCGTGGCGCTCGAAGCATCTGGCAATCCGTATACTCCATCACCATCATGCCCTCTCGAAGGTTGACCTCCCGAACCTCGACATCTCCCGCCAGCCACCCGGTCATGTTGAACACCTTCTCGAACATGATCACCGTCATCTTGCCGGAGAGCTTGTTCAGGAGGTCTGACATTCGTGGTGATTTCGAACGAATGAATTCGCTTTGCGACACCATGCTCGTCTTCATGGAATCGATGATCGGACCTAATGCCTCCTTGAGATAGTCGGCCGTGGCATTGATCACCAGATCCTCATAGGCTCGTTTGTTGAAGTGCTTGCGGAGTTCCGAACAGGCCCACTCGATCTCGCGGACGAAATTGCCGTAGTGCTTCCGCCACTTCTCTCCCGGAGAATCCAGGAAGCGCACAGGTTCGCGATACCCGAGAACGATCCTGTAAGCGGCTTCCACCTCCTCGCGATTCCCGGAACATAATTTGATGATCGGGACCAGCGTGTGCGGCACGAGGGGGGAGAGCTTGCTCAGGGCGAGTTTCCCCAGAACCAGGTTCACCAGGGCCTGGAAACCCCAGGAACCCCAGAATCCCCTGGAGGGGACCGGTTCGGTGGGCGCGAACTGCCGAAGCGCCTCTCTGTCGGGAGAGGCCTCTGTGTCCCCGTAGGTGGCGACATTCCGGTCTCTTGCGGTCTGACCTTCCTGGGAAGCCGAAGAGAGCATAACTACCTCCTGGGTTCGTTTCTCGTCCGTAGGTATACCCGAATAGGGAAACAAGAAACAGCAGGAAAAGTCAAGGGGAGGAGGCCCGAGAGGGAGGATTTGCTCCTCATGAGTCCCTTATGGGGCCCATACATGTTTGGCCTGAAGGCCGGCTTTTTGATAAGATGCGGGTAAGAGAAAAGGGATCAGGAAACGGAAAGCAACGCTGTACCCATCAACCGATAGCAAAAGGAGATAGAATGATCACGACCGCAGATCTGTCACGTTATGGATCGTCCGTTATTGACGCTATCGAGGAATTCATGGATGCCCTTTCTGTTGACTGTTACCTGAATCGGCCTGACCAGGAGATCGTTGCCAGCAATGAGCCGGCAGTGGCCAAAGGGCTTGTTCAGGGCACCAAATGCCACAGCCTGGTCAGTGACAAGCCCTGTCAATGGTGCCATGCCACTCAGGCCCTTCGTTCAGGTAAGCCGGTCGACTATATCGTCCACGTGGGCGCCGATGAAGAGGGCAACATGAAGGTTGTGGACACAGGCGGGATCGTTGCCGATGCCCACTGGTACCCGATTGCCGAGGACCTCTATCTGCACTTCGTCGGTATCTGCCAGCCCATGGTATCGCCCGAGGAGCGGGAGAAGACCTATGGCGCCATAAGAACACTGCTGGAGAAGATTTCACCCGAAGGCGCTTCTTATGCAGAGGCATCCATCCAGTCGATAAAGGATGCCATGGAGGCGCAGGGGTATTAGTCTCTTTTTCGATGTCACCGTGCCGCAAGGGCGGAGGTGGGCAAAAAAGAGTTTGCCAATCAACGTACTTATATGCGAAATTAGAACCTAGACAAAATTCGGCTGCGCGAGCGAAGGGACTTCCCGTGAGAGTTGAGCTCCAGCGAATCGACGTGCATGTTCATCCCCCTGCCCCTGCGTTACTTCCCTCACATCTGCGCATAGCCCATCGGCCGAAAACTCCTCGAAGGCATGTATCCTTGGAACGTACAACGAAAGGGGGATTCTAGTGAGAGCATCCGTGATCGCGAGTTTCGTCTGCTGCTTGCTTCTGACCGCAACCATCTCCGTAAGCCACGCACTTGATATCAGCCTGATCGGGGCGGATCCCGGCCCCAATGCCACGGGAGAGATCCCCGCCTGGGAAGGGCACAAGAACCTGTCCTGTCCGAGTGACTACACACCGGGGCAGTACTTGCCGAACCCGTACAAAGGTGAGAAACCCCTGTTCCGCATCGACCACACGAACGTGGACCAATACAAGGACCGTCTGTCCCCCGGACAGATCATGCGTCTGCAAAAGCACAAGAAGTTCTACATGAACGTTTATCCGAGTCATCGAAACCAGGAATTCTGTCCTGAGTACTATGCGGCCACCGAGAAGAACAGGGAAACCTGCACGGTAGATGAAAATGGGGTTCTGCAGGGATACAACGGGGCGGTTGCCTTTCCAACCCCCAAGAATGGGCTCGAAGCGATATGGAACATCCGGAGGATGTACGTCGGGGATGACGCCGACGCCCTTACTTGCCGCAGGCTTGTCAGTCCCTCCGGGAAAGTCAAGAAGGCCATCTGGGAGACGAAGGTCCTGAACTACGGCGAGACCAGGATAAAGACCAGACCCTTTCCGAATCCTGACAAGATCTCTCAGAAGATCCGTAACCTGTACACCTATCCTGCAGATGAAAAGGGAACGGACTTTCTTTCGTTCTCGTACCTGGATGACAACAGGCTGGAAGATTCGTGGTTGTTCCTTCCTTCCCTGAGGCGGGTGCGGCGCGCCCCCACGATGACGAACGGAGGCCAGCTCGATGGAGAGCTCACCATGGACGAAAACGGCCTCGAATTCAGGGGGACGGTGAACCACTGGAACTGGAAGCTCCTCGGCAAGAAGGAAATGTACGTTGGATACAACAATTACGATATCTGGGCGCCGGATGCAGAGGATGAAGATGAATGCTGGGGAATGGACTTGAATCCGGAACGGATACGCTATGAATTGCACCGGGTCTGGATCGTAGAAGGAACCCTGAAGGAAGGACTGGACCACCCCTATAGTAAGCGGGTCGGTTATTATGATGAAGATAGCTGGCAGCCTCAGATGGCCGACAGGTATGACAAGCGTGGGAATCTGTGGCGCATGTACGAAGCCTATCCCTATTCGGATCCCTGCGACAAGATGAGAAGGATCATCGGGTACATCTACATGAATCTCGAGTCAGGGAGATATGAGGTCTTTGGAGGATGCCGCAAGCTACTACCCAGGACCACCATCTATGACACCGGCATGGACGAATCGTATTTCACGGTTCAGGCACTGAGGAAATCGGGGAGGTAGTCCGCGCTTACCCGATCACCGATCCTGCCAAAAGATGAATTGGGCTACCGCTTCTCTCACTCGGTCTGCCCGCCTTCTCCACGGGTAACCTTGGCAGGGTCTTTGGGCCGGAAACAGTAGGACACAACCTTTTCTCCGTTCATCAACACCTTGATGATCTTGGGAACCATCGTGAGTTCCATGTCGATCGCCACATCCTCGGTCTTGATGTCTGTCAACTGTGCGACCAGGACCAGGGTGGGGTCGTCCTTCATTCGGACATTCGCGAGGATGTAGTCCGGGTTGAAGCCGGGCATGACCTGCCGGGCAATCGTGTAGGAAGCCAGAACGCCCTCATTGCTCATGACCTTTTCAACAGTTTCGTCCTTGCTGTTGCACTTCAGGCAATACCGGAAGGGAGGAAACGAAATGTCGCCGCAGTCCCTGCATTGACGGGCCAGCAGGTGGGGGGTCGGGTCGCCTTCCACTCTGCTGAAGATGTCGGGCCGTATGGTTCGTTCGCCTTGGTCAAGGATGAGTTCCCCGTATTGGATCTTCATGCTATGCTCTCCAGTCCGTTGTGACAAAACTTCGGATTCTTTCCACAATGACCTCCGCCCTATCTCCCCGCCTTCCTCAGTGCCTGAACCGTGAAATCCGCTGGATCGATGCCTGTGTCATGGATCGCCGTTATGGTCTCCTCGGTGCGACAGCCGCCCGACAGTTCGTATCTTCCCGATTCCAGGTTCAGGTAGATTTGGGCCATGGACAATCGAAATTTTTGGCAGTAATCATAGCTCGTATAGAACTCGAGCATCCGCCAAAGATTGCCCCGCCTGTCGTATCTGTCACCCGCTGCCGGTTGCCACGTGTCTTCGTCATAGTAACCGACACGGCGGCTGTAAGGGTGTTCCAACCCCTCTTTGGGCGTACCCTCCACCGCCCACACCCGACGCAGTTCATATCGTGCGCGATCGGGGACGATATCACCGGGAAGGCATTCCTCCTCATCCGACGCCCCGAGTTCCCACATGTCGTAATTGTTTACCGGAATGTACATTTCCCGCCTGCCAAGGAGCTTCCAGTTCCAGTCGTTGATAGGCCCCCGGAACTCCTGAGCCAGATCGTCCATCGTGCTTTCTCCGTCCAACTGACCTCCCCCGACCATGGTTGGAGCCCGTCTCACCCTTCGAAGGCTCGGCAGGTAGAGCCAGGCGTCCTCCAGCCGGTTGTCATCGATGTAGCCGAAGGTCAAATAGGTCGTCCCCTTTTCGTCCGCCGGGTACGTATAGATGGCCTTTATCTTATAGGAAATCCCGTCCGGATTGTCTATCTTGCTCCTGAGCCTTCTCTCGTCGTATGAAACGACCAGTGCCCGCCGCAGTGTCCTCTTGATCTTGCCGGCGGGGCTCACGACCCTGCGGCACTCATGGTTCACAGCGTCATCCCCCATGTAGGGCCTCTTTACATTCCACAGGGCCTCGATGGCGTTCTTCGGGTACGGAAAGGGAACCCCTCCCTGAAAGCCCTGAAGGATGTTCTTGTCGTCTACGCTCGCCGTCTTATGGCTTGCTTCGGTTGCGGCATAGAACTCCTCAATATACTCCGTGTTGCGGTGGGTCGGGTAGACGTTCATGTAATAGAACTTGTTTCTCTTCAATCGGGCAATCTGCCCTGGAGAGAGTCGCTCCTTGTACTGCTCCACGTTCGTGTGGTCGATCCGGAACAACGGCTTCTCGTCCTTGTACGGGTTGGGCAAGAACTGCCCTGCCTTGTAGTCAGCCGGACACTCGAGCCCTTTCAGGCCTTCCCAGGGACCGACATCTCCGGATCCATTACCCGTAATCGCGCCCATCCGCGTGTATTCCACTTCCTCTGCGAAAACATGCGTGGGCATCACGGCCAAAACCAGACTAAGAACAAATACCCTAAGGATCGAGGTCTTCATCGGTTTGCGTCCTTTCATGTTGCATTACATTGATCAGATTCTGTACGTTCGCGACTGCTTTCGTTCGGTCCCCTGTATCCAGGACCCCTACCAGGTTAGGTTCTCAGGATGGAAATACTCATGGCGCCGGGTTCGTTGCCGGGCCCGAAGCCGCCCCCATTGTGGGTCAGGCCCACTTTGGCGTTCGGCACCTGACGCTCACCACAGACGCCCTGAAGATGCCACACGATCTCGACCAGCTGCGCTACGCCTGTGGCGCCGATCGGATGGCCTTTGCTGAGAAGCCCACCCGAAGGGTTCACCACCACATCGCCTCCATAATCGGACCGTCCCTCTTCGATGAACTTACCGCCCTCCCCCTTCGGGCAGAGCCCCAGGTCCTCGTAGGCCAGCAATTCGTGGATCGTAAAGCAGTCATGCAGCTCCACCACATCCAAATCCTCCGGACCGATTCCGGCCATCTCGTAACACTCTTGCGCAGCGCTCACGCAAGCTTGGATCCGCGGGGGCCCCTCCGCAGAAGCCTTGTACTTGCCCGAAGTCAGAACGGATCCGCCCACAAATACCGGGTGCGTGGTGTGCTTTTTTGCATTCTCCGCCGTCGTGAGAATGACCGCAGCCGCACCATCTCCGATCGGACAGCACTGGTACAAGGTCAGGGGGTCGCTCACCATGCGTGAGTTCATCACCTCCTCGAGGGTGACCACCTTCTGGTACTGGGCATAAGGGTTGAGGGCGGAGTTCCTGTGATTCTTGACCGCGATCTGGGCAAACTGTTCCGCCGTGGTACCGAACTCGTGCATGTGCCGACGTCCCGTCAGGGAGAAGCCGGCAGGCATGAGCATGCCGTTGTCCGCCTCCAGGTTGGCTCCGTGGGGTAGAACCAGCGGCCCGGAGCCGACAACGCCCATGGCGATGTGAATCGTCATGTTCTCCACACCCACCACGAGAACATAATCATGGAGGTCGTTCTCAATGGCGAGTACAGCCTGCCGGAAGGCTGCCGAAGAGCTTGCACAGGCATTCTCGTGATTGAAGGCGGGCACTCCTGTCACCCCCACCTCCCCGTTGACGCGCTGCGCCAGATTCGGTGGGTTGCCGATGTTCCCGCAGAAGGTAGCTTCAATCCGGTTCGCTTCGATCCCGGCCTGCTCCAGTGCCATGAGCGCCGCGTCCCCACCCATCTTGGCAGGGGCATACTCGGGTGTCTTGCCGAACTTGATGATTCCTGCGCCAATAATGGCTACTTCTTTCATGGCCTCAGTCCTCTCTAGGTTATTTCAGTGAAATTGCCCCCACGGGGCACACCCACACACAGGTCCCGCAAAGGGTACAGACATCTGTCGGTCAAGCAACCGCTTGCTGAACGATCATTGGATCAGCTGGGGCAAGTATCCATCGGCAGATCTCTGTGGGGTACCCCGTAGGGCCCGGATGACCATGGAAACCGGGCATCGTGCAGGAAAGAGGCTTTCTATCCGTTCGCCTCTTCGTTCTTGAACAACAATTCAAAAACGCCCATGTCGCCGGCAAAGCGCATAACCTTTGCAATGGTCAGTCGCATAAACATAGACTCGTCGGCCTTGCCCCGGGCAAGGGTAAAGACCATGTCATTGAAATCCTTTGCTTCCATGAAGAGAATCAGGTCTACCTGATCCGTCTCTCCCTCGACCACCTCCACCCCGTCCTTGCGAGCAACGAGATTGTATATGCCGCCGCCCTTTCCACTCAGATCGAACCGAACGACCTTCTGTTCGCCCTCAGGCATGTTCCCGGGATCGATTTGTCCCGCCATCCCCTTGACGAGAAAACGACTCGGAAGAATGGGCTGCCAGATGGTGTAAACCAGCGTCAAGCCAAGCAGGGAGAGCCCGATCACTTTCAACAATGTAAAGAGGCCGGTCTTCATCGTTCCGCCTGTGTCTAAATCCAGTAGTAGGTTAATTTAAAGACAAAATTATCCCGGTCCCACATGAACTGCCCTTGCGGGTCCTGCTCAGCATTCCCGATCGCAACGTTGTATCCGAACAAGACCTCCCACGAATTGCCGTATTTTGCCCCGGCGGTAAAGCCCAGCGTGTGGAGCTCGTTCCTCTGCCTATGCAATCCACCCATGAACGACATACCGATGTCCAGTCGGGTGTTGTCGATAATGTCAGAGCATGTGAAAGGTAATTGGAGGACGTAGTACGCCGTAGCCTGCGGATCCAAGAACAACGTCGCTTCATCATAGTCCAGGTTGAGCTTGCCGTAGAACTCGATGATCGGGGTCAGCATAAAGGTCCAGGGGGTGAAGTCGAAGACATCGAACATCATCTTCATGGCATTGAGATCCCAGGAAAGGGTATTCGACCTTTCATAGCCTCCTACCCCCCTGTCCAGGCCGGAGACCGAGGCAATGAATGGGCTGGCGATCGTTTCCAACTGCATCGGTTCGTTCCACCGGTAGGTGAATTCCCCGCCCACCTGAACGTTGAGGCCCCAATTCTGGATCGCCTGGGAGAAGCTTATCCCGATCAGGTCGAGCTCCGGCCATTCTATGAACATCTCGGGCGGAAATATCTCGGGCATATTCATCATGGGCCATCGCGAAAGGTAATGATAGTAGTAGATTCCGAACTCCATATTGCCCAATTGCGGGATGACCGTTCTGATTGCGGCGCCGCCCTGCTGCTGATCTACCCAGTCTGCTGGTCTCAGATCCACGACGAAATCGGATTCAACACCAAACCCTAAGATGTCCGCCGGGCTCTGAAACGTACCCACCACCGGCATAAAGAACCTCGGGTCGAATTCGGGTGCCCACACCAGCTCGAGGGACACGTTCTCCGATAGCTCGTAGCCCCCCCAGGCTATAAGGGTTGGCACTTGCCAGGAGCGCATAGTGAATCCGGCGCTCTGGACTCTCTGGACGAAAAATGGACTCACCACGTTCACGCCCGGAGCCCAGATCGGAGCCATAGACTCTCCCCACTGCACGATCTGTCTGCCCCAGCGGGTGGTGAAGTTCCCCCACCTCCCCTCCAGATAGAACTCCAGGCCATCCGTGATGTTGTAGGCCGCGTGTTGCCTTGTCTCTGTATTGAACCGGTCGTCGTCAAAATAGATGGTATCGAGCAAGCCCACCACCCTGCCGAAAAAGGTGATGTTCTTGGAATCGATGATAACCTCCGCGATACCGATAAATGCGTTGTTGCCCACCTCCCCCTTTAGGAAATTCGCGTCCCCTGACACATAGTACGGGCTCCGGGGATCCACGAAGCGACGCGCCTGAGTTTCCGTCCTCAACTTGAGGGCGTAGGTCATCTCCCCTCTCAGGTTCAGGTTGCCCCAGTTCCCAAGTTTCCAGTCATACCCCAACGCGATGCCCGGCATGACGAGGAAAACGACGAAAAGACAGAAAGCTGCAATCACTCTTGATCTCATGATTTCACCTTTTCCCTGATGCGCAAGAATGTGGGTTCTCGATCAACGCGATACGGTTTCTTCCCCATCTTCTGTCTAGTTCCCTATTTTGTCTTTGACATCAAAGATGTAAACCAATGCAGGGAGCAGGATCATGGCACCCACCATGTTGGCCAGGAAGATAAACCCAAGCAGGAGCCCCATGTCGGCCTGGAATTTCAGGTCCGACAAGAGCCAGGTGAACACGCCGGCGCTCAGGGTCAGGGCCGTGTAGAGCACGGCCGCGCCCGTCGTCTGGAGGGTCACACTCGCAGCATCCGCAAAACAATCCTGCTTTTTTCGTTCCTCAGTCAGCCGTGAATAAAAATAGATCCCGTAGTCAACACCGATGCCTACCCCAAGGGCCGCTACCGGCAGGGTGTTCACGTTCAATCCAAGACCGACGGCCTTCATGAAGGCCGTCGAAATCACGGACACCACGAACAGTGGCGCTATGATGAACAGCGGGGCCTTCAGATTGCGAAACATCAGGACGCAGAGCACGAAAATGGAGAGGTAGATCAGGAGCAACATGGGCACCTGGGCCTCTCCCACGACTTCGTTCGTAGACGCCATGACGCCGGCGTTGCCCCCGGCCAGCAGCAGTCGGGCTCCGGACATGGGGTGCTCGGCGATGAACTCCTTGCTCTTTTTGATGACCCTCCTGATGGTGTCCCCCTTGTGGTCGCTGAGGAATACCATGGTATTCATGTACTGGCAGCCCATGTTCATGAATGCGCTGTCGTCGGTTGATCCGGCGTATGCCATGACCCACGCCAGATCCATCGAGGTTTGCGGTAATGCCCGCCAGCGAATATCCCCTTCGTGAAACACCTCGTTGATCATCTTTGCCAGGAACATCCCCGAGATGACCACGGTAACTCCCGGAATGCTTCCGATCTCATCCTCATACTCCTCCAGGGTCTGCAAGACATCGTATCGTTTGCAGACACCCACATCGTCCCCGGCCAGCACGACAGAGAGCAAATCAATGCCGAACAAGTAATCATCCATCATATCGGCAGCGTCCTGGTTATACACGGAGTCTTCCCACAGCAGCGGCTCACCGGGGTTCACGTCGCCTACCGTCATGGTGCGGGAGCTGAAGAACCCGATCAGAAGCAAGATCGCTGATACCCCGGCTACCCAGTAGGCGTTTCTCCCATGGGTCCACCCGGAGACAGCGTCCAGAATCCGTCTTACGTATGCAACCGTTCGTGTTTCGGCCTCTTCAGACTCGGCGGGCATGAGGTTCGGGAAGAAGGAGAGGATCACCGTCAGGACCAGGATGTTGGCCACAATCACGCAGCCGACTCCGATGGCGGCTGTCAGGGCCAGCTCGTGAATCACGCCGATCGGAACGAAGAGGATCGTAAGAAAACCGATCGCATCCGTCACCAGAGCCACGGTGCCAGGCACCATCAGCCCGGCCAGGGAGTGCAGGGCGGCATCGTATCCCTCGGCATGCACGACGCATTCTTCCAGGTAGCGCTTCACCATCTGGATTCCGTGACTCGCGCCGATGGCAAAGACAAGGAAGGGGATGATCGTGGTCATCGGGTCCAGGCTCAGGCCCATGAGGTGGGTAATCCCGAGCGAGAACAGGACGCTCAATCCCCCAGAGAACAAGGGGAGAAGAGCGAGCCGGAGATAACGAAAACAGCGATAGAGGACCAGGAAGGTAATCAGAATCGAAAGGCCGAAGAGGAGCACGATCTTTGGCAGGGCATCGTTGACAAACCCCGCGACCATTGCGAATCCATTGATGCGAACGCTAACATCATGGTCCGAGTACCTGTCTCGGATCTCGTTCAACTGCCTGTAGATGGACAGGTAGTCCACACCCGTCTCAAAGATTTCCGCGGTAATCAACGCGGCCTTCAGGTCCATCCCGACCAGTCGACCCTTGAGCCCGCCCACGTTGATGTTCTTCTCTACCTTGGCCATCCCCTCCGCGGTCTCCGGAATCACATGGGGCACGACAGGCGCAATATTGAATCCTTCTTCGTTGATGAACACGACGACGGTTTCCGGGGAGACCATGGACCTGACCGTCCGACGATCGATGCCTTTCGTGAAGAATACGTCTTCGTGTATCTTGCGGAACGTCTTCAGGAAGTCCGGGTCCAGGATCGTCTTCTCACTCCGGGCGACAGAGACCCTGATTTGATTGCCCCCACCGAAGAGCTTCTTGAAGGGACGGTAGTTCTGCATGTACTCGTGCTCTTGGGGTACCATCTTCGTAAAATCCGTGGCGACCTCGAGATGGCCGGCATGATACCCCAGGAACAATGTGACCAGGGCAAGGAAGATCAACACGTGTATGCGGAACTTGAATATGGTCGTGGCAACCTGTTTCAATGCGCGTCCTTTGCTTATTTCTCGTCCGGCACTTGCAGACGATCAATCCTGCCTCTTTCACCTACGCACACGAACCCTCCCCTGGGATCGGCACCAACGCCTGCAAAAGAGATGAAATCTTTATCCACTCTCAAGAGAAAGGTCTTCCCCCCGTCTGCACTGACGAGGACGGTTCCGGTCGACCCCACGAGCACCACCGCGTCTCCATCGGCAGCCCCCCTGAACAGTGACTTGTCCTGGTCCAGGGAAACATCTACCCAATGGTGGCCACCGTCCTCGGATCGGAAGACATTCCCTGCCACCCCATAGACAAGGATCCTTTGTGGATCCAATAGGGTAATCCCGAACAGGGAGCCTTCATACCCGCCCAGATCGAGCCGCTCCCACGACTTCGCCCCGTCCGTGGTCCTGAGGGCCGTGCCGAACTCGCCCACGAGATATCCCGTCTCTTCGTCGAGGAATACAAGGCCATTGTAGATGTAGTCCGATCCGGGGGCCGTAAGCGTCCATGTCTTGCCGCCATCCGTTGTCTTCAGGAACGTGTCGTAGGATCCGCACGCGTACCCGACACTCGGGGACGGGAACTGAATGTCGAAGAGGGGACTGTTTTCCGACGACGACTCCCGTTGAATACGCCATGTCTGCCCGCCATCGGCCGTGTGAATGATGACGCCCCCGTGGCCGGCCGCCCAGCCGTTTTGTTCGTCCGCGAAGCTCACACAGGTCAAGGCTTGCTTGGTCCCGGAATCCCGGGGACTCCACAAGTTCTTGTACTTCGGATGGGACACCAGAATTCGGCCCCGGGCTCCGACGATCACCGCGGTCTCTTCGTTCAGGAATGCGATGTCGAAAAACACGTCCCGGAAATCGAATGTCCAGATCGGGTGTTCGTCTGAAGAAACCCAGGATGGGATGGAGACCACAAAAAGAAGGAATGCCAGGAGCAGGAAGAATACGGACCGGTTCGACTTGTCAGCAGATCGATCGTGTTCTTTTCTACGGCTTTTCAAGCTTTCCCCCTGTTTCTCACACCTTCAAGCCGAATTCCTGTTTTCGTTCTTCAACCTCATCCATCCCCCGCAGGGATTGCGCTGAACGGGCGCCCTCCTTGCTTAGGGTCGGTAATAGGGGTCGATCACAGCGATACCCGTAGAGCTTCCCGGGCAGGCAGGATAGTAGCCGCCCACAAAGACCGAGCCCGGCTTCGAGCCCGTGACCTGGATCTGGGGCGCGGCGTCTAAGTTAGCATCCGGGACGGAGAAGTAGTAAACGCCCAAGGCAGACGTTTCGGTCAAATTCGGGTCCGGGAGACCCGTGTCGCTGAGGTACGTGATCGGGAACTCCTCCACCGGGTCGCCACCCTCACCTGTGATGGCCACCCCGGGTATGGTGGCGATCTCCTGAGGGTAGTCCATGTCGACAAACCCGATGGCCACCCCAAACATAACGGCAAGTTCGTTCGGGTCAGCACCGTCAAGCAGGGCGTCCAGGGCAAACAAGAAATAGAAAATGGGACTGAGAATCTGCAGGTCGCCCTGGTTCGTTCCGCCGGCGCCCGGGTTCGTTCCGCCGGGTTGAAAAAGGTTGTATTGGGGTGGATTCGTGCCTTTGGACACTTTCATAAGCATATTAAGGGGCGCCAAGCTTTCGTTGTATTTGACGGGCACCTCCATTTCCCACTGACCCTGCGCGTTGCTTGTCGTCCAATAGTTGCACAAATCGCCCTCGCAGTAGCAGGTCCTCACGAAATCAGGGTCATCAATAAAAAACTCATTGCTGATCAACTGCACCGTCGCCCCTGCAAGCGGTGTTTGCAGCGGCATCTCATAGACCAATCCGGATGCGGTTACGGTCCTGGGGGCAGGGGGCACGACATTGTCTTGGCTGCAGGCCACAAGGAGGGAGGCGGCCAGGAGTAACGCCAGGGAATAGAACAGGATGGGTCGGACAGGCAGTTGCCTCATTTTCTTTCTCCTTGTTCCTGGGGCCTCACCTTTTCGTGTGCTGCGCGCTTCTCACATTGTAAAGGTTCAGGTCCCGGAACCTCAAGTTATTCAACTTGTTTTTTCCCCCGATTATAGTAACATCTTCGTTGGGCGGTCAAGAAAAATTCTATCCGGCTGGTCAAGTCTTCTTCATGTCGGTTCTATTGTATTCTTTCAAGTCTGTCAAGGGTAAAATATCTGAGCCCTCCAGTCAAACATGGGTATATGGAGATTCTATTCATTTCTATACAAGTAGTTTAACAGGGAGCATAAACGGGCAAGAAGAGCAAGGGGGTGTCGTGGAGATCCTTGACAGATTCACGAAGCGGCATTTTGACTTGTACCGAAACGGTGGTCAGAACGTAATTATGCCTGTAGAGAAAATACGAAGGTCTGCCAGTCGATTGGATGGCGGGCACGGGGCACCGACGCATGCGTAGGGTGCGGCATGTGTACTGAACCCTGTCCTGTGGATGCCATAGAGGTGAAGAGCAACCGTATTCTCGTGAGCGACTCCTGTATCGGCTGTGGACTGTGTGCAGTCCGCTGCCCCGAAGAGGCCATCCTGATGGAGGAGACCGTCCCGATGAAAGACAACCTCCTGGATCCTTTCTGGGGGTTCCGCCCGAAGATCCGGGGATAGGCCTTCAGTATGAGGGGAGACTCGATGCTGCAAGAGGTTGTGGAGGTGATCCGGCAGGGGGATGAAAGTGGAAACGGCATGGTCGTCCGGATCCCCTTCCCTTCCGGTCTGGAGATCATAGGACTCGCCACCAAGAACTTCTACGGGGGAGACTGGGATTTCGGCCCCACCTGGAATTACGTCGTTCTTGCAGACAAGAGCTTTCTGCTCGACACGGGAAGAGTAGGCATGGGCCCGAAGCTTCTCGACATGATGGAGTCCTCCGGCGTTTCGATTCGAGATCTCGACTTCCTCGTCCTCAGCCACGGGCACGAAGACCATGACGGGGGGCTGTGTGATGTGGCAAAAGCTACGAGGGCACCCGTCAAGGCCCATCGTATCTATGAACGCCTCATTCGCTTCCATCCGGCGAAGGCCCCTGCGGACGCAAGGAAGGATTTCCCCGCGTCCTGCTGGCACTGCTTTATGCCCGAGTCGTTTTCCAATCGACATTGCCTCGAGTATCACAGGGGCAGAAACGGCCTGGAGATCGAAACGATAGGAGACGGCCAGGGCAAGCTGAGCGAGGCGATACAGACCTATCATGTGCCGGGACACAGCCCGGACGCCCTTACCCTCCTCGTAGGAGACGATGCCATCCTCGTGGGCGACACCGTGCTGCCGGACATCACCCCATTCCCCACAAGAGAAGCTTTTTTCAATCAGGTCAGGGAGATCCTGCCCTCCGAGTATTCATCCCCGGATTGCGTGTACGGACTCAGGGCCTACATTCGGTCCCTCAAGAAGTTGGAAAGCATCGGGGAGCGGTTTCCCGATGCCCTCGTGCTCCCGGCCCACAGGTTATTCCACAACCGTCAGTGGAACGATCTAGATCTTCGGACAAGGATCACCGAAATCATCGACCACCATCTTTTCCGCTGTGCAGAAATCCTCAAGATCCTGAAAAAGGGACCCAAGACCGCCAGGGAGATCGCTATCGAGCATTTTTCCGCTACCTCGCTGGAGGGCGTCGGGATGTTCATGGCGCAGAACGAGATCTTGAGTCATTGTGAGCTCCTGGGCGTCGCCGGGGATATCCGCCTGGCCGAGGGGGAAAGGTTCGTGGCTACGGGTAACGAGAACATCGAATCCACCATTCAGTCTCTCGTGCCGGACTAGGGCTTGGGACGCCCGGCCCTCGATCGTGCGACCACGATGCTGAACGGTGCGCACACGAAACAGGTGACAAACGCGAAGAAGGAGCTGAACATGACGGACGGTTTCAAGAACAAAGTGGCGATTGTAACCGGTGGGGCTTCCGGGATCGGACAGGCTGTGTGTGAAGAACTCGGAAGGAGAGGTACAAGGGTCGTCGTCGCAGACGTGAATTCGGAGGGTGCCGAGCAAGTTGCCGCAGGCATCTCCGCCGGCGGCGGACAGGCGGAAGCGGCGTACCTGGACGTAACCCAGTCGGATCAAATTCAGAAACTCATCGACCAGACGGCCTCCAAACACGGACGGCTCGATTACATGTTCAACAACGCCGGCATCGCCACCCTGGGCGAAGTCCGTGACATGACCGCGGAACAATGGGACCGCATCATCCAGATCAACCTGATGGGCGTCGTTTACGGCACGACAGCAGCCTATTCCCTGATGGTCAAACAGGGATTCGGGCACGTTGTGAACACGGCTTCCCAGGCGGGCCTCTATCCGGTGGCGCTAACCACCTCCTATGCCCTCACCAAACATGGCGTGGTCGGGCTCTCCATATCCCTCCGGACCGAGGGAGCCGGTCTGGGTGTGAAGGTGAGCGTAATCTGTCCGGGGCCGGTGGCATCCCGTATCGTCGAAGACGCCACGAGGCTGGGTGAGTACGAGAAGGACGTGTTCGCTGAGGTTCCATCGTTCATGCTGATGGATGCGCCCAAGGCGGCAAGGGTTATTCTGAAAGGCGTGGCCCGCAACCGGGCGATCATCGTCTTTCCGTTCCTCGCTCGTTACCTCTGGTGGCTCCATCGGATCAGTCCCTCCATCAGCGACTTCAGTGCCCGCATGATGAACCGCTGGAACCGAAACCTCCGCGTCGAACGCTAGGAAGAGAGAGAAGGAGTCGTCATGGCTGGAAAGCAATGGGACGCAATCGTGGTCGGCGCCGGTCCGGCAGGCGCTTCCGCAGCACGCACCCTTGTGGCCGCGGGGATGAAATGCCTGTTGGTCGAGAAGAAGAAACTGCCCAGACACAAGATGTGTTCGGGCATCCTGTCCAATTGGGCCGTTGACTTCATCCACCGGAAGTTCGGGCCCATGCCGGAGCAGGTCTACTGCCGACCGAGCTTCTTGAATGGGATCGCCCTTCACTTCCCCTCGCTGGCGGATCCCGTGGTGGTGCCCTCCCTGCATGCGATCCCGAACGTGTGGCGCTCTCACTTTGACCATTTCCTGGCAAAGGCCAGTGGGGCCAAGATCCGTGACGCCCTGGCCCTTCAGAACATCGAGGTCCTGCCACAGGGCTTCAAGGTCACCTGCCGGCCTCGCGCGAAAACGGGACAGACCAAAGCGGTTTCGCTCAACGCGAAATACGTGGTCGCCGCAGACGGCGGAAATTCCCCGTCCATACGGCGAGTGATGCCGGAGGCATTCCAGGGTCTGCCGTATGGAACCGGAATGCAGGTCCACTATCGAGGGAAGATCGACCTGGATCCCCAACACTACAATATGTTCTTCCATTTGGACATGGGATTCTATGCATGGGCGAACATCAAGGACCATGACATCCATGTGGGCGTGGGGGCCATGGGCAACCGCAAGCTGCCCCCCTATCACGCCAATTTCGTATCCCTCCTGGAGGAGAGATATGGTTTAAAGATCCAGGAAACCCTGTTGCGGGAAGGCATGACCGGCGTGATGCAGGCCCCGGTCAACCGCTTCACCCTGGGCCGGGGTGACTTTCTGGCGGCCGGGGACGCAGCCGGATTCATCCACAACGGCGGCGAAGGCATCTCCTGTGCACTCGCTACGGGGGATCTGGCAGCAGACGCCATTCTCACGGCCGAGGGGACAGGGCAACGCGCACTCGACGTCTATCGTCGGATTGTTCGGCACGAGGCCGAATTGTGCCTGGACCAGCTCAATCCACTGAGAATGGTGAAGGCAAGTCCGTTTCAGATGGACATGAAAGCCGTGTGGAAGAAATACTCCCTGAAAGAGATCCTCACGATGTGGCAGGATCTGAAGACCTTTGGCAAGCAGGACAACGGATTCTCCGATATGGGCATCGGGGCCATTGCGAAGCAGAATATGGTCCACCGCCTCCGCCATGGGCGCTACCCGATCGATCTGTAGCTCCCTCGCAAATAGCGACCGTACTCCGACACGCCTTTGATCATCTTCACACAGCTCTCCTGATCCATGGCGTAGGGGATTCGCAGATCATTCAGGTGTCCGACGGCTTCCCTGCGGGACTCGTCCGCCTCGGGGAAATTCTGGAAGGCGCAATAGAGCGCAACATAGATGGGTTTGTCGATCCTTTGTCGCACTTCGCTTATGGCGGCAAGATATTCCCGACACATTTCCCGTGCCCCCACATTCTTGTAGGGGTAAACGGAAAGATAGAAGATGAACGAATGGACCGCCTCGTCTTCGGCCATGGCGGAAATGGTCTGGGCCACCTTCTTCGGAACGTAACTGGCAGCACCCAGGTCCACGGGGTTGTCGATGATCGTGTTCACCTTTGCCACGAATTTCGAAAGCTCATTGCGAGTGGATGCGGAAAGGACAGGAACCTCGAGGCCTCCCATGACAGAACGGTCGGTCATGACCACAGAGGTCCCTCCTCCCGGGGAAATCAGCCCGACACCCGGTCCCTCGGGAAGCCGTTCCCACAACAGGGCGCGACTTATGTTCACGAGGTCAAAAGCGTTGTCCGCAGGGATGATTCCTGCCTGATGGAGCATGCCTTCCCAAATACCTCTTGGAACCGCCATGGCCCCTGTGTGGCTGGCGGCAGCCTGGGACCCCTCAGGCGTAATTCCACCCTTCCACAGGATAATCGGCTTCTTGACCGTGGTTTTTCTGGCCATTCTCACGAATTCGCGGCTGCGCTTCACATCCTCCACATAGGCAGCGATGACCTTGATATCATCGGCGGCGGAAAACCATTCCAGGAAATCCTCGATGCAGAGGTCAGCCTGGTTTCCGACGGAGATGCCGCAGTTAACGGAGATGCCACTGTTGATGCAGGCCCTGACCACGTTCACGGACATTCCTCCGGACTGGCCGATAACGGCAATCTCGCCGGTGTCGGATCCGAAGGGCTCGTCCGGAATCTGCACCAGTCTCTTGTTTCGACTGTAGACCCCCAGACAATTCGGGCCGATGACCCGGACGCCCCTGGACCGGGCGACCGAGACCAGTTCTCTTTCTAGGTCCCATTCTCCGATCTCGCCGAAACCGGATGCGATGACCGCCAGAAAACTCACTTTTCCGGGAGGCGTGTCCCGCAGCAGTTCCACGGTCGCTTCCGCGGGTATCATTGAGATGACGATGTCCACCTCGCCTGGGATATCCTTCAGGGCGGGATAGCACTTGAGACCCTTTACCTCCGGGTACCGGGGATTCACCGGATAGAGCGTGCCGGCGAACCCGGCCCGGATATGCCAATCGATATAATCATACCTTCCCAACACAAGATTCGGGCTTGCGCCGATCACCGCTATGTGTCTGGGATCAAAGAGTCGCCTGAAGTCCGGTGCCATCTCCATCACGCTTTCTCAACGGGTTTGCCAATTCACCATTCGCCTTTTAGGATGGATGAGTATAAGGAAGGATCCCGAATCGGTCAAACATAAGGGAGATAGGGATGAACAGGAGCAGGGCTGGATCTCACCCCTGGGATGTGGTGATCATCGGGTCGGGCATCGGGGGACTGACCGCAGGTGCGTACCTGGCCAAACACGGCGCGAAGGTGCTGATCTGCGAGCAAGGCCGCCAACCGGGAGGCTATTTCACCTCCTTCAACCGGAAAGGATACACCTTTGACGGGGGCATCCAGGGGTGTGAGGACACGGGAATCCTCCTGCCCATGCTGCGAGAGCTCGATCTATTGGACCGAATTGAACTGCGCTACAGTAAATTGGCGTACGGTTTCCCGGATTTCTTCTGCCCCATGGAATGCATCGATGACTTGCGGCATTTCTACGGTCACTTGAAAAAGGTCTTTCCCCACGAATCCAGAGCCCTCGACCGTATCCGGATGGAAGCCATCGCATTCTGTCGCGTGATGGAGGCAATGACAAAGGCGCCCAATCCCATGTACCTGTCCCCTCGGGAGGCAATCCTCCAGGCCCCCGGCTGGTTCTTCAGGCACGCTTCCGGGTTGAAGGGCATCAAGAAGTTCTCCGATTTGCTCGACACTCCGATTGATGAATACCTGGCCACCTTTGTGACGGACCGGAAACTCATCCGCTTCCTGTCCGTCGGGAACCGTGGTAACCCTGCCGCTTTCGGCATGAGCTTCGCTTATGCGATGATGGACTATTACTACCCTGCCAAGGGCGGCATACGAGCGATTCCGGATCTGCTGGCCCAGAGCATCCTGGAGAAGGGAGGGGAGATCCGCTACGGAACCCTCGTAGAGAGGATTATCGTGGAGAACGGCAAGGCGTCCGGGGTCGAACTGCAGGGCGGAGAGACACTCCGCGCGCCCTTCACTATCAACAACGGGGACCTTCGTCGGACCTTCACAGAGATGGTGCCCCCAAGCGAGGTGCCGGGCGAATACCTGCGTCGCCTCCAGCAGGCCGACCCGGGCGAGTCGGTGTTCTCCGTCTATCTGGGCGTGGACATGCCCACCGAAGAGATCCCGACCCAGGGGTGCGGGCACATCCTCCACATGCCGACCTACGACACCCTGGACGTGGCCGAGATCCACTCGAACCCGGACTTCTATGGCCGCGCCCTGATGATGCTCATGGTCCCCACTCTCCATGACCGCGCCCTGGCTCCCAAAGGCAAGAGCATCGTGATCCTGCAGTGCGCGGCATCCATGCGATCCCTGGACCAATGGGGCACGAACAACGGTAGGCGTACGAAGAAGTACAAGGCTCACAAGAAGGAAATCGCAAGTCAGTTGATCCGGAATGCTGAGCAGATTATTCCAGGATTGTCGAAGAGGATCGAGGTGCAGATTGAGTCAACCCCCTTCACCCTTCACCGCCACACCCTGAACTCCGCCGGGGCGTCCGTGGGCTGGACCGCCCATCCCCGGGAGACCTTTCGGGGAGGCTTGAAGGGCCTCTTCGGTGCATCGAATACCCCGATTCGGAACCTGTACCAGGTCGGCCACTGGACCATGTCCCCGGGAGGGGCGCCTGCCGGGTTGATGACGGGGAAGATCGTGAGCACCGTCCTCAGGCACAGGCTGCGGTGGGGCATCTAGCGTTCTGTCTCAGAAATACGTTTAGGCGGCCCTGCTGTTTCTACGCTGGAATGTAATTGGGGACAGCCACCGATTTCCTCAACCCGAATCGATGGTTAGCGTCGTGGGGAAATCGGTGGCTGTCCCCAATTACGAAGCTAACCTGTGCATCTTTATTTCTGAGACAGAACACTAGGAAGACCATGAAAGGCACCGACAGAGAGCCGGACAGGCAAAAAGACCGGATGGAGGGTTTTCTCCAGCACCCGGAGCGCAGCCTGATCCGTCTTTCGATTCCCATCACGATCGGCATGGGAATTCACATCCTCTACTCCATCGCCGACATGATCTTCGTGGGGCGACTCGGAGGGGATGCCATCGCGGCCGTGACCTTCTCCGGGTCTTTCCTGTTCTTTTTGTTCTCCCTGAGTTCGGTGAGCGTAGGGGCCCAATCCCTGATTGCTCGACGCATCGGTGCGGGCGATAAACCTGGAGCGAACCGCGCTGCCACCCACGCCCTTCTGCTGGGCGTCTCCCTCGGGGTGGTCTTCTTCTTCCTCGGGCAACCCTTTACCGAACAGATGCTACGCCTCGTCGGGGCTCGAGACGAGGCCCTGGCCATGGGCACTGCCTACATGAAGATCCTCTTCCTGGGGGCCCCTCTCCTCTTCTTCAACGCCTCTTCCCGGGCCATCCTTACCGGAGAAGGGGATACCAAGACCCCCGTCGTCATCCTGGCCGCGGCAACGGGGTTGAATATCGTGCTCGACCCGATCTTCATCTACCTCCTCGGATGGGGTGTCCCCGGAGCCGCCTGGGCGACCCTCGCGGCCATGCTCGCAAGCTTCGTGGCCTATTTCACCTTCCTGTTCGTTCGAAGGGCCTCGTACGTATCCTTCTCACCCAGGTTCTTCAGGCCTTCATGGGATGTACTGAGGGACATCCTGAAGGTGGGCATCCCTGCTTCCATGACCATGATGATCATGAGCATCGGGGGAATGTGCTTTCATCGGATCCTTTCGATTTACGGAAGCGATGCGGTGGCTGCCTACGGCCTGGGAGGCAGGGTGGACATGGTCATCATCCTGCCCTTCATCGGGGTCAGCACCGCCCTGCTGAGCCTTGTCGGAATGTACTACGGGGCCTCAAGGAGTGATCTCGTCGACCGCGTCGCCGCTTACGCCATCAAACGAACTCTCCTCGCTTCGGTGCTGTTTGCCTGCCCGGTGTACCTGTTTCCGGGGGTTCTTCTCCGGCTCTTCACGGACGATCCTTCCGTAATCGCTATCGGCAAGACCTATCTCCGCTACATCGTTTTCGCCTATCCGATGATCGCCTTTGGCATGAACACCGGGAGAATTCTCCAGGGACTCGGGTTCGGCTTGCCAAGCCTGGTGATCACCTCCACCCGGGTACTCCTCGTGAGCGTGCCACTGGCCTATCTCTTCACCAGGGTCCTTGGGATGAGCATTGCCAGCGTTTGGGTCGCATTCCTTCTCTCCGGATGTGTCTCGACCCTCATCTCCTTCGTGTGGCTCCGCACGGTCCTGCGCTCCTTGCACGACTCTACCTTTGTGGAAGTCCTTCCTCCCATGTGATATTTTAGAACCTCCTCGGCGGCCTCCCTGCGCAGACGACCTGGGATGCTACGGTAAGAACGTGACCACGAACGGGGCCCAGGGACCGTGACGAAACAGAAGAAGCGACGTTCGACCCATATCCACATCCTCTCCCACACCCATTGGGATTTTGAATGGTACGAAGTCCAAGAGGGCTTCAAGATGCAGCTGGTTCAACTGATGGACAACCTGCTCGACATCCTGCACAAGGACCCCACATTCAAGTTCCACTTCGACGGACAAGTCATGCCCATCATGGATTATTTCGAAATCCTGAGAGAGCGAGACGTCCTGGACGACGGACAAACAGAGGAAGGCGCGCTAAGACGAATCACCAGACTCGTCAAGAAAGGCCAGCTTCACATCGGCCCCTGTTGGACCACACCGGAAACCTCCCTCATCAGCATCGAATCCCTCATTCGAAATATAAACAGAGGCATACGGTTCTCCAGGAGACTCGGAGGGGTGAGTTCCGTCTTCTACAATGCCGACGCATTTCAGTACCACTCACAAGTCCCCCAGGTCATCCGGGGGACCGGCTTGAAATCGGCCTATACGTGGCGTGCCACCGAACAGGGGAAACCCTTGCGCGACCTAACCCTGTGGAAGGGAGCGGATCAGACCGAGGTCATCAAGTACTATCCGCCCAGAACCTATGCACAAGTATGGCAGTTGCCGGATGATCCCAAGGATGCGATGCGCCTCATCCGAAAGGAAGCCGAATATCTGAAGAATTTCTCCGCTACCCGGCACGTATTGATTACCCAGGGAAATGACCAGTTCGAAGCCCAATCCGATGTAACCGCGACCATTCGCAAGATCAATAAGCTCATCGGGGTAAGATACCAAGTCGGCCAGGTCACCATGGAGGAATTCTTCGAAATCATCCAACAGGAAAACCCCTCGCTTGGCCTTCGTCGAGGGGAGTTCACCGGAAACAAGTGGGCATGCACGATGAGCGGACAACTGTCGGCCAGGATGTATTTGAAGCAGAAAAACAAGAAGGCGGAATTGGCGATTGAGAAATTCGCGGAACCCTTTGCCTCCTTCGCCTGGTTGTTGGGAGATGACTACCCCTCGGGCCTCGTCGAAAGGGCATGGGAATACCTGATGAAGCAACATTTCCATCACTGCAATGCCTGTGCAGTCGACGAGGTTCATCGCGAAGGTGATGTCCGATACAACAACGCCATTGAGCTTGCCAGAGACATTACGGACAACAGTCTTCAGAGAATCGCATCCCAAATCGACACGAGCAATTTCCTCCGTGAAGGGGAAAGCGCCCTGGTCCTGTTCAATCCCTCCGACGTCGAACGTACAGAGGTCGTAAAGGTAAGGGTCGACACGGAAAACCTGACCGGGGGGGATGCGGAGTGGCAACGGGAGGCTGATCAGCGCCGTTCCACATTGGTAAACCCAACACGTTGGGTCTTGCGGGATGAAGAGGGGAACAACGTCCCTCTTCAAGTCTTGAAAAATGATGAGGAGGGGTGTCAACTCGCTCTCTGTTGCCAGGGGCTCTCTCCCTTTGGATACAAAACTTACAGTTTGTCCTCACAGGACAAAGGTCAGGGATCGGTGTCCGGTCGGATCGCCGACGCAACTAAGAACGTACTCGAGAACGAGTTCCTCAAGGTGACTGTCCATCCGAACGGGTCCTTGACCCTCCTGGACAAGCGGAACGGTCAAGTATTCAGGAACCTGAACCGGATCGAGGATACGGGCGACCGTGGAGACACCTACAATTACGACCCTGCGAAGGGGGATAGACCGATCACCCCGAATGCCGCAAAGGGAAAGATAACCCTCAAAGAGAACGGACCCTTCTTGGCCTGTTACGAGGTGCGTACCGAACTTGCCCTGCCCGACGCGTTGGCGCGGGACAGAAAGGCAAGGAAGAAGAAGTTGGTTAGGGTCCCTGTCCGCGTTCGTGTCACCCTCACGAAAGACTCCCCACGGGTGCACATAACGACCCACATTCAGAACCGGGCAAACGATCACCGCTTGAGGGCCCTGTTCCCCGGGGTGAGGAGTGATTTCGTCCACGTGCAGACCCAGGCGGATGTGGTCAAGAGAAGGATCAGGGACCCGATGGACTACCCTGCAAGCACAAAGAGAGACATCTCGCACCAGACGAGTGTAGGGGAGTTGCCCAGAGAGAGAGGTCCTTCTGCAACTCAGTTCCAGCGTAATTTCGTTGCAATCCACGATGGCAAGAAGGGGCTGGTCATCCTGAACAAGGGGCTTCCGGAATACGAAGCGAGAACGGACGGGACCCTTGCCCTGACCTTGCTTCGCTGCGTAGGATGGCTTTCCCTGGATGATCTGACCTCGCGCGACAGACTCGCCGGCCCGAAGATCGCCGTTCCCGACGCACAGTGCATGGGTGAGCACAAGTTCAAGTACGCCATTCTGCCCCTCGCCGCCCCATGGCCGTCCACGGCCATCTGTACGGAGGAAAACCATTACAGCATCCCTGTGAAATGCTTGACCGTCCCCCGGCAGAAAGGAACGTTGCCACCGACCTTGCGCTTCCTGCGCGTGGAACCGGATGACCTCATGGTAAGCGCCATCAAGAAGGCCTACACCGAAGATCACCTCATCGTCCGGCTCTTCAACCCCACGGCAAGGTCTCTCCAGGGGCGTCTGGAAATCCTGACGGGTATTCGGAAGGCATGGCTGACCGATCTCAATGAGGAGACGAGGAAGAGCATTCGTGCAGGAAAGGATGGGACCCTGTCCATCCCCGTCCTGCCAAAGAAGATTGTCACGGTCAGAATACAACCCAGAGGAATGTGCAGAGAATGATTCCCGCAAGGCAAAGAACCGTTATGCCTGCGGTTGACCTCGGCGGAACCAAGATCGGTTTCGCCTTTGTCGACACCGATGAACCGGGACGGCTGGCCCTGGAATACCCTTCCACAGAGGTCGTCAAGGTGAAGGGCCGGACGGACGCAAACCGAACCCTTTGGCGGGTAGCGGAATTGATTCGGAAGAAGACCCGAGAAGTGGAGAAGATGGGTTGGCTCGTGTTACGCACCGTCGGCATGGGCGCGCCCGGGCTGTACGGGGAGGACGGTCGCGTGGATCCCAGGACCGTCCCGAACATCCCGGGCCTGGCGGGCAGGAAACCGGCAAAGATCCTGGAGGGACTTCTGGGCAAGGGCTGGAAGGTCTATATCAACAACGACGGTGTTGTCCAGGCCGTTGCCTCGGCCGACGCGTTCGTCCGCTCGCCTGATTACGGGAAGAAATGGTCGAAGATCCTGGCCGCAACGGGCGGCAGGGTGATCTATTTCGGTCCAGGCACCGGATTCGGCGCCGGCAAGATCCGTGTCCTCGAGAACAAGCGGGTGGAACCCCTGCCCGGTTCTCAAGCCTTCTTCGACATCCTGATCCGAGACGGAAAGACCGCAGAGGCTTTGCTCGGTGGCCATGGGTTCGGGAAGGCGGCACAGGCCCGGGAGAAGAAGAACCGTGAACAGGGCAAGGCGGTCTTTTCCCGATTCACGGATGGATCGGAGGATGCACCGCCAGCGCCTGACCGATCCATGCACGTACCGCTGGACCGGATATCCGGAAAAGTCGTGGCCCGGGCCTATCTTTCCGGTGAAAAGGAACCAAAGAACCAGGCAGAGAGAATATTGAAGCAGGCTGGACAGGACCTGGCACGGCTGATCCTTCAACTGCACAGGGGCAAGGGAAGGAAAGAACTCCTCAAATGGGATACCCATGACTGGCACTCCGTAAAGGGTACGCGAGTCTTCCTGGTTGCCGGGCTGTTGCTCAAACCGGAAGGCAAGCAGGTGATCCTGCCGGCTGCCCGAGAGGCCTTGAAGAGGTCAGGGTACGCCGGAAAGATCCACATCGTGGAGATCGATCGACTGCCCACCATGAAGGACAGGGTCGGGAAGATCGGGGTATGGGGCGCTTCCCTGCTCGTTCCGAGAGAAGAGGTTCTCGACAAGAAGTGGCAGCATTCCCTCGTCATCGGAAACAACAACATCCATCGGCACATAGGCCAACTGGCCACGAGGGTATTTCTTGAAGAATCGAGGCCGGTCTTTCTTGCCATGGATGGGACCTGTGGTATCGACTGGAAGAGCAGAATCCCGCGCCTCAAAGGCGCACTCGAAAAGCAGGGCTTTCGCGTTATCCTCATCGATTTTGCCGGGTCGTACAAGTCACCCACAACCATCGAGAGACTTGTTCGGCCGGCCATGACCAAGGAAAGGACCTTCGGTCGCATCTTTAGAGGGAAATTGGAGGATTTCTTAGACGAAGACAGGATCTTTCGCCTGCAAGAACGGTTTGCCCGCTACAAGGAACAACAGCCCAGGTCACCCAGGGTGATCCTCTGTTTCGGGTCGGGCGCGGCCTGCAAACCTCTCAGAAGCCTCTATGACATCGTCTTCTACAGCGACATCACCCGTGAAGAGATCACCAAGCGTTCGTCCAACGGCCTGGTACTTCCTCTGGGCGCAAGGAAGAGGGAAGGAACCGGAAGAAACCAACCCGCTTATCTGGCCGGAAAGAGGTTTCACTACGTCGATTTCCCGGTACTGGACAAGGAGAAGAAGTCCCTCCTCAACCGGATTCACTACTACATCGACGACAACCTCGCGGGCCGGCCCAAACTCATCAGCCGCAGAGTGTTGGATGAGATGGTTTCCCATCGGGCTCAACGCCCCTTTCAACTCAAGGCGTTCCATGACGTAGGGGTCTGGGGAGGCCAGTGGCTCAAGAAGATCCGGAAGTTGCCGGAGGAGATGGTGAATTGTGCTTGGGCCTACGAGTTGATGGCCTACCAGATGAGCATCAAACTCCCCCTGGGCGACACCTTTCTCGAAATCCCCTTCCCTCTCATGCTGGACAGGGAGCCGGACAAGATCATGGGCCAACGGGTCAACCGCAGGTTCAAGGGCGTCTGGCCGATACGCGTCAATTACGACGACTGCTGGAAGGGCGGCGACATGGCGATTCAGATTCATCCGGACGCCGCCTACATCCAGAGGACCTTTGGAGAGTCCCTTCACCAGGACGAGAGCTATTACATCATGGCCGCAACCCCGGATGCATGCGTGCATCTGGGCCTCAAGGAAGGTGTCGACCTAGCTGAATTCCGTGAACTCGTCCAGCGAGCCGAGCGAGACGGCATCCCCTTCGACCACAGAAGATTCGTGAACGTCTTTCCCGCGAAGCAAGGGGATCTGTTTCTCATCCCGGCAGGAACCATCCACGCCTCCGGCAAAGGATGCGTCGTCCTGGAACTGAGTGCGACCACGGACCGATACACCTTTCACTTCTACGACTACCTGCGACCGGACCTGAACGGCAAGCTCAGGGAAATCCACGCAGAACACGCGTTTCGGATGCTTCGAAAATACCCGCACCGTAACACCCCCTGGGTAAAAAGGAACCTGATCCAGAAACCAAGGTGCGTCCGAAGAGGGAAGGACTGGGCCGAATACGCCATCGGCAGGCTCGAGGGTCTGGTCTTCGAGGTCCGTCGATACGAATTTGCCACCGCCGTCGAGGACGACACCTGTGGGGTGCCCCACGTATTGAGCCTGGTCGAAGGAGACGCCGTTATCATCCGACCTCTGGCATTCCCCGAGAGGGAATTTCACCTCCCCTTCTCGGAAACCGCGATCGTCCCCGCCTGCACGGGCAAATACGCCATCGTGAATCAGACCAATAACCCCAGCAAACTCTTGAAAACGCTTGTCAACCCTTCCTGGATCAAAAACGTCAAAGAAAGGATGATGAAATGATGAAGAAGGGATGTCTGACTCTTCTGGTTTGCGCTGTGATTCTATCCATCGGGTGCACGAAGAAGGAGAAGGTTACCTACCAGGGGAAACCATTGAGCGAGTGGATGAAGATGCTCAAGGATGACGACCTGATCAAGAAATATTCCGCCGTCAATGCGGTGGGGAAGATAGGACCCGAGGCAAGAGAAGCGATACCTCTCCTCGTCGAAACGATCAGACAAACAAGAAACCATGACAAGAGACTCCTTCTCGCCTGCAATTATGCGCTTCTCGCCATGGGCAAGGAAATCGTTCCGGGCATGATCTCCTTGCTGAAAGACGACGATTGGGAAATGCGTCGTGGTGCCGCTTGGATCTTGGGCAAAGTAGGCCCGGAGGCAAAGGATGCCGTGCCAGCGCTGACCGAGGCTCTACATGACTCGAATCCCGAAGTACGAACAAGAGCTGCAGAAGCCTTGAAGAAGGTCAAGGGGGGAAATGCGGAGTCTGTAAATACGAATTCCGGAGAATCCGCATCTAAACCATGATCTGGGTCAGGGAAAATTCTGCCGAGAGGTAGAACTGGGGCCACACCCGATGGATGTGGCCCCAGTGGTCGTTTTAGCTAAATTCAGATGATCCTCCTATTTTCTGCGTCTCAGTCTCTTCAAGAGCAGCACAGCTACGAAAGGCAAACAAAGAATAAGGAGATGGTTCGTAATATCTGAGGGTTCCTTGTATTCTGCGTTAATAACGGAAGCAGGGGTGCCCCATGACGGAGTGCCCGCATTGCAGTCATCATCTATTCCATTATCGGGAATCTCTGTCGCCGCTGGGTTAATTACGGCAACAAAATCATTGCAATCCAACCCCGGGTTAGGACACCCTGCTCCGGCGGCATATTTGGTATAGCCGTCACCATCATCGTCGAAGCACCTACCCGTGAGCCCAAACATGCCGATATACACCCCTCTCATCGTATCAATCAGCGCCTTCAGACTGGCGATGTTCCACCATGTGTCCCCTTCTGTCCAATAATCTCTATGATAGGATGGACACCCTTCGCCGGGATCGAATTTAATGATCGAGATTCCTCTTTGATAGAAGAACTCAGTGCCAAAATGTCCAGACCATTCCACGGTTGCAATATAGGTCATACTATCGTCCGGAGCGGTCTCATATAGCTCGTCCTTGATGGTCAGTGCCTTGTCAATCGGAAAGCCGTATGCTGTGCCTCCGAACATGGCTGCCAGGTAGTCATACATTTCCTGACGGCCGTGGTTGGTAAGTACGGGCTCTTTGTATTCAACATCCTCGGCCCAGTAGTTCACCCTCGACGCATAATTACTCGCGTCAACCTCGAGAAGATCCCGCGCCGTTTGGGCCCGGGCAACGTCGGTCGCGAGTCGATCACAGCCAGTCGTCGGTTGGGCCAGTGCACTCCCTGCCATAAACAGGATCAGCAGAGTACAAACTATTGAAATAGCATACGCCTTTTTCATCGTTGTCTCCTTTCAAGAATGTATGCATCCTATCAAATATAATAGGGGCTGTACTGTCAATCGCCTGGCTGAGGATTGCAATCTTCATCTATTCCATTGCCTGGAATCTCTGTCGCCCCTGGGTAAATATGGTCATGATAATCGTCGCAATCCAGTCCGGTGTTGGGACATCCCGTGGCCACGGCATATCGGGTATATCCGTCGCCATCATCGTCGACGCACTTGCCGGAAAGCCCTAATCCGGTTATGACTTCTTCTCTAATCCCCCTGATCATATCTTGGGCAAAGTCCATGCCCCAATACGTATCCCCTTCTGAAAAATAATCTCTCTGATACGATGCACACCCTTCGCCGGGTCGGAATTTAACAATCGAAAATCCCGGTTGTTCAAAATATCCCGCGTCAGTAGTCCCGAACCACCTATTGCCTACAAAATAGGTCATACTACCATCCGGATGGGTTTTGTACATCTCTTCCAGGGTTACCAATTCCATGTCCGAAGACCAGGCGAATATCACATCAAGGTAGTCCCACATTTCTTGCCGGCTGAAATTAGTTAGTGTGGATTCTAAGTAAACTCCACCATCATACCCTACCCCATCCTCTCCCGAACCGTTCACCGCCCAGCCGTTAATTGAGATGTGATAATGGTCAGGGTCTGGCACGCCACCTTCTACTCTGGTGTTGACCTTGAGGATTGACCGTGCTGTTGCGACACGGGTGGCCTCATCGGCCGCTCGATCACAGCAAAGATCAGGATCCAATGTCAAGGCACACTCTGCAGGGCCAAAAACTCCAGGGCCATATTCTGCGGCCAGGGCACTCCCTGTTATAAACAGAAAGAGCAAAGTACAGAGTGCGGAAACAACAAACGCCTTTTTCATCATGGTGCACCTCCATCGATGAAGTTTCTAACCTCCGGAAACATCCCTATTGATGTGACCGTAACTGCAACTGCAGAGCACGGGGTGATTCGGGATGAGCCTTCACCTTCGATGCCTACCCGTCCGCCCCGTGCACTTCCTTATCTTGAAGTGTTATTCTATTCGAATAACGTATGTTTTAATTTTCCGTTATCCAACCCATTCAGTCAAGTCAATTTCCCAAAAGACATCCTTAAATCGATGTTCAACTTTTTGACTGCGGATTTAATTATTTGAACCCAAAAGACGCATTCAAGAAATTGAACGTGCCGTTCAAAAAACTCTACAGTGACTTGGTCCCGTGGATGACTTCATTGACACAAAAACCCATCAAACCTATACTGATTTCAGGCCTAAACAGCCCCATTCCATGTCTTCACTCCATTTGGCCCTCGGTTTTATAGACACCCAAACAGAACATTTTGTTCCCAAACAAGTCGAGGAAGGACAACCCACATGTTTAAGCACCTTTTCAGCCCCATTCATATCGGATCGATGGAAGTCAAGAATAGAATCGCCCTCCCCCCCATGACCGTGGGGTACGGCGTCCCGGAAGGGACCGTTTCAGAGAAACACAGGGACTATTACGAAGCTCGAGCCGAAGGTGGGGCCGGTCTGATCATTACAGAGGCGGCGGCCGTGCATGCCCAACGCAAATATGGGATGTTCCCCCTGGGCCTCTACGAGGATGACCAGATCCAGAGCTGGAACGAGCTCGCCGAGGCAACGCATCGCCACGGGGCCAAGCTTGCCGTTCAGCTCATGGACCCGGGCCCGGAAAGCATCATGATGCTGACCGGGATACAACCGGTGGGACCTTCGCCGGTGATAGGCCGCGGCCTCTTTCGCGATGTACCGAGAGAGCTGTCCATCGGAGAGATCGAGGCCATCGTGGATGATTTTGCGGAAGCGACCCGCCGGGCCAAGGAGGCGGGCCTTGACGCGGTCCAGATTCATGCGGCTCACGGCTATGCACTGGTCGGATCCTTCATGTCACCCTTCTTCAACAAGCGAACCGACAAGTATGGCGGTTCATTGGAAGCAAGACTCAGGCTCCTTCTGGAGATTATCGAGGCCATCCACACCAAAGTGGGCAAGGATTTTCCGATCATCGTGCGAATGTCCGGGGATGAACGACGAACCGGGGGCCGCACCCTGCAGGAGAGCCAATTCATCGCCCGCATCCTGGCCGACGCCGGCGTAGACGCACTGGAGGTCTCGGGAGGAACGATTCCGACCGTCTTCTGGGCTGTCGTTGCCCCGTCGGGAACGCCGCTCGGCCTCAACACCGACTTCTCCCAGGCCATCAAAGAGGTGGTCGACATACCGGTGATCAGCGTGGGCAGGATCAACACGCCCCGGATAGCCGAATTTATCCTGGAAACAGGCAGGGCGGATATGGTGTCAATGGGACGGGCCCTCCACGCGGATCCGGAACTGCCGAACAAGGCCGCCGCCGGGGCCTTAGACGACATCACTCCCTGCCTCGGGTGCAACTGCGGGTGTATCGGTTCCGTTGTACAGGGAGTCCACGCCACCTGCATCATCAATCCGGCCGCGGGCAGAGAAAAAGAGATGGCCCTTGTCCCCGCTGAACAGCGGAAGAAGGTCCTGGTGGTCGGGGGCGGGCCGGCAGGGCTCGAGGCGGCGCGGGTCGCGGCTGTGAGGGGCCACGCCGTGACTCTCTACGAGAAAGAAGAAAAACTGGGCGGGCAGGTCAATCTCGCCAGCGTTCCCCCCTTCATGCAGGAGATCGGCCAGCTCATCAAACACTTGACCATCCGGGTGCAGAAGGCCGGCGTGAAAGTGGA
>RCNC010000369.1_pt1 | contig 47104 bp, 30 predicted proteins | sample 2041301 | NCBI WGS metagenome assembly RCNC01 (sample SAMN09708231, study PRJNA481090) | Marine sediment metagenome, whole genome shotgun sequencing project. | biome: marine sediment; feature: ocean; material: sediment; isolation source: Sewage treatment plant 13A marine sediment (STP13A) ...
GTCCTTTATTCGGCTGGCTGGTGTTTTCTGTTACTGGCTTTTTTTTACTGGATTATTGATGTAAAAGGTTATAAAAAGTGGACATTCTTCCTGGTTGTGATCGGGATGAATGCCATCACCATCTGGGTGGGTCAAAGGCTGATAGATTTTGAGTTTACAGCGAATGCGCTTTTCCTTGGTTTTTCCAAATACCTGGGAATACTGGCACCTATCTTCCTTGCACTAAGCGTTTTATTATTGAAATGGTTATTTCTCTGGTTTTTATACCGGCGGAGAATATTTTTAAAAGCTTGATAGTGTAGCGTTTGGAAAAGTATCTTGTCATATCAAATGGGACTGTTTTAACACCTGATCGGGAGATAAAGGATGGTGTTATCATTGTTCGGGATTCGAAAATTGTGGATGTCAGTAAACGTGGCACAACGGAGGAACCGTCAAATGCCATTCGGATTGATGCTGGCGGACTTTTCATTACCCCGGGCATGATAGATATACAGGTCAATGGTGCAATGGGTGCAGATGTTACCAAGATCAGACCGGACACATTTTCGGTTATGGGTAATTTCTTTGTACAACATGGTGTCACCTCTTATCTGGCGACAGCAATCACGAGCCAGCAAAGTGTATTTATTGAGGTGTTGGAACATGTAGGTGGACTGCTACGGAATGGGCAAAAAGAAGGAGCCAGGTTGTTGGGTGTCCACATGGAAGGCCCATTTCTCAGTCCTGCGCAGAGCGGAGCTCACCCCAGGTCACTATTGTCCCTTCCAAGACCAGATAATTATCAACCCTTCCTTGAATATGAGGATGCATTAAAGGTGATGACGCTGGCCCCGGAACTGGATGGGGCCGTGCAACTCGTAAAGGATTTAAAGAAAAGGGGAATCATTGCTTCTGCCGGGCATACGGACGGTATCTACTCCGAGATGATACCGGCCATTGATGCAGGGATAAGCCTGGCCACACATATTTACTGTAATATGTCCCATTTCAGAAGGGATAATTTGAAAAGGGTGGCAGGTGCTGCAGAAACTTTATTGTATGATGATAGGGTTGCTGCCGGACTCATTGCAGATGGCTGGCATTTAGGACCAGCGTTAATGAAACTGGCCGTCAGGATAAAGGGTGTAGAAAAAGTATGCCTGGTGACAGATGCGATGCCGGCCACCGGACTACCCCCCGGAAAATATCAAATTGGTGAAGTGGAAGCCATTGTGGCGGATGGGATTGCACGTCTGCCTGATCACAGTGCTTATGCAGGCAGTGTTACCACGATGGATGTATGCGTAAGGAACGCAGTAAACCAGATGGACCTTTCATTGAAAGAAGCTTTAAGAATGGCTACTTTAACACCGGCTGAAGTAATTGGGGTGAATGATCACAAAGGTAGCCTTGAAAAAGGTAAAGATGCTGATATCCTATTAATGGATGAGGAGGTGAATATTCATAAAACAATCATTCAGGGAAAAATAGATTACGTACGGTAACATAATTTGGAACATGATTAGTAAACAGAAATGGAATGCATCTTATGCTTGGACAGTAGTAGGGATTCTATGGATTGTTTCGCTATTAAATTACCTTGACAGATTATTGATTGCATCGATGCGCGATCCAATTAAAGAGAGCATCCCCATGACTGATGCTCAGTTCGGATTGCTTACATCGGTTTTCTTATTGGTATATGGTATCCTGAGTCCTTTCGGAGGCTATTTCGCAGACCGTTACAGTAGAAAGATGGTAATTGTAATAAGCCTAATTGTTTGGTCCGGGGTTACATTCTGGACAGGTTCTGTAAATTCATTTGGAGAGATGCTTACGGCCCGTGCGATAATGGGCATCAGCGAAGCCTGTTATATCCCCGCTGCCGTGGCATTAATAATAGATTATCATAAAGGGCCCACGAGGTCACTTGCATCAGGTATACTCATGAGTGGTTTATATGCTGGAATGGCCTTGGGTGGGGCTGGTGGATATATCGCAGAAAGCTGGGGCTGGCGCTTTGGGTTTCACTTATTTGGCAGTATTGGTGTTGTTTACGCATTCCTTTTGTTTTTTGTCCTGAAGGATGCGCCAAAGGAGCAAGTGGCGAAAATTCACTTAAAGGATGGTCCGACTGAAAAACATGGTGTCGAAAAGATACGTATTCCTGAATTACTCAGGAATCTGTTCAGTTCTTTTTCTTACAGGATTATCTTAATTTATGGCAGCCTCCTGGGAATGACTTTCTGGGTAATATATGCATGGTTACCCACTTTTTTTAAAGATGGATTCAACCTTTCTCTGGGGAAAGCTGGCATCTCTGCAACTGCGTTTATACAGGTAGCTTCCTTTATTGGTGTTATTGTTGGGGGCATTATAGCCGACCGCTGGTCAAGGAAAAACGTAAAGGCCAGGGTATATATGATGGCTATGGGATACATTATTGGAGGTCCGTTTCTATTCCTGATGGCTTCTACCGGTTTATTTGGGATAGCCATAGCAAGCATTGTTATATTCGGACTGGCAAAGGGGTTTCACGATGCGAATTTTATGCCGGTTATTTGCCAGGTCGTTGATCAACGTTACAGGGCCACCGGGTATGGAATAATGAGCTTCTTCAGTGTGATCGCCGGTGGCATTATGATCTATATTGGCGGCGCATTGAAGGATGCCGGAATATCCCTGTCTATCGTTTTCCAGATATCTGCAGTAGGCGTTTTGTTATCAGGTCTGATACTGCTGGCCATACGTCCGAAAGCTGAATCCTAATAAAGTATTATAATCTTAAATTATGAAAAATTTTATCACACTCATTTTTGTGACACTTGCCATCTCGGCAAATGCACAAACCAGTTCCATTCAAAAATCTGCCCCACTTTCACCTGCGCCCCCTGAAAGTGCAGGCATGTCCACAGAAAGATTAAACCGAATTGACGTGATGTGCAAAGCATCTGTGGAAGATGGGGATGTGCCCGGCATCGTTGCACTGGTGGCCCGAAATGGCAAGATCGTCTTTCATGAAGCTTATGGCATGGCTGACAACCAGTCAAACAGGAAGATGAAGAAAGATGATATCTTCAGGATTGCATCCCAGAGTAAAGCCATTACCTCAACCGCCGTTATGATGCTCTGGGAAGAGGGGAAATTCAGGCTGGATGATCCTGTCTCCAAATTTATTCCGGAGTTTAAAAACCCTAAGGTTTTGACGTCTTTTAAATATCACGACACAAGCTACAGGGCAGTGCCCGCTGATAAAGAGATTACCATCCGACATTTAATTACCCATACATCCGGCATTGGCTATGGAGTGATTGATGGGGATGAACGTTTTAAAATGATTTATGAAAAAGAAGGCATTACAGACCTGTTTACAACAGAAGATATCACCATAGGAGGAAGTGTAAGGAAACTGGCAGGATTGCCATTGCATCATAATCCAGGGGAGGAGTTTACGTATAGCGAGGGATTGGATGTCCTGGGGTATTTTATCGAAGTTGTATCAGGGATGCCTTTTGATGAATTTTTGAGGAAGCGCTTATTCGATCCACTGGGAATGGATGATACATGGTTTTACCTGCCCGTTTCAAAAGCTGACCGGCTGGTATCAGTGCAGAAAAAAGAAAACGGGAAATGGATCCGGTACCCGGTAACTTTTTACGATACGGATTATCCCATTAAAGGTGCCAGGCGGTTTTTCTCCGGGGGAGCTGGTTTGTCGAGTACAGCAAAGGACTATGCTACCTTTCTACAAATGTATTTGAACGGTGGTGAACTGAACGGGGTGAGGATCCTGAGCCGGACCACAATAAAATCCATCATGGGCAATCAAACCGGAGATTTATTTGGAGATGGTATTGAATATTACGGACTGGCATTTGGTATTGTTACACCTGAAGGCCAGGATGCCGGAGGCCAGGGCAGTGAGGGCACTTTCTCCTGGGGAGGTTATTTCAACACCGAATATTTTGCAGATCCAAAAGAACAAACCATAGGGGTCATCATGAAACAAACCCGGGGACCGGTCGATGATAATACCAGCTGGAAATTCAAAATACTTGTCAACCAGGCCATTGATGACTGATCAGGTATTAAAAAGGGAAAATCACTTTTTCCAAACGATGCTGAAACTGCTCTAATGACATGTCGTGCTTTGCGTCCCAGGTACGTTCTGCCAAAACTGCTATGGGCAGATCGATGAATTGATTAAACCAATTGTCCTGTTCGTCCTCAACTTCGTTTGTCCATAAACAAACCTTAAACCCATTGACGTTAGGATCAGTCTGTGGTTTCCATTGTTCATAGATCATTTTTGAATCAAAATAGCCGTAATCACCCCTTTTCCGGCCAATACCTGGAACTACATATAAAGCTTCTTCTCCTGTTTCCGATGTAATGACTACCCGGTACCCGTCGGCAAGAATATCCTCCAGCCGAGACCGGTTCCACGCATTGATCACTATGTCTTTGGCCGGTTGAATACTCGTTTTATTTTGCCTGTCTTCATTTTGACTAAAACGCCACCAGTTCCATATTTGGGTTGTTTTTCCGTATGATTTTATCTGCTCATTGATTTCATTTATATAGTCCACAAAAACATCACCAGGATACTCGTATCCCATTTCTTTTGCAGCCAATACTAATTCCTTACACGCATATTTCTCCCTGTCATACTGATATTCATCTCCTCCAATATGGAAATACGGTGCATCAAACAAAGGTATCCATTCGTCAAGCAATGCCATTGTCCAGGTCCTTACTTCCCTCCGGGTAATATCCAGTGTCCATGCTTTACCTTCGGTGGAATATCCTGCTTTTTCTAAAGATGCTGTTTGCCACCAGGATGACCGCATTGATGCACATTCAAAACCAAGATATGGATTGTAATCTGTAATGACAGTTGCGTGGGCAGGGAGATCAATTTCGGGTACCACCATAACGTGGTATTTTGCAGCATAGTCCTGTATTCTCCTTATTTCTTCTTTACTGTATGATTGTTCAGCTGCCAATCCGGGGTATAAATCACTTTTTAGCCGGAATCCATTCCAGTCTGTAAAGTGCAGATGGATAAAATTCATTTTCAACCAGGCCAGTTTACGAATCATGTTTTCAATGTACTCTATTTCAAAGTATTTACGCCCCAGGTCAAGCATAAAGCCTCTTTCAGAAAATTTTGGAAAATCGCGAATAGAGCCATTTTGTATCTTGCTGTCTTGTTCAAAGAGTTGCAAAAGTGACTGCATACCATAAAAAGAACCTGTTATGGTATTGGCTTTTATAAGTACCTGCCTGCCGATGTCCATTTGATAGCCTTCCCCGCCCAGGCTTTCATCATTCACATCAAGGGTGAAAGCCAGGTCTCCTTTTTGAAATGCTCCCTCTATGACAGCCAATTCAATCCCTGTTAGCAATCCCAACTCTTTTTTTAAAACCATTAAATCCTGTTCCAATTTCTTGTAGCTACCAGCATCGGCCACTATTCTCGAGGAGGAAGTCAATTGAAATTTACCTTTATTTACCTGCACCTCCTGAAATCCGGGAACGACATTGTACTGCCCATAGATAAACAGTGGCAGAGACAGGTAAAAGAAAATTGTGAACAATAGTTGTTTCAAATTGGCGATCTTGTATTATTCCTGAAACTCCAGTACGCCGAAATATTCTGGCACGTGGAAATTTGGCGTGGGAAAATCAATCGGAGACCAGGTGAGCCAGTGAGGATGGGATGTTTTATCCGCACACTTATAAAAATTTGCCCTCCAGATGGAACCGGCTTCAGGATTGGAGAATGAATGGTAATTACTCAATACTGAAAAGGGGATCCTGTATTCAACTACCCATGTAGTATCTTCAACGATCTCAGGATCGACAATCTCAGGAAGTGTAGTTGCTACCTCCACCTGAGCAATGTGATCCTCACTGAGTAATGTCTGCTTGGTCCTGGGTTCCATCTGGTGGTGAAACAACATGTTCCCACCACAATTCATTTCCAGGTTGAAATATCCTTCTTTAATACCATCTTCCGGGGAAAAGAAAAACTCAACACAGCTATCGAGATATACCGGGCCCTGGTTTTTGCCGGCAACGGCTTTTACATACTTGTCTTCAACCCTGAATATAACATAGATTGCAGTATTGTCATAAGCCACCTTTGCCTGGGTAAATGGAAAATGCTCCGGCTTATCTCCCATAAACTGTTTTATTTGAATGGGTTCAATCCTACTCCAGGGCATCTTGTCCCATACTGCATTTATCTCAGGCTGCATGCTGATTTTTTGGACCTTGTATTTTGAAGCCATTTCAGTTTGATTACCAGTGCACATCTGCACCAAAATATGTATTAATAAAACAATTGTTACTTTCATAATAATGCCTAATATAGTGAATATTGAAACAACATCTTACCTAAAATTCACGCTGGTCAGCTCGTGAGTGGTCGATTTTCCGGCCAGGATCAAATAATTGGTATAATATTGCCTCTTTTGGTATAAGCTCTTATTTTTGAATAAAGATTAGCCATGACAAAAAACTTCAATACCTATCCGATCATCATGATGATTTGGTTGTTCCTTATCCCAGGGCAATCAATCAATGCGGAAGTGAACCATTTTCCCGGAACAGATAAATCCTATGTGGCATATGTCCGGGAATGCATAGATCTCCTGATGATACATGGAACAGATACATATGGCCCGGAACACACCCCGATCCTGGTCAGTATACTGGACGTTGAATCCAGGATTTCTCCAGAGGACCCCCTGGGACTTGATGAAGCCTGGCGTGTCACCCGGCGAGAAAGGCGCAATCCCGCAGGGGCCAACTTGCTCTCGGATAATGCCCTGTTGAGAACCATGGTTAATTTATCCCAGGTCACAAATGATGGTAGCTACGAAGAATTTGCCAACAGGTACACGGACTACTACCTACATCATCTTGTCGACACCAATGGATTGTTCTGGTGGGGATGGCACCGCCATTACGATGTGTTCAAGGATAGTATGGATGGCCATGAGGGGAACCACCATGAGATCCATGCCATTAACTGTATCAATTGGGAGTATTTATGGCAGCTTAACGAGGAGGCTGTTAAAAAGGAGATTGAAGCCCTATGGCAATGGCATGTGATCAATAAGCAAACCGGGGAGATAAACCGCCATGCTGATGGCCGGCAGGGTTGCGATTTCAGTATGAGCAGCGGCGCCATCTTGGAAGCTTTCTCCTTCCTGTACACCAAAACAAAGCAGAGGGTATGGCTAAACCGGGCAAGATTGCTTGCTGATTATTACTGGGCAAGGAGGAATACCGAAACGGACCTGTTCCCTGAACGGCCCAATGCCGGGGTGGATAGATTTGACGGAAGCAGTTTTGTTACCAGTATTCCTGGACTTTACTGTCATTCCTTGCTGAAAGCCTATGAGATGACCGGAGAGGTAGTATTCAAAGATCAGGCAATTGATATTTTAACAGCCTATGCCCGATACGGATTTGACGAAAAAACCGGCATGTTCTGGGGGGCACTGAAGTTGGACGGCACACCGCTGCCAGGTCCAAGGCTCCAGGATGACTATGCCCAGTATGAGCCCCGCGGACATCTCGACCTGTGGGAACCTTATTCAGCAGGTTACCAGTATGCCATCTATACCGCACAGGCTTATGCCTATGCCTACCAGTTATGCCAGGAACCGCTATTTTTAACAACCGCTGAACGGTTTGCTGAATGGATCAAACAAAGCCCTCCAGGAAGCCCGGAAACAGAACAAACATGGTACCGTGAATACTCGGAGATATTCGGTCACAAAGGTACCTACGCCGGAAAGTATGGGAGAACGATCTCATTCTATATCCATATGTTTATCATATCAAGGGAAAATAAATATCTGGAAGAAGCGATATCAATAGCTGACATTGCCATTGACAGACTATATTATAATGGGCTTTTTCGGGGACATCCTGCCAAGCCTTATTATGAAGCCATGGATGGTGTGGGCTATTTGATGTATGCCTTATTGGAACTTGATCTGGTATTGAAAAATCCGGAGAAAATATTATCCGATCAAGCAATCATTGTTGGAAAGGGAAAACATAAAAGGGTGATGGCCCTGGACAATTGGTAGGCTATTGCTGTTGGTAGCTTGCACTGACATCCGGCAGCCAGGAGTTGAGAATGAACTCACAATTAATCACTTTCCCCACAAAGTCAAGAGGAAAATAGTAATAGTGATTGGAAGCCTCAAAGCCGATCCGGGAGTCTTCTTTGCAGATAGTGTATAATTGCCTGGCCAATTGCATTTCATTCATGGCAATATCCTCAATGACTTTTATTATTGCTTCCACCTCTTTTACCTCCAGCTTACCGGACCTGAGGCTGTCCCGGGCCATGATAAACCGGACCTGGTTGGCAACGCTTTTAAAATGGATCCAGGCGGTAGTTGCAAACCGATAGTCTTCAATGGCATTTATTTTTTGTGTATGGTTATCTGTTATTTCCAGGGCATTTTTAAAATAGGGCAGTCCTTTCTTCCATTCTTCAGACAGTTTAGTAAACTGATCAGCCAGTATCCCGGCGGGATAAACGCCTCGCCATTTTTCCAGGTCATCAAACGGGAACCCAAGCATGGTCGATTCTTTCCCGGTTGAATCAGCATAAAAAGGGTTGGAAACACCATAAGACATGGGGGCAGTATAAACGCTGAGACCGTACGGGAATTCGGTAAAGGCCGAACTGAATGTAGCCCAGGCTTTTACAGCTTTCGGAGCTGCTTTTTTTCCATATCTGTTATTGGCAATTTCCAGGAGACACTCAGCTAATGTTTGGGAAGGATGGTCCTGGATATATTTAACCAGCTCCAGGTTTGGTGATGGATATCCACCGAGGGACCAGCTGAGCATCAGGCCATCTACATTTGCTTTTTGAAGATTTTTAATATGTTCACCGATCAGGTTCATAACCGGTAAATAGGGAATGGCAGATAATTCCCAGGTGTTATTTACCTGAACTTTTGCAATTGTTTTCAGGTTCCGGCTTTTCGCCAGGTCCCAAAGCCGAAGGGCCCTCGGTCCAGGTCCTACTGCGGAAATTGAATATTCGCCGACGTTTGTTTCGATACCACCACGATGAAGAGGTAAACTCCATTCACTCACACTCATATGGTAAACATGATCAGGCAGTTGTTTAATAACGTCGGCAGCCCAGCGGTTTTTACCCCATGCTGTTCCATCCGGCCATCCCCAGTCCCACACAATCACTTTTGCATCCGGATTGCCTTCCCAAACACCATCAGCAACAGTTTTGTTGATTTCTGCAATTACTGCAGCAGGCTCTCGCTTCGAACATCGCGGACATTGATCCCCATGTTGTTTCGACCAGCAATGGGTAAGGTTTTCGGAGCCTGATATGGTGAATACTCCGCCAAGCTCAGGAACATCGTCGAAAACATTGGTCAGGGATTCCTTGACCCATTGACGAACCAGGGGAACACTGGTACATAAAGTACCAAAACCATTATTATCCGGATAGCCCAGCAGGTCCTCCCGGTCTTCGAAGAATGAGGGAGGCATGGCTCTGGGCTCATTCATATACAGATATATTTTTATACCATATTTATCAGCACGCTTTGCCAGTTTATGAAGGTTTGCCAGGCGTATTTCATGGTCCTTGCCAAGTTCAGGGAAGATTTTACTGGATGTTAATTGATGTAAAACCACATGAAGCCAGACTCCATTAACTCCCTGTTTGTTGAGCCGCTGAAGCAAACCATCCGGAAAAGGGTTGAGATCAGGATGCAATAAGGGATCGCCAAACGGTGCGAAATAGGAATAAATAAAACGTATGGATTCGTCCTTATCTGTTTCTGTGGATGAGCCAGGAACATAGTTTTCATCCATGACAGATAAGTTCTGGATAAATGCAAACCGCTCTTCCTGGGGTTTGTATAATTCTTCACCAAAATTTTCTTCGACGATTCTTTTGATCTCTGCACAACGCTTATCGATCTTCGGGTTTGGTGATATGTATTGTAGGGGCGGGCACTCTGGTTTCATCCCACCAACTTTAACCCAGAGAAAGTCATCGTCTCTCAGGGTTTGATCTAATTGTTCAGCATTCCAATCCAGCAAGGTAAGTATCTGATCGTAGCTGATAAGGTGCCAGTTGCGGCGGATCAATGAGATATACCCTCGTTGTAAAAATTCCGGACCTGGTTTGCGGTGTGGTGGAAGGCCCATAGAAAGGCCGGCTTCACGAACATTTTCTGAAGTTGTTTCCAGTACCATTGCCATACGGTCAAGTGGGACCGATTCCCAGTTACACCAAATAAATGCATGCATTCGCGATGGAAAATGTTGATATAATACTCCAGGAGAAGTATCGTGTATGGCTGTGTAAGCCGGCAGCATACCTGCAATGGAAAAGGACAAAACCAACAGGATACGCATGGAGCAATGTGATTTAGACATTTCCATTAAATTTTGATAAATTTAAAGAATAATACATGTGGAAGACAAAACTTTGGATGAAAACCCAACTATTTCTTCTCCTTGCTTTCCTGTTTATCCAGATTATACCTTTAAGGTCCCAGGATGATGTCACCCTATTTGATTACTGGCAGTATTATTCGGATGCTGATAATGCGCTGTATAAGTATTTTTGTTCAGTCGGGTTTAAGCAGCTGGAAGAAAGGAAAGCTGTTATTGAAAAGCTGCAATCAAAAGAGGACTGGATAAAACGGCAGGAGGATGTACGTGAAAAACTGCTAAAAATAATTGGTCCGTTTCCTGAGAGATCACCACTGAACATCAATGTTACCGGAACCATAAACAGGGAAGGTTACCGGGTTGAAAAGTTGATTTACGAATCCATGCCGGGATACTATGTAACTGCTGCACTTTTTATCCCCGGTAATATTAAGGGCAAGGCCCCTGCCATCCTGAATCCGATAGGGCATAGCACATTGAGTTTTCGAAGGGATATATACCAGCATACCATTATCAATCTGGTGAAAAAAGGATTTATCGTGTTGACTTATGACCAGGTTGGACAGGGTGAACGCCTTCAATATTACGAGGCAACAGCCGGGAAGTCCAGGTTTGGATCCACACAGGAACATTCTTACCCTGGAGCCCAATGTTTTATTTCGGGATATTCCCCGGCAAAATATTTTATCTGGGATGGGATCCGAGGCATTGATGTATTGTTGTCAAGGGATGAAGTTGATCCTGAAAGAATTGGGCTCACCGGACTTTCAGGTGGTGGGACTTCAACGGCTTTCATCGGGGCCATGGATGACCGGATCCTTGCTGCAGCTCCCGAATGTTTTATCACCAATTTCAATTATCTCCTTAAAAGCAGGGGCCCTCAGGATGCTGAACAAAATCTTTTCCAATTCATTTACCAGGGTCTTGATCATCCCGATCTCATAGAAGCCAGGGCTCCCAAGCCAACCTTGATCAGCACTACGACCCGTGACTTTTTCAGCATACAGGGAGCCAGGGAAACATTTGAGGAAGCCGGAAAGGCTTATGCCGTTATGGGAGCGGAGGGCAATTTACAAATGACAGAAGAAGATTATGTTCATGGTTTCACCCGGAAAAACAGGGAAGCCATTTATGCTTTTTTTCAGGAACACCTGGAAAATCCAGGTGATGTAAGGGACCAGGAGGTGGAACCCATACCGCTTGAAGAATTCTGGGTCACTGAAACCGGACAGCTGGCAACTTCCATAGGAGGTGAGACCATTTTTTCCCTGAATAAAAAGATTGTTGAAAAACAGGTGTCGGCACTCGAATCCAAGCGATCCGATATCAATGATCATTTATCCGGTCTTCCCGAATTAGCTTCAGCAATTACAGGATATGAAAGTCCAATGGATTTCGGGCGGGAAATTTTTTCCGGACGTTATGTAAACAGTCATTACAAGCTGGAAAAATACCTGATCCCGGGAAGTGGTGAATATATGATCCCCATGGCTTTATTTGTGCCTTCCGGAAATAATAGAAATGAAGCAATCCTTCTGTTGCATGAAAAGGGAAAAAACCATGCAGCTAACACAGACAGCCTGGCAAAACAGCTGATAGCGAATGGATATACGGTATTGCTGGGAGATCTGCCGGGGATGGGAGAATTGGGACCGGGATACCTGAAGGGGGATGCTTATATCGAAAATATTTCTTATAACCAGTGGTTTGCCGGCATTCTGACAGGCAAGTCAATAGTAGGGTTAAGGGCAGAAGATATTTCAAGAATGGCGCACTTTATTAGAAGCAATCTGCCAGATTGTAATTCCATCTCAGCCATTTCTGTCGGTGTGATCGGAAGTGAACTACTCCATGCAGGGATTTTTGATAGTGGTATTGAAAGAATATGCCTGATAAAGCCCTTTTTAGGTTTTGCTGATATTGCCCTGTCCCATAAATATCTGCCAGGTTATATTCCTTCTACGGTGGCAGGAGCCATAAATCATTATGACCTGGCTGATCTTATGGCCGCGATATGCCCGCGAGAACTGTTGGTCATTAATCCACTTTCGGGAAATGGAACCATGGCGAATGAGATAAAGGCAGGGGAGGGCCTGGCCTTTCCAAAAATTGTATATGCTCAAAAAGGCAGGAGTGATGAATTCAACTTTGTTTGTAGTCAGGAAAAACCACAGGTTATCGAGGAAATAGTAAAATGGTTAAACAAGTAGTAAAAAAATGGATGATGAGATCTCAAATGCTAAAAGTGCTTTTTCCTTTTTTGGGTTTATTAATGCTATTTACCGGATTCAATTCACAGGCTGCGGATTATGGTTACAATATCGGCACTGATGACTTATGCGCTGTCTGGTGGGCGGAAGGAACCTATAAAATAATGCACAAGGATCCTGTCCCCGAGGGCAAGCCGGTTCCAATCCAAATTAAGGCAGCGGCAAATGAATTTGAGTCGGTACAGGTGATTGTGCTTCCATATAAAACCATGAGTGGTTTTAAGATAAAAACAGCGGATCTGAGATCTGGGGCAGGTACCATTATTTCCGCAGCACAATTCACGGTCCGGAAGGTAGAATATTTAGAAGTAGTGCGACCAACGGATGATTATGGAAAACCGGGTTGGTACCCGGATCCATTGCCATTACTCAGCGAACCAATAAACCTTCAGACGGGAAAAAACCAAACATTCTTCATCACCGTAAAGATCCCGGCAGATGCGGGTCCCGGGGAATACACCGGCTCAGTGCAACTGGTCGCCGGAGACTGGAGCAGGGACATACCCATTTCTGTGAAAGTCTGGAATTTTGCCATTCCTGAAAGGACCAACATGCGGTCTTCTTTTGGCATGGGCACAGCTATGATCCGGGATTATCATAACCTCGAATCAGATGAAGAACTGAGAGAGGTGACTGATAAATACTACAACATGATGGCTGATTATAAAATTGCCCCCACAGCTCCTTTCAGCCTTTATCCAATGGAAGTACAGATTGATGGACTGGAATGGACGGGTGGTGTTTTTTCCGGTGATGAGGTACACTCAGGAGATAAATCCCTCAAAGTAGTGGACAATGATGTGGAGGCAAATACCGAGGCCTACACCAGTGCATTGATTGAAGTGCAGCATAGCGGAACCTTTGCACTTACCTGGTATACCCGGACCGACAAGCCTGAACAGAAGTATTGCATGATGGTGAAATGCTACGATGCCAGGCAGCAGGAAATGCTTTTTGAAAACAGGATTGAAGAATTCACAGGCCATGGCCAATGGGAGGCCGATACCCTTAAAATCAGGCCGTTCCGAAAAGAAGTCAAATATGTAACTGTACACCTGTTCCCTGTATTCCGTAGTAATTCAGGTAATTATACCGGGACCGCCTGGTTTGACGATATCCGATTCTTCGATATGGATAAGGGTGCAAATCTCTTGCCTCAGGGTGATTTTGAGCTGGATCCGGAAGACCTGAATCTTGATGTTGATTTTACAGATTTTGATAAGGCAGGAGAAAAATACCTGGATGAGTTGGGTTTCAACGCCTATCATTTACCCCTGAAGGGCCTGCCTTCTGGCAATTTCCATGAGCAGAGAAGGGGGGTGTTCGGGGGATTCTCCCAGGGAACAGTAGAATATGATTATTTAATGAAGGTATACCTGACAATGGTCCAGGACCATCTGGAAGAAAAAGGCTGGCTGGGAAGGGAATATGTATACTGGTTTGATGAACCCAACACCGAGAATTACCCTTTTGTCCGCGAGGGAATGGAAATTATTCACCGCTCGGCACCGAAGATCACCCGGTTCATTACCGAACATCAACCTGGTCCGGATATTATGGACATCACTGATATCAGTTGTACTGTGATCGGACGGCTGGATGAAGAAATCATCAAAGACCTGGTGGCACAGGGTACAGAATTCTGGTCATATGTATGCTGTTGTCCCAAGGCACCTTACATGAGCCTGTTTATTGACCACGATGATATCAACATGAGGATGTGGCTCTGGTTATCATATAAATATCATTTGACCGGTATTTTAATATGGTCTGCGAATTACTGGAATTCCACTACAGCCTCACCCACCGGTTTTTGGCAAAATCCGTGGGAAGATCCAATGTCCTATACTGTAGGCTATGGTTTGCCTTATGGAAAACAGGTGGGTTGGGGGAACGGGGATGGCAGGTTTTTCTATCCACCGAACAGGGATCCCGGAGACCGGTCTGCAAAATACCTGGATGGCCCTGTCCCCTGCCTACGGCTGGAAAAGATCCGTGATGGCATTGAGGATTATGAATATCTGCTTTTGCTGGAAAAAGCAGCCAATGAGGATGGTGGGAAACATAAAAAACTTATAAAAGAAGCCCGTAATTTACTTAACTTACCTGCATCACTGGTTACCGGACCTACAGAATATGACAAGGATCCACAATCCCTGATCCAATACCGGAATAAAATCGGAGAACTGCTTAACACTTTATATAAATAAATTAAGTCATGAAAATGAAAAACTTTTCCAGAAGAAAATTCATTGTTAATGCCTCTGTGGGAACAGCCGGTGCCTTACTTGCATCCAGGGTACCCGTTTTCGGAAATTCAAATTATGTGCTGGATGCTGAACTGGCGATCAAGGGAGGTAATCCAGTCCGGACTGATGGCTGGCTGAAATGGCCGGTATGGAATAGGGATGCTGAGGAACCGGTTTTGTCAGTACTCCGTAGTGGAGACTGGTACAGGGCCAGGGGTACCAAAGTTGATGAGTTTGAAAAAGCCTATGCAGAACTTATCGGTGCCAGGCGGGCCCTTGCCACGGCAAGCGGAACAACAGCTTTGGAAACAGCACTTCATGTACTGGGGGTTGATGCAGGTGATGAGGTCATCGTATCTCCATATACCTTTATCGCCACCTACAATGTCGTTTTTAACCAGAAGGCCTTACCTGTATTTGCTGATACCGATCAGGAAACGTTTACCATTAATCCGCACAAAATTGAAGAGAAGATTACGGATAGGACCACAGCCATCCTTCCTGTTCATATCCTCGGTTTGCCCTGTGATATGAATCGTATCAATGCCATTGCAAAGAAAAACAGCCTTGTTGTCATTGAGGATGCCTGCCAGGCATGGCTGGCTGAATACGATGGCAAAAAATGTGGCACATTGGGAGACCTTGGATGTTTCAGTTTCCAGAACTCCAAACATATCCCCTCAGGAGAAGGAGGAGCGGTTACAGGGAACGATGACGATATTATGGACATGTGCTTTTCATATCATAACTGTGGAAGGGCATATGGTAAAAACATAGATGAATTCAGGGGTTACCCTTTCCGTGGAGGGAACAAAAGAATGATGCAATACCAGGCAGTTATTTTAATGTCCCAGATGGAGAGGGCCAGAAAAGACGCCGATAAACGACTGGAGAATGCTTTGTACCTGAACTCCAAAATAAAAGAGATCCCCGGGATTTTACCCTATAAATTGGCAGATGGGGCAGACAGGTCGGCTTATCACCTGTATCCTTTCCGATATAAAAAAGAGCATTTTGATGACCTGCCAAGGGCTAAATTCCTTAAAGCATTGTCTGCAGAAGGGATTCCCTGCTCCGGGGGGTATGGACCTCAATATAATGATGGTTTGATGGAGGAAGCTTTGAGCTCTAAAGGGTATAAAAGGTTGTTTTCAAAGCAAAGACTGGATCAATACCGGGAGGAACTAAAAAATCTTCCTGATAACGAGCAGTTATGCCAGGAGGCTGTCTGGTTTTCTCAGAGTATGTTGCTGGCTGAGCGCAAAGACATGGATGACATTGTAAATGCCATTCAGAAAATTTACGAGAATCGGAAGCAATTGCTTTAGGAATTGAAAGTCCTATTTTTTCAACCAGCTGTCAAACCAGTCAAATGCATCTTTTTGCATTTTGGCATCCAATTTATGGGGACCTGGATAGAACCTGCCATCGTAATGGTCAGCTGCCCCGGCTTTGGCATATAGTTCCTTCAGGATCTGGTCAGCCCGGGTCATGCCATCCATGGTATAAAGACCATCATCGATGTCATTAAGCGTCATGGTTGGCAAAGGAACGCGCAATCCCAGGATCTCTGGAAAATCCATATACCTTGGCAACAACGGGGTGTAGGTCATCCAGGTATGGGTATAGGACTTATTCAACAAAAAGTCATTCCAGGTTGTCATAAATCCTGCACATACAGCACACTTGATACGAGGGTCAGAACCTCCCAGGTAAACCGTCCTTAGTCCCCCGCCGGAAAGTCCCCCGCATCCAATTCGGCCGGGATCAACATCAGGCCGGTTACTCAGTACATCCAGCGCTTTTTTATCTTCAGCTAAAAATACTCCCGGCCAGGTTGTACCCCCGCAGAATAAGGATTTGGACATGATATCTTCATGTGCACCTGCCCATTCATTATAGGCTTCAATATTTTTCGGATTTTCCGGGTCAGCGTCAGACTTCCCATCTACATTATTAGGTCCCCATTCAACGCCTGCCACATCCTTATACAATACCCTGCGGCTGGCAAAAGCGAATGCATCATGGACCAGTACAACATACCCCCGTTTGGCAATTTCATTCGCCCAGGCGAGTCCTTCATATGATTCCTCCTGGTGAGCTATTACAAAATCAGGTGGGCTATCAGATGTACGGGTGATTTTTCGTTTCCCCAGGTATTTATTACCACCATGGTCATGGAGTCCCAGAATAGCTGGCAAAGGACCCTTTGCCCCCTGCGGCTTCAATAATATGGCTTCAGTTGGCCTCCCGTACGGTAACTGCCAGCTGATCTCTTCTATATCAAGGCCATCATATACGTATTTATTTTTTACGGTTACATCAGGTACACCTCCTGCATCAGGCATAGCCACTAATTCAAGCATTTTTCCCCTGGCCATTTTTCTCCATTGTTCCAGGTCAGTCCATTTTCTGTGTCTGAATGACAGAGGTGCAGGATCATCCATTAGTGAGGCGGCCCATGGCCCATATTGTCCGATGAGACTTTGTTGGTTTTCTGTAAGCTCCATAAGTGTTGGTTTACTAAATAGATCTAGGGGAAGGGGAAGAAATGGAAGACTTCCGATGGTGGCAGCAGATTTTATGAATTTCCTGCGTGAACTAATCCCTTTTTTTTCCATTATTAAAATTCTTAACAGTAAATTTGTTCATGAAGATATATTAAATATCACCTAATTGAAAATGTAATGACGAAACGTGATATAGTAAAAACGGTGCTGGAACATAAGAGACCTCCTTATGTTCCCTGGCATTTCGGGTTTACGGTAGAAGCAAAGCAAAAACTGATCGATCATTACGGTTCGGAAGACATCATGGAGATCACGGACAACCATATGCTGGTATTGGGTGATGAAATTGGATTCTTTGAAGATATCGAGAATGACCGTTTCAAGGATTTTTTCGGGGTCACGTGGGACCGGTCAATTGATAAGGACATTGGAAATGTGGAAGGCCAGGTATTACCACAACCCACACTATCAGGTTACCATTTTCCGGATCCCCTGGCAGACAGGTATTTCAGTGATATACCCTACCTTCTGGAAAAATATCCGGACCGGTTCCGGATATTCGAAATCGGCTTTTCGATGTATGAAAGGGCCTGGACCTTAAGGGGTATGGAGGCATTGCTAATGGATTTCGTCATCAATCCGGATTTCGTGCATGAATTGATGAGTGCCATATGTGATTACAACATCACACAAATAAAGCAGGCTCTCAAATTCGATATCGATGCGGTCAAATTGGGAGATGATTGGGGACAACAACGAGGACTGATCATGGGACAGGAATGTTGGAATGAATTTATCAGACCCTATTTGGCCAGGATTTTCAAAGTTGTAAAGGATGCAGGCAAGTTTGTATTCATACACTCCTGTGGAGACGTAGACGAACTATTTGACCCACTTGTCGAGATCGGATTGGATAATTTTAACCCCTTTCAGCCTGAGGTTATGGATATCTATCAATTGTTGCCTTCCTACAGAGGCCGGCTGTCATTTCACGGGGGCTTATCGACACAGCGCATACTTCCATACGGAAGTGTGGAAGACGTTAATGAAGAGAGTGACAGGTTGCTGGAATTGGGCAGGGAGGGAGGATATATATTTGCCCCCTCACATGATGTGGAAGGGGATGTTCCGCTTGAAAATATGCTCGCTTTTATGGATAGGGCTAAGCACCAGGATGGTTATAGAAACTAAAAACCAACAGATATGAAAAACTCATCAACCAACATCGGACGCAGGGAATTTTTTAACAAAGGCGCTAAGGTTGCAGCTGCAACGACTTCGATCTCTCCTGTATTATCAACCAGCAGGGTGGATGCTGCAGAAATGAAAGAGCCCGTCAAATCACAGGAATTACCAGATTTCATTATTGATTCACATATTCATTGCGGTAGCACTGAGAAATGGGTCGAAGATATGGTAAGGATCTACCGGCCATATAATGCGATGGCCTGTGTGTTGACCTGGAGGGAAGATATGGATCTAATGCTTGAAGCAATTAAAACTTATCCTGATGTATTCATTGGTTACGGCCGGGTAAACCTGGATGATCCCAATGCCATCCGGGAGATTGAAGAGTTTAAGAAGGCTGGATTTGTCGGCATGAAGTTTCATAGTCCCCAGAAAAACTTTGACGACCAGACTTATTTCCAGGCCTACAGGCTATGCGAAGAATATAAATTGTATCTGCTCTTCCATACAGGCATTTCCAGCCGGCGGGCCAGTGATAAGCCAGCATGGACATCATCTTCACGTATGCGGCCTATGTACCTGGACACGCTGTGCAGGGCATTCCCGAGGATAAAGATACAGGGAGCACACCTGGGAAATCCCTGGTATGATGAAGCAGCCGAAGCGGCGCGTTGGAATGCCAACCTGTTCTTTGATGTGACAGGATCAACCCTTTTTAAATTCATAAAACTTGGCCGGCTGGAAAGAATGAGCGAGATCCTCTGGTGGTCAGACCAGGAAGGGGATAATAATCCCCATACCTTAAAGGGTGGTCCCGCTGCCTGGGAGCATATTGTTTTCGGCACGGATGAAACCCCAGAAGGGCTTCCCGGAAACATTGAGCGTTTTTCCAAAATGCTGGACGCCAATAATGTTCCAGCGGCAAGCAGGAAGAAAATGTGGGGGGGAACGATGGCCGATAATCTCGGAATAGATCCAGAAACACACAGTTTTATTTAATGGAAGGGAGAAATTTAAATGTCAAGAACCATATTTCTTGTACTGGTTTCTTGTGTAATTGCGCAACCTGTTTTTGCATCCGGGGAAAAGACTTTTCGAGGACGTATTATCAGTGCTGAATCAGGACTGCCGGTTGCCGCCACAGTATCGGTAACAAATGGCAATGGATTGGATGTCAGCCTTGATGGTGAACATGAGCATGTCTACTACCTGGGCAAAAAACGATGGTACGTGGATGGCGCATTTCAGGTAAGCACCAATGAAGACAGCCTGTACATCGAGATCCGGCAGGGATTGGAAACTTTTCCGGTCAAAGAATTGGTTTATTTGCCTGATGCCGGCCAGAAGGTAAATGAATTCATATTAAAGCGATGGATAGATATGACAGAACTGGGGTATTACAGTGGTGATACCCATGTCCATTTTCTGGAAACCACCTCAGCCCACCTGCAGATGCGGGCTGAAGACCTAAATGTTGTCAACCTGCTGACCAGTGATTTTACTTATGACAGGGAAAAATTTTCAGGTGAGCTCGATAAGGTTTCGACGGAGGACAATCTTGTTTATGTCGGACAGGAAATAAGGGACTGGCAGCTGGGTCACGTATGTTTGCTGGGATTAAAAAAGATTATTGAACCCTATGCCTATTTTGGGGGGCAGTTAAACTTCATGGGACCCAAAAATCCACATCTTTTGCTGTCCCCGAGGTTGAAGGAATCCCAGAAACATGAGGCCACAACTGTCTGGGCCCATTTTTCCAACCTGCCGGGATTAGAATCCGCCATTGCCATTCCTCTTGGTTTGATAGATGCCCTTGAACTGATGACCTATGATGATCCGATAAAACTACCCAGTCATTGGACCCCCTGGGATTATTCTGGCATGTCCCAGATAGATTTTACAGTGATGCGTGGTATGGATCTGTATTATCAATACTTAAATGCGGGATTCAGGCTTCCCCTTACAGCCGGTTCAGATAAGATGGGCGATGAAATCCCGGTTGGCAGTAACCGGCATTATGTGTACCTCAAAGGAGAAGCAACATATGACAATTGGATAAAAGGGCTGAAATCCGGAAAGGGATTTATTTCAAATGGCCCTATGCTGACCTTTGGGGTTGAAGATCATCTCTCAGGTGAAACCGTTAGTTTCGAGGGAGAAAAAACTGTTAAAGTCCATGTTGAAGCCAAATCATTATACCCCTTCGGGAGACTGGAAATTCTGGTAAATGGGAACGTTGTTGCATGGGAAAGACTTTCTGATTACTATACAAAACGTGATATCTATTCAGTGGATCTCGAAGCGGATATTACACTGTCAGAAAGTGCCTGGATCGCTGGACGGGTAACCTCCCAGAATACTCCAGGAATATTGCCCAGGGGGTTAACCGTATTTGCCCATTCCAATCCTGTATATTTTTTGCAGGATGAAAAATCTGTCCATGTTGAAAAATCAGTAGCATATCTGAAAACCTATCAGAAGGCAGTTCGAAACTGGATTGAGTTATTTTCAAATTTTAGCAGTGAAGCTGAAAAAGATGAAGCAGCGATGTACCTGGAGGAAGCTGAACGTGCCCTTATTATCAAACAAAAGTAATCTCATTGTATCATGGAATTAAAAAAAATTATTTCAGCTTGTTTAGTGACCATGTTCCTATTCTTTATACAATGTAAGGACCTGGATTTGTCCCCAATTACCTTAGATATTGAAAGTGATAATATGCATCTAAAGAATAAGAATATCCATCTCACCTTAGATGAATTTATGTATTGCAAAGTTGAATTCGTGGTTGATGGGAATGTACTGTCAATCAACCATCCAGCAAAGACAGGAGCGGATCCCCTTCCCCCTCATTTTATTGAACTTGACAATATCCTATACAAGAATTTTAAGATCTCTTCACATGAATTTCAGGATATTGAGGATGCGGAGTTTGGAAAAGGGAAGAGACTGACCTTGCATGGGAGCGACTCAAAAATTGAAAGGTCAATGGTTATTGAAATGTATGAACAATACCCTGATGTTGCGGTAAGCTGGTGTACTTACACCAACCATTCCGGTAAAGATCTAAAGATTAACGGGGTCTTCTATAACAATTACCGACTGGACCGGAAATTAACCAATCCAGACGCACAAAGCTATGATTTCCGCTATTTGCAGCCGCTCAACAAACAATGGGGTGAAACCTGGACCAATGTTGGGATTACGGACACAACCAAAGAAGATTTCATTGTACCGGGTTCTGGAAGTAACCTGTCGGGCATACCTTTTATCGATGTTTGGGGTCCTGAAATGGGTATGGCTGTATTTCACGTTGAAGGGATCCCGCGCTTCCATCATGTTGAATTGAAAACAGGCGGGAATGGAATGGTAGATATGGGATTTAAGAGTTTGCCAGAAGATAGTTACGGCCAGCTTCCGGAGGTTCTGAATAATAGCGCATCATTTACCACCTGGAAGAGCGCGGTTTGTACCCATCATAATGATTTCTTCATGGCCGGCCGCCGGTTTGGACAACTTCTCAATGGTGCCCTCAAAAAGGAAGGCCGCAGCGGATGGCCAGCTGAGTATCCCGAACAGGCTTATGAACCCTACTGGAAAACCTGGGGGATGAACAGTCTGGGTGGCACAGGGGAGTTCACCATACAGGAAGTTAGAGACAAAATGGACGAGTTGGCTGATTACGGATTTACAGCCATTATGCTGGATGACGGCTGGTTTGATATAGTTGGTAAATGGGATCCCGATCCGGGAAAGTTCAACAGTGAGCAGTCATTTATTGATTTTGTCCGGGAGGCTCACAAACCACAATGGGGGAAACAAAAGGATAAGCCCTTCAAAGTGTATTTATGGTTTGATCTGCTGGGAACAAATACTGCCGAAGACCTGGAGCACCTGCTTGTCAGGAACGAAGATGGCAGCCTCTACCAGAGCCAGCAGTCCAAATACACCTTCTGTCCCTCAAGCCCCCAGTTTATAAGCTTTGCAAAGGACACGCTCCTCGAAAAGATCATACGGCACTGGGATGTGGACGGATTGTATACTGACTGGGCGGACCAAAACCCATTGCCCTGCTTTGCTGAAAACCACCATCATTCATCTAGGTCTGAAAGTGTTGAAAATAACTACCTTGCTTATAAGCTTATGCATGAAAAGATCATGGGATTAAAGCCAGAGAGCGGATGGACCGGGATGTGTGCCTGTGCATCTGTACACGATGTTTATCAGTACCCGTATTATTTCCTGGGTGATGCTTCTGATCCCACTTCAAACAAGCAGGTAAGATGGAGAATCAGATGGATGAAGGCATTCAGGGGACCAACAGCTCCTGCGGGTGATGGCTATGTTGACAAAATGGACTATAATAATATAGCGGGTGAACCGGCCATGAGTGTAGCCACCGGAAGTGTCATCACTTCTCTTCGCTGGAATGTTGACGAACTGGGTGGAGCTGATCATGCGCGGAAATGGATGGACCTTTATGTTAGTGAAGAACTTTACCAGGGAGAGTGCCTGGGCTTATATGATATTGAATACCATAAACCTGAAGCTTACGTAATCAGGAAAGAGGACGGGACGGTATATTATGGTTTTTTTGATGAGCAGGCTTTTAATAAGGAGGTTGAACTGCGGGGTTTAATCGAGGATGTAGAATATGAAGTTATTGAATACGATACCGGGACAAGCAAAGGAAGGGTTTCGGGAGCAGCCCCAAGCCTTCATATTACCTCGAAACCGGGTAATGACCAGGGAGAACAGGTATTTTATTATGTACTGAAATGTTTACCTCAATGAGAACTCAAATCCTGTCGCTAATTGTAATTTGCCTATTCCTTGTAGCTGGTTGTAATCCGGCATCTGAGTTTTATGTTTCCCCTTCAGGAAATGATTCAGATCCGGGGACCAGGGAAAAACCTTTCGCTTCCATAGGAAAAGCCGCAGATGCTGTACGGTCTGAACTACAATCAGAACAACATGCTGATATAAGGGTATACCTCGATGGCGGCGTTTATCAATTGGAATCACCTCTCATTTTTAAACCAGAGGATTCTGGCAGGGAAAATTTCCAGGTGATATATATAGCCAAGGAAGGAGAGAAGCCAATTATATCAGGAGGGGTACAGATTGAGAACTGGGAACATAGTGAAGGTGGATTATGGATGGCAAAGGTACCAAAGCTTAAAAATAAGTCATTGATCTTCAGAGAACTGTTCATTGATGGCAAACGTGCCCGGAGAGCCAGGCATCCTGATCAGGGATACCTTCGTGTAGCAAAAGTTGGAGAGGATAACCGCACAAATTTTTTTTACAAGCAGGGAGACTTTCCTCTGCCGGAAAATTCCCGGGAGGTTGAACTGATCCTTTTGCATGACTGGTCGATCACCAGGATAAACCTTAAAGAAATTGACCATAAGCAGAAGAGGATCACGGCCATTGATTCAATCGGAGCCAAAAGCCTGGATTTTTTCAACCTGGGAAATTGGGAACCAGATCCCCGGTATTTCATGGAGAATTCCCTTGCATTTTTGGACCAATCCTTTGAATGGTATCATGACAATAAAGCCGAGTTGCTGTACCTGATGTTACCGGAAGGGGTGAATCCCCAGGATTTGGAAATAATAGTCCCATATGCTGAAAACCTGGTCAGCCTGATAGGAACAGAAAAAAATCCTGTTCGAAATATTACTTTTGACGGCATTGCCTTTCGCCATTGTTCATATAACTTGCCAGTTACAGGATATGCAGGGATACAGGCCTGCCATTTTGATCCGCGTGGGGGAGGTACTACCTGGAATACCGTCCCCTCTGCCATAGAAGCATCGTGGACTGAAAACTGTGCATTTAATAATTGCACCCTGATGAATCTGGGCGGATCAGGGCTAAGGTTTGGAACAGGATCCAAAAATTGTAGTGTGTACAATTGCTTCTTATCAGACATTTCCGGCAATGGCATCATGATAGGTGAGGGCAGGGATCGCCTGGTTGAAGGGGCCCCATGGTGGAAATTCGAACCGGAGCAGGTAGCCACGGGTAACCGCGTAGAAAATTGTGTAATTTCAGAAACGGGGCAACAATTTTTTGGCGCCGTGGGCATCTGGAGTGGTTTAACCGCCCAAACTTTCATAAAAAATAACCAGATCTCAGATCTGCCCTATACGGGAATTTCTGCCGGTTGGCATTGGAGTACAGAACCCACCCCCTGCAGGGAAGTCCGGATTGAAGGGAATCATATTCATCACATCATGAAAATACTCAGTGATGGAGGAGGAATTTATATTCTTGGCCTGCAGCCAGGCGGTAAAATTACGGGGAACCATATTCATCATGTTGATATCAATGCAGGCAGGGCGGAAAGCAACGGAATGTTTCTTGACGAGGGATGCACTGATTTTACGGTGGCCAATAACCTGATCTATGATATTGCAAAATCACCCCTGCGTTTTCACAGGGCGACCACAAATCTTGTACAGGATAATGTCCTGGTTTGTGGTGAAGGTATACCTCCGGTAAGATATAACCGGACCGAGGAGAAAGACATTGTAATGAACGGGAACCTGATACTGTCCTCAATTGACGAAGGGGATATGTCAAGACTGGCCGGGATAATTGAAATGTGGGAGCAAAAATGATATAAAAATGTTATGAAAAACTTTATCCCGATCTTCTATTTTATTTTGTTTTTTTCATTTATCTGTCCGGCTAATGCGAGAAAATATTCAATAGAAACTATTGGGGCTGTATCACCGCATCCGGACACGAGTCAGGAAGGTATATCCCAACTCGTCCTTGATGAAGCCATTGATATTTTGGCGAAGGTTGAATTTCAATTCCCTGCTGAAGCATTGGAATTATGTGAATCGGATGACGGTCTGCCTGGTCCGAACGATCCTCAGTTCGCAACAAATGCTTCTCGATTTATGACTGAACATCCGGTCCCTTCGGCAGATCGGCAAGCGTTGGACCTGTGGAATGTCCGCAACATGGCATCGAGACAACTCAAATGTCTGGCTTATCTTGCAAAAGAGAGGCAAGAAGCCCGACACGAGGTGGCCTCACTCTGTTTAATGCAAGCAATGCGATTGCAATGGATGCTCCCTATTCAGAGTGGAAACGGCAATGATCGGATCAATCGAACCTTTAATGCGGCGGTAGGTGCATTGTCGTTTACAGGTGGATTACTGCAAAACAACGTCAAAAAAGAGATGGTCACTTACGACGTTGCCACACAATGGTTGCGAACGGGTGTAGGTCAGTCCACAAGTTACGATAAAAGGGGCAACGAGAACGAACGATTGATGACTAAAGCACTCATCGAAGCCGCATCTGTAAATAACAAAGATTTAGAAATTCAAGGCAGCGAGCAAGAGTTTTTCTCTCAAATTGATCTCGAACACCCGGATATGCGTGAGGTGTCGAAGAATCTGGCTGCCGGAAACCTGCAGGGCGCCAAACATGCATACGTGGATGCGCTCTCCGAACGTTTCTCCAGAAAGCATGGCTGGCCTGATATCAACTCCTTGAAGGAATTGGACATTGCCGATGCTGACGATAACTGTCGTAATATTTTTGTACTTCGTGCACATATGTTCCGGCGCGTTGATTTTGGTGAAGAAGTTGATTGGGCTAAAGTAATCGACAATGACATTGAAAGCCGGGTTTGGATGAATGCCCATCCCTGGATATTGACACTGTTGACAGCGTATCAGGCCACAGGGAATGAGAAATACGTGAAACACCTCTGCCGCTTGTTCAACTCTTGGTATGAAACCAGTCCACCGACCTTCAAAAGAACATCGGCGCAATGGCGAACGCTTGAGGCAGGAGGGCGTTCCGGTTTGAAATGGGGAGTAGTGTTGCTAGAACTTTCACAACATCCCGCTTTTAAGCGTGAATGTCTTTTTAATATGGCTCGCTCGATGATGGATCATGGGAAATATCTCAGTATGTATGCGGCGAATGGAAGTAATTGGCTGCAGGTGGAGTCTTCAGGATTGGCTTGTGTAGCGCTGCTTTTTCCCGAATTCAAACTTTCGCCGTTGTTTTATAATACAGCCATGAAACGGTTGGCATGGGTAAATGCCGGTGCATTTCTTCCAGACGGTTTCCAATCGGAAGGTTCGCCACATTATCACCGTTTTCCACTGACAACCATGTCCAGCGCTCTTAAACTGGCGCGATATCTCAGCATGCCCATTCCGAAGAGTCTCCTGGAGCAGTATGAAGAGGGTGTGGAAGCAATGCAGTACATTGCTTACCCTGACATCACGCTTCCCATGCTGAGCGATGCTGATCCCGAACGATTTCCCGCGGTGGAGGTAATGGAGGCTGGCGCAGCGTTTTTTGAAAGGAATGACTTCCGGTGGTTTGCCACAAATGGAAGAGAGGGCAAACCTCCGGTGCAACCATCGCATGATTTCACCCATGCGGGTTACTGCGTGATGCGTGATAAATGGGGACCTGACGGTCAGGTATTGATATTCGATGCAGGGTATTTCGGCAGTGGGCATCAGCATGAAGACAAACTTAACTTTGTCTACTATGCCGGTGGCCGTGAACTCATCGGCGATCCCAGTATCTATTCTTACAAACCCGATGAATTCGAACCATATTGGCGAGGTTCCTGGAGTCACAACACAATAGTAATCGATGGGCTGTCTCAACACCGTGCACTCGGTCCGCCGGAAGTGATGCCTGATCCAGACCGGCGTTTTGTCATTGGTGAGCGTTTCGATTTTGGAGAGGGATGGTATCGCCGAGCCTATTCCCCCCGAACTGCATCGTTATGGGGAAGCAAGTCCCAGGATCGTGAGGCAGACAAGAATGCGGCAATCCGGGATGCTCAACACCAGCGCTGTATCTTCTATTTGAAAGGCCAGTATGCCATTGTCTGTGATCGTGTGTTAGGCGAGGGTAAACATCAGGTAGATCTCCTCTTTCATCCAGCTCCTATTATTCAGGGTGAAGGCGTTAATCGAAAGGCGCATGCGGTTCAATTGGAAATTAATCCAAACAATTCAGTGGTTACCAAGGAAACCGATCATACCAACGTGGCCATCCTTCCTGCACAAGGCGAGCGCTTTGAAACGATCGATATCATTGGACAGACAGATCCGGTACGTGGCTGGTTCGCCTTGTTTGCGATTACCCCTTCCCACGATATAATCTACCGTTGCCACCAGCAACTGCCCCTCCATTTCGAAACAGTTATTCAAGCTCTGCCACCAGGCGAACATGAAATCAAGAAAGTCCAATCAAGTCAAGTAATCTCCGAGCAATCGGCAACATGTGCTGCCCTGACATACGACGATGATCTGTTTCTGATTTCCTACGACGGTCCGGAAGAGATGACATGCGGTGAAGTTCGATTTCATGGAACCGCTTTATTGCTTAGAACTGATGAGGGCGGTGGTGGATATACTCAAGCATTTATGGTGGACGGAGAGCAGTTAACGATTAATGGCGAGCTGGTTTTTTCTACTGAAAATCCAACGCCTGCTCGGTCATTTGACCTGAGGTAAACAAACTACTTTACATTATTTTAGGCTTCATTAAAATTTCGTAATATCCCGGGGATCCTGAAAGACTGCTTCCCTGGTAACTGTTTTAGGTTTTTTTGGATTGGATTTCAGATCAAGGTATTGCAATTTTCCCTTGATGGGCATTTCCATTTTATAGGGCTTGCATTGCGATAAGGCTTCCATTGACCTTTTTGCACCCTCGTACAAGGATTTGCGGGTCTTAGTGAATGGATATAGAACGGCAGCTTCTCTCGCTATTCCTTCTTTGACTGCCACCGTTACAATATCCTCACCAAAGAAATGTTTTGCTTCCCTGCAGGTTGCTTCATCACCTGTGACTAAAATGGTAGGCACACCATAATATCCTGAAATTAAAGCTATCTGGACCAGTTCCCCACATTCTACACCGTTATACCAGTATCTGTTCTCACTTTTTGAAGACTGGGTATGGGCCAAAACCCCGTCCGGAGTGCCCATCATTGCATGGGCACCTAACTGCACCATTCCAGCATAGGAATCATCCAATCCATACAACCTGGGTACTCCGGTAATATATTTTATGCCTTCCTCCATCATATGTGGGATTACACATTGATTTCCATGACCGTCAAGAACCAGTATCTCAGTTGCCCCCCCATCCTGGAGTCCCCGTATTACCGCTGACAGGTCATCCATAAAATATTCACAGGCCTGGATGTTTGGTGGAGAGTCTTTTTCCCGGGTCTGTCCAAACTTAAATACCCCGCTTATACCTTCCAGATCGGTAAGAATATATATCTTTTTCTGTGCCCTTACAGGGTTTGCAATTGCCAGTCCCACAAGTAATACCAGCAGGACTACCTGCCTGAGAGAATTTTGTACTGATGATGATTTCATAATTTATTTGTTACGTGGTTATATAAGATTATCTATCTGACTCAACCATATCAAAACCCAGCAGGACTGATATGTCTTTTATTTGCTGTCTCAGGTTTCCAAGCGTTGCAATGGTATGGATCCCATATAAATATGGCAAATGTTGATCTCGTATTTTTTCTGCATCAACCCTGGCAATTACCTTTGCCGTACACATAACATTGTACATGTCTTCCCCACCTGTATATATATCATAGCCATTGACTGTCTCTCCTGTATGTAATCTTATTTTCCTGTTAAGGGAATGTATCTCCCAGAAGGTGATAGGCTCACCTACCGGCCATTCTACAGTCATCCCGGTTGAAGAGCCAGGTTCTTCCGGTATGTCCCTTACAGGGCTTTCTGCATGGGTTCTTATAACATAGGGAAGCCTGTGTTCATCTCCCTGCGGATTAATAGGTATGCCACAATGCAAAACAATTTCCACATCGTTATAAACATCGTAGATAACATCACCCAGCATGCTTGTTCTCCCAACCAGTGAATATGCCAGAATCTGGCTCATCAGGATATCAGGATAATTTTGGCAGACCGCCTGTATCCCCCTGGTTTTAAATCCAAGTTCCAGGCCCACTCCAGGATTATACCGATCTTTTAGCTCACCGCTTCCGGTAACCGTTCTGATATGGGTTGACACTGCATTGCACTTATTTTTTTCTCTTAATTCATCCAGTGCGAGATAGCCCCTTGCTGTTTTTGTGATCTCTGATTTTGAGGCTTCCACTCTTTCTGCACCATCCATCCATTGCTGGGCAACTTGTTCTGCATCCCTGATATTGATCTTTGAATAGGTCTCGTAAAATTCCTCTGCTTCTACCTGGACAATCTCCGCTCCAAATACCCTCTTAAAATTATCAAGATAGCGCTCGTTATGATCCGGGGGGAAGGATTGATTTAAATCCCCCCTGTAATTAACTGATGCGATGACCTCATCTTGTGCATTTTTCACCATCAATATCCTGGTTTCCTTAAGATCTTTGATAACCTGTATCAGTCTGATCTTGTAGATCAGGTCCTGGAACATTTTTTCACTCACAGCTGGAGCGCAAAGATTCCTTCTGTCGAGCTGAGCGGTTAAGATCTTAACATCATTGTAATCAGTGCCACCCTTAAGTATGGCGTTCTCAGGCATTTTCCCTGAGGTAAATAAATCCCAGGGCTGATTCATAAACTCCCAGAGATTATACACAGCTATGGTAGGTAAGCCGGTGAAAGCCAACCTGTAGTCTCCGTCTATCCCCCCGATGATCAATACTCCATCGTAGCTGCTTTTTCTCAATTGCAATTCAACCTGTGCATCCTTGCGTGTCCCTTCCCATACTATAAAATCCACTCCATCGCAGGCCTGTTGAAGTTCAGATATGACCTCTTCATTCGTCGTAAAAGTCATGGGAGCACCTCCGGATCCTGTACAACCACAACCATGTGAAGTAAAAACCGTAAATATTCTGGTATTCCTGCTTTGACTGAATAAGAACAAAGAAGAAAACAGCATTAAAGCCAGGCTGAAAGAGATCTTTTTCATGTTTAGGGGTTTTAAAAGGGTTCATATTAATCCTGAAATATTATAGACCACTTGGTCATCTTATCATCGGCTTTGATGGTTACTTTGTAGACATTCTCAGTGATTTTTTCCGGAGCAGCTTCTGCTTTTGATTTAATGCTGGAAAGCGAAAACTCACCGGGAACGTGCACGAAGAGGGAATAGGTCTTGCCAGGGATGGTTTTTGAAGCACCTGTTAAGCTTAGCTTTTCTGTATCCCATTCCAGTGATTCTATGCTGTAGGCTCCGGAAATATGCCGGTCAGTGGCCAAAACCTGCGGCCTATGGAGCAAGGGGCGGATATGAAGCACGCGTGTATCATGTGGTTCGATATCCAGCTCAATTGATTCATTAACTATTCCTAAAAATTCCTGGTTCCAGAAATCAAATACAAGGTAGGATCTCCCCGGATCCAGTCCCAGATTACCTTCAAAGGAGATTGCCCGGGATTGGTCCTCATTTGTCCAGTTGGTAGCTGCGACGACATCAAATTGGCCGGAAGCGGAGTTTATCTTTAAATCGATTATACGGGGAAAATTATGCTCATATGTTTCAGGGGTAAATTCTTCGAACAGGTCCCAGCTTGAATACCCTCCCCGGCTGAACAGATCCATGGGGACAATGGGCATGGTGGGGAGAGACATTTTTAACAAGTTAATCCGTTCATCAGGTAGGTCAGGAAGCCTGTCTGCAAAACTATAGGGTGTACCACTCAAGGCGGCATAGGTAACTATGGTCCTGGCCTCACTCATCGTGGTGCCTACGCTTGAAATATCGGTCTCACGGGTTGAAGCCACCCGGATAAATTCAGGGTTATAGACTGATCTGGCCTGCTCGATATCCATTTTCGGACTCACGCAGATCCCTTCACCCGGCATGAGGTAACAGGCAATGTGATTAAGGAACAGGTTGGCATTGAGGGACAGGAAGAAGGGGTACATGCCCAGCCAGCTATTATAGATATCATCACCATTAAAATATGAATTGAAATATCCTATACCCTGCAGAGGTGTACCTCCGGGACAACCCTCTAAGAATGTTTCCTCACCAACACTTCTCCGGATCACCTCAAGCCTGTTCTTGTAGGCTTCAATCTGTGAGGTATTCTTATCATACAGTTTGTCCCTGTCCACATAAGGTATGTATTCTGTCAATGCAAATTCAGCATCAAATTTATAGTATTCAAATCCCCAATCCTTAAGGGTTGTAAACATTTCTGCCAGAAAATCTAGCACCTCAGGATTGGTATAATCGAGCGAAGGTGTGTTGTAGACCATAATATGCTTTCCGTCATTATCCTGGAGATACCATTCCGGATGATCATTCAGCGCACGTGCATAGGTATTGGGGACAAGCCAGAGTCCGGGCCTCAATCCCTTTGACTTGATATACTTAGCCAGCCCTTTACCACCAAGTGGAAAAGTTTCCTCGTTCCAGTTGCTTATCCAATAATGCTCCCCATCCTTACCGCGTTCCGGTCCGTCGTCAATCACAACATATTCAAGCCCGTAATCATTAAAATTCTCTACAATCCAGTCTACGTTTTTGATAACTTCTTTTTCTGTTACCATATAATAGTAATTTGTCCAGCTATTCCACATAACAGGTGGTTTATTGAAATGGGTATCTTCCATTGGAGTATAGACCGGGAGTCCCAGGTGTTTGGTGTAATAATCCGAATACACAGTCAACATTTCTGTATTGATGGGTAGGGATACCTGTAATTGTTCTTCATTCTCACCACGTATCATTTGAGTCCCTTTATGATACTTAAGCATTATATCGTTGTGGCGGTCAAAGAGGCAGTGCATATTTAGGCTGGATACCAATCCCAGGGAGAGATAAAGCACCTCAGGGTTATCTGCAGGTAAAAAGCTTGGATTTTTTGTATGATTTCCCCCGTAACTAAACTCGATTTCATTTGTCCCATTCCAGGCCACAGGCGTTGCTCTTCCGCTGTAGTCTATCATGCGGGCAGGAAAGCGATTTTTATCTGCTGGTGCTTCCGCAGTGAGCAGTCCCTCACTTACGGATGTGGTCATACCCAGGACCCGGTTATGTACATCAATCGTCCAGTCTGTTGCTGGATCTTCTGTATGGATCAGCAAACGTTGATCTTCGACTGTGACCTGCCAATCCGACAATTTCTTCCAGCCATCTCCTTGTTTCAATAGCAGTTGAGCATTGTTTAAAACTGGACCAAGATGCTCATATTCAATGGTGAGTGCCGATTTCTCCAAGTCAGCTGTTACTGTCCAATTACCCATCTTAAGCTGCTGGCCCTGGCCCAAGGCAAAGGAGGCATACATAAAAAAATGTACTGTCACTGAAAAAATGATAAATATTTGATACTTTTTCATCCGTCTAAAATTTTTATGAGATCGATCATCTGCTGGATTGAACATCTTGCTCACTTACCTGACTGGCATGATTGCCGAAGTGTTGACGGATATAAGTCAAAACTATTGCCAATTCTTCATCACTTAGAAAACTGTAGGCTGGCATCAGACCGATGTAAGACTCACCGTTCACCTCAATGGCATCATTCATGCCGTGGAGTACAATATCAATCAATGGTTCTTTATTACCAAGAACCCATTCGGATGCAGCTAAAGGCGGAATATTACCTGCTGCTCCCTTACCATCTTGCTGATGGCAGGTGCTGCAGTATGTGCTATACAGTTGTTCGCTCTGGCTCATGCCCTTCTTCAAATTGTCTTCGTTGACATCAGGTGTTCTGATGTGAGGTAAGGTTTTTCTCTCCTCCATTGAGGCCAGCTGGTTTGCCTTGAAGTGGTTGCGGTTTTTACTGTACATCACGCGCCATACCTTTCCGTAGTTTGATTCTGTGATGTATAATGTACCGTCCGGTCCTTCTGCTAAACCTACGGGTCTATATAAGGCATCGCTGGTATTGATGATGGGGTATACACCTGCAAAGCCATCTGCAAATATTTCCCATTCTCCCGTGGCTCGGCCATTTGCAAAAGGCAAGAAGGCTACAAAATAACCAGCCTGAGGATATGGAGTCCTGTTGGTTGAGCCATGAAAAGCTATGAATGCTCCATACTTGTATCGCTCTGGGAACTGATCGCCCCGATAAAATAGAATATCATTTGGAGCCCAATGTCCCGGAAATCCAAATTCAGGAAGATCCATACTATCGCACCTGCCTGTTAGGATTCCATCTCCTCCGTATTCAGGAGCCAGTATCATTTTCTCTTTTATCTGGTCGTAATAACAGTAAGGCCATCCATAGTTGCCATTTTCAGTAATACGAATAAGCTCTTCTGCAGGTAACATCGCATTTTGCCATGCACTGAAACGATCAGGGAAGAGGCTATGTAAATTATCTCTTCCGTGCATCATAATGTACAGATGCCCGTCTACCGGGTGCCAATCCATGCCTACGACACTCCTGATTCCGGTGGCAATTTTGCATCCATCTTCCTGCCTTAAACCGACCTTTTCAGCATCAAATCTCCAAATACCTCCATGATGTTCCAATTCAGGACAGGGATCCAACCCAAGGCCACCGGGTGCCCCGTTTGGTGTTGCATGCAAAGGCTGACACGCATTTGACGGAGCACCGAACGGTACATACATATATCCATTGTCATCAAATGTAACTGGTTTTGTTATGTGCCAGTGTACACCATGCGGGTGATCATCGATCAACACTTCTTCAGGTAAAGTGGCTGGAATCAGTGAATTGGGAGTAAGCTTCTGACGATACAGGACCAGGGCCGAACTATAGTACAGGTACCCCTTATGTATGGTCATGGCATTCCCATAATTTTTACTTGCTGATGGGATGCCTCCGAATCTTACCTTGACATCCGCCCTTCCATCGCCATTTGTGTCTCTCATGGCCACTATACCTCCCTTGATTGAATCAGATGCACTTAGTTTGACATATATATCCCCGTCTCCACTGACTGCGAGATGTCTCGCCCGTCCTACGCTGTCCCCTACAACCAGGGCTTTGAATCCTTCCGGAAGAAAAATTCCCCCATTATCGGGATCTGGTGAGGGCAATCCAGAGGGTGGTTGACATCCTGACAGGCATATCAGGAAACAGACCAAAATGGTAGCATTTGAAATGAACTGGATATTCATTTAGCTTGAACCAAAGGTGATTTTTTAAGGTTACTAAGGTAAATCTTTTCAAGGTTCAGCATGCATTCCGGGATGAAAATCATGCTTGATTTCCCTGCTGAACCAAAACTGATGATGATCAGTCTTTTAAGGTGTAAAGATCTCATTTATTTTAAATTAGCTCATCAGTCCCAATTCCGTATTCACAGCTTGTATCAATGCCTTTATATAACCAAAAATATAGGCTTCACCTGTTAAAGGTCCTGCCTCACTGTTTTCACAGAATGGTACATGGTCAGGGACGACTATCCCATTAAAATTGACTTCTCCCAATGCCTTCATCACCTTATACATATTAAGATATCCATTATCGGGAAATGTTTCATGGAAATCTGGCAGGCTGCTGCTAACATTCCTGAAGTGTACCTGGTAAATATGGCCCCTGGAACCAAATTCATGAATAGCTTCCACCAAATCTTCTCCTTTGCCATCAGGTCCCGACATTTCTGCAAAAGTACCTGTACAGAATAACATCCCTGAAAATGGACTGTGATTCGAGATCTCCATAGCATTTCGAAATGCTTTCGTACTGCTAAAAATCCTGGGCACACCTTTGTGAGTAACCGGAGGGTCGTTGGGATGCAACTGTAATCTTACACCTGCATCTTCAGCAACGGGCAGAACACGATTCATAAAATATTCATAATTATCCCATACTTCGGCCTCTGAAAAATCCTTATCATACGAATTTGGTTCAGCTTGAGCTGACTCAAGCTCAAATAAACGGGTCCTGCAGCCTCGCGTTTTCGTTGTTCCAGTTTTGTAAACACCTCCTGTTTGCCAGGCATATGTTGTCGTGTCAATGCCTGCCTTACCAAGGTCCTTTACAAAGTTTTGAAAGAACAGTATTTCTTCATCTCTTCCTGGAAGTCCTAATGCAGCCTCCTTGAAGTTATATTTATCAGCAAGCATAATTTCGAACACCTTCAGGCCAGCCTTTTCCACCTTTTCTCGAATATCCATGATGTTCCTAAGGGAGCTTTGTTCACTTGGAATTCTGATCTCCAGGTATTCCACTCCCATCTGTTTTAGATAATTAATATGTTTTTCATGAAGTTCATCCGGTCTCTGATGGCTTATTCCCAATTTAAGGCCATTAGCTGACCAATGATTACCGTTTGTATTGATTTGCCCGGGACTGGCAAGTAATGCCTTGTCTCCAAGGGCACTTAAACCGATAGAAGATATCAGCGCTTTGGAAAAAGTTCTTCTTTTCATTCGATTAAAAATTAGAGAATCCTGATGTATATTAGGACAACCGCTTCGCTCTCACATGATTTTATTAAGTGGTATCTAAATATAAAAAAAATCAATAAGTTTGTTTTCAATGATTTTCATGGATTATTACGTTTTCAACCCAGGGTATCTCCGATTGTCTGGAACCAAAGTAAAACAATACAGTTAAAACCTCAATCAAAATGAAAAATACCTCAAGGCGAAAATTTCTCAAGAAATCAGCCATTGGAGTGGCTGGTGGAATAATGGCCACCGGAAATGTACATGGAGCCATGTCGAATAAAAAGCAGGAAAGGCTGCCCCGCGAAGTCTGGATTGGGACCGTTTCACAGGACAGAATGGAAGCTGATAGCAGGGAAGAAGTAATAGATACCATGATTGGATATCTTGAGGCTATGAAAGTCTATCAGCCTGATATTATCTGTCTACCGGAGACCTTTACACATTATGGTAATCCTTCAGGCATATCATTTGGGGAGAGTGCAGAATCAAGCCCATTTCCTTCCTTGATACGTTTCCAGGAGTATGCAAAACTGCATCACTGTTACCTGATCTGTCCGATAAACATCAGAGAGGAGAATAAAGCCTACAATGCAGCAGTTGTGATAGACAGGCAGGGCGAAATTCTTGGCAATTATAAAAAGATACATACTACCATAGGTGAGATGGAACAGGGTGTCCACCCGGGACCTATGGACCCGCCGGTATTTGACCTGGATTTTGGTAGGATAGGTATTCAGATCTGTTTTGATATTGAATGGAAGGATGGCTGGGAAGCCCTGAAGGAAAAGAATCCTGATATCATCTTCTGGGCATCAGCTTTCCCCGGCAGGAGGCTTATCCAGACCAAGGCATGGGAATGTTCTGCTTTTACTGTCAGCAGCACCATAAAAGGGCCTTCAAGAATTTGCGATCTCCCGGGTACGGTGATGGCCCAGACCGAGTTCTGGAACCGCAACTGGATTTGTGCACCTATAAATCTTGAAAAAACACTTATCCATACCTGGCCCTATGTGAGAGACTTTCCAGATATCAAAGCAAAATATGGCAGGGATATAAAATTGGAGACTTTTGATGAGGAGGAATGGACCACCATTGAAAGCCTGTCTCCTGAAATTAAGGTTCAGGATGTCATGGATGAATTCGGGATCCTTACATTAAAAGAACACATCGCCAGGGCAGATGGGGCCCAGCAGAAAAAACGCAGTTAGGGTATATTGGGTCACATAGGAATCTAAAAAGGACCGAATTTTTCAGGAACCCTGAACAGGTGGCTGCTCAACTATCTTATCCAGTTTTCTGTCCCAAAATAATTTTTTCCCTTCACGGTAAGCACGTGTGGCCATTATAATACCAATTGAGTGCCAGTATCCCGTCATGATATGTCCATTTGTTTCGGGATTGCCATCACGGATGCAATCGATCCAGTTGTCAAGATGAGGTTTGCTGTCATCACTTAACACGGTGGGAGCTATCTTTCCTTCAAATTCGGGTACGGTAATCATCTCGACCTCACCATTTTTTACCGCCTGTTTCAGGCCTTCATAAAAGTCAAATCCGCCAGGAAGGTTCAGGTGTTCCGGAATAATAAACCAACGTGGTGAACCCTCCCCGCCATGGGCAAATAATGTACCTTCTTTACCCCGAATAATCGTATGGTCGCCAAATTTATTGGCATAGTTCGATTCATATGAATAGAGGAATCTTTCCTTCTCGAAGGTGGCCAGGGCCTGGAAGGTGTCAGGATTTTCCCGGATATCAGGCCATCCGAATATTCCTCCATTGGCTACCATTGAGTCCGGTATGGCAGTATCTGTATAAAAATGGACGAGTCCTATGCCATGGCTCATCCATTGAGAGGTTATCCCTCCCGAGTATTTTTCAAAAATCCTGAACTCAAAATATTTCCACGGATCGAAAGGCTCATGCGGTTTCCCTAGTAACCAGCGGTTCCAGTCTGTATCTTCTTCACGAATGGAGGCGACATCCGGATCATCCGGTACATGCCAGCGGTGATTGTTATCGTTCCAGCACTGGTCAATTTTAGTGATTTCACCGAGTTTGCCAGATCTTACAATATCCCTGATCTTCAGATGTATTGGTTCACTTATCCATTGTGAACCCATCTGAACAATTGGTTTTGAATTCAATACAGTGTCACGAGCGAGTTTGGCTTCTTCTATATCCTGTGCCATTGGTTTTTCACAATAACAATGCTTGCCCGCCTGAACAACTTCGGCCAGGATCTTAGCATGCTGGTGATCTCCGGTGCCGATCATGACTGCATCCACATCCTTATCGTTCAGAAGCTCTTCTGAGTACTTGTATTGCTTAACTTTTGTACTGAACTTATCAAGGCAATCAGCAGCAGCCTTTTCCCTGTTTTGTTTCCAGATATCACAGACGGCTGTGGCATGCAGGTTCTTGTTTTCATAGGAACCCTTTACCATTCTCCGGTGGCCGTAACTCCGGGCTCCTGTTCCAAGAAAAGCCATGTTGATACGGTCATTTGCCCCGGTAATCCTGGCATATGATTTTGCACTGTATCCGGCCGAAAGGCCTACTATTCCGGTGGCCGTGGTACCAATGAACCTGCGTCTTGAAATCTTTTCTTTCATGATTATGAGCTTGTATCCTATTAAATCAGTTAACTAAAAGTATGAATTTTGTATGAACCAATATCACATTTGGCTACAATTGATTTTTAATAATATCGGTTTGGATTTTGTTTTTACTATTTTTACCCGTCAGAAAAATCTAGCCTCAAAATGAAAAACTCCTATTTAATCCTCCTTGTATTTCTGGTTTCCGTGATATCTTGTTCAAATCCGAAAGAAAAAGACCACTCATATCCATTAGAAAAATACAGTGAACTCGGTATGCCTGATTTTAACAGGCCATGGAAAGTAAGTGAATTTACGGATGTAATTGCAACACTGCGTAAAATTAGAAATAATGATTTCCTCGCATTGCCAAAAAAAGGCAGCAGGAATTCAGGCGAGCTATTTGATCACCTGATCAGCATGGATAATTTGTCATTTCTGAATATTGACACGCTACCCCTTTATGAAAAAGCCTACCGAATACAATCTTTTATCCTTATTCAGAGTGAATATATCGATATCTATACCGACCTGTATAAGAGAGAACAATATTTCAATGAGGAACTGATAAACATCCATATTTTCGGGATTTCATTTAGCCAGAAAATGCTTGATCTGGCCTATCAGATAAATGAATCAGATAAACCGGGGGATATAGGGATGCAGTCTGGTTTTCCTGGCATACAATATGGACATGTATTTATGATATCCACCTGTTTGGATAAGCAGAAAAACACATCACTATATAAGGCAGAAGACCTTGAGAGATTGAGCGATAGCATTGCTCTTTCCGTAAGAAGGAACATGTCCTGGTATGACTCGATTGCGGTAGAACAAATAAAGCATAACATGCTTGTGGCCATTGACAGCAGTTCTTCTGATAAAATCAGGAATGAGTACCAGGATATTGTCAATAATTTGTAGACCCGTCAATTTTTGTTCCCGGCTTTAAATTGATTTATTGTGAATTGCACGGGGGAAAGTCTTTCACTGCCAGCTGGGATTTCTTCCTTTAATTTCTCAATTGTCTCATGAAGCCTGTAACATGCTTCATTATAATTTAAACCGCATATTTCAGCGATCAAACGTATTCCCCTGTCCCGTAATTTTTTGTTTGAAATTTCCACACAGCTCATCCAGTTGCTGGTCACCCTGCCGGAAAGCACCATCGTTCCTGTGGATATCGTATTCAGGATTAATTTTACTGCCAGGCGTTCCATCAGGTTTAGAACCGAAGCAGCTGGCTGGCAGGAAATCTGGTAATCAGCATTTGCATCACCATTGCCTATGATCAACGTAAGTCGCTTTTGAAATTTTGATGTACCACATTGAAAGGCATGCTGGTAATCATTATATGTCGGACTTAGTATCTCCTTGCTACCGAGGATGCTTACCGCAATATTGGGAGTCCTTAACAAGCGGGAATCATCATCTTCATTTCCGATTAGGAATTTCAGGATCTCATTTTTATCCAGTTTGGGTGGGGCAGAGGCCAGGCTTTCAGGAACGCCCATTTGCCGGTAAAGTCCGCTGTCCCATTCCAGGCACCGTGGGGGGCGGCCAAGAATATGTTCCCATACCGCGGGGGTCGGTTGAAGCGGACTCTTAACGAAAGCCCAGGATACAGGAGATACGGTATCATCAGACTTTCTGAAAGGCGGTAACCCAAAAGTGGGAGCCCGCTCTGTGGTATCGGTAAAAATATCCAGCAAGAAATCATCCGCGAAATAGGTAACCAGTCCTTTTTCCTGATAGATCTCTTTCTCAAGGATAATATAAGCTGCTATTGTTTCTTTATTTATGTCTGTGAGCAGCTCATCCAAAAGGGAACTGAATGCCATGGCATAATCAATCTCCCGTATGTTCAGCTTCTCCTGCAGATCTGCAGGGATATCCTGCCCGATTGAACGGCTTAAAATAATCTCCAGTGCAGCCCCGGAAATCAGAAGTTCCGCCGTTGTTGCCTGCATTCTTGTAGAACCGGCTATCGCCATTGGCCCGCAATATAGTTCAAGAACTGTTACCCGGGGATCCTCGATGGCATGCCTTGAGCGCTCAATATTTTCTGCCAGGACAGACACTGGATTATTGAATAAGAGGAAAACTTTTGCGCCTCGGTCAGCTGCTTCTTCAACTGTTCCCAGCACAGAGGATGTTTCTCCTCCTTCTGTTATGGCGATCAGCATATCTCTGCCAGACATATCCAGTTCACGTACCTGCTGCTTACCAAACTCCTGATAGTCTTCAAAATATTCCACCGAACGTATCATTGCATAATCTCCCCCGGTCATAATACTGAAAACGCTGTTTTCTAAATCTTTTATGGTACCATAGGTTTCCGGATACTTATTTTGCAGCTCCCGGAAGAAATAGCGCCACAATGCTTCCAGCTGAATGCTCAGGCGCCCTGTAGAACCACAACCGGAAAAAACAATTTTCCCGCCCTCAGCGATGGTATGTACCCCGGCATTGACCATATCACTGAATTCATTACTCTTCAAGATCTTTTGGGCCATGGTTTGAATGTCCCGGTCTACTGATAGCAATATTGAAACCCCATCTGCCGGATCTTCTTCAAACCTCAGGTCAATGTTCTTTGTCTTGGGATTGGATTGTTCAGTCGGCAACATTCCAAGATGAAACTGTTTTTCATTGTTGAGGAAATTCTCCGCTTCCTGTTGAGCTTTATTATAAATCATGATAGAAGTGTCTGATTAATCCGGCGATTTTCGGCTGTTTACAATATAGTTCTTTAATTTTTATCGCGCACAATTGATGTTTCCGGCATATCAGTTAATTGGCCTGTAAGTGAGATATATTCCTAATCCCGCTGACTCACTAATTCATAAGCTGTAATCAAAGGATATACATATACCCTCGAAGCAATGGGGGTCGGTTTTGTGTTTATTGGTTCAGTGGGTTTTTGATTTTGTACCATAACAAATAATCATTATTTGGTGCAGCTAATAAATATTGTTCACGATCCACTGTTATTCTTGTTATTCTCCGAATTTCTTTCTGGCTGAAATTAATACCTGTTTCCAGTCCACAAAGCGTTCTTCCGTCACCTGATAATATGGTTCCAGTGTTCGACACTAACCGTCCATGGTATGGGCTTACACCACAAAAATTAGCAGCAGTCAGAATATCTTCCTTACCGTCGTCATTAAAATCATCTACTAAGAACCGATTGATCGGGGATATCTGCAATGCCTTTTCAAAAGGAATAAAACTAAAACTTTCCCCGTCGTTTCTCAGGTAACCAGAAGCCAGGGTACTTACTTCAAATACGGATGCTTTTACCAGCGCTTCCGCTCCAAAGACCTGAGCCATGGTTTGACCAGCAAAATCACTGTAACAGGGGAATCTCTCACTGATCATTCCTTCCAGTTGACTCTCCATTTCATCTTTCGAATTGACCGGATAATACTTTCCCTTTTTTTCCATGGCAAGAAGTGTCTCAATCTGTCCATTCCCATCGAAGTCATCGACATACATTTTTAAAGGTGAAATTCGAGAACAATGAAATTTACTGTTTAAACCCCAGTTGCCCAGCAAATAATCCATATTCCCATCTTTATTTACATCGGCAGGCTGAATGGTTCTCCATAATCCCTCAATACTCTCTAGAAGGTACTTCTGAGTGACATTTGTAAAACTTCCGTTTTCGTTGGCAAAAAACTGCGGAGACATCCATTCACCAACCAGGATCAGGTCAGGGCTTTGGTCACCGGTAAAATCGTGCCATACAGCATCCGTTACCATTCCGGTATTTTTTAATGAGGGCTGGTCGCTTAATGAGAAATTGCCCAGCCCGTCATTCTCAAGGAGATAGGAATTGGGAATTTCTCCAAAATGGTAGGAAACTGCCCTTCCGGCAACAAAAATATCGGTATCGCCATCCTTGTCAAAATCGGCCATTCGCGCTACAGAACCGTTTGTAAAATATTCCGGTACGGCCTGTTCAATCCGGGTGAATCCACCCCTTCCATCGTTCAGATAAAGACGGTCCTTCAGTTCGGGCATCTGATCGATGAACTCACCACCGGCTGATACCACAAAGAGGTCCAGGTCACCATCCCCGTCAAGATCATTGAATTGGGCATCGACATCTTCCATGATTCGGTCAGCAGTAAAATCAGGTATTTCCCTCAGGGAGAATCCCTCGTTGGTCTGAATAAAAAGCCTGGCCGTTTTATATTTTGATCCGCCCATGTAAACATCCTGTAAGCCATCTCCTGTTACATCACCGATGGCTAGCGCCGGGCCTTCAGCTGAAATTTTATAGGGAATAAGTTTTTCCCTGAAAAAATCTTCATACCCGTTTTCCTCATGAGCTGCTATGATAATTTTCGACGTATCCGGAGCGAGAAACCATTTTTCCCGTAGCGGTGCCAAGCGGGTCCAGTCAAATGGCTGAAGATTTTTGGAAGGACTTATCGACAGGGTCTGGTTGGCGCCTACCTTTTCAAGTTTTTGACAAAGGTTATCTGGCCATATGATAATCAGGGAATCAATATAATCTGAATCGCCCAATCCAAAATGTAGAACCGGTTCGACGGAGGACTGAAATCCACGGGTGCAGTATAATTGCCGTGTTTGCAACATACACCGGTGATAAAGCAGAACTTTGATTCCGATACCAAACCTGTTTTCATCTCGGTAATCAAACTTCAATTTTAAAAAATTATGGGCTTTGCTGTTCCTGTTCCTGTAGATAACAGGGGAATTGCCGAAGTTATTCGTTACCAGGTCCAGGTCCCCGTCGTTGTCAAGATCGGCATAGGCAGCAGCGTTCGATTTCAGGGTATCGGCAGGTATCCATTGTCCTGATTTATTTGTGAACCCCTTCCCGCTACCCCTGAACACGTAATTATGGACAATGCCAGAGGGCATTGCATTTATGGCTTCCCTGTCAACCAGATTGGTTTTACTCAGTTTGTCCTGGATCTGCTCATTGGAAATGAATTCACTGTAATCAAGATCATTGGGTCTGCGGTGAATTCCTGTTGAAATGAAGAGGTCAAGATGGCCATCCATGTCCAGATCAGCGAACAGGGGAGACCAGCTCCAATCGGATGCAGCAACCCCGCTAATGAGAGCTTCCTCAGAGAAAAAATCGCCACCCTTGTTCAGTTGAAGCATATTGCGCATATATTGCGGATGGTAGCCCAATTTGGTACGCCTATTCTGGATATCAACAGCATCATCACCCCTGGAAGCCTTCAGTATTCTTTCTTCTTCGGGTAATATATCAAGTGTAACAATATCTACAAAACCATCCCCATTGATGTCTGCAATGTCGTTGCCGATAGAAAAGCGGCTAACCATGCTAAAATGCTCCTTAAGCTGTTCAGAAAAAGTGCCGTCACCATTGTTCATATAATAATAATCGTCTTCGTGAAAATCATTACCCACGTAAATATCATCCCATCCATCATTGTTAAAATCGGCAATGCCCAATCCCAGTCCATATCCGATTGGACCACCCAGCAAACCGGCTCTTTTGCTGACATCAACAAAACGGCCTTCCTGGTTCTCCATCAGCCGGTCTCCAGATTCATAATCAGGCTGGTAGCGCAGACTGGCAGGTCCGTACGAACCGGGAGTGTGAACAGCCTGGTTTAGCAGGTACATGTCAAGGTCTCCATCCTTATCGTAATCGAAGAATGCTGCGGAGCCCGAATACGTATCAAAATCAAGACCGTACATGCTTGCTTCCTCTCTAAAAGTAGCGTCTCCCTGGTTGATGAAGAGTTCATTCCTCCCTTCAAAACCGCACAAACCTACAACAGCCATTACATAAATATCCAGAAATCCATCGTTATTCACATCCGCCATTACTGATCCGGTATTCCAGTCCGAATGGCCTTTAATTCCTGCCTGTTCAGTTATGTTTTTAAATTTGAGGTTACCCTGGTTCAGGTACAGGGCATTGTTTTGCTGGTTGGCGATGAAGAAAAGATCCGGCAGAGAATCATTATTGATATCACCGATGGAAACGCCTCCTCCATTATAGAAATACATATAATCCAGTATATTGGCATCATCCCCATCCACGACCTTGTTGACGAAATCAAGTCCGGACTCAGCAGATAGGATCATGTCAAACTGCCTGTTGTCCGTTCGGCTGCATGCAAAGGCCGTAACCAAAAAGATCAGTATGCAGAGTACCTTACCTGGTGACTTTATACATTCTGGATTCTTCATCATTGATACCCAGTATGATATATTTTTGATCATTCAATGATATTTCCTGGATGCTTTTCACTACTCCCTGATCAGCAGGACCTATTCGTACAGCTTTCCTAAATCCGCTTTCGCTTCCTGGAATTAAGTGTGCAAAGCCGGCATCAAGTCTCCCGAACTGGGGCTTATAACTATGATTATTTTCACCTAAAATAATATCAGCATACCCATCTTCATTAACATCAGTTGCCAGTATCACATTTACGCATGTAAACTGAATTTCCTGTGGCAGGGCTTCTATTCTAAACTGGTTTTCTCCAGTATTATAAGCCATGACACTCTCTGAAATAATTACCTCCTTAACCATTGAATTTTCAACCACGGCCTCTGGAAACAACTCATAAATGGATTTTTCTGCATAGTCGGAAAAGCTCAGGTTTGCCTTCCGAAGAGAAGGAATCTGGACTGTAATTTCCCTTTTCATCGGGATGGGTTTGTCCTTCCCTTCAATGTACCGGGTCAATATCTGTTCGATCCGGCCATTGTTATCGAAATCGTTCACAAACATTTTCACGGGTGCTCGGCTGCTTACTCTTATATGAGAGTTGTTGCCCCTGTTACCTAGTACCATGTCCATGTCCCCATCATTGTCCAGGTCCGAAACTGAAACAGCATTCCACCATCCTGTAAGTGTATCGAGTGATGATATGATGGGGCTTAATCTGCGGCCTGAATTTTGAAAGATTACAGGAGCCATCCATTGGCCTACGACAACAAGATCTTTCAAACCATCCTCATCCATATCCTCCCATGCTGCATCCGTGACCATACCCATATTACGAAATTTGTATGCCCTGGCTTCGGTGATATCTTTGAATTTTCCTCCTCCATCATTTTCAAGAAGGTAGTGCCTGGGATTGATGCCGTATATGCGTGAGACACTCAAACTGCCCACAAACAGGTCCATGTCACCGTCCCGGTCGAAATCATAAGGCGCAACCACAGAAGTATTATACCTGAAATCCGGTATGGCAGCATCCTCTTTTTCAAATGCACCTCTACCATTATTGATATACAGGCGATCGCGTAAAAACCTGGAATCATCTTCCTTGTCGTTTCCTCCGGAGCCTACATACAGATCCTGATCCCCGTCGCCATCTGCATCAAGGAACCTGGCAGAAGTATCTTCAAACTTTTTATCCTTTTCGAAACACTCATTCGCCTGGATTATCATTTTTCCCCTGGCAGATTGCAGATAGATTTGTCCCCCATAATTCGTGGCTCCTCCAATAAACACATCATCAAGACCATCGTTGTTTACATCGCCCACATCCATTGCGGGTCCTTCCCGGGACAGCATTTGTGTGATTAAACCCTCGTAATCAAAATCGACATAAAAGTTCTCTTTATGCGGATCAAATGGTGAATCGTATTCAATTATTATTTCAGCAACCGATTCACTGCTTTTAAGGAAGGCTTCCTGTCTTTCAGCATCACAGATGTTAAAGGTAATCAATGTATCAACGTTGACATGGCGTATGACCTGTCCTTCACCGCCTGGCCATTTAACTTCTACAGAATCTATTACAGAATGCTTTCCTGTTCCAAAATTCAGGACATGGCTGACAGAAGATTGAAATCCCCTGGATGGGATCAGCTCCTGTTTATGAGTTTGATCATCGTAATACACATTCACATTCTGGCCTCTACCCTGTAGTTTCACCTTCAGGTAATGATTACCTGTCTTCTCATTGGTTCTATTTTCGTAAGCAAAGCATGGTTGGTTGACATTGTTTACAATCAGATCAAGATCACCGTCATTATCCAGGTCGCCATAAGCAGTACCATTCGAAAAACTGGGAGTCCCAAATCCCCAATCGATGGCCATATTGGTAAAAGTTAAATCCCCATTGTTCCTGAAAGCATAATTCGGTAAAGGTGTACTTGGCATTTTATTTATGATTGTGTCTACCACTTCTTTCTTCCCGGAAACGGTCATTTTCTGTATAATCTTATTGGCAAAGAAATCGATAAAATCCTGGTTGGTCAGATCGTGATATATTCCGTTTGCTACGAAAATATCTAGGTACCCATCGTTGTCCATATCGAAGATTATGGGTCCCCAACTCCAGTCGGTTTCTGCCACACCGCTATAAAAAGCGATTTCAGAATATGTCCCATTCCCGTTATTCAGCTGCAAGGAATTTTGAATGAACTGGTGATAAAACCCATCTCTCAACTTGAGATTATAGATATCAAATCGATCAAAGTCG
>RCNC010000085.1_pt1 | contig 47051 bp, 44 predicted proteins | sample 2041301 | NCBI WGS metagenome assembly RCNC01 (sample SAMN09708231, study PRJNA481090) | Marine sediment metagenome, whole genome shotgun sequencing project. | biome: marine sediment; feature: ocean; material: sediment; isolation source: Sewage treatment plant 13A marine sediment (STP13A) ...
CCTGCAGGCAACCCTGAAGTACTAAGCACTTTCCTCCCCACGACCGGGCATGTTTTATGCCCGGTTTTACGTTCTGAGTGTACAATTCCCTCTATGTTGAAAAAATTACTGCTACCGCTAATCTTTTTGCTACTTGGTTATGGCTTCTGGGCCAGTGCCGAATTCAAAACCGTCACTGCCGGTGTGGCGATCTTTTTGTTTGGCATGCTCTCTCTGGAAGAGGGCTTCAAAACATTCACGGGTGGAGCCCTTGAGAAAATCCTGAAGGCTTCTACCAATCGCCTGTGGAAAAGCATGGCCTTCGGTATCGTGTCGACTTCGATTATGCAATCCAGTTCACTCGTTTCCGTCATCACGATCTCCTTCCTCAGTGCCGGCTTGCTGGAGTTGTCGTCCGCTATTGGGATTATCTTCGGGGCCAACCTGGGCACTACCACCGGCGCCTGGCTGGTGGCTGGATTTGGCTTGAAAGTAAACCTTTCTGCATATGCCATGCCCATGCTCGTCTTTGGAATCGTGCTGGTTTTTCAGCAGGCCAAAAACCTGAAAGGTGCGGGGTACGTGCTGGCCGGGTTAGGGTTCCTGTTTCTGGGTATTCACTACATGAAAGAGGGGTTTGATACCTTCGGGCAGACGATCAACCTCGCAGAGTACGCCATGACCGGGTACCCAGGCGTTTTTGCGTTCGCTGGAATCGGAATACTGGCCACTGTGGTGATGCAGTCCAGCCACGCGACACTGGTATTGATCCTGGCGGCACTCGCTGCTCAGCAAGTGAGTTATGAAAATGCGCTTGCGCTGGCAATTGGTTCCAATGTTGGCACCACGATTACTGCCATTATCGGTGCGGTCGGTGCCGGTGTTGAAGGAAAGCGGCTGGCCACAGCGCACCTGATTTTTAACGTGGTGACGGGCCTGTTGGCGATTATCGGGATCTACCAGTTGATGCAACTGGTAGCGTGGCTCAGTTCACACTTGGGCATCGGGGCCGAAAACTATACGCTGCAGCTCGCGGTGTTCCATACGGTGTTCAACCTGCTCGGTATTATCGTGATGTTGCCGCTGTTGAACTGGTTGGTTAAATTCCTCCAAAAACTGCTTTCGGATGAGCCTGTCGAGGTGGAACGTCCCATCTATCTGAACGAAGCTACCCGGGAAACGCCGGACGCTGCGGTCCAGGCAGTCAGAAAAGAAACGATCCGTTTGTATGACATGGCGGTGGAGGTCATCACTGATGGCCTGAGCATCCGTCGGGATGTGTTTCAATCAGAGGAAAAAGCCAAGCGGGTTGTTAAGCGTTCTTCTGAAGTTATTGAAGAGGACATCAACGATCTGTACGAGCGGAAACTCAAAGCACTTTATGGTGCCATCGTCGAGTTTATTATTCATATTCACGGTGGCTACGCCAAAGGCCGCTTGAGAGCAGAGCTGGGAAGGGTGCGCCAGGCCGGGCAGCATGTGATCGAGGCGGTGAAAGGTGTCAAACACCTGAAGAAAAACCTGATCCGGTTTTTGCGCACGGATAATATCTATATCAAAAAGGAATACAATAAACTTCGTCGTTTGATTGTGCGGGTTCTTAGGGAAATTGAAGAATTTCGAACCCTGGAGAGTGACAGGAACTCTGCTTTGTCGTTGGACCAGCTAAAACTTGAAGTTGAAGAAAAGACAGAACGTATCAACGGCGGCCTGGATGATTTGATCCGGAAGGATCAAATTGACGTGTTGATGGCAACATCACTGATGAATGATATTTCTTATTGCAGGGAGATTTGTTGGGATTTGTTGCAGGCGGGCTCAACGCTGTTTTCTGAATACGAACTGGACGAGAAATCTGCGATGAGCAGCATCGCCCTGGATGAGCATGAAATTTCTGAAATTATGGACAGCGAGGAAAAGGAGTTGGCCGGATGAGAGTTAAAAAACTGCTCAATAAGCTGAAAGATATTCTCAGCGAAGAACGAAAAGTTCAATTAAAAAAGTACTCGTCACTGAAAAAAGTCTTGAAATCGCTGCGGGCTGAGAAAACCCGGCTGGAAGTTGAACTCAAGCGGGAGAAAGACGAGGACGCACGGCAAGAAATAGAATCAAGACTCAAGATCATTTCCGCACAGCGCAAGAAAGGCATCAAAGTTCTCAAAGAGCTGAAAAGAGAACGTAAAAAAAAGGGCAGCTAGCCAGGGTTCTTTCTGGTCAGGGCCAGCAGTTTCAGCAGGGCCAACAGCAGCAAACCGGCAAACCAGTTGTGTGCGACCGCCAGGCTGATCGGAAGGCTGGTCAGGATGGCCGCAACCCCTATCAGTAATTCAGCTGAGACCAACACAAAGACCACCAGTGCGGTGCGGCGGAAGCGGGTATCTGCCGCCAGCGCGGTAAACGCCGCAGCCAACGTCAAAATCAAAGTGACAATCGCGCCCAGACGATGGGCTTTATGGATGGCAATCCTCTCTTCGCCACCGATGGCCTGTCCACTGGCCGTTACCTGGTGGTGCCGGGTGAGGTCCAGTGCCTCAGGCAGCGCGGGCCCCGGCCAGTAGCTGCCGTGGCAATCTGGAAGTGTTTTGCACGAGGTTGCGGCAAAATTGGCGCTGGTCAGGCCACCTAACAAAATCTGTACTGCTAGCGTCACAATCGCCGCGCCGGTCAGCCAGCGAATTCGGGGCCAGTATCCGACCCGCGGGCCGGTACTGAACACCATCCAGCCGAGCAGACCCAGCATGCAGAATCCACCCGCCAGGTTGCCCATGACAACGGCGGGGTCATGCAGGCTACCCGAACGGATTCCAAGCACAGCGAGGTAGACGGTCAATCCGAGCAGCGTGAAAGAGGCTAGCCGTTGTTGTTTGGTGCGTAATGACAAAAGCGCAAGAAACAGTATGAACAGGCCAAGTATGCTGGCCACGAGGCGGTGGAGCGGGGTGGCCCAGCTCAGCGGTTTGTTACTTTCGTCCAGCAATTGTTGGTATGCATCCGCGGTTGCAGCGGGTTGGCTCACGGCAGGCACATCCCCGATCAAGCCATAACAGGCGGGCCAGTCGGCACAGCCGATACCTGAATGGGCCAGGCGCAGATACGCACTCAGCGAGACCAGCACGATTACCAGCAGCAGGGCGATTTTTGCCAGCAGGTTCATGTTTGGGGGGCAGGGCAGTGCACGGCCTCAGTCCTTGATCCGTTCGAGATAGTTGGCTTCACCGCGCACCAGTCGCACATACTTTTGGGATTCTTTCCATTCAACGCGATCTAGCCCGTTGCCAAAGTTCCAGAGCCATGCTGTGTTCCAGTGGAACTGGTAATCATTGGACGACCAGTAGTCGCCGGATTGAGTATGCGGAAAGTAGACCGTATTGATGCTGGGTGGCGTGCTGGTTTTGCGCGGGTCGCTGATTGAACCCAGTTCGTCGCGTGTGGGCAGGCGCCAGTCGCTGAATCCGCACCGGCCGTTTTCGCTTGCTGCCGCAACAACTGCGTACGTGTCGCAATCACTGCCTTCGCATTGGCCTCCATTGGGTATTCCGCGGTAATCCAGTTCTCCGCTGGAATCCTCATTGGGGTTAAACCAGGAGTAGGTATTGTCTTTGTTATATAACCCCGCCTTATCTGTTTTTGTTTCCCAGACCAGGCCGGTGAACTGATCGAGTACGCAGGGCCCGGATTCACCGGGTGTCAGCAGCTCACCTTTCTCATCCATCGAAACGTATTTGCTGTCATGAATATCCGGGCCCGGTCCGGGGTTGGAATCGCAGCTGGCCAGCGTCAATGAAATAATTCCGGTTAGAATAATTTGAGGGGTAGGAAATGATGTGGAAAATGGCATCTAATTGACTTCTCTCTTTCGTGGTCTGCATACTCTACCGGACTTTACCCGGACAGTCCTCAACTCAACTGAAGATTGAGCAGGAATAATAAGCGGGAAGATACGGCTGTGATTAATTCATGTATTTGACCTGAATCAATTGGTTTGTTTTTAGTCACTGCTAGTATCAAGCTGCCGATCTATACACCGGGTAATCGCATCAGCAGAGGGAGCCTTTATGAATGAGGAAGTAGCAGCACCAGAGGAAGACGTTCGAGTTCCTATCATGCAACGTATTCTGGATAATCCATTTATCTTGTTGTTTATCGGTGTGGTTTTCCCCACCGTCTTTTACGTTGTCTGGGGAATAATGGAACTCGTGTCCATTCCCATCGCCCCATGAAAACACAAACAACTGAGGTGATATCGTGAGTGCCATTCAGCCCCCTAGTGAGACCATCTGGTGGAAGCAACCACTGGACAGGGTAGAAGGGACCTGGATCGCGCTGGCGCTGGTCTGGTCTCTGATCATGTTCGTAATGATGCCGGTCTGGCATGTGTACGGTAAGCAGAACCTGTCTAGCGAGGCTTACAGGACCACGCCCGAGGCTTTCATGGCGAAAACCCAGGCGATGGTCAATCAGTACACCGTAAGAACAGAAACCGACCAGAACCTGCCGGTCGTGCATCCACCTCCCGGCAGTGACATCTACCTGCTGGGACGTTTATGGCAGTGGTGGCCGTTGCTGGAACTCGAAAAAGGGCAGACGTACCGCCTGCACATTTCCTCGATGGATTGGCAGCATGGCTTTTCGGTCCAGCCTGTAAATATCAATACCCAAATCGTGCCCGGTTACGAAATGGTGTTGACCATTACGCCCGATACCGATGGTGACCAGACCATTATCTGCAATGAGTATTGCGGCATTGGCCACCACAACATGGTAGGCAAGATCTATATCACAGAGGGTGGATCATGAAAAAACAGGAATTCAGAATCTGCCCGGAATCCGGGTTACAGTTCCACAAGCCTGCCGAAACGCTGATGCGACTTCACGCCGTGCTGGCGGTGGTCTCGCTATTGATTGGCGGTGTCACTGCTTTACTCATCACACTAACCCGTTGGCCTACCGTTCATCTGCTTCCGGCGGACAAGTTCTACCAGTTGCTGACCACTCACGGCATCAACATGCTGATCTTCTGGATCATCTTCTTTGAGATTGCGGTGCTGTACTTCTGTTCATCTACCTTGCTGCGATGCCGCCTGGCAACACCCAAGCTGGGTTGGGTGGGGCTGATCCTGATGGTGCTGGGCTCCGTGATCAACAACGTTTCCGTGTTCAGCGGTAACTCGTCGGTAATGATGACGTCTTACGTTCCGATGCCGGCCGAGCCGATGTTTTACCTTGGCCTGATCCTGTTCGCCGTCGGTGCCCTGATTGGCTGCTTTATCTTTCTGGGTACGCTGGTAATTGCCAAAGAGGAGAAGACCTACGAAGGGTCGATCCCGCTGGTTACCTTCGGCGCATTGACTGCATGTATCATTGCGATTTTCACCATATCAATGGGTGCAGTTATCCTGATTCCGACCTTTCTCTGGTCGGTCGGTCTGATCGCCAACATCGATGCACCCATGTACCGCCTGATCTGGTGGGCCTTCGGGCATTCGTCACAGCAGATCAACGTGGCCGCCCATGTATCCGTGTGGTACGCCATTGCGGCGATTGTCTTCGGCGCCAAACCGTTGTCGGAGAAGGTCAGCCGAACCGCGTTTATCCTCTATATCGCATTTCTGCAGCTGGCTTCGGCCCATCACCTGTTGGTGGATCCTGGTCTCAGCTCGACCTGGAAGATATTCAATACCTCCTACGCCATGTACCTGGCGGTTCTGGCCAGCATGATCCACGGCCTGACCGTACCCGGTTCGATCGAGGTAGCACAGCGTGCCAAGGGCCTGACCAAGGGCCTGTTTGAATGGTTACGCAAAGCGCCCTGGGGTAACCCGGTATTCTCAGGAATGTTCATGTCGCTGATTGGTTTTGGTTTCCTGGGTGGCATCTCGGGCGTGGTCATGGGTACAGAGCAGATCAATATCATTATCCATAACACGATCTATGTACCGGGGCATTTTCATGCCACGGTGGTGATCGGCACCACGCTGGCATTTATGTCCCTGACGTATTTCCTGATCCCGGTATTGTTCAGGCGACAGGTGTTCCTGCCAGGGCTTGCCAAGTACCAGCCGTATATTTTCGGTATCGGAATGATGGTTTTCTCCCTGGTTATGATGGGCGCGGGCACCTTAGGTGTGCAGCGTCGGCATTGGGATATGGCTTTCACTGATTCTGCGCTTGGGTTTGACTACCCGGCCAGTGCCTTCACGTTGATGGGCCTGGTGGGTGTGAGTGGTACGGCGGCTGTTATTGGTGGCGCTATCTTTGTACTGATCACCGTGGTTTCCGTATTTTTTGGCAAGCGGGTGGAGTCTGAGTCCAGTTACGGTGTGACGCCTACCCGATTGATGAAAGCACCGCCCACGATCGAACCACAGGGTGGCCATGCGGCCGCCGGCAAGTGGGGCTTCGCCGCTCCGGGTACTTTTGCACTGGCTCTCCTTTTCCTGGCGACCTTCGTGGTGTACTACGCCGTGAACTGGAAATACCTGGCTTCGGTCTGGCCGATGTCATAAGGCTGTATCAGAGTAAAAAACGCCGGGTATCATGCCCGGCGTTTTTTTTATATGAACAGGTAGTAGAATGCTGACGTGACTGCAATTGGAAAATTGATCAAATCCCTGTCCCTGGTGACGTTACTCGCCTTTTCCCCGGGCAGCTTGCTGGCCCAGGAGCCTGACGGCTCCGATGGTTACGACGCAGATGCTGCCATTTCCCAATCTCAATCAGCCATTGGCCGTGAACTGGGCGATTTCCTGCTTTATGACACCCAGGGGCGGCCTGTGCAGCTATCCAGGTACAGTGGACGGCCTTTGCTGGTCAGTATGATATTTACCTCCTGCCACCATGTGTGTCCAGCCATCACCCGGCACCTGGCTATTGCCGTAGAAGCAGCCCGCGAGGCCCTGGGGGACGACAGTTTCCAGGTGCTGACTATAGGTTTTGACACCGCGGTGGATACGCCGGATGCGATGCGAACATTTGCTTCGAAGCAGGGCATTGACGACTCCAACTGGGAATTCCTGAGTGGTAGCGCTGAAGTCATGAGCCAGCTGGTTGAAAACGTGGGGTTCGTATATTTTCCATCGCCACGTGGATTTGATCACATCAACCAGGTCACCGTTCTGGACCGGGATGGTGTGGTTTACCGCCAGGTCTACGGTGCGGCGTTTGATCTGCCCTGGCTGGTCGAACCACTCAAGGAACTGGTCTACAACCGGCCCCGGCCGGGCGACCATCCGGGAGAGGGGTTTCTGAACCGCATCAAGTTGTTCTGCACGGTATACGACCCGAATACCGGTCGCTATAAATTCGATTACTCTCTTTTTGTCGGCATTGGTGTGGGTGCGCTTATTCTGCTTTCCATCATGGCCTGGCTTGGGCTGGAATTTTCACGCTCACGTAAGAAAAAGAAAGGAAAATAAGCGTGCTGAAAACCCTGCAACGAATCGGGAAATGGTTGTTTGAGCCGACCCGTCGACTGCTGGACCGGGGTTTCGGCCGTTCGCTTAACCCGCTCAACTACCTCGGCGCACTGACCATTTACTTTTTCTGGATTGTCGTGGTCAGTGGCATCTGGCTGTTCATCTTTTTCAAGACCAGCGTGGTGGGTGCTTACGAGTCGGTCGAATACCTGACGCATGATCAATGGTACCTGGGCGGATTAATGCGCAGCCTCCATCGCTATGCCTCGGACGGGGCAATGATCACCATGGGCCTGCACCTGCTGAAAGAGTTTGTCTACGATCGCCATCGCGGCATGCGATGGTTCAGCTGGGTCACCGGGGTGCCGCTGGTCTGGCTGGTGGTGCCACTGGGCATCACGGGCTACTGGCTGGTGTGGGACCAACTGGGCTGGTACGTGGCACTGACCTCGGCCGAGTTGCTGGACTGGCTGCCCATCTTCAGCGAATCAATGGCGCGGAATTTCCTCAGCAGTGAAGTGGTGAGTAACCGCTTTTTCACCCTGATGGCTTTTGTCCACCTGATCGGGCTGCCGTTGTTCCTGGTGTTCGGCATCTGGCTGCATGTACTGAGGATCAACGGTCCGCGAATCAATCCCCCGAGGGCACTGATGGCATTAAGCCTGGGTGGCATGGTCGTGTTGTCGTTTGCGTTCCCTGCACTGAGCCAGGGCGAGGTGGACATGACAAGCGTGCCAACCAGCCTGGGCCTCGACTGGTATTACCTGCTGGTCTACCCGTTGGTGAAGCATGCGTCGCCGGGATGGGTCTGGGGATTGTTAACAGGCACCAGTCTGTTGTTGGTCATGGTGCCGTGGATGCCACCGCTGAAGGGCAAATCCCCGGCGGTTGTCGATCTGGAAAACTGCAATGGATGCGCCCGCTGTGCGGATGATTGCCCGTTCGGCGCCATTACGATGGAACCACGCAGCGACGGTAAGGCCTACGAGATCGAAGCTGTAGTCGAGCCGGACTTGTGCCTGTCCTGCGGTTTATGCACCGGGTCCTGTCCAACGGCTACGCCGTTTCGCCGTCACTCTGCGCTGTCACCGGGCATAGATATGCCGGATCTCACTGCTGTGCTGTTACGCGAAGAACTGTTGGAGGTGTCAAAGCGTCTGCAGGGTGAGCGCCGGATTATGGTTTTCACCTGCCGGGACGACACCGGGGCCGGCAAGCTGCGCAAGCAGCTGAATGATCCCGGGACGGCCACTGTTGACGTCATTTGTGCGGGTCAGGTGCCACCGTCTTTTGTGGATTTCGTACTCAGCCGTGATCTTGCTGATGGCGTAGTGTTTGCCGGTTGTTCCGGCGGCGACTGCCAGTATCGTTTCGGCGCGAAGTGGACCTCCCTCCGGATGGCGCGCCAGCGGGATCCCTACCTGCGCAAGCGGGTGGACACGGATCGTCTTGCGCTTCGCTGGGAGCCGCCCTGGGCCGGAGTATCTACGGTGCCTGGAGTGGTCGCTGCATTGCGGGAATCGCTGCCGGTAGAAGAGTCGGAAACGACAGAACGGATAGAGCCGGTGGTGTCTTCCCTGTTCGCAAGAGCTCCAATTGCGCTGGCTGCAGTTGCATTGTTCCTGGTGATTACCGGCGCTTTTTCTGTCTGGCCGAAATTCCAATTACTGGACGATGACATGGCGATGGTCTCGCTGTCTTTTTCCCATGCAGGACAACGCATCCGGGAGTGCCGGATGCTCACCCAGGAAGAGCTCAACAAGCTGCCGCCCAATATGCGTAAGCCGGAAGATTGTCCGCGCGAGCGACTGCCTGTTTATGTGTTGTTTAAATCCGGTGATCAAACCCTGTATGAGGCTACCCGGCGGCCAACCGGATTGTGGAAAGACGGTTCAGCCAATGTGTACCAGCGCATTGAAGTCGAAGCCGGAAGCATGGAGCTGTTTATCGGTATGAATGAGCATGGGCAGGCGGATGGTTTTGATTATTCAATGAGTCAAAAAGTAGATCTTGCTCCCGGTGACCACCTGGTGGTTGAGTTTGATCAGACCGCAGCCACTTTTTTCTTCAGGCAGGAATAAACCATGACTTTGCTGCAATGGAAACCTTCGTATTCGCTGGGAATCCCCTCGGTTGACCTGGAGCACCGGGAACTGATCGACTTGATCAACGTTGTTTACAGCCAACTGGGAAACGACGCGGACCCGGACAGTATTGAAGCCTGCCTGGAGGACATCTACGCTGCCATCGCTTCACATTTTGCATTGGAGGAGCGCCATATGCGCGAGGCCGGATACGCTGAGTATGCAGCGCACAAAGACGAGCACGAGGAGTTGCTTGATCAACTTCGGGACTTAATGGACGATTACATGGACGACCCTGTGGCCGGCACTGTTAAGTTGCAGGATCGACTGGCCGACTGGTTTGGAAAGCACTTCTCGACCTTTGACGCCAGGTTGCATTTGGTCCTGGGGGAGCATGCGCACTAAGCCGTGCGGCTATATGGCTATTCCGGTGCACCGAGAATCATTTTCATCAGGCGAAAGCTGGCCAGGGCCAGTACCAGGAAAATCGCAAAAAATACGATCTGGCGCTGTTTGATCACCGTGCCACGGCGCTGTTCGATCAGCCGTACCAACCAGTCTGATACCAGGTAGACCACGATCGCATTGAGCGTAAAAAGGACGAGTTCCGACATTATTTCTCCCTGTTACGAATTGACCGGTAACACACGACCAGGAATAGCAGGCCGCCGATTACCGAGATCAGGCCACCCAGGCCCATCAAACCCATGCCGGCAACTTCACCCAGCCGGTCAACTCCCTGGGCCAGGCCGGCAGTTTTACGTTGCACGCCATAACCACCGGTCCATGCCAGCCCGATGATATGCAATATTTGTCCGCCGGCATAAAGGCACGGTTGCCACCAGGCCATACGTGGCGGAATCGCACCGAATCCCAGGCGTGGCAGCAGGTAATAACAAAGGCCCATAAAGGCAATGGTTACGCCGACGGTAGAGCCGTGGTAGTGAGCCGGGATAACGATATCCAGGCCGGATATCATGAAACCAACAATGCCGCCGACGGTGAACAGAACCAGTGAGGAGAGCAGGGCGGCCCGCAAATAGCTGGCCTCCGGCCCATCTTCCGGTTTTGGTCTGCCTGACTTGAACACACTCACCAGCACTGCCAGCCCCAGCGGCAGGCAGGACAGGCCGCCGTATTTCATCAGTTCGGTGAAAGCCAGGCGATGTCCGGGTGAAACGACATCATGGGCAAGATAGAGAAAGGGCACGGTAATCACGGGTAACGACAGAATGATCAGGAAAGTCAGCGTGAGTCGCGGGGTCAGCTCAAAGCGGCAACCGCTGGCGTCCGCCAGAACGATCCAGGCAATCATCATCAGCAGCGTGTGTGAAAACTGCAGCACATGCCCGTTCCCCCAAAACAGGAACTCGTAGTAAATCTCACCCGCCATATCAGATGGCGTGCCGGCCCATGAGGCAACCAGCGCTGCGATGGCCGCCGCAGTGATCAATGCGCCCAGCGCGATTCCAAGCTGTAGAGCCGTGTTCCCATCCAGCACGGTTGATGGCTTACGCAGCGACAGCAGCGAACGCAACAGGTGCGAGGCAATGCCGACCGTGAACAGGATCAGCCCCGTATAGAAAACCGGGTGGCGCAGCAGCGGCACATAGTTGTTCATCAGGGGGTCGGCCGCCCCGACAAAGGGCGAAATAATGATGACAGCTGTGCCGGCAGCAGCCAGCCACCATGAGATGCGGTCCCATACCGGTCGTTCCCTGGCAGAAGCCAGGCTCCACAGCATGCCCGCAATGGAAAGCAACCAGATCACAACAGACAGGTTGACGTGAACGACCAGAGCCACCCGGAAAAAGTCGATCAGTGGGGTTATTTGCTGGATTGCGGGGGTTCGCGCCAGCACCAACAAAATTGAGAAAATACCGGCCCCGACCAGAGACGCCAGCCCAAGCATCAGCCAGGCCGTAACCGCCTTGCGCATGGTCTCGTTCTGGATCTGAAGGGGGTAGCTGGTGATCGGCATAAGGTCCTTTCTATAAAATCATTGGGGTCTTATGGACAGCGATGTTAGCCGTGTAGGCAAAAAGCGATAAAGCGATGATAAACCATATGATTCGGCCTGAGCGGGTTTTTGCCCACTTCAGGGTAAACATGGCGGCCAATATGTAGAGGATCACGACGATGACCTTCTCGCTCAGCCAGGGGGTGACCAGGGGTGCCTGCCGTGTAGCGAAGCACAACAAAACAGCAAACGTCAGTAGCAGTGTGTCGTTAATGTGTGGCGCAACCCGAATCCATTTTTTTCTCAGCCAGCCGGACTGGCGAATCAGCATCCAGAAACGCAGCAGAAACAGCGTGATGCTGATCATGGCGGTCAGGATATGCAGCTGCTTGATGGCGAGGTAGTGCGTGCTAAGAAAATGCATCCACGTATAATGGCAGCATGTCAGAAAATAATCCGAAAAACAGCAATTTCCGCCTGATTCTACTGGCGGTATTTGTAGGTGCGATCAGTGCCGTGGCCGGCATCACGGTTTGGCGTATGGCCGCCATCCAGCAACAGCATCAACCGTCGGATGCAAGCCTGATGGTATTGCCGGAACCCAAGGTGGTTGCTGATTTTGCGCTGGTGGATGGCCAGGGTCAGCCGTTTTCGCTGGAGAACCTGCGCGGCCATTGGTCGTTGCTATTTTTCGGCTTCACCAACTGTCCTGACGTGTGTCCGAGTGCCTTGTACGATCTCAACCTGGTCAGTGAACAACTCGAGGCTTCGCAGAGAGCGGGATCAGCCGATGTACAGGTGGTTTTCGTCTCGGTGGATCCGGAGCGGGATACCCCGGAAAAACTGTCGCAGTACGTGTCTTATTTTAACCCCGGCTTCATAGGGGTCAGCGGCAGCAATGAGCAGCTTGCCCCAATGACAATGCAGATGGGCATTGCCTACCGCGTCGAGGAGCACGAAGCCGAAGCGGAGCGATACGAGGTATACCACTCTGCCAGCATCATGCTGATGGATCCTCGTGGCCGTTTACACGGTGTATTTCCCGCGCCCCACAATGCGGAAAAAATGGCCGTCGAACTCGCGCAGGTTATCGACTAGCGTTTTACAACGATCAGATGTTCATCACGTGAAGCTGGGCCACAACGTGCTTGACGCTGGTATCATCCGGGTCGTTGTTGATCTGGAAGTTCAGCGACTTCATTAAATGGAGCATCTTGTGGTTGTTGGCCAACACTGAGCCTTCCATTCTTTCCAGGTCGCGACCTCGTGCAATTTCCATCAATCGTTGCATCAGCAGGTGGGCGATTCCTTTGCCGCGCCAGCGGTCTGAGACTACCAGTGCAAATTCGCAGCTCTTCTTGTCCAGGTTGGTCGTGTAGCGGCAGACACCGATTTGTTCGTCGCTGTTTCGCTTGACCGCGACCAGCGCCATCTCGTTGTGGTAGTCGATCTGGGTGAAACGGACCAGCATTTCCTGGCTTAATTCCTGTACCGAGTTCATGAACCGGAAGTACTTCGATTCCTTTGACAGTTCACGCACAAATTTCGCTTCAATCTCCGCGTCTTCAGGGCGAATCGGCCTGATCACCATGTCGGTACCATCGCTGAGCTGGATGTTCTTGACCAGGTGGGCAGGGTACGGATGAATGGCCAGGTGGTTATACGGATCGGTAGAAGGTTTGGGGTAATCGACCCGGATGCGGGCATCAACGGCCACGATCCCATTTTCATCCATAATCATCGGGTTGATATCCATTTCCTGGATCCAGGGCAGTTCGCAGGCCATGGCAGACACGCCCAGCAGCACATCAACCAGCTGATCCATATTAACTGCCGGCATATTGCGAAATTCGCCCAGCAGCCTGGAAACCTTGGTGCGATGGATCAGGTCGGTAGCCAGGCGGTGGTTCAACGGGGGCAGTGAGATAGCCGAATCCCCCATGATTTCGACAGCCGTGCCGCCGCTGCCAAAACTGATCACGGGACCGAACACCGGATCGTTGATGATGCCAATCATCAGCTCCCGCCCGTTTGAACTGCGGTACATTTTCTCGATAGTGACCCCGGAAATATGAACGTCAGGCAGTTTGGCCATAACCCCGTCAATGAGTTGACGGTAGGCACCACGCACCTCGTGGGCAGAATTAATGTTCAGCCGGACGCCGCCGGCGTCCGACTTGTGAGATATGTCCGTCGACAGTACTTTCATGGCGATCGGGAAGCCGATCGATTCAGCAATGACCAGAGCTTCGTTAGCCGAATGTGCAACGGCGTTGCGCACGGTAGGAATGCGGAAAGCCGTTAGTATCGCGAGCGACTCCGGCTCCGTTAGAATTTTTCTTTGCTCGGTCAATACGCCCTGAATAATCAGACGGGCACCCTCGGAATCGGGTGGCTCCTGTTCGCTTGAGAGGCGGCCCGGTGTCTGCAGCAGCAGGCGCTGATTGCGGTTGTAGCGCGACAGGTAGGAAAACGCATCTACGGCATTTTCCAGTGTGCTGAAATTCGGCACACGCGCAGCGTTGAACAGTTCGCTTGCTGCCGCGACCTGTGCGCCGCCCATCCAGCTGGTCATGACGGGCTTTTTACTCTTCTCCACAGATTGGATGACGGCTTCGGCAACTTCGGTCGGCCGGGTCATCGCCTGTGGGGTCAGGATAACAATGGCCCCATCGATATCCGGGTCCGCCAGGCAAATATCGATGGCTTGCTGGTAGCGTTCCGGCGGTGCGTCCCCGATCAGGTCGACCGGGTTTCCATGAGACCAGACTCCCGGAAGTACCTCATTGAGTGCGTTGATGGTGTCTTCGCTGAGCTTGCAGAGCTCAATGCCACGGTCAGTGGCGCGGTCTGCCGCCATCACACCCGGGCCGCCGCCGTTGGTAATGATCACCAGGCGATCTGCAGCGCTACGGTAGTTTGTGGAGGAGAGTGCCTTTGCTGCCGCAAAAAGCTGTCCGATGGTCTTTACCCGCAAAACACCTGAGCGGGACAGCGCGGCTGAAAAGGTCTCATCGCTGCCAACCAGCGCACCCGTGTGTGACATGGAGGCTTCGGCGCCGGCCGCATGACGACCGACTTTCAGCGCGATGACCGGCTTGATGCGTGCTGCCGCACGCAGGCTGCTCATGAATCGGCGCGCGTCCTTGATGCCCTCAATATAAAGCAGGATGGCCTTGGTCTCCGGATCGGATACCAGGTAGTCCAGGTAGTCGCCAAAGCTAAGGTCGGCAGCGATTCCGCTTGAAACCACCGCGGAAAAGCCGATGTCGTTTTGCTCGGCCCAATCGAGGATGGCGGTACAGATCGCGCCGGACTGAGAAACAAAGGCAAGTTTGCCGGGCCGGGCGTTGTTATAGCCGAAGGTGATATTCAGTCCAATATTCGGCCGGATGATGCCCAGGCAGTTGGGCCCCATAAGACGGATGTTGTAGCGTTGGGTCAGTTCAATGACGCGGTCTTCCAGACGCCGTCCTTGAGCACCTGTTTCACGGAAACCGGCGGACAGGATCAACATCATCTTGATGCCCTGCTCACCGCAGGCCTCTACGATGGCCGGAATGCTGGATGCTGGCGTTGCGACTACGGCCAGGTCGATCGGTTCATCGATGGCTTCCAGCGAAGGCCAGGCCTTCTGACCCTGTACTTCGTCGCGCTTCGGATTGATCGCATAGATCCGCCCTTCGTAGCCCGAAGTGATCAGGTTTTTGAATACGATTCCGCCAACGGAATCAGGCCTGTCGCTGGCCCCGAACAGGGCGACGCTTTCAGGAGTGAATAACGGAGCAAGGTAATGTGAGTTCATAGGGCGCAAACTATCTCATATTCTTGTTGAAGTCGTGAAGTTTTACACAGGATAATGACACCAGTCACCCCATAGGAATCTAATCTTGCGCACTGCATATATCAGCCACCGGGCATGTCATGAGCACGACACCGGAGAAGGCCATCCAGAGAGCGCCAGACGCATCTCGGCCATTGAAGACCAGTTTGTAACCACCAGCCTGTTCGATGTGCTCAGGTACTACGATGCACCCCAGGTGACGCAGGAGCAGTTACTGCGGGTGCATAGCGCCGCGCACCTGGAGGCGCTGGAGGCAGCAATGCCGAAAAGTGGATATGCGCGTTTGGACCCTGACACAGTCATCAGTCCGGCAACATTGCAAGCCGCGCGCCGGGCGGCCGGGGCTGCCGTGTTGGCGGTGGACCTGGTGATGAGCGGCGAGATGGAATCGGCCTTCTGCTGCGTGCGTCCACCCGGCCACCACGCGGAAAGCAACCAGGCGATGGGTTTTTGTCTTTACAACAATATTGCAGTGGGTGCGGCGCATGCGCTGGAGACTTACGGGTTGAAACGGGTCGCCATCATCGATTTCGATGTGCACCATGGAAATGGCACCGAAGATATTTTCAGTGAAGAGCCGCGGGTGCTTTTCTGCTCCAGCTACCAACATCCCTTTTTTCCATACACCCGGATACTGGAGAATTCGCCAAACAGGGTCAGTGTGCCGCTTGATGCCACCGCCAAAAGCGCAGAATTCCGGGCGGCAGTGACAGACCACTGGCTGCCTGCACTGGATCGCTTTGAGCCGGAGTTCATCTTTATCTCGGCCGGCTTCGATGCGCACCGTGATGACGAGATGTCGCATGTATGCCTGACAGACCAGGACTTCGTCTGGGTGACGGAGCAGATTGTCCAGGTTGCTGAAAAAACAGCATCAGGCAGGATCGTTTCCGCGCTTGAGGGCGGTTACGAACTCAACAGCCTGGCGCGCTGTGTCGAAGCGCATGTTCGTGTTTTGATGGATTTGCACTAGGCATTTTTTGCACGATCGAAGTGCAGGTAAACGAACCAGAACGATCCGAGCAGGCACAGAGCCACCGGCAACAACATGGCATAGGCGCCATGGCCGGGAGATACGGACTCGAGGTATTGAAAAAACGCTACGCCAACAATGGGCATAAAAAGCCCGCGCAAGCCGGTCAGGCTGACATGAATCGCCATGTACAGAGAGGAATCGGCATCGCTGGTGAAATCATTGTGTCCCAGGTTCCAGCCCAGGTGCCCACCGGCGTAAGCACTGCCCAATAACAGGGAGCCCAGCCACAAGAGTCCCGGCATGTTTGCCAGGGCTGCGACTGCAAATACGGCGTGGGCTGAAACGAAGTTCCAGCTGTGAATGGCCCGGTAAGTGAAAATATGCCGTCGGTCGAGAACCTTGGCCCAGTGGGCTATGGTAACGAACAGAACCAGCAGCGGCAGCGACGAGGTAATCATTACCTGGTGTAGCCGGGGCAGGGTGAAGTAGTCGTTCATCAATATCACCAGCATGGCAATGATCATCAGGTTTCCGCTACCGAATACCATCATGCCCAGCATGTAATTACGAAATTCCCGGTTACCTTTCAGTACTGCTGCCATAGCCTGAAGTGAGAAAGAGCTGCTGCGCAAGCTGAGCTCCGCCCGTTCCGCTTGCAAGAGCTTATGGTGGCCGCGTACCCGGGTGCGCCGATAGACGTAAAAGGCCGCCACAGAACTCAATCCGGCCAGCGGGAACACGGCGCGCCAGGCATCGCCATGCCAGTCCATCAACAACCCGGTCAGTGCGCTGACCGCGGCGACCAGCAACGAGGCAAACTGGACGATCCGTGCGGTTACCCTGCCGCGCCAGTTGCGTTCATAATTGGCGCGCCATACAGCTGCCCTGACAGTCAGAATGCCCGACCAGGCCGCGCGTGCCACGATGGCCAGCAGCGTGAAAAACACCAACCCGGGTCCACTGGTTGGGGGAAAGGCCATCAGCACCAGGCATACCCCCATCAGCAGCATCAGGCGGCTGAGCAAAACGATCTTGTCCCGCCCCTGGGCCAGCGGGGCGATGATGAAACTCGATAAATTGGCAAAAGAGGGGGCGCCGGCAACCACCGCCACCGCGAAATTGACCAGCGTGGGCGAACCCACTTCGCTGAACTGGATTTTGACAATCACACCCAGCAGGCCACCTTCCAGTGCACCCAGTGCAATGGCTGTCAACGACCAGCTGAGCAGTTCGCGTGGCACCAGTGCCGCTGACATCCGGGGTAAACCCTGCAGGCGCTGGCCGGTTGGCATCAGAACCGGTAAGTCAGGTTCAGCATCTGGCTCTTCGTCCAGAGTCCGGGCTAAGGGCGAGGGCGAAAAGCACAATCAGTCGGGGGATCATCGGGCAATGCTGCGTTTGGAGGAATCAAGCTGATTGTGACAGCTGAAGCCTGCAACAGGCAACCCGGTCTACACCGTTAGGTGCGCAAAATGATATATTTGAATAATTGAATACACGAGAAGGGAAAGGCATGAGCACAGCTTCAAGAATCACCGTTGCCGGAGCTGGTTTTGCAGCGATCACCGGTGTAACGGAATTGCGTAAAAAGTTACCGGATGCGGAGATCACGCTGGTGGCGCCCAAGCCGGAATTTGTCTATCTGCCGAGCCTGATCTGGGTGCCTTACGGCTTGCGCAAAGGCGATGATCTTCGTTACGACATCATGCCCCTGCTGGAGAAACTGAAGGTCAACTATGTCCGGGGTAGTGTTAGCGGGATATCAGTCGATGGCAGGACTCTGCAAACTGATGCCGCTGAAATTCCAAACGATGCCTTGCTGATTGCAACGGGTGGCCGGTACATCAGGAAGCTGCCGGGTATTGAGAATGTCATTACCATCTGTGAAGGTGTTGAAGCCGCGGAGAAAATGGGTGAGCAACTGCGCGCCCTGGATGGCGGCACAATCGCCATGGGGTTTGGCGGTAATCCTAAAGAGCCGGCGGCGATGCGCGGCGGCCCGATGTTCGAGTTGCTTTTCTGCCTGGATACCTGGCTTAACAAGCAGGGTTTGCGGAATAAATTCAGACTGGTCTTCTTCACGCCGGCCCCGCAGCCCGGCAAGCGTCTTGGAGAAAAAGCCGTTTCAAAGCTGCTGTCTGAAATGGAAAAGCGGGGCATTGAAACGCACCTGGGCCACAAGCTGCAGTCCTTTGAAAACAACGTGGTAAAAACCGAGGGAGGTGAGATTCCGGCAGATTTAATCCTGTTCATGCCTGGCATGACCGGGCCTGCATGGATGCAGGGCACACCCTTGCCGGTTTCAGACGGGGGGATGATCAGGGCCGATGCCATGTGTCGGGTCGATGGTATGGAGCGAGTATACGTTGCGGGTGATGCGGGAAGTTATCCGGGCCCGGGCTGGATGCCCAAGCAGGCACATATGGCGGATTTACAGGCAGCCTGTGCGGCAAAAAACATTGCCCTGAACCTCGCCGGCAAACCTGCCAGCGAGAAATTCAAGGTCGAATTGTTATGCATTATCGATACCCTGGACAAGGGTATGCTGGTGTACCGCGGCGAAAAACGAAATCTCGCCTTACCCTCGATGAGGCTGTTGCACTGGGCGAAAAGGTACTTTGAAATGGCCTATTTACGCCACCTCAGATAGAGCAGGTCATGTCCTGTCCACAGCACAGTGGAGACTTGATCTTGCCATGGCCGTTGGGGCATTTGGAAATCTGCACTTCCCTGCCGTCGGGGAGTTCCAGTGAGTCATTCTCGAGTGGAGCGTCACAGTGTCCACAAGTGGCGTTGACACTCATTCCACATTTTGCACATTCGTAAGTTGCCATATCAATCTCTCTTTGCAGGTTCAGGATGATAGTGCGCCAAGCCTGTCAAAATCTCAAGCCGGCGGTAATGGTAATGGCTGCCGTTCCGGCAATCTGGGTTTCAAGCATGAAGTACTTATAACGAAATCCGAATGATGGCAGGATTGCAGGGGCAACTCCCAGGCCATTTAGAGGGATTTTATCTTCAAAGGGCTCTTTGTAACCATGCAGCAGTCCACCGACCAGCTTGAAATAAAACCAGTCCGTGCGAAATAAAGGCCAGGTCTTGCCGATGTAGAGAAACTGGGATGGCTGGTCGAAGGAATTTCTGAAAATCGCCAGCCCGATCATGTAGTCGTTTTCAAACTCCAGTTCCGGCCCGATCAGCTTTTGATGATTGGTGTGATCGGGATCCTCGTCCCAGTGCTTGGTGTACAGCGACGTCTGAATATTCCAGCCCCTGATTTTCCAGCCGTTGCTCTCTTCAATTTCGGTGGCCCCGTCTTCGGCGTGCAGGTTGGTGCAGAACAACAGGAAAAGGCCTGCAAGGCAGGTACTGAGACAGATGCGGGATTTTGAGGGCACTATGCAACACTCTGGATGTCTGGATTGAATTGGAATACGACACACACCACGATGCGTGCCCGGTAGTGCGGGATTCTAACAAACGTTGATCGTTAGGGGAAAGCCTGATGGCTGTGAGCGATCAGGCTCCGAGTGCGTTTCTGTACCAGGGCACGGGGGAATTTGATTCGTATTGGCTTTCATTCGCGGCCTGTTGCAGTTCGGGGTTCGAAAATGACTTGAACTGTCCGAGCATCTCGCCGGGTGTGCAGTCAATCTGGAAGGCGGATGACCGGCCGACGTTTACTACGTTCTTGATTTTCTGTATTTCAAATACTGTTTGGCGAAGGCTCGAGTGCATCATTTTCCTAACTCCGTGGAAATTGTTTTAATGTTTTTACGCTCTGTAAATCATGGTTGCATACTAACTAATGCATATAACGTGCCAAATTGTCAATCCTTGGGCTTATAGCATAATAAATATATATCTAACATATAGATAGGACAATGTATTAAGAGTTTCATCTAACAGCGAAATTCTTTATCTCGACAGAATTACTGACCCGTTGCGACAGCTGGTGGTCAATTTTTGTCACCCTGGAAAGAAGCTGTGGTACGTTTAGCCCGTTATGAGGATCACGCCATGAAAATAGACGGCACACCCTATCGCTCCATCTGGTTGAACCCGGATGGCTGGTCGGTAGACATCATCGACCAGACGCTGCTTCCGCATGCGTTGGTGACCCGCACACTGCGCAGCATGGAGGATGCCGCCGAGGCCATCAGCCGTATGCGGGTGAGGGGGGCCCCCTTGATTGGCGCCACGGCGGCTTATGGCATGGCACTGGCAATGAATGCAGCGGCTGATAATGATTCGCTTCAGCGGGCCCGGGACACATTAATGGCCACCCGGCCCACTGCGGTCAATTTGCGCTGGGCGCTGGCTCAGCTGTGTGATGCACTGTTACCCGTTCCGCCCGGGGAGCGCTCCGGCGTGGCCTACGAATTAGTAAAACGGATATGCGACGAGGACGTCGATATCAATTTCCGGATTGGCGGGCATGGTCTGGAACTGATTGAAGGTATCTGGCAGCAGCGCCGGGACAAGGCTAAGCCGCTACACATATTGACGCACTGCAATGCTGGCTGGCTCGCGACCGTTGACTGGGGCACTGCACTTGCGCCGATTTACCGTGCGCACGAGGCAGGTATCCCTGTCCATGTGTGGGTCGATGAGACGCGCCCGCGCAACCAGGGCGCGGCACTGACGGCGTGGGAACTGGCCGCGCACGGAGTGGAGCACGACGTGATCGTGGACAACGCCGGCGGCCATTTGATGCAACACGGCCTGGTGGACCTGTGCATTACCGGCACAGACCGCACCGCCCGTAACGGCGATGTGTGTAACAAAATTGGAACCTATCTGAAGGCGCTCGCCGCGCATGACAACCAGGTGCCGTTCTATGTCGCGTTACCGGGCCCGACCATCGACTGGGAGATATCCGATGGGGTCACCGGGATCCCGATAGAAGAGCGCAGTGCACATGAAGTGACTGAAGTGCAGGGCCGGCTGGCCAGTGGTGAAACCGGAGTGGTCCAGATTACACCCGACGGCGTATCCGCACGAAATTTTGCATTTGATGTTACACCTGCCCGGTTGGTGACCGGCCTGATCACCGAACGTGGAGTCTGCAGCGCCAGTGAGCAGGGGCTCTTGTCCTTATATCCGGAGCAGGGAGAGACACAGCATGTCTGAGAATATTCGCCGCCAGATGATTGAAACAGCACTGGAGATGAACACCAGCGGTATCAACCAGGGCACGGCTGGGAACCTGAGTATCCGGCACGACGGCGGCATGCTGATTACACCTTCAGGCATGGCGTATGCGAGCCTGAAAACGGCCGACATTGTGTTTGTCGACGCGAGTGGAGTGCATCACGGGCAAAGGCTGCCCTCTTCGGAATGGCGCATCCATCACGACATCTACCAGGCGCGGCCGGATGCCGGAGCCATCCTCCACGCGCATCCAACAGACTGTGCAGCACTGGCTTGTCTGCGCCTGGCTATACCGGCCTTCCACTACATGGTCGCGGTGGCAGGCGGCCATGACATCCGCTGTGCGCCCTACGCCACGTTCGGCACGCAAGAGCTGTCTGATAACGTATTGGAGGCATTGCATGAGCGCATGGCTTGCCTGATGGCCAATCACGGGGTGATCTGCCTGGCGGATGGCTTAGGCCGGGCGCTGTCGCTGGCTATCGAGGTTGAGCACCTGGCCCGCACCTATCGCCATTGCCTGTCGATTGGCTCGCCTGTGGTCCTCGATGAGGAAGAAATGGATCGTGTGCTGCTGAAATTCAGAAGTTACGGTGTGTCGCAGGACTAACCGGATTCGCCGGCCCCGCGTCCGCCCAGGAATTTGCGCCTGGCCCGCTGCCCCAGGCCGGTGAGAATCTCGTAGTTGATGGTGCCAGCGCGTTGTGCCACTTCCTCCAGACTGACTTGTGGACCGATCAGGTCGACCTGCCGGCCGGGTTGAACCAACTGCTTTGGTACATCCGTTACATCAAGCGTAATCAGGTCCATCGAAATCCTGCCCACAACCGGGACCCGGTATCCGCCAACCGAGGCGACGCCCTTGTTGCCCAGCGCCCAGGGGTAGCCGTCTGCGTAGCCTGTGCCCACGGTTGCGATGCGGGAACCAGCCGCTGCGGTGTAGGTCGCACCATAACCAACCGTTACTGCTTCCCTGATCTCCCGCAGTTGCAGGATTTTGCTTTGGATGCGCAACACCGGTGCAAAGGGTGGTTCCCCCTGAGGAAATGGATTGCCGCCATACAAGGCAATGCCCACCCGGACCATGTCGCCGGCGAACCGGCCGCCAAGCAACGCACCCGCTGAATTGCCTATGCTACTTGGCGCAGCAGGCAGCAAGCTGCGAAGGTCTGCGTATCGTTCGAGTTGTTGTTTTGCCAGTTCGGCACCGGGCTCGTCGGCGCTGGCGAAGTGTGTCATCACGTAACGCAAATCCAGCTGCTCCAGGCCGGTGGGGTTTTTCACGACCTGGTGCAATTCGGGCTTCCCCATACCCAGCCGCGTCATGCCGGTGTCTATGTGGATGATGGCGGGCAGGGGTTGGCCGCCGGACTCGGCTTTCGCGGTCCAGCAGGTGACCTGCTCAGGCGTATGCAAAACGGGCACCAGTCGATTTTTCAGAAGGTGGCTGGAGCTTCGCTCGGTGACACCCTCAAATACAAAAATTTCAGCATCGGGCAGGATTGAACGCAGCTTGACCGCCTCCCGGTGCGTGGCGGTGAAAAACTGCCGGCAGCCGGCAAGGTAAAGGGCAGGAGCAATTTTCCGGATACCCAGGCCATAGGCGTTCGCTTTGACCACAGCTGCGACGCTGGCAGGCTGCAAGCGCCTGGCGCACGCCCGGTAATTGGCTATCAGCGCATCGAGGTCGATCGTAATGAGTGTGCTCATAGCCGACGGGTCGCCTTATCCGGCGCCCATGACCGCCTTGGTCTCAAGGAAATCTTCGAGGCCGTGGACTCCCCACTCCCGGCCATTGCCGGATTGCTTGTAGCCGCCAAACGGCGCCTGGACATCCGTGGGTGCGCCGTTGAGATGCACCATACCGGTCCGTAAGCGGCGCGCGACGGCCATGGCATCATCTGTGCTGGAGCCCCAGACATAACCGGACAGCCCAAATTCCGAATCGTTTGCGATGCTAATGGCTTCTTCGATGTCATGGTAGGGGATCATGCACAAAACCGGGCCGAAGATTTCTTCACGCGCAATGGTCATATCATTACTGACATCCCGGAATATGGTCGGTTTGACAAAGTAACCGGTTTCCAGCCCTGCCGGTTTGCCGGGTCCGCCCGCCGCGATTTTGGCGCCTTCTTCTACGCCCTTTTCTATCAGCGACTGTATTTTGTTGAACTGCTGCTGGCTGATGACCGGGCCGATGTCGCTTTCCGGGTCGGTCGGATCACCGGGCCTGGTGCTTCCGGCTTCGGCTGCAGCGATGGCCACTGCTTCTTCGTACACACTGGCCGGCACCAGCATGCGACTGGGTGCGTTGCAGGATTGTCCGGAATTGTGAAAAATACTATGCACGCCACTGGCAACGGCTTCCTTCAACGGAGCACCTTCAAGAATGATATTGGCGGACTTGCCGCCAAGTTCCTGCGCCACGCGCTTCACCGTATCTGCGGCAGCCCTGGCAACCAGCACCCCGGCGCGGGTGGATCCGGTGAACGACATCATGTCGATATCGGAGTGGGTGGATAAGGCGTTGCCCACACCCGGTCCATCGCCGTGTACCAGGTTGAAAACCCCTGCCGGCACACCGGCGGCGTGCAGTACTTCGGTGAACAGGGTGGCGTCCACCGGGGCAATTTCGCTGGGTTTCAACACGACGGTGCAACCAGCAGCCAGTGCAGGTGCAACCTTGCAGGCAATCTGGTTAATCGGCCAATTCCATGGCGTGATCAGTCCACAGACGCCGATCGGTTCTTTCAGTACTTTGGACTTGCCAACGGTTTCTTCCCAGTCCATCTCCTGCAATGCGCTGATCGTTGAACGCAAATGCCCCAGCCCGGACCCCGCCTGGGCGCGCTGGGCAAAGGCTGCTGGTGCACCCATCTCGGCAGTGATTGCCGCCGCGATATCGTTCCATCGTTCCTTGTAGGCATCGACTATCCGCTGCAGTAAATCGAGTCTTTGCTCAACACTCCAAAGTGAGTAATCAGCAAAAGCGGTGCGCGCCGCCGCAACAGCACGATCAACGTCGCTTGTTGTGCCAAAAACAACCTTGCCGATGGATTCTTCGGTCGCCGGGTTGATGATGTCGTGTTCTGTACCGGCAGTGGATTTTATCCACTCACCATTGATGTAATTTTTACTGCAATCATACATTTCGAAAATACCTTCAGGGTTTGAGTTGGCGCACCAGGTAGATATAGGGCCTGCATTATCGCAGTCCAAGCGGGCCGTGACACTGGCGTTTAGGATAAAAGCGCATTATCTTGATCAACCAATGTAGGAAAGGAGTATTTCATGCTGGGCCTGATGCAAGACTATCCCTTGTTATCGCACACCATTATTGATCATGCCGCGCTCAACCACGGTGAGCGTGAATTAGTGACCAGGGGTGTCGAAGGTTCAATTCGTCGCTGCACTCTTGCTGATGTCCGCACGCGGGCGTTGAAGGTCGCCAAAGCCCTGGAGCTGGAAGGGGTGAAGCCGGGCGACCGCATAGCGACCATGGCCTGGAATACGGAGCGGCACCTGGAGACCTGGTTCGGGATCATGGGCAACGGCGCAATCTACCATACGCTGAATCCCCGTTTGTTCGCTGATCAACTGGATTACATTATTAACCACGCGGAGGACCAGATCATGTTCGTCGATCTGACCTTTGTCCCCATCCTCGAGGCGCTGAAAGAAAAATTCGGGACGGTCCGGAAATACATCGTGTTGACCGATGCAGCGCATATGCCTGATACCGCCCTGCGTAATGCGGTGGCTTATGAAGACTGGATCGGCGCTGTCGACGATGATTTCAAATGGAAAGACTTCGATGAAAATACGGCTGCCGGGCTGTGCTACACCTCCGGAACCACGGGCAATCCGAAAGGTGTTTTGTATTCACACCGCTCCAATGTGCTGCATGGAATGATGGTCAACACGCCCGATGTGTTCGGCCTGAAGTCAGAGGATGTGATAATGGCCATCGTGCCGATGTTCCATGCCAATGCCTGGGCCCTGAGTTTTGCCGCACCCTCTGCCGGCGCCAAGATGGTCTTGCCGGGGGCAGGGATGGATGGCAAAAGCATCTACGAACTTCTGGACTCGGAGAAAGTAAATTCCACGGCTGCAGTGCCGACCGTGTGGATGGGCCTGCTGCAGTACCTCGAAGAAAATAGTTTGAAACTGCCTTACCTGGATAAGGTCGTGATCGGTGGCGCGGCCTGTCCGCCGATGATGATTCGCAAATTTGAACTGGATTATGGCGTTGAGGTTGTGCATGGCTGGGGCATGACCGAAATGTCGCCGCTGGGAACCGCCGGCATGATGAAGCACTCCACTTCACACCTGGAGCAGGAAGCCCGGCTGAAGCTGAAGGAGAAACAGGGTCGGACACCTTTCCTTGTCGAGATGAAAGTGGTTGATGACGACGGCACTGAAATGCCGCGTGACGGCAAGTCCTCGGGACACTTGCTGGTCAAGGGGCCATGTGTCTCGAAAGCCTACTATCGGCTGGACGACCAGATACTCGACGCCGACGGCTGGTTTGACACGGGTGACATTGCCAACATCGACCCACTGGGTTTCATGCAAATCACCGACCGTGACAAGGATGTAATCAAGTCGGGTGGCGAGTGGATATCGTCAATTGATATTGAAAACACAGCGGTGGGCTGCCCGGGCGTTGCCGAGGCCGCGGTGATTGGCTTGTCGCACCCCAAGTGGACCGAACGGCCACTGCTGATCATCAAGAGGGAAGTCGGCTCAGAGGTCGTCGGGAATGTCATACTGGCCTACCTGGATGGCAAGATAGCCAAATGGTGGATGCCGGATGACGTTGTCTTCGTAGACGAGATTCCCCATACGGCGACGGGTAAAATCCAGAAGATGGAATTGCGTAAGCAGTTTCGGGACTTTAAATTTTCAAAATAGGCTAAGTATGAACGCACCTGCAGTCTCAGTTCAGGAAGTGGTCGAAAGCATCGTCGAGTCTCATCGCGGCAGCGTTGGGGCTCTGTTGCCGGTTTTACATGATATTCAGGACAGGTTGGGCTATGTGCCCGAGGAGTCACTCCCATGGGTGGCCGGTGCGCTGAATTTATCCCGGGCTGAAGTTCATGGCGTGATGAGTTTTTATCACGATTTCCGAAATTCACCGGCGGGCCGTCACAAGATACAGGTATGCCGCGCTGAGGCCTGCCAGTCGATGGGAGCCCGGGAACTGGAGCAACATGCTATCAAGCGCCTCGGCATTGGTTTTGGAGAGACCACCGGGGATGGGAAGATAACGCTGGAAGCAGTGTATTGCCTGGGAAACTGCGCTTGTGCGCCTTCCCTGAGAATCGGTGACCAATTGCACGCCAGGGTGGATTCTGCAGAATTCGACCGTCTGGTTGACTCGCTGGAGGAGCAGGGCTGATGGCCATCAGAGTATTTGTTCCCAGGGATGCCACGGCCTGTGCGCTGGGTGCCGATGCCGTAGCCGACTCGATCTTGCAGGGCGCTCTTGGCCGCGGTATCGAAATCGAGTTGGTTCGTAACGGATCGCGCGGCGCATTCTGGCTGGATCCACTGGTTGAAGTGGAAACGGATGCCGGACGCCTGGCTTTCGGTCCAGTTACCGTTGCAGATGTTGCCGGTTTGTTCGAATCAGGATTTCCAGGAAATTCAGACCATCCGCTTGCACTGGGGCTGGTTAACGGCATCGACTGGCTAGCCAGCCAGCAGCGCCTGACCTTTGTCAGGGCCGGCTGGACCGATCCGCTATCGATCGAAGACTACCGCTCCATGGACGGTTACAAAGGACTCGAACGCGCTCTTGCAATGGAACCGCAGGCAATTGTTGATGAGGTCATGGAATCTGGCTTGCGTGGCCGGGGTGGTGCGGCCTTCCCCACCGGTATCAAATGGCAGACCGTGCTGGATGCGCCTGCTGACCAGAAATACATCGTCTGCAACGCAGACGAGGGTGACTCGGGAACCTTTGCAGACCGCTTGTTGATGGAGGCCGACCCATACCAGTTGATCGAGGGGATGACCATCGCCGGCCTGGCCGTGGGGGCCACTGACGGATACATCTATTTGCGTTCCGAGTACCCACACGCCCGGACCGTGCTGGAGGTGGCTATTGAACGTGCCGGTCAGGAGGGTCTTCTGGGCGATGACATCCTGGGCAGCGGCCGGTCCTTCCGCTTGAACTTGCGTATTGGAGCCGGTGCTTATATCTGTGGCGAGGAAACGGCCCTGCTGGACAGCCTGGAGGGCAAGCGTGGCATGATTCGATTCAAGCCTCCGTTGCCTGCCATCAAGGGTTTGCTCGGGCAGCCCACGGTAGTTAACAACGTGCTCTCGCTTGGAGCTGTCAGCACCATCCTGGCGGAAGGCGCGGCATACTACCGGGATTTCGGTACCGGCCGTTCACGCGGTACATTGACCGTGCAGTTGGCCGGCAATATTCGCCGCGGCGGCCTGGTTGAAGTCCCCTTTGGAGCCAGTTTACGTGATCTTGTTGAAGGCTATGGCGGTGGTACTGCCAGTGGCAGGCCGGCGCGGGCGATCCAGGTCGGTGGGCCGCTGGGTGCGTATATCCCTGAATCCCAGTGGGACGTGACCCTTAACTACGGTGCGCTGACTGATATCGAAGCGATGCTGGGCCATGGCGGCGTCGTGGTTTTTGACGACACCGTGGACATGGCGCAGCAGGCCCGTTTTGCGATGGAGTTTTGTGCGGTCGAATCCTGTGGCAAATGTACACCCTGCCGTATCGGATCTGTGCGCGGCGTAGAAGTCATAGATCGGGTGATAGCTAACGAAGATCGGGAAGCAAACCTGAAAGTACTTTACGACCTGTGTGAAACCATGGATAAAGGCTCTCTGTGCGCCATGGGCGGCTTAACACCTATGCCGGTGCGCAGTGCACTCAGGCACTTTCCAGGAGATTTCAGAAAATGAGCGTTGATTTCGGAAAGCACACCGACATGGGCACCCCCATTCCGCTGAAAGTCGGTGGCCTGGTTACACTCCAGGTTGATGGGCAGGCCGTAACTGTGTCAGAAGGCGCTTCGGTGATGCGTGCTGCTGCGGAGGCTGGCGTCAAGGTACCAAAGCTGTGCGCTACAGATACGCTGGACGCATTCGGTTCCTGTCGGGTTTGCCTGGTCGAAATTGAAGGGCGCAGGGGCTACCCTGCCTCCTGCACCACGAATGTTGAAGAGGGCATGGTGGTCAGTACGCAATCCAGCGCCCTGGACGAATTACGCCGCAATGTGGTTGAGCTTTACGTCTCAGATCATCCGCTGGAGTGCACCAGTTGCTCTGCCAACGGTGATTGCGAGTTGCAGGATGTGGCCCAGTCACTGGGTGTGGAAAGCAGCCGCTACGGCCTGGCCGGGGCAGGGCACCAGAGTGCACCCATAGATGATTCTAATCCGTACTTTAGCTTCGACCCCTCCCAGTGCATCGTTTGTTATCGCTGTGTCAGAGCCTGTGACGACATCCAGGGCACGTTTGCATTGACGGTTGCCGGTCGTGGTTTTGAGTCGGAGATAGCCGCCGGGCAGTCCGACAGCTTCATGAATTCAGATTGTGTCTCCTGTGGTGCCTGTGTCGATAACTGTCCGACCGAAGCGCTGATGGAAAAGTCGGTGATCGAGCTGGGTTTGCCGGAACGCAGTGTCACGACCACCTGTGCATACTGCGGCGTGGGCTGTTCATTTCATGCAGAGCTTAAGGGCGATACGGTGCTGCGCATGGTGCCCGACCGTGCCGGGCAGGCTAATGAGGGACATGCCTGTATCAAGGGCCGTTTCGCTTTCGGCTACGCCACGCACAAGGACCGGATCACTCAACCGATGATCCGCGAGAGCATCGAAGATCCCTGGCGGGAAGTCAGCTGGGATGAAGCATTGAGTTATACCGCGGACCGCTTGCGGGCGATCCAGGACAAGCATGGCCGTGACAGTATTGGTGGGATCACCTCTTCGCGCTGTACCAACGAAGAGACCTACCTGGTGCAAAAAATGGTACGGGCAGCATTTGGCAACAACAACGTGGATACTTGCGCCCGGGTCTGCCATTCGCCCACCGGATATGGCCTGAAAACTACTTTGGGTGAATCCGCTGGTACCCAGGCTTTCAATTCTGTGGCCAGTGCTGATGTCGTCATGGTGATGGGCGCAAACCCGAGTGACGCACACCCGGTGTTTGCTTCGCGGCTGAAGCGGCGCCTGCGCGAGGGCGCACGCCTGATTGTGGCCGATCCACGGCGTATTGAACTGGTTGATTCACCGCATATTCGGGCGGATCATCACCTGGCGCTACGCCCGGGGAGTAACGTTGCGTTTATCAATGCCATGGCGCACGTGATTGTCACCGACGGCCTGGAGGACAGTGCCTTCGTTGCTGAGCGCTGTGAACAGAAGCAGTATCTCAAGTGGAAAAAGTTCATCAGTGATGAGCAGAATTCACCGGAGACAACAGAGCAGGCTACCGGTATCCCCGCAACAGAACTCAGGGCTGCGGCACGTCTGTTTGCCGAGGCCGGTAACGCGGCTATCTACTACGGCCTGGGTGTGTCCGAGCATAGCCAGGGCTCGACCACTGTCATGGGCATCGCCAACCTGGCCATGCTGACCGGCAACCTGGGTCGCGAAGGTGTGGGTGTAAACCCATTGCGTGGCCAGAATAACGTGCAGGGCTCTTGTGATATGGGCTCTTTCCCGCACGAATTACCCGGCTACCGCCATATTTCCGACCCGGCTGTACGTAGCCTGTTTGAAGCCGAATGGAACACCCAACTGCGGGCTGAGCCCGGACTGCGCATCCCGAACATGTTCGATGCATCGATCAGTGGAAATTTCAAAGGCCTTTACGTGCAGGGCGAAGATGTGGCGCAGAGCGACCCGAACACGCATCACGTTGAAAAAGCACTGAAGTCCCTTGACTGCCTGGTGGTGCAGGATATTTTTCTGAATGAAACAGCCCGTTTTGCACACGTCCTGCTGCCCGGTTCGTCGTTCCTCGAGAAAAACGGCACCTTCACCAATGCCGAGAGGCGGATTTCGATGGTGCGCAAGGCCATCGAACCACTGGCCGGCCTGGAAGACTGGGAAGTCACCATGGCGCTGAGTAACGCACTGGGTTATCCAATGGACTACAAGCACCCATCTGAGATCATGGATGAAATAGCCCGGCTTACACCTACATTTAGCGGTGTTTCCTACGAGAAGCTGGAACGCCTCGGCAGCATTCAGTGGCCCTGCAATGACGCTGCACCGGATGGTACACCGACCATGCACATTGATGAATTCGTACGCGGCAAGGGCTTTTTTGCGATCACCGGCTTCATTCCCACGGAAGAACGCACAACCCGCAAGTATCCGTTGTTGCTGACAACCGGACGAATTCTGTCGCAATACAACGTTGGTGCACAGACCAGGCGTACTGCCAATTCCGAGTTCTATAGCGAGGATGTGCTCGAAATTCATCCGCATGATGCTGAAGAAAGGGGCATCAGCGAAGGTGACTGGTGCGGTATAAGCAGCCGGGCGGGGGAGACCGTTCTGCGGGCTGTACTGACCGAACGGGTGCAGCCCGGAGTGGTGTATACCACGTTCCATTTCCCGGCCAGCGGTGCCAACGTAATCACGACGGACAACTCCGACTGGGCCACCAATTGCCCGGAATACAAGGTAACTGCGGTGCAGGTAAGTCACGTCAGCCAACCCTCTGAGTGGCAAAAAGAGTATCGCGAGTTTGCATCGCGGCAAGAGGAGTTGCTGGACAAGGCCCGTGTCTGAATTCCGGCAGGTTCCGGTGTACAACTGGCACCGTGCCGGGGATGGTGCTCAAACCTTACCCGGTGTCAGCAGCGACAGTATTGCCACCGAAGTTCCGGTTGCGCTCACCTACAACCGGGTTTCGCACGTCGTGATGATGGCCACACCAACGGATCTCGAAGATTTTGCAGTGGGGTTTTCCATCACCGAAGGCCTGGTGGGAAGCGTAGACGATATCTCGGGAATTCGTATCATTCCACGCCAGGACGGCATCGAATTGGCGTTGACCATCGGCGAGGACTGGTTTGACCGCTTGTCCACCCGGCGCCGCAATATGGCCGGGCGCACGGGATGCGGGCTGTGCGGAGCCGAAAACATTGAGCAGGCCCTGCGGGATCCGAAGCCGGTGGCCCGGCTATTGTCGGTCAGCAACAGCGCTTTGCAGCATGCGGTGTCAGATCTGGAAAATCATCAGCCACTGCAAGCCCGCACCGGAGCAACCCATGGCGCCGCCTGGTGTGGCGCGGACGGGTCCATAATCCGCTTGCGCGAAGATGTCGGTCGCCACAATGCGCTGGACAAATTGATCGGCAGTCTGTTCCGGGATGGCTTCGATTCGAGCTCCGGCTTCGCGCTGGTTTCAAGTCGGGCGAGTTATGAAATGGTCTACAAATCGGCTGCGGCAGGCATTGAGATGGTCATGGCAGTTTCCGCGCCGACCACAATGGCGGTAGAATTTGCCCAGAACTCGGGATTGACCCTGGTGGGTTTCGCCCGGCCCGGACGGCATAATGTCTACACCTTTCCCGAGAGAATCACGCAGTGAGAACCGGCTGATGCAGGAAGTTGAACAACTCGTAAAAATGGCTAACCAGATAGCTGATAATTTCAGTTTCCACGATGATGCGGTGGCGTCTACTGCAGACCATCTGCAGCGATTCTGGGCGCCTTCCATGCTGGAGAAATTGGCTACGTTCGAGCGTTCAGGAACCTCCGGTCTGAAACCCGTCGCACGGGAAGCTTTGCAACGCCTGTGACCCACCGCACCAGCCCAGCCGGAGAAACCATCACCGGCCTGATCCTGGCGGGTGGTCGCTCGGAACGAATGGGTGGAACAACCAAGGCTCTTATTCCACTGGCCGGCAAGCCTCTGCTACGCCATGTAATCGACAGGGTAGGCCCGCAGGTATACCGGCTTTTACTCAGCGTCGAATGTGTCGCGCAAGAGTATGATGATTTCGGCCTGCCGCAGATTCCTGATGCAGATGCGGACGGCGGGCCGCTGGGCGGTTTACTGGCCGGCTTGCGGGCAATGGATAAGGCTTCCGACTGGCTTTTGCTGGTGCCCTGCGACGCACCCTTTGTACCCGATGGCTTAGCAGGCCAACTGCTGACCTGTGCTCTGGAATCGAATATGCCGGGTGCTGTCGTTCATTACGAGGGTGAAATTCAGCCGACCTTTTCTATCTGGCACAGGCGCATTGCAGACCGTATTGAACAAGCGGTAGACGTGCAACGGATGGCCGGATTCAAGCAGTTTCTGTGTGTGCAGGCGTTGGGCAGGCTGGATTGGCCGACTACGTCGCCATCACCTTTTTTCAACATCAATGACCATGCTGCCCTGCTGACTGCGGGCAGTTTGTGTGAAACAACCAGCGGGATAACTTAACCATGTTGAGCGTAAACCAAGCCGTCAATTTGCTGCTGGAAAGCAGCACCCGCCTGGTGCGGACCGAGACCATTGCCTTATTGGACGCAACCGGCCGCACCCTGGCCACGGACATTATTGCTTCGATCGATGTCCCGCCAGCGGACAACAGCGCCATGGACGGGTATGCGTTCCGAAATGCCGAGTGGGCTGACGCCACGGTCGGAATTCCACTGAGTCAGCGGATAACAGCAGGTTCGGTGCCGGCTGCCCTGGCCACTGGAACTGCGGCCCGAATTTTCACTGGCGCCGAAGTTCCACCGGGTGCAGATACCGTGGTAATGCAGGAGCATTGCGAGGAAGCAGAAGGTGAGGTTCGTATTCTCAAATTGCCGTCAACGGGTGCCAATATCCGGCGTCGGGGCCAGGACCTGTCGACGGGCCAGCACGTTTTGCCTGCCGGACAACGCCTGCGGCCGCAAGATCTTGGGCTGGCAGCGTCGCTTGGCATAGCCCGGGTCGATGTTTACCAGCGGCTAAAGGTAGCTGTCATGTCGACCGGCGACGAATTGCGCGAACCGGGTGAGGCTATCCAGCCCGGACAGATTTATAACTCCAATCGCTACCTGATGAAATCCCAGTTGGCGGCCTGGGGCTTTGAAGTAGTTGATATGGGAGTGGCGCGGGATGACCCCGAAGTGGTGAGTGAGATGATGCAGCAGGCTGCTCAACAGGCGGACGTTATCATCACTTCAGGCGGTGTTTCGGTGGGTGAGGAAGACCACGTAAAGGCGGTGGTCGAATCACTCGGATCCATCGACTTATGGCGGATTGCCGTCAAGCCCGGAAAGCCCTTTGCTTTCGGACAAGTGCAGGGCAAGCCCTTTATCGGACTGCCAGGCAATCCGGTTTCTGTATTCGTGACCCTGCTGGTCATCGCGCGTCCCTACCTGTTCGCCTGCCAGGGAGTTACCGATACGTCCCTGCACGCGGTTCCTCACCAGGCGTTATTTGATAAAAAAGCCAGCCAGCGTGAGGACTACCTGCGGGTTCGTGCCGGGGTTGACGGAGTCGAACAATTTTCTAACCAGAGTAGTGGTGTGCTGTTTTCAACGACCTGGGGTGACGGGCTGGTGCGGCAGAAAATTGGAGAGGAAATCGGCAAGGGAGATCGGATTGATTTTCTGCCCTGGGCTGTTTTCAACTAATTGTTGTTGAACGTTTGTCAGCCGGCCCTGCGTTGTGACAGGAGTTTGCAGATATGGCCGCCAATGGGAATAGCAGAAGTAGCAGCCGGTGAGGGTGCGTTGCAGACATGAACGCTGCGCGGAGTTTCTTTGACCAGGAAGTCATGCACCATCTTGCCGTCACGAGTGACCGCCATGGCACGGACCCCGGCCGGGTAGGGTTCGAGGTCTGACGCTTTGAGCCGCGGGCAGTATTTCCTGATTTTTGCCAGGTAAGCGGACTTCCATAAGGAATTGCGATACTCGCCGATCCCGTGCTTTAGATTAGCGGCGCTGACTTTCCAGAACCCCGGAAAAGAGAGTATCTGCGAGGTGTCATGGAGGTTGAAATTCACCCGTCCATACCCTTCGCGCTTCCACCCCTGCACCGCGTTTGGTCCCACCGTGATGGAGCCGTTGACCATCGGTGTCAGGTGCACACCCAGGAAAGGAACCGACGGGTTGGGGATGGGATAAACCAGGTGGCTGATCAGCTTATTCAGTTCGCCGCGGAGCCGGTAGTATTCCCCCCGGTAAGGGATGGTCCTGAAATCGATGTCCAGCCCCTGCAGCATTGCTATGCGGTCGGCCATCAACCCGGCGCAGGCCACCAGGCAAGATGCGCTGAATGTTCCCTGTGCTGTGTGTACCTCTATCTGATCGCTGTGCTCGCTGATGGCGGTCACCTCGTGAGCAAAGCGCGCGGTCCCTCCCAGCTCAAGAAACTGCTCCAGCATCACGTCACAGATACCCGGAAAATCTACGATCCCGGATTCTTCGACCAGGAAGGCGTCCAACCCGGTGATGGCAGGCTCCAAATCCTGTAATTTGCCCTGGCCGAGCATGCGGGGCTCCAGTCCGTTCTCACGGCAGCGCTCGAACAGTTGCTTCATCCGGGGTATTTCGTCCGGCTCAGTGGCGACCAGCAATTTCCCGGTTTTCCTGCAGCCTACCCGGTGCTCATTGCAAAAATCGTAAGTTGCCCGCGAGCCCTCGCTGCAGAACCGGGCCTTCATGCTGCCGGGTTCGTAGTAGACGCCGGCATGGATGACACCACTGTTGTGTCCGGTCTGGTGCTGCGCCGGTCCGGTTTCCTTCTCCAGCAGAAGGATGCGGGAACCCCCGGATTGCCGGGCCAGTTGCCAGGCCGTGGACAGTCCGACGATACCGGCGCCAATGATGATGAAATCGTATTTCAAGGAATCTGCCAGAGTTTGTCGCTTATGTTCATATAGCATATGCGCTCGGGCATAATGAGTCGACATGAAAACAGCCCTGATGAATCGTGACCGGCCAAAGACGTCGGATTTCTCAACACACATATCCGGTTGGTCCCGCTTCGTGCAGAGGATTGTGATTTGCTGTGGGGTGTTGCTGGCCGCCATGCCCTCCTGCACCCCGGACAAAGCGCCCCCGGTCGCCAACAGTGTTGCCGGGGAATGGATTGGCTCCTGGGACGGTGCAAACGAATCTATCGCGTCATTCAAGGGCATCCCTTTTGCACAGCCACCGGTTGGGGTTTTGCGCTGGCGGGCTCCGGTACCGGTCTTGCCCCAGGGCCGGCAGGATGCAACCGGGTATGCATCCGCCTGCATGCAGGGCAGTGGCATGGTGGACTGGTACGCAGATGTAGCGGCTGCATTTGGCGCAGGGCCGGAAGTTGTCGGCAGGCCAGCAGCTGTGAGTGAGGACTGCCTGTACCTGAACATCTGGTCCCCCCGGCTGAAGGCGGGAGAAAAATTGCCGGTCATGGTTTATGTGCATGGCGGCAGCAATGTGGGCGGTTGGTCCTATGAACCGAACTACGTCGGAGAAAATCTTGCTGCCAGGGGCGTGGTAGTGGTTTCAATCAGTTATCGGCTGGGTCCATTTGGCTTTTTCGCACACCCGGCTTTGGACAATGGACCGGGGGAAGCTGCTGCAAATTTTGCGCTGCTGGACATCAGGGCAGCTTTCGAATGGGTGAGTGCCAATATTGGCGCATTTGGCGGTGACCCGGAGAATATCACTGGATTCGGTGAGTCAGCCGGTGCTTTCAACCTGGTGGACTTGATGCTGGCAGAGTTCGCGGCAGGGAAGGGGGGGCAGCCTTTGTTTCGTCGAGTAATTTCCCAGAGCATTGGCGGGCCGGTTCTGAACCGCCGAACCCTGGCTGACGAACAGGATGTAGGTGTGTTCCTGGCCGGAGAACTTGGCATGGGCCCTGGCGCCAGTGCGGACCAATTGAGGGCCATACCCGCCCAGGCGCTGCTGGAAGCCACTGGAACTCTGCCTGGAGATCACTATTTTTCGGCCGTTATTGACGGTGTAACGATGCCCCGTCATTCGCTGGATGTGTTGCCGCACGCACGTGCTTCCGGCGTGGATTTGATGATTGGCACTAATGCAGACGAGTGGTACATGTACCTTGCGGAGGGTACGACCCCTCAGGACGTGGAAGATTGGCTGGCGAAACATGCACCCCGGCAAAAAGCCGGCCTACGTGATGCAGTCGCGGATGAACCCGTTGCCCGGCGTAAACTGGACCAGCTGACCACAGCGCTCGAGATGTTGTGCCCCTCGCGGTTCCTGGCAGCACAACTGGATACAATCGGTGGCCGTTCCTGGGTGTACTTTTTCACCCGGCAGAGGGCTGGAAAGGGTGGTGAACAGTTGGGTGCTTACCATGGTGCGGAGCTGCCCTATGTTTTCGACCGGCATGATTCCTGGTTGCCGGTAGAGGACACGGATAGCAGACTTACCGCAGCCATGATGGATTATTGGGTGCAGTTCGCCCACAGCGGTGACCCCAACCTTGTCGGACAACCGGCCTGGCCGGCATACTCCGGGCAAGAACCCGCCGTGATGGAACTGGGTGAACGGATTGGTGGACTGGGTGCTGAACCCGCAGAATTATGTAGATTGCTGGGTCTGGAAAGATCGCAGATGGAGACGGTAAATTGAAAAAAAAGGGTATCGACTGGCCGGCGTTTTCCAGCGCAATCGCAGTGATTTTGCTGGCTTGCATTCCATTGGTATTGTTTCCTGAGGCCGGCGGCGAACTACTGGTTAGCATGTACGGAAAAGTAACCCGCAATTTTGGCTTTCTTTATCTTTTGTCCGGGCTTGCGGTTCTGGTGTTTTTGCTCTGGCTGGCGATGGGCCCCTATGGCAAAGTCCGGCTGGCTTCGGGTGATGAAGAACCTGAGTTCAGCACCCTCAGCTGGACGGCCATGTTGTTTTGCGCCGGTGTCGGGGCTGGATTGATGTACTGGGCTCCGATCGAGTGGGGTTATTATTACGACGCTCCACCCTTTGGGGTTGAAGCGCGTTCCGCTGCGGCTGCCGAATGGGCCTCTTCCTACGGCATATTTCACTGGGGCCCAACTGCATGGGCCATCTATTGTTTGCCCACCGTAGCCATTGCCTATCCTTACTACGCCAAGAAAATAGCGTTTCTCCGCCTCAGCACCAGCTGCCACTATTTTTTTGGGGGTGGGCAGGAAACCCGTAGCGAACGGTTGATTGACTGGTTGTTCATGATCGGTCTTTTGGGTGGGGCCGGAACCTCGCTGGGTTTTTCAACTCCGATGATTGCCGCCTGTATTGCACAGGTCACCGGTATCGAGAATGGCTTTGGCCTGGAGATGGGTGTCGTTGCAGTGTCGGTAGTCGTATTTGCCACCAGTGTCTGGATGGGGCTGAAAAAAGGGATCAAGCGCCTGAGTGATTTGAATATGTGGCTGGCCTTTGGATTATTGGCTTTTGTCCTGATTGCCGGCCCAACGGTCTTTTTGTTGAAAGCGTCAATGAACAGCATCGGCCTGGTGGCCCAGAATTTCATCCGCATGAACTCCTGGACGGATGCATTCACAGATTCCGGCTTCGTTGAAAACTGGACCGTCTTTTACTGGGCGTGGTGGATAGCCTACGCACCGTTTGTGGGCTTATTCGTAACCCGAATATCGCGGGGCCGAACGATGCGACAGGTAATTTTTGGAATGATGGGTTACGGCACGTTGGGCGCAGGCTTGTTTTACATGATATTTGGTAATTATGGGCTGAGCCTGGAACTGGCGGGTACGGTGGATGTAACTGGCATCATGGCTGACCAGAATGGCTCGGAGGCGGTGGTGGCCATTCTGGGCCAATTACCTGCTGCCGGTGCTGTTATTTCGGTGTTTGCATTGATAGCATTGATCTTCTCGGCGACCACCTATGATTCGGCGTCTTATATTCTTGCATCAGCAGCGACCCGGAACCTGCCGGCTGGTGAAGAACCGGAGCGCTGGCACCGGGTTTTCTGGGCCCTGGCACTCGCGGTGCTCCCGTTAACACTCATGTTTGTCGGTGGCTTGAAAGTGATTCAATCGGCAACACTTATAGTATCCCTGCCGCTTATATTCGTGGGGGGATTGATGTCGGTTTCACTGGTGAAACAGTTGAAACAGGATCATGGCTGACCGATTGGTTTTATTTGGAAAGGAATGGTAATGATAACTATAAAAGTGATCGACCTGGAAGGTCGTGAGCACGAAATAGAAGGCAAGCCTGACGACGTGCTGATGGAATTATTGCGGGAACAGGACTGGGGTGTGAGTGCGCTTTGTGGCGGCATGTGTTCCTGTGCAACCTGCCACGTAATTCTGGGTGAGAAATGGCTTGAAAGTTTCCCAATAAAAGAATCAGACGAAGAAGAACTGCTGGAAATGCTTGATCACTTCCAGACACACTCACGTCTGAGCTGCCAACTGCGTTTGCAACCGGCACATGATGGTCTTCGCTTACGCCTTGCTCCTGAGGAGTAGGGTACGCGATTAGCAGCCGCTATCAGCCTGTTTCGCAGACTTCTTCGTGTACCTTGACCATCTGGATCCAGCCTTCAGCGTCCACTTTCACGATCTTCGGTGCAGTTTCTGAACCATCGAGACAGATCTGGAACTTTCCGGTCTGCTTTTCATTGTCTGCGTTCAGACCGGTCGCCGTGAAGGCCGCCTGGTTCTGAACGGCGCCTTGCGCCATGATTCTGACGGTCTGGTGCGGCGCTTCGTACGCCTTGATCAACTCAATGTCCTGCACTGTACCGTTGCCATTGCCGTCCGTGAAGACCAGCCAGCCCATGCTCCAGTCGCCGTCTCTCCTGCAGGAGTGACCGTTTGAGCTGGGACACATCAAGACCGTACTGCTACGCTGGTGAGCTTCTGACCGGGCCAGTTCAAGCCCTGAAAAGAGGCTGCCCGAGGCGGTCTTCAGCCGGTATTTCTCCAGCAGCATATTCGATCCCGGGACGGTGACCAGCACGACGATGGCAATGGCTGCCAGCGCGATCAGTACCTCCAGTATCGTAAAGCCTTCATTGGCTTTATGTCTTGCTTCTCCTACCCTTTTCCCTGATTTCATTTCTTTCTATACCCCCACGGCATCAAACCGGGTAATTCCGGTTGTCTCAAGCGTCATCCCTGATGAAATTCGGCACACACGAAGAACCCGCAGCCTGCCGATCGCCAATCCGTAGCGATTTCAATTACATATTCCTGTCAATAGTATAGTCAATGCGCGCTTCGAGAGTGAAGTGTCTGCTGTACCATTCGTCGGGTTGGATACACCGCTGGGGCATTCAGGCAAAAAAAAGCCGGCGCCATGAGGACGCCGGCCTGTTTTTTCTTGAATTTAAGTGCTTATTCGAATACGTCGCCAATAGCCCGGCTGCATTCGGCGCTAACCACTTCTTTCTGGCTGCCCAGACATTCCAGCAGGCGACCTTCGCCAGCCTGGACGGTTGCACACAGATTCTCGATGTCGTCCTCACATTGGCCCGCAACGTAGTTCAAAGCGGAAACAGCATGCTCCAACTGCGCAGATGCGTCGTACAGGGCAAACTGACAGGCGCCCGAGAGCTTGTCTTCGTGGGCATAGAAGCAGGCCAGTAACCGGCCTTCGCCTTCGGTGACCTGGCTGCAGTAAGTTTCAATTTCCGTGGAGCAACCGGTATGAACCGTGGCGGCCGGATCCTGGGCCAGAACCTGGCCGGAAAAACCGAGCAACAGGAATATTGCAATAACAGTAATTCTTACTTTCATCGGGTAAATCTCCTGAGAAAAAATGAATTCGGGTCGCGCATTATGCACTATTTCCCGCTTTTATTCCCGCCAGGCTTCAAGGTTGTTTAGCCTCGTTCAGGGCGTTCAGCAGGATAGATGCCCAACCTTTGAGAATCTTCTTTGCAGCAACCTTGTTGGATACCGAGTTGGTCCATGTGTAGGAACCGCTATTGGAGTTATCCATTCTGCGGTCCATGGCTTTGGCGATCATGTCACCTGTGACAGAGTCATAGAGCTCAATGTACAACGTCATTTCTCCCGCAGAGGAGGTGAAGCTCATGCCTCTGCCGGCGCGCGGCGTATCCGGGGCATTGACGTCCAGATTGATAATGGCTGGCCTGATCAGCAGGACGTCGTCGGCGGCTTCGTCAACGACTTGATAGCCACCAGCTTCGAGGGCTTCCCTGAACACTGTGTCAAACTCTTCCGAGAGGGATTTCTTGATGTTTTCCATGTCCCCGTTAGAGATCCGTATTTTTTCAATGGAACCCCTGCTATGATCCCGCCGCCAGTTTTTCTTGAACGCGACGTAGGCATCCATTAACTGCACACGCTTGTACTGGGTCAATTCCGCTCCGGGCTCAGCATAAACGACCGCCATCTTGGAGTCCGGCACCCGGTGCAGTCCGTCCTCGGTCACTTCAGGCAATTCCTCCTTCTTGGCAAGGGCGTTTCCGGCACAAGACAACAGTACGGTTGCAAGTGCAATTGCGAAATATTTTGATAGTTGCATAAATTAACTCCGGCGTATGTTGGATAACTGTTACAGCAGACCAGTATAGGTCAAGAAAAATTGCAAATCGATTCTGTGTGATAAACAAGTTATTATTTGGCGCATGAGCGTAAAACCTGTCAATTACATGAAAGTAGCATTACTGGCTTGCCTGCTGTTTGCCAACCTGGCGATGGCTGGGGCCAGGCAGATAGATGATTACCAGTGGGAAGGCGTAGAGCGCATCGTCGCCATTGGCGACCTGCACGGCGATTACGACAACTACCTGGCGACCCTGAGGGCCGCAGGCCTGATCGATAAGAAAAACAAGTGGAGCGGTGGTGAAACACATTTTGTGCAAACCGGTGATATCCCCGACCGCGGAGCCGATACGCGGAAAATAATTGAACACATTATCAAGCTGGGCAAGCAGGCAAAGAAAAAGGGTGGCCGGGTCCATAACCTGATCGGCAATCACGAAGCCATGAATGTTTATGGCGACCTGCGATACGTGACCGATGGTGAGTTCGAAGCGTTTGCAACCCGCAATTCGGCCAAGTTACGGGACCGTGTTTACGAAGTGACTTTGCAAAACATGGCGGCCAGTAACCCGGACGCTATGGCGAGTCTGCCCGAAAATCATCGTGAAGAATGGAACACCAAACACCCACTGGGATGGGTTGAGCATCGCCAGGCCTGGGATCCGGCCTGGAACCCCGACGGCGAATACGCCAATTGGGTAATGAACCAGAAGGTGGCTGTCCGGATCAATGGAAGCTTGTTTCTGCATGGTGGCATCAGTGGGTTCTATTGCCAGAACTCTCTGGACTCGATGACTGAGCAGGTGATCAGCAATCTACGAAAATTCCAACCTGGCAATGCCGGAATTCTGGAAGATCAATTCGGACCACTGTGGTACCGGGGGCTTTCAGGGGTACCGCCTGATGCATTGGATGAGACTGTCGACGCTATCCTTGCACGACACGGTGCCCGTCACATCGTTGTCGGGCATACGCCTACCAGCGGCGTCATCTGGCCGCGCTTCAACGGCAGAGTCGTCATGATCGATACCGGAATCTCCCGGGCTTATGGCGGTTATGTGGGCTACCTTGAGATTACGCAGGAAGGCCTTTTCGGCGGTTACCCGGGCGGGAAGCTGTCTCTGCCCATGGATCAGGAAGGGTTAATCCCTTACCTGGAACAAGTGATCGCGATGGATCCGAACAACAGTTATCTGCAGCAACGCCTCGAGCAACTCCAGAACCCGGCGGTTCCGGAGCTTTTGGAAGCTGATGCCGGAGCGGCGGGCCAAATCAGCCCGCAGCGAGTAACCCGGTCAATCCCTACTTGCGGCATTTCCGAATAACGTATTTGTCGAAATCATCATCATCCTTGATGGTTTTGAAGAATTTCTTCATGTAGCGGGTGGCCTTTTTGCCCCTGCTGCTGGTTAGCCTGCTTTCGTTCTCAATCAGTGCATAGATGGCCGATTCCTGCTCAAGAGTTATCTGGCGCGCCGCCTCCAGTGTGTCATTGGTTCTGCAGTACCCCCTGTACAGACGTTGTTTAACGGTTTTGATGGGCAGCCCGTTTGGCGGTGCTGCATAAGGCGCATCGATCATCCCGGCCGAGTCGAAATCGTAAGGTATCGGGTAGGCCAGGTCATTAGCCTGAAAGGGCTCGGGGCCAATAAGTTTCGTGTTGTGACAGCATTCCGTCGGGTTCGGGCCACTGAGCGCCGCCCAGTCAACGTTGCCAATCATGTACTGAAACAAGGAAAACTGGCTGGTGATTCCGGGTTCGAGCCGAGACACCTTGATCTTGGGGATGTTGAGTTTTTTCAGGTCATGGCGTTTTGCGACGTCACTGTCATCTTCGATCAGGAAGCCGAATCGGTTTTCAATCTTCTTGCCGTTTTCGCTGTCCACATAAGTTACATTCAACGGACGGACCCGGAAACTGTAGTCGGTTAGCAGGTTGTACATCTTGTAAGCCAGCATTTCCAGCAGGAAGTACTGCTCATAGCTATTGGACCTTTTGCAATGGGTTACCATTTTCAGGGACTTTTGCCCCCTGAAGGTCGTGCCCTTGACGGTCTCTTTTTCAAATCGCAACTTGATGGGAGGAAAGTCGCATACCCTCTGCCGGGTTATTCCACGCCGCGCTGCGGTCGTGTCGAGCGTCATCTTGTTTCCCAGTTCATCGGTGAACCCGATCGTTGCCGGATACGGATCCTGGTTTTTCTCATCGCGTACGATGTCGCGCCAGGGGCCCGTCAGTGTGACGTTCAGCGTTTCGTCACGGTCAAAAAGCTTGTGGGGTTTTGCGGCGTCCTGGCCGAACAAAGGCGTAGTGCAGAAAAGAAGCAGAACAAGAATGGATAAAGAGTTCCGGCTTTTTGATTTCAGCATGTTGGTCTTTTCCTGGGAAGATGTTGATTACCCATTATAGTGCGGTCGCGGGAGTTTGCCCGGTTCGAATCCGTTCAATGCAAAATTCTGGCCCGAATGGTTGACGGGATACCGCGCAGGCCGTTCAAAAGTTGTTGCGGGTTTGCGGTTTCCACATCCATGACGACGTAGCCGATTTCATCCCTTGTTTCCAGGTACTGCGAAGCAACATTGACCTCCTGCTCCGAAAAGACCTGGTTGATTTGCTGCAGGACACCGGGCTCGTTGTGGTGAATATGGAGGATGCGGCTGGCGTCCTGATGGTCCGGGAGAGAAACCTGTGGGAAGTTGACAGCTGAGCGGGTGGTGCCGTTGTCACTGTACTTGACCAGCTTACCGGCGACCTCCAGCGCGATGTTTTCCTGTGCCTCGATGGTGCTACCGCCTATATGGGGTGTGAGGATCACGTTGTCGTGGCCACGCAGGCGGGACACGAACGGTTCGCTGTTGGAGCCTGGTTCAACCGGAAAAACATCGATCGCTGCACCGCCGATGTGGCCGGAATCAAGAGCGTCAGCCAGGGAGTCGATTTCTACCACCTGGCCGCGTGATGCATTGATCAGAAAGCTGCCGGCTTTCATCCCCTTGAGAAACTGGGCGTCCACCATGTTGGTTGTTAACGGGGTTTCCGGCACGTGCAGGCTGACTACATCTGATTCATTGAGCAGGTCCCGGAAACTGCCCCGGCTGTCGGCATTTCCCAGTGGCAGCTTGTGTTCGATATCGTAGTAGAGCACCCGCATACCGAGACTCTCGGCCAGAATACCGAGTTGGGAGCCGATATGGCCGTAGCCGATGATGCCTATGGTTTTTCCGCGGATTTCATGCGAGTGGGTTGCCGACTTGATCCATTCACCGCGATGCGCTGCCGCGTTGCGCTGCGGGATGCCGCGCATCAGCAATATGGCTTCCGCCAGCGCCAGTTCGGCCACACTGCGGGTATTGGAAAAAGGAGCGTTGAATACCGGTACACCGCGATCGGCGGCGGCCGGAAGATCAACCTGGTTGGTGCCGATACAGAAACAACCAACTGCCGCCAGGCGGTCAGCTGCGGAAAGTGATTCGCTATCAAGTTGCGTGCGTGAACGGATGCCGAGGAAGTGCACGCCCTGCAGGGCTTCTTTCAATTCGTCGCCCAGTAGCGCGCTGCGCAGAATCTCCACGTTGTTGTATCCATGCCCCTGGATCAGCTCTGCTGCAGAGGCGTGAATTCCTTCGAGCAAAAGAAACTTGATTTTTGACTTGTCGAGAGAGTAGTTTCGTGTTCCATTTGACATGAATTATTCACTTTTCCCAGAGGAGGATTGTCTCAGCATTCTGTCGCTATCTGTGTCTGCAGGCAAGCCTGAAAAACCAAATGAATGACAATCCAGTAAATGCTACCGCCAGGGTACTGAGTGAGACCTGTCCCGGCCTGAAAATGAGTGCCGACCCCGAGGTTTTTGAAAGCCACGGGCAGGACTGGACACGATTCCGGAAACCGGCTCCCTCACTGGTGGTTTTTCCTGAAACTACGGACCAGGTGTGCAAACTGGTCGAGGCCGCAGCCGGGCGGGGGATTGCGCTGGTCCCATCTGGTGGGCGCACCGGCCTGAGTGGCGGAGCGGTGGCGGCCCAGGGAGAAGTCGTTGTCTCCTTCGACCGCATGCGCAAGGTACTGGAATTTAATGAAATAGACCGCACGGTCACCGTTGAAGCCGGGGTTGTTACTGCAACTGTGCAGGAGTTGGCCCGGCAGAAAGGCCTCTACTACCCGGTTTCCTTTGCCTCGGAAGGTTCGAGCCAGGTGGGTGGAAATATTGCGACCAATGCCGGTGGCATCCGGGTGCTGAAATACGGGCTGACGCGGGACCGCGTTGTCGGGATGAAGGTCGTCACGGGCAGGGGGGAGTTGCTGGACCTCAACCAGGGCCTGATCAAGAACGCCAGCGGTTATGATTTACGGCACCTGTTTATCGCCAGCGAAGGGACGCTGGGGCTGATTGTGGAAGCAACCCTGAAACTGGTTGATCCGCCATTGCCCAGCAGGGTGCTGTTGTTGGGGGTGGAAAGCATGGACGCCCTGATGAAGGTATTCAGCGCGCTACGCTCAGCCCTGGAGTTGTCCGCCTTCGAGTTTTTTACCGACCGGGCCTTGCATCACGTGCGCACCGCAAATGATCTGCCGGCACCGTTCGATACGAGTTGTCCGCTGTATGTTATCGCAGAGTTTGATTGCCCTGACGACCAGGCGGAAGAACAGGCCATGGAGTGTTTCGGGCACTGCCTGGAACAGGGTTGGTTACTGGATGGTGTGATCAGTCAAAGCGACCGTCAGATCGAGGAGTTGTGGCGTTATCGTGAAGGCATTTCTGAGTCGATCAGCCACTTTCCGCCTTATAAGAATGACCTGTCTGTCCGGGTTTCCCGTGTCCCTGAATTCCTGCAGCGGATGAACGCCCTGATGGATGAAATCTGCCCGGATTTCGAGGTGGTCTGGTATGGCCATATCGGTGACGGCAACCTGCACATGAATATTCTGAAGCCGGCACAACTGGAAATGTCTGAATTTGAATCGCGGTCACACGAAATCAGCGAGAAGACCTATGCTCTGACCCAGGAGATTGGCGGCAGTATTTCCGCCGAACATGGCATCGGTCTGTTGAAACAACCATGGCTGTATCGCTCACGAGCGCAAACGGAAATCGGGTTGATGCGGGAAATCAAGACAGTGTTTGATCCCGCCGGAATTCTGAATCCGGGCAAACTATTGCCCTAAATAAATCGCATCGAAAAATCGATGGCCCGGACGCTCTTGGTGATATCGCCAGTGGAGATGAAGTCGACACCGGTTTCGGCAACTGCGCGTACGGTTTCCAGATTTATTCCGCCGGAAGCTTCCAGTCCGATACGGCCCTTGAATTGCGATACTGCCGTTTCCAGTTGATCCAGGCCGAAGTTATCCAGCAGAACGCGCTGTGCTCCGGCGTGACAGGCCTCTTCCAGTTGGGCGACGTTTTCCACCTCGACCTCAAGTAACAGCCCGGGATAGAGTCGCAGGGCTTCGCACACCGCAGCGGTAATGGAGCCTGCAGCGGAAATATGGTTTTCCTTGATAAGGATGGCGTCGAACAGGCCAATGCGGTGGTTTTGTGCACCGCCGCACAGGACCGCGTATTTCTGCGCCAGGCGCAATCCCGGTACTGTTTTTCGCGTGTCCAGAATAATCACGCCGGTTCCTTCTACGGCTTCTGTGTATCGTCGTGCCTGCGTGGCGGTTCCGGAGAGCATTTGCAGAAAATTCAGCGCGGTCCGTTCGCCGCTGAGAATGGATCGGGCCGGGCCGTCAAGGCGACAGACTTCCATCTCGGGCTCCAAACCATCCCCATCGCCTAACTGCCAGGAGATTTCTACGCCGGCCTTAAGTTGGCGGAAGGTTTCCTCGAACCAGGGGCGGCCTGACAGCACGGCTGTTTCCCTGCAGATGACCCGGGTGTGCAGGATGTTATCCGGGGGGATCAGGGCCGCGGTACAGTCCCCAGTCCCGAGGTCTTCACTTAAAGCGTGCCGAACATCGTCACTAACTGTTTGAGGCGCAGGGGGCTGCACCTCAGAAATCCTGGAACTGGGTCGTGCCGATTCCCCGCCCTTCAAGTAGGATCGGAATCTCGTCGATCACCGGGTAAATGACCTTTGAGTCTTCCGTGATGAGGGCTTCTCGAAGAGTTTCCCCGACGGTATCACCCGTGATGGTCAAAACCGAACCCTCGGAGATCCCGGTGTTCA
>RCNC010000086.1_pt1 | contig 47020 bp, 41 predicted proteins | sample 2041301 | NCBI WGS metagenome assembly RCNC01 (sample SAMN09708231, study PRJNA481090) | Marine sediment metagenome, whole genome shotgun sequencing project. | biome: marine sediment; feature: ocean; material: sediment; isolation source: Sewage treatment plant 13A marine sediment (STP13A) ...
AGTGCTGGATGCCGCGCCCCTGATGGACCCGCAACTACTGCAACTTTGCCACTGGGCGGCCAGTTACTATCATCACCCCCCGGGAGAGGTGTTCAGCAGCCTGTTCCCCAGGCGCCTGCGAGAAGGTAAGGCCCGCCAGTTACCCGGTGCCGCCGGCTGGCGGCTCACCACACATGGCAAAGGCCTTCCCGCAGGCGCCCTGGCGAGATCTCCGCGACAGGCCACAGCAATTGCCATGCTGCAGCAGCGGGAGGCCATCGCGACCGCGGAGCTACAGGACCATGGCATTAGCGACGCCGTACTGCGCAGCCTGCGCGACAAGAACCTCATCGCAACATGCACCCTGGAGCAATCCAGCCAAGCCGCACACAGTGCGCAGGGCCTCGCGCTAAACGAGGAACAGGCGGCGGCCCTGCACGCCCTGCGACAAGCCGGGCAGGGCTTCAGCTGTCACCTGCTCGAGGGCGTCACCGGCAGCGGGAAAACTGAAGTCTACCTGCAGTTGATTGCGGACTGCCTGCAGCGGGGGCAACAGGCCCTGGTACTCATTCCGGAAATCGGCCTGACGCCCCAGACGCTCTCGCGCTTCAGGCAGCGATTTACCGCCAACATCGCGGTCCTGCACTCTGGGCTGGGCGATGCCCAGCGCAATCTGGCCTGGGAAGATGCGCGCTCTGGTAATGCCCACATCGTTATCGGTACCCGTTCGGCGATATTCACGCCACTGCACCGACCGGGCTTGATTATCGTGGACGAAGAACACGACGGTTCCTACAAACAGCAGGACGGCTTCCGTTACTCCGCCCGAGACGTCGCCGTGAAGCGCGCTCAGCTGCACCACTGTCCTGTGCTGCTGGGCAGCGCGACACCCTCGCTGGAAAGCGTTGCCAATGTTCTCGCCGGGCGTTACGAGCACCACCAACTCTTGCAACGAGCCGGCAGCGCCCAGCTTCCCAGTCTGCAGGCACTGGACCTGCGGCGGCAGGCCGTACCGGCGGGACTGTCTGCAGAGCTGGTGGCGGCTATCCATGACAATCTACAGCGCGGCCAGCAAGCCCTGCTCTTCCTCAACCGGCGGGGTTACGCCCCCACACTGCAGTGCCACGACTGCGGCTGGGTGGCGGAATGCAAGGCCTGCGACGCGCGCTTAACGGTGCACCGACGACGCCGGCGGCTGCGCTGCCATCACTGCGGCGCCTCAAGCCCGCTGCCGCAGCAGTGTCCACAGTGCCACAGCACCAAACTAATGGCGGCGGGACTGGGCACCGAGCAAACTGAAGAGTTCCTGCGCTCGCATTTCAGCGCCTGGCCCATTTATCGTGTGGACAGCGACTCCATGCAGGGTAAGGACGCCATGCAATCCCTGGTGGAGGCTATCAACAAAGGTGAACCGTGCATCCTGCTAGGCACCCAAATGCTGACCAAAGGTCATCACTTCCCTGGCGTAAGCCTGGTGGCTGTGATCGATGCCGATGCCATGCTGTTCAGCACTGACTTCAGGGGCGAGGAACGCATGGCACAGTTGCTGACTCAGGTGGCCGGTCGCGCGGGCCGCGCCGCTAACCCCGGACACGTCATCCTGCAGACACACTACCCGGATCATCCAGCGCTGCAAGCCGTACTCAACAGCAGCTACGCCGAGCAAGCCAGGGAATTACTCAGGCGGCGACAGGAGACGGGTATGCCGCCGGCGGGGCAACTGGTTGTGATTCGCACTGACTGTAGCGATGGCGAATACGGCGAGCAATTCCTGCAGGATTTACGCCAGCAATGCGCCCGGGATCTACCGACGGGAGCGATGCTGATCGGGCCATTACCCTCACCAATGCAACGTCGCGCAGGGAAATACCGCAGCCAATTACTACTCACCGCCCCCGACCGCTCCACAGCCCAGGCCGCAGCCACCCTGCTGGTAGCGAGAGCGGATGCGGTGCCTGCCCGCAAGGGCCTGAAATGGTCCATCGATATCGACCCGCAGGACGTCTTCTAGGTACGACTTCACTGGCCATCACTCCCGGTTATGGGGATAATACCCAGTCCCGACTGCCACTACTGCTGCGCATAGACCTGCGCCGGTAACCGCGCTACGGGTAACCCTTTAAAGCAAACCAGGTATATCCTTAATAATGAAGGAAGAACTAACCCGGCTGATCCAACAGGCTCTGGATTCGCTGGTTGCACAGGACCTGTTGCCCGCTGCTATCACACCCCGGATACAGATCGATCACACGCGCGACAAAAGTCACGGTGACCTGGCCAGTAATATTGCGCTCACCCTGGCCAAAGCTGCTGGCAAGAACCCCCGGGAACTGGCGGCGCAAATTTGCGACGCACTGCCCGCCTCCACACTAGTCTCACGCACAGAGATCGCTGGCCCCGGGTTTATAAATTTCTTCCTGTCACAAAGCAGCAACCAGGCGGTGGTGCGCACTATTCTGGAACAGGGCCAGTCTTTTGGCACCAGCGACGCAGGCCGTGGTCGCAAAGTGCAGGTGGAATTTGTCTCCGCCAATCCCACCGGGCCATTGCACGTCGGTCACGGACGGGGAGCAGCGGTGGGCGACAGCATCTGCCGCCTGCTGGCAGCCACCGGCTGGGACGTGGCCAGCGAGTTTTACTACAACGACGCAGGCGCGCAGATCAATAACCTGGCACTGTCGGTACAGGCGCGCTGCAAGGGACTGGGGCCGGACGACGCCCAGTGGCCCGAGGATGGCTACCGCGGGGGCTATATAGTCGAATTGGCCAAGGCTTACCTGGCCTGCGATACCGTTGATGCAACAGACCAACACATCACCAGTTGTGGCAACGCGGACGACCTGGAAGACATCCGCCACTTTGCCGTGGCCTATCTGCGGCGCGAGCAGGATCTGGACCTGAAAGCCTTTGCCGTGAATTTCGACGTGTACTTCCTGGAGTCATCCCTGTACGAGGACGGCGCGGTGGAAGCCACCGTAGAACGGCTGATCAGCAACGGTCATTGCTATGAAGACAATGGTGCGCTGTGGCTGCGCACCACTGACTTCGGCGATGACAAGGACCGGGTCATGCGCAAGGGGGATGGCGGTTACACCTACTTCGTTCCCGATGTCGCCTATCATCTCAATAAATGGCAGCGCGGCTTCGAGCGGGTTATCAACGAACAAGGCGCAGATCATCACAGCACGGTGACCCGCGTGCGGGCAGGCCTGCAAGCCCTGGACCAGGACATTCCAGCTGGCTGGCCGGACTATGTGCTGCACCAGATGGTGACCGTTATGCGCGAGGGCGAAGAGGTCAAGATATCGAAACGCGCCGGGAGCTACCTAACACTGCGCGACCTGATTGATGAAGTTGGGCGGGATGCAACCCGCTATTTCCTGGTGGCGCGCTCTCCCAGTTCCCAACTGACCTTCGACATCGACCTCGCCGTGTCCCAGAGCAACGACAACCCGGTCTACTATATCCAGTACGCCCATGCGCGAACCTGCAGTGTCATGCGCAAACTCGATGAAAAGGGCTGGGACTGGCAAATGAAGCGGGCACTGGAGCAGTTGGATAAACTCACCGAAGAGCCTGAAACAAGCCTGCTGCGTCGCCTCGACCGCTACCCCGAAATCGTCGCAAATGCGGCCAGCAACAATGAGCCGCACACTGTAGCCACCTACCTGCGGGAACTGGCCGGCGATTACCATACCTGGTACAACGCCCACAAAATGCTGGTTGAAGACCAGGGCCTGCGGGATGCCCGCATCACCCTGAGCCAGGCTGTGCGGCAGGTCATCGCCAATGGCCTGGATCTATTGGGCGTATCTGCACCGGAGGCTATGTAAACGGTGGCCCAGGATTTTGCCAAACGCAAAACACGCACCCGTAAATCCCCGACGCGCAAGAAGCAAACCCAGCGGCGCGCGCGGGACAAAGCCACCACCTCCTCGGGCAATGGCTTGCGTCTCTTCGGGGCGGGCGTGATGACCGGTATATTTCTCTGTTTCCTGGCCTATCTGGGCACCCTGCCCTCCACGGGTAAGCTTGGCCAGGAAGAGCTACAGGCTTCCCAGCCTGAAGTCTCACCCCCCAAACCCCGTTTCGACTTCTACACCCGGCTGCGGGAACAGAAGATCGAAGTGGAAGTGGAACCTGCGGCGGACGTGGCCAAGCCAGCTACCAACACTGCCTCAGCGGAGGTCTTTGTGCTGCAGGCGGGCTCTTTCCGCCAGCGGGAGGACGCCGACCGTCGACGCGCCGAGTTGTTACTGCTGGGGCTGGAACCCACTATCGAAGAAACCAGTGGTGACAATGGCCGTTGGAACCGCGTCTACCTGGGGCCCTTCGAATCCCACTCCGCCATGTCCAGGGCCAGAGGCCTTACCGCCAACCAGGATATAGACACCCTGGTACTCAAACGCAGCCGACCGTGAAAACCCCGGCGGGGACTTGAATTCCCCCGGGACCACCCCATATCTTGCAGATCAGGTTCCTTACGGACCCGCATAAGCCCACAGGAGATAAAGCGTGGAACAGTTCCGAGGTACGACCATACTTTCTGTACGCCGCGGTAACAGTGTGGTCATTGGTGGCGACGGCCAGGTGTCCATGGGTAATACGGTGATGAAGGGCAACGCCCGTAAAGTGCGGCGGCTCTACCAGGACCAGGTAATCGCAGGCTTCGCCGGCGGCACAGCAGACGCATTTACCCTGTTCGAATTATTCGAAGCGCAACTGGATAAGCACCAGGGCAACCTGGTGCGGGCCGCCGTCGAACTGGCCAAGGCCTGGCGCACTGAGCGCGCCCTGCGGCAGCTCGAGGCGCTGCTGGCAGTAGCCGACAAGGACACTTCACTGGTAATCACCGGCAACGGCGACGTAATTGAACCCGAGGACAACCTCATTGCCATCGGCTCCGGCGGACCCTTTGCCCAGGCAGCGGCACGCGCCCTGCTGGACCACACCGAAATGGACGCCCGCACTGTGGTAGAAAAAGGTCTCGGCATCGCCGGAGATATCTGCATTTACACCAACCACAACCGAACCATAGAACAACTGGATTTTTAGGCTACAACATGTCCAATATGACCCCCCGCGAAATTGTCCACGAGCTTGATAAACACATCATTGGCCAGGACGAAGCCAAGCGTGCCGTAGCGATCGCATTGCGCAATCGCTGGCGCCGCATGCAACTGCCCGAGGAATTGCGGGCGGAAATCACCCCCAAGAATATTCTCATGATCGGGCCCACTGGCGTGGGTAAAACCGAAATCGCCAGACGCCTGGCCAAACTGGCCAACGCGCCCTTCGTCAAGGTCGAGGCGACCAAGTTCACCGAGGTGGGTTATGTAGGCCGGGACGTGGAGTCTATCGTGCGCGACCTGGTGGATGTTGCGGTCAAAATGTACCGTGAACAGGAAATGACACGGGTGCGCGCTCGCGCCGAGGAAGCCGCTGAAGAGCGCATTCTCGATATCCTGCTGCCACCCGCCCGCGATACGGAAACAGACACCTCTTCCAGCACCCGCCAATTGCTGCGCAAAAAGCTGCGCGAGGGCGACCTCGACGACAAGGAAGTGGAAGTAGAGATAAGCTCCAACCATCCGGGCATGGAAATCATGGCACCGCCCGGTATGGAGGAAATGACCAGCCAGCTGCAGAGCATGTTCTCCAACATGTCACGGCAACAGCGCAAAACCCAGAAGATGCCGGTGCAAGCCGCCTTTGAAGCCCTCCGTGACGAGGAGGCGGCAAAGATGGTAAACGAGGAAGAATTGAAGCAAAAAGCTGTCGCGGCAGCAGAAGAAAACGGCATTGTATTCCTGGACGAGTTGGACAAAGTCGCCAAACGCGCGGAAGGCGCGGGGGCAGATGTCTCCCGGGAAGGCGTACAGCGCGACCTGCTGCCTCTTATAGAAGGCTCCACGGTCAGCACCAAGCATGGCACGATCAAGACGGACCACATCCTGTTTATCGCCTCGGGTGCCTTTCACCTGGCCAAGCCTTCAGACCTGATCCCCGAGCTGCAGGGCCGCTTGCCGATTCGTGTCGAACTGGCCGCCCTGACCCCGGAAGATTTCGAGCGCATCCTGACCGAGCCCAATGCCTCTCTCACAGAACAATACCAGGCCCTGCTGGCCACCGAGGGCGTAGAGGTGTCATTCAGCCAGGACGGCCTGCGCCGCATTGCCGAGACCGCCTGGCGGGTGAACGAGAGAACAGAGAATATCGGAGCGCGGCGCCTGCATACGGTGATGGAACGACTGCTGGAGGAAACCTCTTTCGGGGCGTCCGATGCCGGCCTGCAGCAAGCGTCACTGCTGGTTGATGCTGACTTTGTGGATAGCCAACTGCAGGCCCTCAGCGCTGACGAAGACCTTTCCAGGTTCATCCTGTAAGGCCATCGTGAGCGAGCAACAAACCCCCGTCGCCATCCAGCTCCACACCCGATCCAGGGAGTTGGAGCTGGAATACGCCAACGGCGAAAAGTACGCCTTGAGCTGCGAGTACCTGCGCGTTTACTCCCCCTCGGCAGAAGTCCTCGGCCACGGGCCGGGACAGGAAGTCTTGCAAACTGGAAAAATCAAAGTAGGCATCACCGCAATCAAGCCAGTGGGAAACTACGCCCTGCAACTGGTATTCGACGACGGCCACGATACGGGCCTGTACTCCTGGTCTTACCTGCATCTACTGTGCACGCAGCAGCAGGACAAGTGGCAGCTCTACCTTGATCGGCTGGCAGCGGCCGGCGCCAACCGCGACCCTGAGGTGCAGGTCCTGACACTGGGCAGCTAAGCCGCCTCGCCCAACAACGCTACCGTTTGTGCAGACCAACCTGACCGCACGGACACATCGGGTTATAATACCGTGCTACCCGATGGTCGGGCGGAGGTCCTATGAGCGAAAAAGACACGACACACTTCGGCTATAAAGATGTCGATAAGGACGCCAAGGCGGGCATGGTGGCCGATGTATTCCATTCCGTCGCAGCGCGCTATGACCTGATGAACGACCTCATGTCAGGCGGCATACACCGTATATGGAAACGCTTCACCATCGAACTGAGCGGCGTGCGCAAGAACAATGCCGTGCTGGATATCGCCGGCGGTACCGGCGACCTGGCGGCACGCTTCGCACAACTGGTTGGGCCTGGGGGGCGGGTAGTACTGGCCGACATCAATGAGTCCATGTTGCAGGTGGGCCGGGACAAATTGCTCGATGAGGGCCGGCTGGGCAATATCGAGTTCGTGCAGGCCGACGCCCAGTACCTGCCCTTCCCCGACGATAGCTTCGACTGTATTACCATTGCCTTCGGGCTGCGCAACGTGACGGACAAGGATCTGGCACTGCGCTCCATGCTGCGTGTGCTCAAGCCTGGTGGGCGCCTGCTGGTACTGGAATTTTCCAAACCGCAAAACTCCCTGCTCAGCAAAGCCTACGATACCTATTCCTTTCGCGTACTGCCGTTGATGGGGCGCCTGGTGACCAATGACAGTGAAAGTTACCAGTACCTGGCGGAGTCGATCCGTATGCATCCGGACCAGGACACCATGCGCGAGATGATGGAAGACGCCGGCTTCAGCCAATGCGAGTACCACAATATGACCGGGGGTATCGTTGCACTCCACCGGGGCGTCAAGGCCTGAGATGAGCGGTGTTATCGATCCCACCCTGCACACTGCGGCCCTGGCCGCGCTGGAAGCGGGCCTCAACCGCGCCCTGGCCCTGTCACCCCAGAGCCTGGCGGAACTGGCACAATTACAGGACTGCGTGTTTGCCCTGCACTGCACCGCCCCCACCTTGAACGTCTACCTCCATACGGGAGCAGAGGGCATCCGGCTGGCGGGCGCGCACCACGGCCCGATAACCACCAGCGTGACCGGAGAGGCTGCAGATTTCACCGGGCTGGCCACAGCCAGCGACCCAACAGCCACCCTGATCAATGGCCGACTGGAGCTCGACGGGGACAGTGCTCCCTTGATTGAGCTGCAAAAAATTCTCTCGCGCCTGGATATGGATTGGGAAGCACCGCTGGTTGCAACGCTGGGCGATGTCGCGGGCCACCAGTTGGCGCAGGTATTGCGCCACGCTTTCGACTGGGGCAAACAAGCGTCCGCCAGCCTGACCCGGCAGGTGGATGAATTTATTCACGAGGAGGCCCGGCTGACTCCACCACGGCTGGAGCTTGAAGATTTCTACGCAGATGTAGGGGAGCTCCAGATGCGAGTGGATCGACTGCAGTCACGCAGTGAGCGCCTGCGCCAGCGCCTGCAGAAGTTGCGGAGTTAAGCCGTGTCACGCGCCATGCGACTTCTCAAGATATTGCGCACCGTTGGTCGTTACCGGCTGGACGAGTTTATCGACATGGAGCGGCTCCCCACCCTACCCCGCTACGCCCTGGCCCTTTCACCCTGGCGCCTGCAGCAAGCGCCAGACCTGCCCCGGGGAGTACGGCTGCGCCGGGCGCTGGAGGAGTTGGGCCCGGTATTTATAAAATTTGGCCAGATGCTGTCCACCCGGCGCGACCTGCTGCCAGACGATATCGCCGAGGAGCTGGCCAAGCTGCAGGATGATGTTCCCCCGTTCCCCGAGCAGCAGTCCATCGCCATTATCGAAGCGGCGCTGGGCAAACCGGTAAGCGAACTGTATGCGAGCTTTGAGAGCACCCCCATGGCCTCTGCCTCTGTGGCCCAGGTACATGCCGCCGTTCTGCACAGCGGCGAGCAGGTGGTGGTAAAAGTGGTGCGCCCGGACATCGAGCCCATCATTCGCCAGGACCTGGCGCTACTCTACTCCATCGCTGGCCTGGCCGCCAAATACTTGCCAAACGGCCGCCGCCTGCGCCCGGTGGAAGTGGTCTCCGATTACGAGCTGGTCATTCTTGATGAGCTGGACCTGGGTCGGGAAGCCGCCAACGGCTGCCAGTTGCGCCGCAACTTCGAAGACAGCAAGTTGCTGTACATTCCCGAAGTGCACTGGGATTACAGCTGCCGCAATGTACTGACTATGGAGCGCATATCGGGTATTCCGGTTACCGACATGGAAGCCCTGCGTGCCAGGGGCACAGACCTGAAACTACTGGGCGAACGCGGTGTGGAAATCTTTTTTACCCAGGTGTTCCGCGACAGCTTTTTCCACGCCGACATGCATCCAGGCAATATTTTTGTCGATGCCAGCGACCCGGCGGACCCAAGCTACATAGCAGTGGATTGCGCTATCGTCGGTAGCCTCAGCGAGGCCGATCAGTACTACCTGGGACGCAACCTGCTAGGCATATTCCGCAGGGACTACCGTGAGGTGGCGCAATTGCATGTGGAGTGCGGCTGGGTGCCGCCCCAGACGCGTGTACAGGATTTTGAATCCGCCATGCGCGCCGTGTGTGAACCCATTTTTGAGCGGCCCATCAGCGAAATCTCTTTTGGCCAATTGCTGGTGTACCTGTTCCAGACTGCCAGTCGCTTTGATATGGAAGTCCAGCCATCGCTGGTCCTGTTGCAGAAAACACTGTTGAATATCGAGGGCCTGGGGCGCCAGCTCTATCCTGATCTCAACTTGTGGGATACCGCCCAGCCCTTTCTGGAGGAATGGGTGCAGCAGCGCTACTCGCCACAATCCATATTCAAACGCCTGCAGCGTCATGCACCCTCCTGGCTGGAGCAACTGCCACAGTTACCCGAAGCCGTTATGGAAAGCCTGCAACAGGGACGGGATTTCGACCTGCGAGTTCCCCAGGCTGCACAGCATAGAACGAATGTGGAGCAAGCAGAGGTCACGGCGGTTGCGCGGCGGCGGCGCCACCTGCTGGCCGGGACAGCCTGCGTCGCGGCGGCGATCACAGCCTTTCCCGGAGCCGTGCAACATTTAGCCGATGTACCACTGATCAGCTGGCTGCTGGCTGGCACCGGCCTGTTCCTGCTGTGGCCGCGCGACAGCTGAGCGCATATGCCCGCGCAGCGCCCTGTGCCATAATGGGCACTTACCGGAACGGTGAACATGACTGAACACAGCGCGCTACTACAGCAGGTTAAGTGGAATGAGCAGGGGCTGGTTCCCGCTATCGCCCAGGATTGGAAGACCGGTGAGGTCCTGATGCTGGCCTGGATGAACACTGAGGCACTGCAACTGACCATTGAGGAGCAGCGCGCTATCTACTGGTCGCGCTCGCGGCAGGCGCTGTGGCGCAAGGGTGAAGAATCCAGCCATGTGCAGCTGCTGAAGGAATTGCGTATCGACTGCGACGCGGACACTGTTTTAATGAAAGTCGAACAACTGGGCGGTATCGCCTGCCACACCGGCCGGCGCAGCTGTTTCTACCTAAGGCTGGAGAATGGCAGCTGGCAGGTCACTGACGAAGTGATGAAACGGCCCGAGGATATCTACGGAAGCAAACCATGAGTGATGTGCTGGAACAATTAGCGACCACCCTCGCGGCCCGCAAAGGCGCCGACCCGGAACAATCCTACGTCGCCAGCCTGCATCACAAGGGCTTGAATAAAATTCTCGAAAAAGTTGGCGAAGAAGCCACCGAGGTCATCCTGGCGGCCAAGGACGCCAGCGAAGGCGGTGACCGCAACGCGGTGATCAGTGAAGTTGCGGATTTGTGGTTTCACAGCATGGTGATGCTGTCGCACCTTGATATTGAAGTTAGTGCAGTGACACAGTGCCTGGGTGATCGCTTTGGCATTTCGGGCCTGGAAGAAAAGGCCTCACGCAAAACAGCGGATAATTAACGTTCCTGGAAACAGGACGAAGTAACTGGAGGTAGGTAGCTATGGGACTCGGTGGAATCAGTATTTGGCAGCTGTTGATCATACTGGCAATCGTCATCATGTTGTTCGGCACCAAGCGCCTGCGCACCATGGGCGGTGACCTGGGCACTGCGGTGAAGGGCTTTCGCAAAAGTATGTCGGAAGACGGCGAGCCAGAACAGCCCGATGACGGCACGCAGCCTGACGATGGTGCCAACAGCGCGGCCAAAGATAAGTAATCGTTGAATGTTCGATATCGGATTTGCCGAACTCATCGTCATAGGCGTGGTGGGCCTGCTGGTGATTGGCCCGGAACGCTTGCCGGGCACTATACGCACCGCCAGCCTGTGGCTGAATAGAATTCGGCGCGGCTTCAATGAAATCAAACAGGAAGTGCAACAGGAGTTACACAACGATTCGGTAATGCAGGAACTGCGCGAAACGGGCCAGCGCCTGAAACAGGATACCGAAAGCATTGGGCAGGATCTGCAACAAACCGCGAGCACCATAATGCCACCCACTGTGGATGATGCCCCCTCTACTGATCAACAACAGTCGCCTACGGAAAAGAACGCGGAATGAGTGAGCAGGATCCCGTCGACCAGCCCCTGCCCCTGGTTGCTCACCTGACTGAGCTGCGCGATAAGCTGCTGCGCGCGCTACTGGCACTACTGATCGTGTTTATCTGCCTGTTTCCCTTCGCCAACGATATCTACGCCTACGTATCCGAACCACTGCGCGCCATATTGCCTGAGGGCGCCAGCATGATTGCCACGGAGGTCGCATCGCCTTTTTTGACGCCGTTCAAACTGACCCTGATGGCAGCCGTTTTCCTCACCATTCCCTACCTGCTGTACCAGGCCTGGAGTTTTATCGCGCCGGGGATGTACCTCCATGAAAAGCGCCTGGCAATTCCCCTGATGGTATCCAGTGTCCTGTTGTTTTATGCCGGGGCAGCATTTGCTTACTTTGTGGTGTTCCCGCTGATCTTCGCTTTTTTTACCGGCGTGGCGCCTGATGGCATCACCATCATGACGGATATCAACAGCTACCTGAATTTCGTGCTCAAGCTGTTCTTCGCCTTTGGCATCGCCTTTGAAATCCCCATCGCCGCGATACTGCTGATCTGGACCGGTATTACAACCCCCGAGGCGCTGGCGAAAAAGCGCCCCTATATCATCGTTGGCTGCTTTATTTTCGGCATGCTGCTGACACCACCGGATATTATCTCCCAATCGCTATTGGCCCTGCCAATGTGGTTATTGTTCGAAATTGGGATCTACCTCGGCGGCTTTATCAAACGCTCCGCGGGGGAAGAATCCCCCTAACGCTTGGCCATCAGGCCGCCATCAGCCACCAGGGTAATGCCCGTGGTAAAGGATTCTGAAGCCAGGTAAAACACGGGATTGAGGATTTCCTCAGTCTCGGCAATTCGTGGAATCAACGCCGCCTCAACCATGCCAGTGGCATAGTCCGGCAGGGCGGCGATAGCGCCATCGGTAAGATCGGAGTGATAACTACCCGGAGCCAGCGCATTCACACGGATATTCAGGGGGGCCCACTCCTGCGCCATCACCTCGGTCAGGGCTTTCAGGCCGGCCTTGGTGGCCGCGTAAATGCCTGAGTATGCCGGCGTAATCATTGCCGCCACAGACAGCAGGTTGATCACACAGCCGCCGCCGTGCTCACCCATGCGTGGCGCCAGGCGCGATGCCAGGTACCAGGGTCCTTTCAGGTTCACATCCATCATTTTGTCGAAGGCCGCCGTGGCGATATCCGCCAGCGGGCCCAGAGCCACATTAATGCCAGCGTTGTTGACCAGAATATCGACACGGCCAAAATGCTGGTAACTGGCGTCAATCAACGCATCCAGGTCTTCCATATTTCCCATGTGCGCGGCCTGCGCCAGGGCACTGCCTCCGGCCGCCTCTATTTCGGCAACTGTCGCCTGGCATGACTCCAGCTTACGACTGGCGACAACCACCTTCGCACCTTCGGCGGCAAAGCCCAGGGACATAGCCCTGCCAAGACCGCGACTACCGCCGGTTACGATTACCACCTTGTCCTTGAACCTGTCTCCCATGTACCTCTTCTCCCGAACCCTGATTCACTTGATACCATTAGCATCGCTGAACAATTACACTAGCACGAACCACCGTCATCGCCACGAGCCCAATGCATGAACCCCCCTGTAGTCAAATCTATTGATCCGCTCGCATCTACCTGCAGTTTCTTTTCTGGTCTGTACCCTCGCCACCTGGCTCTGTCCTGATGGCCTCTCGCTCGTCAAAGGGGCTGGGCTCCTTACGTCCGGTTATAGTTCTGCTGGGCCAATACAAACTGCGTCTGGTGGGTGCCAGTGTGGCACTGCTTTTTACCGCCGGGGCCACGCTATCCCTCGGTCGAGGTCTGCAGGTACTGATCGACCAGGGCTTCGGTGGCGGCACCAGCGCCGACCTGAAAAGCGCTATTGTGCTATTGATCAGCATCACCGCGGCGATTGCGGTGGGCACTTTTGTGCGCTTCTACCTGGTGTCCTGGCTGGGCGAAAGAATCAGCGCCGACATTCGCAAAGCCGTGTTCGACAACATCGTGCGCCTGCACCCTGGGTTTTTTGAAACCAATCGCAGTGGCGAAATCATGTCACGACTCACCACCGACACCACCCTGTTACAAACCATTATCGGCTCCTCCTTCAGCATGGCACTGCGCAGCAGCCTGACTACCACCGGGGCATTGGTGATGATGTTTATCACCAACCTGAAACTCAGCATGATCATCGCCCTGGGTGTGCCACTGATACTACTGCCCATCCTGGTTTTCGGCCGCCGGGTCAGGCGTCTTTCCAACGAGAGCCAGGACAGTATCGCCAGCGTCGGCAGCTACGCCGGGGAAGTGATCCAGCATATACGCGTGGTGCAGAGTTACACCCGGGAGCAATTCGAGGCGGACGCCTTCGAGCGTGAAGTAGAGCAGGCCTTCGCCATCGCCAAACGCAGGATATGGCAGCGCTCCCTGCTCATCTGTGGCGCCATTTTACTGTTGTTTGTCGGCATGTCCGGCATGCTGTGGGAGGGCGGGCAGGACGTTATCAACGGCCGCATGACCGGTGGTGAGCTGGGTGCATTCGTGTTCTACGCCATCATGGTCGGCAGCGGGTTCGCCACTATTTCAGAGGTGTGGGGTGAACTGCAGCGGGCTGCCGGGGCAGCGGAGCGACTGGTCGACCTGATTGATACACACAGCCTTATCGACGATCCCGAAGTGCAGGGTACTGTTACCAGCAGCGAACAACCTGAACTGCGCATGGATGGCGTCACATTCTCCTACCCCACGCGCCTGAACCAGACCGCGCTGCGTGACTTCACCCTGCCCATCGAAGCGGGAAAAAGCCTGGCCCTGGTGGGCCCCTCCGGGGCTGGCAAATCCACTGTATTCGAATTGTTGCAGCGCTTTTACGACCCACAGCAGGGCCGTGTGCTGCTTGATGGCAGGGATATCCGCGAGCTGGGCTTACAGCAGTTGCGTGAGAATATCGCACTGGTGCCACAACAACCGGCACTGTTTACCGGCGATGTGCGCTACAACATTGCCTACGGCAAACTGGATGCCAACGACGAAGAAATAGCGGCGGCAGCCAGAGCGGCCCATGCGGACGAGTTTATTCTCGCCCTGCCTGAAGGGTATAAAAGCCATCTTGGGGAACAGGGCGTACGCCTGTCCGGGGGACAGCGTCAGCGTATCGCCCTGGCCAGGGCGATACTCAACGACCCGAAAATATTGTTATTGGATGAGGCGACCAGTGCGCTGGATACCGAAAGTGAACACCAGGTGCAGCTGGCACTGCAGGAGCTGATGAAGAATCGCACCACCGTTATCATTGCCCACCGCCTGTCCACTATTTTGCACGCGGACAGGATAGCAGTGCTGGACCAGGGCCAGCTGATCGCCACTGGTACCCACTCCGAACTGCTACGCGACTGCGAGCTTTATAGCCGACTGGCCAGGCTGCAATTTCGCGAGGAGCCTCTGCTCAGCGGCGAGATGGCGCCCGATCCATCAGCCGAACCCGATCCTTACGTTCCTGGTTGACACGGCCGAGATCGCCCAGGGTTTCCCTGGAAATTTCGGCCACTTCCCCCAGTATCCTGAAAGTCACCCTGGCGTTGTTGGCGGCACAGCGCATGGGGGCCGAAAGGGGAGATTCACGAAACATTTCCAATGAATCCTGCACCGCAGACCGCAGATGATCGCCGGTGGTGTTCCGCGCTGACTCATAGGCTATCGAAACCACTTCCAGTGACTCCATCAGGGCCTCAATGCCTATCCATTCGGCCATGGCACCGCGTTCAACACTGCGACGCACGTTACGGCGCAACTTGCGTGTCATATTGCGAAACTCGCGCTGTACCCTGGGGCCGAACACCGGGTTCGCCACGGCCTCTAACGCATCGTCCTCAGCCAGCTCTCGCCAGTCCTGGATCGTGAGCACCGCTTCAATATGGGGGAAGACCAGCTTCTCCTCCAGGTTCATATGCTCGTAAATATGGTCGATATAGGCGCGGCCGCTCTTGACCACAACAGCACCGGACACCTCCCCTTCACGCCAGCGGCGAATGTCCTGCAACACACCACTGCCGAGTTTCGCGGTATGGTCATGGTCGCGCTGCAGGGTGTCCACCTGGTCAGCGGCCTTTGCATCGACTTCTGCCACCCGACCATAGATCAGGTCCTCTCGGGGATGGTGGAAGCGATCGGGCCAGGTCACCATATAATCCATGACTTCATACACCACGTGGGTATCCACCAGATCGCCAGCCTCAATAGACTTGAGCTGCTCGGCGAACAGTTGCATGACCGTCGACATATGACGATGTTCGGCCCGCAGCGCCTTCATCAGGGGCTGCTCAGCTGCTTTCCCGGCTGGAGTCTTCCGGGCAACGCTGGTTTTTCCTGGGCCAATGGCCTTCTTTGAGCCAGCGGCCTTCTTTGAGCTAGTGACCTTTCTTGGGCTAGTGGCCTTTCTTGGGCTAGCGGCCTTTCGTGGGCTAGCGGCCTTTTTAGGAGCGGTGGTCTTTTTCGCTGCGGAAGACCTTTTCGCACTGGCTGCTTTTGGCTTCGCAGCCGCAGGCTTCCTCCGCGCGGGAGCCGCTTTTTTTGCCGCGGCCGGCTTTTTTGCGGTGACTTTTGCTTTGGCAGCCATAAACAGGCCTCCTTACTTGTTATCAGTGTTCCCAGAATATGGCATCAGCCTAGCCTGTAAAGCGTTTGGGGGCATTGATCCGGCTCATGAAATGCACAACCGTGGCTGCAGGCCGAATTACTGTACCAAAAAGCTGGATAAGGGCTGGATTGGCGCCTTGGCCGGCTCAGGAACGGGGATTTTGAGTCAGTACCGCCGGCCCATAACCGTCGATAAAAGCCTGTGGTAAACGCCTCGGCCTGCCGCTACTCATTTCGATACAGGCAAAGCGCATTCGCGCGCGCAACAGGGTAACCCCGTCATCAATCCGGATCACCTGAAACTGGCGACTCATGGTCAGCTTGCGGTCCCACTCGACGATCCAGGTGGCAACTGCGACCCTGTCCCCCTCCCTGGAGGCTTGCAAATAGTCATATTCGCTGCGTGTGATGGCCATGGCCCTGTCCAGCGCCCGATAGCTGTCGAGGTCCAGGCCAAGGCTTACCGAATGGGACCAGGCCACCTGTTCACACCACTTCACATAGACCGTGTTGTTGGTGTGATTCAGCCCATCGATATCCTGAGCGCGCACACAGGTCTGCAACAGGTGTGGATGCGGATGATCCCAGAGCTCTTCCAGGTCGATCAAGACGGTGCCGCGATAACGTCATCCGCCGCCGTTTCCAGGGGTTTCAGTGCGAAATTCAAATAGCCATAGGCAATGGCGATGACGGGGCAGAGCAGGTTGAAAAAAGCATAAGGTGCATAACTGAAGGTGGCCACCCCCAGGGTGGCAGACATATAAGCGCCACAGGTATTCCAGGGGATCAGCGCGGAAGTCAGTGTAGCGGAGTCTTCCAGTGTCCTGGAGAGGTTCAGTGGCGACAGGCCACGACGCTCATAGGCGCCCTTGTACATACGCCCGGGTAGCGCCACGGCGATGAACTGGTCCGCTGCCAGCACATTGGTGCCCACGCAGGTCAGCACGGTGGTGGTGATCAGGGAACCGGTGCTGTTTACCCATTTCAGGGCCAGCTGCAACAGGTAGTTCAGTATGCCCGTGCGTTCCAGCACCCCGCCAAAACCGAGGGCACAAAGAATGAGCCACACGGTATTTAGCATGCTGCTCATACCGCCTTTACTGAGTAGCGCGTCGAGAAACTCATTGCCGCTATCTGAGGTATAGCCATTGAACAGGCTGATCCAGACACCCTTGAACAGCGCAAAAACTTCGCTCAACTGCCCGTCGTCCCCGGCCAGCTTGAGTACAGCCTCGCTCTGGAAGAGCAGTGCGAAGACGCCACCGGCAAGGGCGCTGACAATAATAGATGGATAGGCCGGATAGCGCTTGTAGACCAGTACCAACATCAGTAACAACGGCAACAACAGGTGCAGGCCTATATTGAACTGCACCGCAATATCACGCTGCAACTGCTCGACTTCAGTGGGGGTAGAGGCATCGGCGCTGCCGATGAGAGCAAAAATAACCAGCGCAATAGCGAAGCTGGGCACAGTGGTCCACAACATATGCCTGATGTGGTCGAACAGGTCAACGCCGGTGACGGCGGCGGCCAGATTGGTGGTATCCGACATAGGCGACAGCTTGTCACCGAAGTAGGCGCCGGAGATTATCGCGCCTGCGGTGATGGCGGGAGATAGGTCAAAACTGCCGGCGATACCCATCAGGCCGATGCCCAGCGTTCCGGCTACCGTCCAGGAGCTACCGATACTAATGGCCACTATGGCGCAAATAGCGGCGCTGGCGGCGTAGAAGATGGAGGGGTTCAGCACCTGCACCCCGTAGTAGATCATCGCCGGCACAGTGCCGCACAGAATCCAGGTGCCAATCAACATACCCACAGACAACAGGATCAGCACCGGGGCGAGGCCCACGCCAATACCGTCAATGATTCCGTTCTGGGCCTGATGCCACGGGATACCCACGCGCCTGCCCACCAACGCGGCGACACAGCTGGCCAATACCAGTGCAATCTGATTGGCGCCGTAGGAGGAATCAGCGCCGAAAAGATAGACCGAGCAAGCCAGTAGCGTCACCAAAAAAATGATCGGGGCCAGCGCCAGGACGGTTGTTAGTTCGGGGGATGGTCGGCTTGCGGTCAAAAGTTTCTGCTCTCGTTTATCAGTGGTTTAGCGCTATCCATTGTCGGTGAAAAATGCACTTCTTACATACCTACAGGCGTATCCCTGCTGCGGCCGCCCACGCAGTCGTCCCCAGAGTGCCCTAAATCACCAACGCGGTACAGGCAGGACATTGCAGGAGTGGCGCAGGGACACGGATCGGAAACTGCATGTCCGGATCTTCTGACATCGCCGACGGGTTCGCGTAGCATAAGCCGGGCTATGGCGGAGCCCGACAAAATAACACTGGCACCCTACTACTATCGGGACAACTTCCTGCGTCTGTGCGATACGGTGGAGGCACAGTACGGCGACATTCTCGATGACGGGGATCACGCCATGCTGCGGCGCTTTCGCAAGCTTCAGTTCAACGCCCAGTGTCTTTATATCCGGTTGACATCGCGCACCGGCCCCTGGTTTCGCGAGAGCAAGCTACTCTACGAAGAACTGGGCGATCTGGGCCCGGCAGTGGATGAATTACTGCGGGAGAACATGGCAGCTGAGCCCGGCGGGCTGTCGACAGAGGAGCTCAGCAAGCTGTATACACAGCAGGAATTGCTGCAGACCTTTGCTGGCAGCCTGGGTGACCAGCGCTTTCCCAACAAGACCTCCCTGCTAAATACCATCGACACGCTGGCGCTGGGCGACAAGGAAATACTGCAGGCTATCGCTGTCTTTGAAGAAGCCAGGGTCATTGCCCCCGCGGCAATGGAGCGGGTGCAAAACCTGCAAATCCTGTTCTTCGGTAACCGCCGCCAGAGCCTGACCGAGTTCGTGCTGCAGGACCTGGGCGTTACCCGCTACTACCCTTACACACTGGATAGAGAGCATCGCCTGTTTTCCTGCCGCGCTGCCCTGGATGAGTACCTGGAATGCGCGGCCCTGAGCGACGGGCACTATGAATTACTGGAACGGCAGGAGCAGGCGCAATTACCCGACCTGGCCGAGCAGGCACTAGCCACAACCATCAGTTTCCCCTCCAGTGAAAACCGCTGGCACCGACTGTGTAATAAGCTGGCCAGAGATCTGGAACGCCTGCAGGAATGGGATCTCGCCCTGCAACTGTATGCGCGCAGCCAGCGCCACCCGGCCAGGGAACGCCGCGCCAGAATACTGGAGAAAAACAGTGACTGGGCCACGGCGGTTGCCCTGTGTCAGGAGATTATCGCCAGCCCCTGGTGTGAGGCAGAACTGGAAGCAGCGGGTCGCATACTGCCAAGGGCCAAGCGCAAGCTTGACGGCGACCGACTACCCCGGCGCAAAGACGACTTTGAGCATATTCAACTGGGCCTGCCGCCGGGACCGGGGTCAGTGGAACTAAAAGCCGCGAGTCACCTACAGGGCCAGTGGCAATCTGTTCATTATGTGGAGAACGGGCTGATGACCGCCCTGTTCGGGCTGGCCTTCTGGGAGCAGGTGTTCGCCCCGGTGCCCGGGGTCTTCAATAATCCTTTCCAAAGTGCGCCCACAGACATGTACGATCCGGCCTTCGCTACCCGGCGCCAGGCCAGCATCACAGCGCGTATCGAGGAACTTCAAGCTGGCGATCTGCCGGCCATGCTGTCCGAGGCCTGTGAACGCTACCAGCATTACCAATGTCGCTGGATCGACTGGCGGCGCATAGATGCCGAACTGGTCGCCGAGGCCGCTGCGCATATTCCCGGTGAGCACCTGCTGGCCATCTGGGAGCGGATACTATTCGACCCCGGGGAAAACCGCCGCGGCTTTCCCGATCTTATCGCCTTCGGAACAGGCATGGCCGATTACTGCATGATAGAGGTCAAGGGGCCGGGGGATGCCCTGCAGGACAACCAGAAACGCTGGCTGCGCTATTTCGCCGAGCAGGGAATTCCGGCGCAGGTGGCATGGGTAGAGTGGACCGATGACTGAGATGACCATCGCCATAGGGGAGCTGGTCCGGTTTTGCCACCGCAGCGGGGATATTGACCATCGCTTCAGCCCCTCGCCCACCGGTGTGGAGGGTATCGCCGGCCACCAGCGCCTTTACGCACGGCGCCCGGCGGCCTATCTCAGTGAGTATGGCGTCGAGTATCGCCATGAGGAGCCGGGTCTGGCACTGACCCTGCGCGGGCGCGCCGATGGCTACGATCCACAACAGGGTTTGATCGAGGAGATCAAGACCTGCCGTGTCGCTCCCGACTCCATACCGGAGCCTGTAGCGCAACTGCACCTGGCCCAGGGCAAAGTCTACGCCGCCATCATCGCGTCCCGGGATAAGTTAAGCCAAATCGACGTCCGGGTGACCTGGCTCAATATCGACAGCGAGGAAGAGTACAGCCGCACCGAGTGCTATAGCGCCGCAGAACTGGCCAAATTTCTCGGCGCTACCCTCACGCAATTCACTCGCTGGTTGCAGGTCATTGCCCGCCTGCGAGGAGAACGCGACAGCAGCCTGGCCACACTGGATTTCCCCTACGGTGGGTTTCGAGAAGGGCAGCGGGAAATCGCCGAACTGGCCTATAAATGTATCGACCAGGGGGGGCAGCTGCTACTGGAGGCACCCACAGGCATTGGCAAGACTGCAGCGGTGTTGTTCCCCGCCCTCAAAGCCCTGGCGACTGGCAAACACGACAGGATGGTGTTTGTCACCACCAAGACCGTGGGACGCCGCGCAGCCCAGGACACGCTGGCCCATTTCGCCGCGGCGGGCTACCGCGGCAGCAGCCTCAGCCTGACCGCTAAAGAGAAAATTTGCCTGTCACCCGGCCAGGCGTGCCACGGCGATGACTGTCCCTACGCGCGCCACTACTACGATAAACTGCCTGCGGCACTGGACGCGGCAATCAAGCAGGGGGCATTGCACCGGGCGGATATCGAGGACCTGGCCCGGCGCTTTGAAGTCTGCCCCTATGAACTGGCGCAGGACCTGCTGCCCTGGGTAGATGTCATCATCGCCGATATTCACTACGTCTATAGCCTCAGTGCAGGGCTGGGCAGTGCCATGGAGACAGGTTCACAGCGTTGGACACTGCTGGTAGACGAAGCACATAACCTGCCTGGACGGGCTCGCAGTATGTACAGCGCGCGGCTGGGCAAGGCCGCCATCATGGCGGCGAAAAACACTGTGGCCGGCGCATTGGAAAAATCCCTGAACCGCATCAACCGTCAATTCCTGGCGCTGCAAAAGGAGCCCTGGCAGGAACCCGAATTCAACAGTAGTGACACCTTGCCGCAAGCACTGGTTCTCGCGCTGCAGGCTTTTAGCGGGGAAGTCTCAGCACAATTGGCCCAGGAGCCGGCCTTTTTACAGCGCCATCCGGTCCTCATGGATTTCTATTTTGAGGTTTTACAGTTTCTGCGGGTAGCGGAACAGTGGGGTGACGACTACCGCTGCCAGCGCAGCCGCGACAGTGGCAGGCAGAGCCTGCGCATCACACTCAACTGCCTTGACCCGTCCCGACTACTGACCCAGCGGCAACAACGTGCCCACGCTGTAAACGCTTTCTCCGCCACCCTGTCGCCGCTCCCCTGGTCACGGTCTGCCCTCGGCCTGGAGAACGAGGCGGTATGCCACCGTGCGCGATCACCCTTTGAGCAAACACAACTGCGGGTAAAACTGGCGACGCACATCGATACACGCTACCGCCAGCGGGAGGCATCACTACCTGAGCTGGCCGCGCTGCTGCAACAGTGGTTGCGGCAGGTACCGGGTAACTGCATCGTCTATTTCCCCTCCTATGCCTATATGCGCGATTGCCTCGCCCTGATGAAACTTGATACTGGAGCCGCTGCCAGTCCCCTGGTGTGGCAGCAACAACCCCAGGCGGATGATGCCCAGCGGGAGGCGTTGCTGGACCTGCTGGCGCAAAGGCGCGATATAGCGGCGTTCTGCATCCTGGGGGGCGTGTTTGGGGAGGGCATAGATTTACCCGGGGACCAGCTGTCCAGTGTCGCGGTGGTAGGCGTCGGCATGCCCCAGGTAAACCGCGACACCAAAGCGCTACAAGCCTGGCACGGCGCACAATCGGGCGCGGGCTTCGAATACACCTTTCTTTATCCGGGCATGCAAAAGGTCGACCAGGCGCTGGGCAGGGTGGTACGTAGCATGACGGATCGGGGCGAGGCACTGCTCATCGACAGCCGTTATCGCGAGCCCCGGTACCGTGAATTGCTGCCCCGCTGGTGGCGCTATGAGCCCTGGACAGAGGCTGCAGATACATTGTGACTACCCCATTCACGGACTGTCTGGTCTATTTATTTGGGCTCTATAGCCCTTGTTTTACTCTGGGAATCACTTACATTGGCGCTTGCCGAGCCAGCTGACGTATGGTGTCGACCCACAACAGGGTCTCTCTGCAGAATTCAGCGGCTGAATAGTCGCCATTATTCACGCAACCGGCCTGTTGTGCTAGAGTCGGCGGCTGCCTGAAGTACTGGCTACCCTTGCAGGGCACGCCCACTCAGGCAGATTCGATTTTAATAACGCAGCCCTATCAGGCTGGACAATGATAAGGCCGGTGAACGATCTCCGGCGGCACCAATACACAAAGCAACGGGGGTACTCACCGCATGCGCATTGCCATTCCCAAAGAAACCCACCCGGGAGAAAACCGGATACCGATTACACCGGACCATGCCAAGAAACTGTGCAAAATGGGCGCAGATCTTGTTATTGAAGCTGGTATGGGTGTCGGGGCGGGCTATACCGACTCGGAGTTCACGGATGCCGGCGCCACTGTCTCGCAGGACCGTGCCGAATTGTTCCGCAGCGCCGACCTGCTGCTGCGCCTGCGCAAGCCAGAGCCCGAAGAAATTGGCCTGATGCAGCGCGGGGCCATCCACATCAGCTACCTGGATCCCTTTAACGAGCACGCGCTGGTCAATGCCTTCAAGGACGCCGGCGTGACTTCCATCAGCATGGAAATGATCCCCCGCACCACCCGCAGCCAGAAGATGGATGCACTGAGCTCCCAGGCCAACCTCGCCGGCTACGTCATGGTGATAGAGGCAGCGACCCACCTGCCCCGTATCTTCCCCATGATGATGACCCCGGCGGGCACCCTGAAGCCCGCCAATGTCTTTGTTATTGGCGCCGGTGTAGCGGGCCTGCAGGCCATCGCCACCGCCAAGCGCCTGGGCGCCAAGGTCACCGCCTTTGATACCCGCCCCGTGGTTGCGGAACAGGTGCAGTCACTGGGTGCCAAGTTCCTGGAGATCGACCTGGGTGAGACCGGCGAGACCGCTGACGGCTACGCCAAGGAGTTGACTCCCGAACAGGTCGACATGCAGCGCCAGGCACAGAAAGAAGTCATTGCCAAATCCGATGTGGTGATCACTACCGCCCAGGTATTCGGTCGTAAACCCCCGGTACTGGTCACCAGGGACATGGTCGAGGGCATGGCGCCTGGCTCCGTGATCGTGGACATGGCCGCGGAGACCGGCGGCAACGTAGAAGGCTCAGTTCCCAACGAGATTGTGGAGTGGTCCGGCGTTACCATCATCGGTAAAGGCAACCTGGCGGGTGAAGTCGCCAGAGACGCCAGCCAGATGTATTCCTCCAACCTGTTCAACCTGGTGGAAGACAACTGGTGTGAAGAGAAACACCTGTTCGTGGTGGATTTTGAAGACGATATCCTCCCGGGTTGCATCATTACCCACGGCGGTGAAGTAACCAACGAGACAATCAAGAACATTCTGGAAGGGGGTGCATAACATGATACCTGTTGAAGTTTTCCTGACATTTATTCTCATGCTGTCCATCTTCCTGGGCTTCGAACTTATCACCAAGGTGCCGTCAACACTGCACACACCACTGATGTCCGGCGCTAACGCGATTTCCGGCATCACCGTGGTTGGTGCAATCAGCCTGGCCGGTACCGGCGAGCAGGATCTGGCCAACTGGCTGGGTGCTGCCGCGGTAGCGCTGGCCTCCATCAACGTGGTGGGGGGTTACCTGGTAACCGATCGTATGCTCTCCATGTTCAAGAAGAAGGAGGGCTAAACAATATGGATATCATGATTCAATTCGCCTATATCGTTTCCGCAGCCCTGTTTATTTACGGCCTGAAACAACTGGGTTCCCCCGCCACCGCCCGTCGCGGTAACAGCATTTCCGCACTGGGTATGTTGGTCGCTGTGGTTGCAGCGCTGCTGGACCAGGGCATTGTCGATTTCCAGTGGATTGTGCTCGGCTTTGTTGTCGGTGGTGCTATAGGCGGCGCCGCAGCCCGCATGGTGCAAATGACATCCATGCCGGAGATGGTTGCCCTGTTCAACGGCTTCGGCGGCATGGCCAGCCTGCTGGTAGGCTGGGCGGCCCTGAGCCCCACAGCCGAAACCTTCACCCTGGTAACTATCATCCTGTCCATCCTCATTGGTGGCGTGACCTTTACCGGCTCCCTGATCGCCTACGGCAAGCTCAGCGAAAACATCGGCAGCGGCGCTGTGTTGTTCAGTGGCCAGCAGGTGGTCAACAGCCTGATCGTGCTGGGCATCCTGGGCAGCTCCATCATGTTCTGCATGGAGCCGGCCAATGCCACCTGGCTGTACGTGGTCATCGCCCTGTCACTGGTATTCGGCGTCATGGCGGTTATTCCCATCGGCGGGGCTGATATGCCCGTGGTGATTTCCCTGCTGAACTCCTACTCGGGCCTGGCGGCCTGTGCGGCGGGTTTCGCGATAGATAACAATATCCTCATCGTGGCCGGCTCCCTGGTGGGCGCCTCCGGCATCATCCTCACCCAGATCATGTGTAAGGCGATGAACCGCTCGCTGTCTAATGTGCTGTTTTCAGGCTTTGGCAGCGGCAAGGTTGAAGAGACTTCTGTGGAGGGTGAGATCAAGCCCATCTCTGTTGCAGACGCCTACTACGTGCTGGAAGCTGCCAGCAACGTAGCAATCGTCCCAGGCTATGGCATGGCCGTAGCCCAGGCGCAGCACGTGGTCAAGGAGTTGACCGAGCTGCTGGAGCAGAACGGTACGGAAGTGAACTTTGGTATCCACCCTGTGGCCGGCCGTATGCCTGGCCACATGAACGTGCTGTTGGCCGAGGCGGACGTACCCTACGACCAGCTGCTGGAAATGGACGATATCAACCCGCGTATGGAAAATGTCGATGTGGCTATCGTGATCGGTGCCAACGACGTGGTGAACCCTGCAGCCCGTGAGAATGAAGGTAGCCCCATCTACGGTATGCCGGTGATCAACGTGGACTCTGCCCGTACAGTATTCGTACTGAAGCGCTCCATGGCCTCCGGTTTTGCTGGCATCGAGAACCCGCTGTTCTATAAGGACAATACGCGGATGTTATTCGGCGATGCGAAAGAATCCATTGGCGGGCTGATACGCGAGTTCAACTGATCCCCATCGGGTTTACACCAACGCCGGCCTCTGAGCCGGCGTTTTTATTGGTGGGTGTAGAGAATAGCAGCGCGGCAACGTTGTTCAGGCGCGGTCCCAATCAAAGGCCAGTACATCCCTGATGTCCGATGCACCACTGGCCAGCATCAGCAGGCGGTCAATACCCAGTGCCACACCGCTACACTCTGGCATACCGTGTGCCAGGGCCGCCAACAGGCGCTCATCCAGCGGGCGCTCGGTCTGGCCGCGCTCACGACGACGCTCGTTATCCTGCTCAAAGCGCCGGCGCTGCTCCTGCGCATCGGCGAGTTCGAAATAACCGTTCGCCAGTTCCATGCCATCCACATACAGCTCGAAACGCTGTCCCACCAGGGCACCGTCGGCCTCGACAATACGCGCCAGCGCAGCCTGGGAGGCCGGATAGTCATAGATAAAGCACAGGCCCCGACTTGCCAGTTGTGGTTCCAGCACATGACTGACCAGCAGGTCCAGCCACATATCACGATCGCCATCGAGGCCGGTGACATCCAGGTGGCGCCCCGCTACCTCCCGCAATTGCATAACGGGCGCTGTAAAGGGGTCTAACTGGAGGTGATGCAGAAATAACTGTCGATAACTGAATTTATGCACTTCGCGATCACCGATACAGGCCACCAGCAGTTGGGCCACTTCTGCCATCAAGCGGTGGTGATCGAAACCCGGACGGTACCATTCCAGCAAGGTGAACTCGGGGTTATGGCGAGAGCCGGCCTCGCCGTCGCGAAAGGCCCTGGTAATCTGGAAAACAGGCTCACCATGAGCCGCCAGCAGGCGTTTCATGGCGTATTCGGGAGAGGTCTGCAGATATCTTGACTGTGGCACTGAAACACCACGCTCGACCAATAATGGCTCGATAGAGGGGTCGGTTATGCCAGTGCTGGCAAGCAGCGGGGTCTCAACCTCGAGCACGTCGCGCTCGGCAAAGAAGCGGCGTATCCTGGCCAGCAGCGCAGCACGCCGGCGCAACTGCTCAATGCCTGCACCGGGCCGCCAGTCCACAGCCGCTTTACCTCGCCGACGGATTCAAAGCTTACTTGCTGGCCCGGCCCTGGTACTCGCCGGTGCGTGTATCGACCCGGATCACTTCACCCTGGCTCAAAAATAGCGGCACCTTGACCACAGCACCGGTACTCAGGGTGGCCGGCTTACTGCCACCCTGGGCGGTGTCACCCTTGAGACCAGGATCGGTCTCGACAATTTCCAGCTCGACAAAATTGGGTGGCGCTACTGACAATGGCGCGCCGTTGTACAGCGTAACCTCGCAGGCATCCTGCGCCTTCAGCCACAAATGGGAATCCCCCACTGCTGCAGCGTCGGCCTGATGCTGCTCAAAGGTATCAGGCTCCATGAAATACCAGAATTCACCGTCGTTATAGAGGTATTCCATGCTGTGGTCCATGACATCCGCACCCTCCAGGGTTTCGCCGGACTTGAACGTACGTTCCCACTGGCGCCCCGTCTTCAGGTTACGCAACCTGACCCGGCTGAAGGCCTGGCCCTTGCCCGGCTTCACGAACTCATTATCGACAATACTGCAAGGATCGCCGTCCAGCATAACTTTGAGTCCAGAACGGAATTCATTGGTAGAGACGTTCGCCATGATGTTTTCAATCTGTTGCTGTAGTAAGGGCGACTATAATACCCCACAGCGCGCGGCAATGGCAGACGTTCACACCACACTGGCTAGCGGCGCGCATTATAGGATACTCTATTCAGTGAGGGTTCATACAACGCAGCAAGATGGGAAACGACCCGACTATTATGGAAAGTAATAAAAAAATCAGGCTGAAAATTCCCACCCAGGACCTACCTGAATTCAAGCTGTTTCCGGCCAATGCGGCAGCGGCACTGGGATGGGCGCAAGCACTGCCGGTAGCCAACACCGATGCCGTTGTCGAACTGCTCAGCCAGGCCCTCGACGCTCTAAACCGGGTGCAGCTAGCTCCCGAAAGTCGCTACGACATCATGGAGATACTGCGGCCCAACCTGGGCGTGGCCCTGTCCAATCTTGCCAAGCGCTATCTCAACCAGCCGCTGGTCCTGCCCGCTGAACCGCAGCGAGCGGCGGACCTGGCTGGCAAGCTCTACTCCATGGCCAGTACCGCCTATACCATCGTAGCCATCGAGGCCATTGCGCAACGTGACGCCATACGGGAAACCAACCCCGCTCGCCTGACCTGCCAGTCAATACAACGGGCCCTGGTGTTTGCGGGCGGCAAGGTGCTGCAAACGTTTCAACTGTTCCGCCCACTGGAAATCCACGCCTGGCAAGCGCTGCACCAACTTTACGCCCTGGCGGACCACCATCAACTTGCCGACCTGCCGGTGCCAGGGCCCGGCTCGGGTGCCCTGACGATCAAGGCCACCTACCTGCAGGCTTTGCTACTGGGCTGCTGCAAACCAAACCACTTGCGTCAAAGCGACCTGGCGCAACTCTACCGGGGCTTAAAGGAACTGGGCGCCCTGGTACAACTGGAAACCTCCCAGGGTGACAGCGGCCTGTTCCTGGTGGACCTGGACAGTGACCAACCCCCGGTATACAGCGCTGTCTACAATGAACAAAGGGGGGATGGCTGCCGCTACATCAACACCAATGCCCTGGTCGCGCAACTGAAAAGTCTCAGGGACGATAGCGGCGCCAATAGCAGTGAGCGGGAAACGGGAGTCGGCCCCGGTCTGCCCCCAAACCTGCTGGACCACCTCATCGCCTCACTGGGCAGTACCAACCAGCGTAACTTCAAACGCAGCGCCAGCAACAGTGAAATGCTGGTCTGCATGGGGCTCAGCAGCACCCACTATTACGCGGCGGGAGAGACAGCCTTCGAGCAACTACTGAACGACCATGACCGCACACCAACAGCAGCAGAGCGAGTGGCCGGAAACCAGTTTTTGCAGCACCCCCAGGATGACGTATGGCAACAGGCGAATCTCGAAGAAGACTCCACCGGGGAGTCCGACAGTAGCGGCCGGCGTCCCGGCGGCCGGCTGCCAGAGGCGGAAGTAGAACACCGGGTAGACGTCGAAGACACTATCCGGGCCGAGCTGATGTTTGGGGGTAGTGAGGAAAGTGGGGAAAGTCCGGAGAGTGAGCGCTACCCTGCTTTCAAGGTCAAGTTGGCAGATGCAAGTCCCGGAGGCTATTGCCTGGAATGGCGTGCAGAGCTCCCCGCCGACATCAAGTCCGGAGATATCGCCGGCTTAAAAGAGGACGTCAATGGCGATTGGGCCATCGCCGTCATTCGCTGGTTGAACCAGTTTGAAGAGGGCAAAACCCTGATCGGCCTGGAGCTCCTCAGCCCCAGGGCAATGCCTTACGGTGCCAGCATCCACCGCAAAACCGGCGAGAATACTCCCGCCATGCGGGTGCTGCTACTGCCCGCGATCAAGCTCGTGGGCCAGGCCCACACCCTGGTCACGCCAGGTACCGGGTTCAAGGAAGGCCAGAAAGTTACCTTGAGCAACAAGGCCGAAGTCTGCCTTATCCAGTTGCAGCGCCAGGTGGCGTCAAGCGGGAGCTTTACGCAATTCGATTTTCGCTACATCAAGGAGTTGGGCGACTTACTGGCGGGGCAGGAGGAGGGCAAGCTGGGCGCAGGCTATGACTCCGTGTGGAGCAAGATTTAGTAACTGCGGGCCGACTATTATGCCTGCTGCTGGTATTTGTCCGAGAAGCCCAATAAATAGAGGATGGCATCCAGGCCCAGGGTAGATATCGATTGTTCCGCTGATTTCTGCACCAGGGGTTTGGCCCTGAATGCAATGCCAAGACCCGCGATACTCAGCATCGGCAAATCATTGGCGCCATCACCCACCGCGATGACCTGCTGTAAGTCGATACCCTCGTCCGCGGCTAACTGGCGCAACAACTCCGCCTTGCGAGCCCCATCGACGATTGAACCCTTGATCTTGCCGGTCACTACACCGTTGGCAATGTCCAACTCATTGGCGTAGACGTAATCTATACCCAGACGATCCTGCAGGTAGCGGGCAAAATAGGTAAAGCCCCCGGACAGTATTGCCGTTTTATAACCCAGGGTACGCAAGGTAGATATAAGGTGCTCCGCACCCTCGGTAATTTTCAATTGGCCGGCTACTTGCTGTAGGGCGCCCTCTTCCAGTCCCTCCAGCAGCGCCACCCTGGCGCGGAAGCTTTCACTGAAATCGATCTCCCCACGCATCGCGCGTTCGGTTATTGCGCTAACCTGCTGGCCAACACCCGCCAGCTTGGCCAACTCGTCGATAACTTCCGCCTCAATCAGGGTAGAATCCATATCGAAGGCGACCAACCTGCGATTGCGCCGATACATATTGTCCTGCTGGAAGGCGAGATCAACCTCCAGCGCCCCCGCAACTTCCAGCAGATCGCGCCGAAATGCGGAAGGGTCGTCCAGGCCTCCACGTGCCGAAAACTCTACGCAGGCTTTACTCAACGCCGGCAGTTCCCCCAGGGGAATACGGCCGGACAGGCGATTAATGCCATCGAGGTTCAGGCCGTGCTTGGCCACTACGGCCGTCACCTGGGCGAGTTGGTCCGCAGTGATCTTGCGAGCCAACAGGGTGATGATATAACGGGCCCGCCCCTGGGCCTCTACCCACTCACTATAGCTGCGGGCATTGACCGGCGAAATGCGGAGGCGCACATCGCGTTTCTGGGCAAAATTCTGCACCTCATCCGCGACTGCATCGCCGTCGCAATTTTGTGGTAATTCCACCAGCAGGCCCATGGACAGACTCGCGTGTATCACTGCCTGGCCAATATCGAGAATGTTCACACAATGCTGCGCCAGGATAGCCGTGATCCCGGCGGTCACCCCGGCCTGGTCTTCGCCGGATATAGAAATAAGCAAAATACGGTTCACGTGGTGGTACCCGAACTATTCTGAGGGCGCCATTCTAACTGTTCTTATCGAGCACTGTGAAGCGTGGTTTGGGCATTTGAAAAAGCAGTGAATGCCATATTTTTGAGCGGCAAGGCGCCAAAAAGGACATTTGGCCAAACGACTGGTTTATACTGGCAGCCATTACCACAAGACAAAAACTCCTGACGCGTGAATAGCCGCCTTCGCAATACGAATCTCGCCCAACAACTGGCAATTACCACCGCCGGTCTGTGCCTGCTGGTCAGCCTGGCGCTGGTTGCCCTGGGGGCCATTTCCACTCGCCACATGCAGATGCAACTACAGGAAGAATACGGGCTGGCACTGGCCCAACAGGTTGCCCAGCGCATCAGCACTGCCATGGAAAACGGTGACCTGCTAAGCATATCCGCGTCATTACAGCGCTTTGTCGAAGTCAGCGCGGCACAGGAAGTCACGCTTACTGATGTCGAGGGCAAGGCACTGGGACAGGCGGGGAAGGCCAAGGGCAAGAAACTCTACCAATACAGCGCCCCGGTGCGTATCGAATCAGACATCGCCGGGCAGGTGGTTATTGCCATCGCGGCAGACAATACCCAGGCGGCGCAATTACGTTTTGTCCTGAGCCTGCTGGGACTGGCGGTACTACTCAGCCTGGCCGTGTACATGGGCAGTCGTCACCTCGGACAACGCTACGGTTCCCGCCTCGCCGGCCTGGCCAGGGTAATCGCACTCGAAGGGGATGAGCCCAGGGCCAGACCCAGCAATGAAATCGACCTGCTGGCCGCGCATATTGAAGCCCTGCCCATGGACCTGTTGCGCACCCGCAGCGAACCTGGACCACAGGACGAGAACTACCGCACCACAGCGGTCCTCTACCTGCACTTATGCAGCCTGGAAAATTATGTGGATACGCTGGACGAACAATCACTGCACCGCTACACCGACCGTCTGCACCAGTTGGTTTTTGCCGCTGCCGGATTTTACGCTGGCGAGTTGCAGGTGGCCCGCCAGTTTGGCCTGGCCATCTACTTCAGTGGCGAGAACAGCGCTGGCAGCGCTGCCTTTCGGGCCGCATCCTGTGCCTGGCTGGTAAGCGCGGCGAGCCGGGCGCTGGAGCAGCAGATACCCTTTTCCATGAGCACCTCCATGGCGATATCACAGAGTGAATTGGGCGCAGGAGATGGTGCCGACATCTATCCGGGCCTGTATATGCAGCACACACTGGATGAACTGCAGGCTGTGTGTGCCTCCAGGCCGCCCAATATCCTGCTGTCACCGGCTGTCTGCGAAGATGTGGATATCGCCGGGCGCTTGCAACACCGCCCGACCGAAGTGAGGGATTACGCCGTTATTGAAGAGTTTGCCGGTCCCTACCAGGACCTGCTGGAGCGGCAGTTGCGCCTCATGCTGAAGCGGCTTACCGACCCAGGGCGGCGCCTGTAGCACCAAGCCCCGCAAAACAGCTCAGAGCTGCACCTGCATACTGTCCACCTTCTGAAAGCCACGGGGCAACTTGTTGCCACGGCGACCGCGTTCTCCGCGATAGTGCTCCAGGTCCTTGAACTTCAGCGTGTGATGGCGCTTACCGGAATACACCACCAGGGTATCCTGGGCCGTCAGGACCTGGATGGCCACGACGAATTCTTCCCGAGCCTGAATCCTTGCCGATGGAATACCGATAATCTTGTTGCCCTTGCCCCGCGCCATCTGTGGCAAGTCTGCCAGGGAAAAGATCAGTAAACGCCCCTCGTTCGATACGGCGGCAACCCAGGAATCTTCCACGCCAGCTATCACAGCCGGCTGTAAAACCTGCCCTCCTTTGGGCAGGGTAAGCGCCGCCTTACCGGCGCGGTTCTTGGTCTGCAGGTCACCCAGTTTGGCTACAAATCCATAGCCGGCGTCACTGGCCAGCAGGTAGAGTGCTTCCGGATCACCCATCATCAGGCCTTCAAAGGTGGCGCCCGAAGGTGGGTTGATGCGCCCGGTAACCGGCTCGCCCTGGCCCCGTGCCGATGGCAGGTTGTGTGAGGGCATGGTGTAGGCCCTGCCCGTGGAATCCAGAATAACCGACGGTTGGTTGCTGCGGCCGTGGGCCGCCATCTTGAAGGCATCGCCAGACTTGTAACTCAAGGTGGTCGGGTCGATATCATGGCCCTTGGCCGCCCTGATCCAGCCTTTCTCCGACATCACCACCGTAATCGGGTCGGAACTTATCAATTCCAGTTCGCTAAAGGCCTTCGCTTCATCCCGCTCGACCAGTGGCGAGCGACGGTCGTCACCGTATTTTTCCGCCACTGCCAGCAGTTCATTCTTGATCAGTGTCTTGAGCCGCGCGGCACTGCCGAGGATTTTCTGCAAATGATCACGCTCTTCCTCCAGTGCATCCTGCTCGGTGCGGATATTCATTTCTTCCAGCTTCGCCAGGTTGCGCAACTTCAATTCCAGGATGGCCTCTGCCTGGACATCGGTGATATTGAAACGCTTCATCAGCGCTGGCTTGGGCTTATCCTCGGTGCGAATAATATGGATCACTTCGTCGATATTGAGGAAGGCGACCAGGTAACCGTCGAGGATGTGCAGTCTTTTTACTACACGCTCCAGGCGGTATTCCAGGCGACGACGAACCGTTTCGGTACGAAACCTCAGCCACTCCTTGAGAATACGGTCCAGGCCTTTAACGCCAGGTCGCCCGTCGATGCCGATCATATTCAGGTTGACGCGATAGCTGCGCTCAAGGTCCGTGCTGGCGAACAAGTGGCTCATCAGCGATTCCAGATCGACCCGGTTGGAGCGCGGCACAATCACCAGGCGCGTGGGGTTTTCATGGTCTGACTCGTCCCGTAAATCCGCCACCATGGGTAACTTTTTCGCCTGCATCTGCTGGGCAATCTGTTCCAGTAATCGCGACCCGGAGACCTGGTGGGGCAAGGCATTGATCACAATATCGTCGCTCTCTTTCTCCCACACGGCACGCATGCGCAGAGCGCCGCGGCCACTTTCATACATGGCAATAATATCTTCCCGAGGAGTAATGATTTCAGCCTCAGTGGGGAAATCCGGTGCCAGTACATGTTCGCAGAGGTCCGCCACGGTAGATTTGGGCGACTCCAGCAACCGTATGGTCGCCGCCACTACTTCGCGCAGGTTATGGGGAGGAACGTCCGTGGCCATACCAACGGCAATGCCGGTGGTACCGTTGAGCAATACGTTAGGGACCTGCGCGGGCAGTACCGAGGGCTCATCCATGGTGCCATCGAAATTGGGGACCCAATCCACCGTACCCTGGGCCAGTTCGCCCAGCAGCACCTCGGCGTAAGCCGTCAACCGCGACTCGGTATAACGCATGGCGGCAAAGGATTTCGGATCGTCCGGGGAACCCCAGTTGCCCTGCCCGTCTACCAGCGGGTAACGGTAGCTGAAGTTCTGGGCCATCAATACCATCGCTTCATAAGCAGCACTGTCGCCATGGGGATGGAACTTACCAATGACATCACCGACGGTGCGCGCCGATTTCTTGAATTTGGCCGTCGCCTTCAGCCCCAACTCACTCATGGCGTACACGATGCGCCGCTGTACTGGCTTCAGGCCATCGCCCACGTGTGGCAGGGCCCGGTCGAGAATGACGTACATGGAATAATCCAGGTAGGCCTTCTCGGCATACTGTTTCAGCGATACCTGTTCGGTACCGTCGTTATCAATTTCTGGAATGTCAGACATTTAGCGCTGGCCTGTATTGCTATTTACTGGATATGCGTCGCCTGCAAAATCTTCGCAGGCGATGCAGTGGGAAATGCCACTCGTGGGTGGGGCTAAGCTGCCCCGCTATTATCACGTATGCCGACCAGTTGCTCGTTCAGGTGGACGATGGAATGCGCCATGTCTATCAACAAGCTGTGAATGGTCGCGGGGTTACTTTGGATTAACTCGGTAAACTGTTCCTTGGGTACCTTCACTACAGAGCAGCTGGTCTTTGCTCTTACGGTGGCACTGCGATCGGCATGGGTCAGGGCTGCCATGGCACCAAAAATCTCGCCATCGGCAATGCGCCCGACATTGACATCATCAACCAGCACTTCAGCGACCCCGGAAGTCATATTAAAAACATAGTCCGCCCGCTCGCCCTGCTGAATAATGATGTCCCCGGGTTCATAAACTTGAAAGCCCGGTGTTGTGGTGGTTTCTTCCCCGGTGCCTGCAGCAGTGAACCTCAGCATCAGGCCCGCATACACAACCAGCATGCGCGTCCACAGTCGAATCGCCGCCGGCTCATTAAACACGCGCTGCATAAAATCCAGGGCGGCATAACTGTGCAATTGGGCACCCGCCTCACTGCCATAAAAAACTGCGATATCCTGATTTTTTACCCCGGCGATGTCGGGCAGGAGTATGTCACCTGCTTCCAGCGTGTAAACGGTTTTATCCTGGTAACGAACAGCCAGCGAACCACTTTGCACCACGTAAAACTGGCCCTCATCGTAACCGCGGAAATGACCTTCGGCGGTGGCATCGACATCAGTCGTCCGAGGAGGCACCGCCACCGCTTCCAATAGCGCGCTGACCAGCTCCTTGAACTGCTGGCGGAGCACAATTACATCTTCTTCGACGTCAGTATTCGCCAGCATCAAAAGGCCTCTGTTCGGCACGACCCGGGATCATTCCCCACCCCCTGGCTCGATTGGTTTTTTTATCCTGCGGCGGCCCTTTGGCAGCAGCCTTTTACCGCAGCTGATTACGGCCTATAGTAGCAACTAATAAGGCGGCGGAGAACGTCGCACCAAACTTTTATTAAGGCTTGCATGAGCGATCACTGGCAGATCACCTCCTTTGCTGAACTGACTACTGCAGAACTCTATGGAGTACTGCAATTACGCCAGGAAGTATTTGTGGTGGAGCAGGATTCCGCGTACCTGGACCTGGACGGGCTGGACCAGGACGCTATTCACATGCTGTGCAAAAGAGACGCCAGCATAGTCGCCTACCAACGCTGCCTGGCCCCGGGGCTAAAATACCCGGAAAGCTCGATGGGCAGGATCCTGGTGTGCCAGGCGATGCGCGGCCAGCAACTTGGCCGGGAGCTGGTCGAGCACGGCATCGAGCACAACCTGCAGCACTGGCCGGGGCACGATATCTGCATCAGCGCCCAGGCGCACCTGCAGGCGTTCTATCGTTCCCTGGGCTTCGTTGCTGAAGGAGAAGAGTATCTCGAGGATGACATTGCGCATCGCAAAATGCGCTATCGCACGCCCTAGGCCTCTGTCGGGCCTATACTTCGAGGAGAAAGGTAACCGGGCCGTCGTTAACCAGGCTGACCTGCATGTCGGCGCCGAATATCCCCGCGCCAACACTGGCATGCCTGGCCTGTAGCTGCGCCAGCATATAATCGTAGAGTTGCTCGGCCGGCTCCGGGGGCATCGCGGCAGAAAATCCCGGCCGCAGGCCCTTGCGGGTATCCGCTGACAGGGTAAATTGGGAAACCAGCAACACACCACCAGCAACATCCACCACACTGCAGTTCATGCGGCCCTCTGCGTCGGCGAACACACGGTAAGCCAGCAGTTTGTCCAGCATGCGCTCTGCCGCTGCCTGGTCATCACCCTTATCCAGGCCCAGCAATACCAACAGGCCCTGGCCGATGTCGGCCACACGCTCCCCACCAACCGTAACGCTGGCACTGCTAACCCGCTGTAACAGAGCCCGCATGCGCTATCAGATGCGACCGGCCTTGCGGCGCTCGTGCTCCTGCAATAGCTTCTTGCGCAGACGAATACTGGCAGGCGTAACTTCCACCAGTTCATCGTCTTCAATGAACTCCAGCGCCTGCTCCAGGGTGTGGCGCACCGGTGGTGTCAGGGTCAGGGCCTCATCGGTGCCGGAGGCTCGCACGTTGGTCAACTGCTTGCCCTTGGTGGGATTGACCGACAGGTCATTGCCACGACTGTGCAGGCCAATTATCTGTCCCTCGTAGATATCCACATTGGGCTCCAGGAATATGCGGCCGCGTTCCTGCAAATTAAACAGGGAGTAGCCCAGCGCCTTGCCTTTTACCATGGATACGAGAACACCGTTGCTGCGATGGATAATTTCCGCATTCTTGACCGCACCGTAGTGATCGAAAACGTGGGTCATGATGCCGCCACCGGAAGTGAGGGTAAGAAACAGCGACCGGAAGCCGATCAGGCCCCGGGCGGGAATAATGAACTCCAGGCGCACCCGACCCTTGCCATCGGGCACCATATTCTCCAGTTCGGCGCGACGCTGCCCCAGTTCTTCCATCACGGAGCCCTGGTGCTGGTCTTCGCAGTCAATCACCAGCTGTTCATAGGGCTCCTGCAGCTCGCCATCCACTTCTTTCTGGATAACTTCCGGGCGCGATACGCCTAACTCAAAGCCTTCACGACGCATGGTTTCAATCAGTACAGACAGGTGCAGTTCGCCGCGACCAGACACACGGAACTTGTCGGGGCTGTCGCCCTGCTCCACGCGCAGGGCCACATTGTGAATCAGCTCCCGCTCCAGCCGCTCCTTGATGTTGCGCGAGGTGACAAACTTGCCCTCTTTGCCGGCGAACGGTGAGTCATTCACCTGGAAGGTCATGCTCACCGTGGGCTCATCCACCGACAGGGGCGGCAACGCCTCCGGTGCTTCCGGGTCGCACAGAGTGTCGGAGATATTCAGGCCCTCGATGCCGGTGATACAGACGATATCCCCCGCTTCCGCAGATTCGACATCGACCCGCTCCAGTCCAAGATAACCCATTACCTGCAATACCTTACCCTTGCGCGTACCACCTTCCGCGTCCACCACCACAACCTGCGTGTTAGGCGACAACGTGCCACGGGTAATACGACCCACGCCAATAACCCCGACGTAGCTGCTGTAGTCCAGGGCGCTGATCTGCATCTGTAAGGGGCCGTCGGAGTTCACAGTTGGTGCTGGAACTTTATCGATAACCGTCTCAAACAGAGGCTGCATATCGGCACTCATGTTCTCGTGCTCCAAGCCCGCTATACCCTGGATGGCGGAGGTGTAGATGATGGGGAAGTCCAGCTGCTGTTCAGTGGCTCCGAGGCGATCGAAGAGATCGAACACCTGGTCCACTACCCAGTCAGGACGGGCTCCGGGCCGATCGACCTTGTTAACCACCACGATAGGATTCAGGCCCTGCTCGAAGGCCTTGGAGGTTACAAAGCGAGTCTGGGGCATGGGACCGTCAACCGCGTCCACCAACAGCAACACCGAGTCGACCATGGACAACACCCGTTCCACTTCACCACCGAAATCCGCGTGTCCGGGGGTATCCACTATATTGATGCGGTAGCCGTTCCACTCGATCGCGGTATTCTTGGCCAGGATGGTGATGCCACGTTCACGCTCCTGGTCATTGGAATCCATGACTCGCTCGGCGCCTTCAGAGCGGCGATCCAGCGTGCCGGACTGCTGCAACAGGCAGTCCACCAGGGTGGTTTTACCGTGGTCTACGTGGGCAATGATAGCGATGTTGCGTAGCTTATCGATCAAGGGAATACCTCAGGAATATGGAGATGCGTAAAAAAAGGCGCGGATTATACCCCATCACGGCGGCACAGGCATGCACACAACAGTGTAATTAATAGCGCCCCGGCAGAGGGCCAAGTCCTCCAATCAGGGCGCATAGACCTTGATATCCAGCTCGCTGTCCTCACCCAGGTGGCCGGCATGATTTCAGAGAAATACTTGACAACGAATTGCATAGAGGCCATAACCACTGCGACTGGTCAGGGCGAGCATTATACGGACTTCGCCCCTGCATTTGTGCAGGTCGGCCATGCAATCCTACATAATTGGGCTTTTGCACCATAACAGTGCATAAGCGCATTATTATGGTGCATGCAGGGTGCATCCCGCGCAATCAATGGTATAAATTCGTTGTATATCAGCGGGTTACGTTAAGCACTTTTTTGGCACAGGTTTTGCTTCTGGTGAGACTGCCGAGAACTTCTGGTTAGTCCGCGTGGCGAGGCACCAGATTCTGGAACACGGGCCGGCGCAGCTGGCCCTATCACTACCCTTTGGAGGACATAAGATGTCACAGAATACCCTCAACCTGATCAAAGAGAACGAAGTGCGCTGGGTCGATATGCGCTTCACCGATACGCGCGGTAAAGAACAGCACGTGACCATCCCATCCAAGGAGGTCAATGAAGACTTCTTTGAAAGTGGCAAGATGTTTGACGGCTCATCCATCGCTGGCTGGAAGGGCATCAACGAATCCGACATGATCCTGATGCCGGACGACAGTGCCTCTGTACTGGATCCCTTCACCGATGACGCCACAATCATCGTGCGCTGTAACGTGGTCGAGCCCACTACCATGCAGGGCTACGACCGCGACCCCCGCTCTGTGGCCCAACGTGCTGAGGAATACCTCAAGTCAACCGGCATTGGCGACACCGCCTACTTCGGACCCGAACCTGAGTTCTTCGTATTTGACGATATCAAGTGGCACGTCGACATGTCCGGCGCCGGCTACAGCATCCACTCCGAAGAAGCGGCCTGGGCTTCCAACCACCAGTTCGAAGACGGCAATATTGGCCACCGTCCCGGCGTCAAGGGCGGCTATTTTCCCGTACCTCCTGTCGATTCCCTGCACGACATTCGCGCAGCCATGTGTACCGCCATGGAGCAAATGGGACTGGACATTGAAGTGCATCACCACGAAGTAGGTACTGCCGGCCAGTGTGAAATCGGCGTGCGCTTCTCCACCCTGGTGAAGAAGGGCGACGAAGTGCAAATCCTGAAGTACTGCGTACACAATGTGGCCCACGCTTATGGCAAAACCGCCACGTTCATGCCCAAGCCCGTGGTTGGCGACAACGGCTCCGGCATGCACGTACACATGTCCATCGCCAAAGACGGCGACAACGTTTTTGCGGGCAACGGCTACTCCGGCCTGTCTGATGAAGCCCTGTACTACATTGGCGGCATCATCAAGCACGCGCGTGCCCTGAACGCTTTCACCAATGCGTCTACCAACTCCTACAAGCGCCTGGTACCAGGCTTTGAAGCCCCGGTAATGCTGGCCTACTCCGCTCGCAACCGCTCCGCTTCTATCCGCATACCCTATGAGCCAAGCCCCCGGGGCAAGCGCGTTGAGGTTCGTTTCCCCGACCCCACCGCCAACCCCTACCTGTCCTTCGCGGCAATGCTGATGGCCGGCCTGGACGGCATCCAGAACAAGATCCACCCCGGCGATGCCGCGGACAAGGATCTGTATGACCTGCCCCCTGAAGAAGGTAAAGCGATCCCAACCGTTGCCTCCACTTTCGAAATGGCGCTGGCAGCACTGGACGCGGACCGCGAGTTCCTGACCGCGGGCGGCGTATTTTCCGATGACATGATCGATGCCTACATCGAGCTGAAGAACGAGGAAATCCAACGCTTGAACAGCACGACTCACCCGGTCGAGTTCGATATGTACTACTCCGTGTAATCGGGCATTTTGTTACACCAGCCCGCTCAACTTGAGCGGGCTTTTTTTTGCGTGAAGAATACGAACTCGTGGAACTCTCGAAGGGATGTATTTTCTGATAGGGTAGAACTATCAGCGTTTACTTAAGGTAAAGTCCATGACCAGATTTATACTGCTCGCCCTGCTACTGGCCCCCCTGGCTGCTGCGGCCCAATCGATCTATCGCACCACAGACGAAAATGGCAATGTGATCTTCACCGATGCTCCCGGGGCAAATGCCGAACAGTCGGAGCGCGTTGAACTGCAGCCCACCAACACCGCACCACCGCCACCGCAAAGACCGGAGCCAGTGGCACCCCCCGCAGCCGAGGAGGAGGCCATTTCCTACACGGTGAAAATAACCGACCCGATTGACCAAACCTCCATGCCCATGGGGCCTGGCAACTTCCAGGTCAGCGCCCGCGTCGAGCCCGAACCGGGGGCAGACGACAGCCTGCAATTGTTCATCGACGGCATCCCCTGGGGTGACCCCCAATCGGCTACCACCTGGAATCTCACCAATATCTTCCGCGGCCAGCACGATCTCACCGTGGCCGTTATTGCTGGCAACGGGGATACACTGGTGAGCTCCGGCCCAATTCGAGTTTTCGTACACCGGCCATCGATCAATTTCCGCGCGCGGTAATAGTTGCTCTGGACAGCACCGCATAAGCAGTGCACCATATTGGTGCGCTGGGATCTGTAACGACCACTCGTAATGCCCACCTGAGTTGCCAGGTAGCTTGCAAGCCGCAGCACACTCCAAATAAGTGAGCACTTACTCTCTCCCAGCGCACTATATTCAGGCGCGTAACAGTTTTATTTCCCAGGCACGCCATTGTGGCTTCATTATTGCTATGTCTATGGGACGGGGCAACCTGGGTCAGCCGTTGGCTGGGCACAAATGGTACGGGCAAGCACCTATTCGCCACTCAGGGTAAGAGGCCAAGATGAAGCAGGACCAGGGCATACTGGACAATATCAGCACAGGGGTAGTGGCACTGGACGGTGACCTGCAGGTCACCGCCCTCAATTCCGCCGGAGAGGCCCTGCTGGAGACATCCGAAGCCCACTGCCTGGGGCTGCACGCCAGTAAACTGGTGATGCGCTGCGACGGTTGGCTGCAAAACCTCGAGCAGGTACTGCGCAGCAACAGCGCCCACGCCAGCCGCAGCGTAGCCCTGACGCTGCCGTCGGGACAGGACATTCACGTCGATATCATCATTACCCCTATCCCGTATAGCAAGACAGGGGATCGTCTGCTGGTAGAACTGACGACGGTGGACAGGTTGCTGAAGATCAGCCGGGAGGAAAGCCTGCTGCACTCCCACGAGACTACCCGCGCGGTCATTCGCGGCCTCGCCCATGAAATCAAGAACCCGCTGGGAGGCGTTCGTGGCGCGGCGCAGTTGCTGGCCAGGCAGTTACCTGATGAGGAACTGGCGGAGTACACCCACATCATAATCCGCGAGGCGGATCGCCTACGGGACCTGGTCGACCGCCTGTTAGGGCCGAACCAACAGCTGGATATCCAGCCCATCAACATTCACGAGATCCTGGAGCACGTGCGCAACCTGATAATCGCCGAGTCGGACAACAAGGTCACCATCTGCCGGGACTACGACCCTAGCCTGCCAGAAGTCCCCGGCGACAAGGCCCAGCTCATCCAGGCCGTATTGAATGTCATGCGCAACGCACTGCAGGCGGCAAGCGACCAGGAAAAGTGTGAAATCGTCCTGCGCAGCCGCTCCCAACGACAGTTCACCGTCGGCACCCAGCGGCACCGACTGGTATCCCGCATCGATATTATTGATAACGGTCCGGGAATCCCGGCCGACATGCTACACGCCATATTCGCGCCGATGGTTACCGGCCGCGCGGACGGCACCGGCCTGGGCCTGTCAATTGCACAGTCGATTATCAGCCGTCATGGCGGAGTGCTTGAATGCGACAGCCAACCCGGCGAGACCCGGTTCACCATTTACCTACCAATACCAATACCAATACCAATACCAATGGAAACAGTTAATGAATAGCCAAGCAAAAGTCTGGGTTGCGGATGACGACAGCTCAATCCGCTGGGTTCTGGAACGCGCCCTCACCCAGGCTGGGATAGAAAATGAGTGCTTTGCCGACGCGGACCAATTGCTCAAGCAGATAGAAACCGAGCGACCCGATGTGATCATCAGTGATATTCGCATGCCCGGTACCGACGGGCTGGAGCTACTCTCGCTACTCAACGCGTCTTATCCTGATCTACCGATCATCATTACCACCGCCCACTCTGACCTGGACAGTGCCGTTGCCTCCTATGAACAGGGCGCCTTTGAATACCTGCCCAAGCCCTTTGACCTGGACGAGGTGGTAGCGATCACCGAGCGGGCACTGGCGCATGCCCGGGAACGGCGCGGCACCACACCGGTAGCGGAGGAGTTACCGCAAACCGAGATCATCGGTGAAGCCCCCGCCATGCAGGAAGTGTTTCGCGCTATAGGACGACTGGCCCACAGCAACATCACCGTGTTGATCAATGGCGAATCCGGCACCGGCAAGGAATTGGTAGCCCGCGCACTGCACCGTCATAGTCCCCGCAGCAGCCAGCCCTTTATCGCCCTCAACATGGCGGCGATTCCCAAGGACCTGATGGAGTCGGAGCTGTTTGGCCACGAAAAAGGCGCTTTTACCGGCGCCAATAGCAAGCGCGAGGGACGCTTTGAACAGGCCGACGGTGGCACCCTGTTCCTGGATGAAATCGGCGATATGCCGGCAGACACCCAGACCCGACTACTGCGGGTACTGGCTGACGGCGAGTTCTACCGCGTAGGCGGCCACGTGCCGGTAAATGTTGATGTGCGCATCATTGCTGCGACTCACCAGGACCTGGAGGGATTGGTACAGCAAGGCGCCTTCCGCGAGGATCTCTTCCACCGCTTGAATGTCATCCGCATTCACATTCCCAAACTCGCCGAGCGACGGGAAGATATCCCCAAGCTCATGCAGTACTTCTTCGCGCAGGCTGCGGAAGAACTGGGCGGCGAGACTAAAATCCTGCTGCCGGAGGCGGAACAATTTCTCACCGGCCTGGACTGGCCGGGTAATGTGCGGCAATTGGAAAACTGTTGCCGCTGGATAACGGTCATGGCCTCTGGTCGCGAAGTACACCTGCGTGACTTGCCGCCGGAGCTGGGCACCAGCATCGCCGCCCCCATGGCACTCGAGCACTCTGACTGGCGAGAGTTGCTCTCCAACTGGGCACAAAATGAGCTGCTGCAGGGCAAGCAACAAATCCTGCAGGAGGCCGTTCCTGCCTTCGAGAAGGTTATGATCGAGATAGCCTTGCAACATACCCAGGGGCGCAAACGGGATGCCGCCGAGCTACTGGGCTGGGGACGCAATACGCTGACACGCAAAATGAAAGACCTGGAGCTCTAGTCCAGGGCCAGGCCCGGACGCAGGCCATTATGCTCAGAATCGTCTTGTTCCAGCCCGAGATCCCACCCAACACCGGCAACATCATTCGCCTGTGCGCCAACTCCGGCTGCTCCTTGCACCTCATCGAGCCCCTGGGGTTCGACCTGGAGGACAAAAAAATGCGCCGGGCGGGGCTGGACTATCGCGAATTCGCCGACGTCCAGTTGTATGCCAGCCTGGAGGAGTTCAGTGACAAAGCGGGCGAGCCCAGGCTGTTCGCCGCCACCACCAAGGGCGGCACGCCCTACCACGAGGTTCGCTATCAGGCTGGTGACGCCATCGTATTTGGCCCGGAGACCCGTGGGCTGCCCCAGGAATTTCTCGACCGCGTGGCACCGGGGCAGGCTATTCGCGTGCCCATGAAGCCGCAAAGCCGCAGCCTGAACCTCAGCAACGCGGTCGCTCTGGTCGCTTATGAGGGGTTACGTCAGTTGGGCTTCCCTGGGCTGGAGTGAGCGCGCACCTGGTTCAGCTCGCAGCTCGCCGCCTTTTGATCTTTTTGTGGTGTGCCGCCACCCTCGGTAGCCTGAACCACCACTCAGTGTGTTGCTTCTGAAGCGCCTTCCTCAGCAGCTTGCGACTGGGTGAGCGCCTGCTGGTACAGGGCCTCAAAATTAACCGGGGCCAGCATGACCGCTGGAAACGCACCTTTCACACAGACCGTATCAATGGTCTCGCGAGCGTAGGGAAACAGGATATTGGGGGCCGCAGTTCCCAGCAACCGCCGCAGGTTTTCTCCTTCAAAACCCTTGATAAAGAAAATGCCGGCCTGCTGTACCTCGATGAGGAACGCCGTATGGTCTTCGACCTTGGCAGTGATGGTAACGGTCAACACTACCTCGAAGTTGCCCTCTTCGTCGATCTTGTCACTCTTGGTGTTCAGGTCCACGTTGACCTGGGGCTGCCATTGTTTCTTGAAAATTTCCGGTGTCGACGGGGATTCAAAAGACAAGTCCTTGGTATAGATGCGCTGCATCGCAAACTGTTGCTGCTGTTCTTCTGGCTTTACTGCTTGTTCGTCGGCCATTGAGCCGTCCTCCTATTGGTTATAAAAATTTCCGGGTTATGCGCTAGCCCGCTCTAGTAATTCGTCCAGGCTGCCCTGCCGCTCCAGCAGCCACAGGTCGTCAAATCCGCCAACGTGCTGTTCCCCGATCCAGATCTGCGGCACCGTACGCCGCCCGCTGCGCTCCATCATTTCCTGTCGCAAGCGGGGCTGTTCATCCACCGCTAACTCTGTGTATGCAACATTCTTCTCATCCAACAGACTGCGGGCGCGGATACAGTAGGGGCAGAAACGGGTGGTATAGAGGGTGATGGCCTTACTCATAAGAATCAGTATCAGGTGACCGTGGGCAGCTGCAGGTTACCCCACTCCATCATGCCACCTGTCATCTTGTTGACCTGGGTATAATTAGCCGCCTTGAGTTGCTTGCCGGCTGTGCTGGCCTGCTGACCCATTTTGCACACCAGCACCACAGGCTTGTCCTTGTATTTTTCCAGCTCCACCATGCGCTCCGGCAACTTCGTCGCCGGAATATTTACCGCACCCATAATGTGACCCTTGCTGAACTCACCCGAATCGCGCAGATCGACAAATACGCCTTCCTGGGCGTTCACCAGGTTAATGGCCCGCTGCGGGGACAGTGACGGTCCGCTCTTGCGACTCTCATGCATGATCAACATTACTATTACGGCCAGTAACGCTGTTGTCAGCAGCCATTCCTGTGCCAAAAATTCGAGAAATAATGCCATGGTATTGCTTGCTTATGCCTGCCGGGAATTACTGGGAATGGTTTTAGGGATCAAGTCCCTGCCAACGCGCCGCAACCGGGCTGTCGTTTGACCAATCCCGCCTATTTAAAGGGGGGCAAGTATACAGGGTCTGTGCAGGCGCAACCAGAGTAGATATCCTTACGATGCAGCTAAATCTGCAGTAAAGGCATATAGAGTATCTCGTGAAGAACAGGCTATCTGGGAGGCGGGCGACGGTTACTACCGACCGCCGTAGATACTATTTGCGACTTGCTGACGAATTCGCTTTGAAGGTTCAGTGGTTAGCAGGTTTTCCAAAGCTGCCCTGTTTTCCGGAAAGGTATCCATAGTATTGCCCAGCAGGAGAGCCATATTGTATCGGGTCTTCTCATCTGACTCACTCTGGATAGCAGTTCGCACTGACGCTACTGCAGGAGGCGAAGGATTTTCCCAGTTAACGAGGGCCTCCGAGATTGAGCCACGAACCATGGCGCTCGACTCCTGTTCGAAGCTTTTGAACAATTCTTCGCCTACCTCATTGGTTCCCAAGCGTCCCAGTGCGTTGGCAGCGGCGCTGCGAACCCCTGGCGATGAGTCATTAAGAAACATCACTATATCTCTACTCATCGAGGGATCGGCGTCAGCTGTGTTTCCAAGAGCGAGTAAATAGACTGCCCTCTGCCTATCGTTACTTGCACTGGAAGCCCCGTCCAGAAGATCCGCACGCAAAGATACATACTTTTCATCTTCCGTCGCACGCAGGCCATTACCCAGGGACCCCAAAGCCAGCGTGGCCGTAGTAGGAAGGTTGCGACGATCACCTTCTGCATATCCACTGCGAGCAGTGTCCCAAAGGGTTTCAAAGGTCTCCTGCGTGGGGGTTTTTACGGCGCCCAGGGCAACGATTGCACGCAAACCATCCAGCACTGGCAGGCCATCGTCGATCACTACCGAACTTAGAGCGGCCTGAGCTTCTGGGGTGCCCGCTAGCTGCAGCACCAGATAGAGATCCGCTCGTGTTCTATCTGTGATCTGCTCCGTTCTCATTTTTTCCAACAGCATTAATGGCAGCTGCCCGTTCATCAGGATCAAATCACGCAGGCGATGGATAGAACCAGGCCTGTTATCCGTCGCTGCATCCAGGCTGAGAATCGTGGAATACATCTCCTTTTCAGCCTGTTTCAGCGAAAGCTTCTTTACCGCGGCTGTCACAGTTGGCCTGGCCGAAGTCGCAGCAACCGTCGCAACAAAATCCCACTGACTGTCTCCCTGCCTGGCAACAGATCGTGCATTGCGCAGTTCCAGACTTGCACGATTGCTCACTTCAGATACAGGGCCATTGGAACTGGTTGTCCTGAGCACTTCATCCACCGACATCGCAGATATCCAGTCTTGCGTGACATCGAGGGTTATTGACTCTGTCGATGTTACTTCAGCAACGGAAACTGAGCGAGACGCCCCCGTATCAACATAATGCTGCTTCGTTTTCGCAATGACTGCAGGGGACTGCCTGGTATAACTCGCACTATAGCGTCCCAGGGCATTCGATTCCTGAGCCAGCCACTGATCTTCTTGTTGCACAGTCACCTGGAACATGCGAATCAGATTCTCAATAAGCTCTCGTACATCGTCTGATGTTGCGCTGGCGAACTCAAACCCCGCAAGGCGTCCGTTGGGAGCAAAGCGCACACGAAATGGCGCTGCCAGTTCGCGCAGAGTGGCTTCATCGGGCGAGTCGCCACCCACCTCCAGATCGAGCGAAGACAAACGCATCCCGATCAAGGCCTCCGCCGGATTCACTGCCAGCGTTCTGAACTGGAGAATGCCCTCCATGTACACAGTAAGCATCTGCCCTGAACTGGCGCCCACCATACCAAGGACTGAAGATGAGTCGACAACAAAGCTGTATTCCTGGGAACTCCCAACTCGCCATTGCAGCGCAGTTGGGTGCATATCATGAGTAGCTGTCGTCTCGTCGTCCCAATACTGCGCAGCCAGGAAGGCGACCGGAATTGCAGATACAAGTAGACAGGCGCCAACCAGCAGTTTTGCA
>RCNC010000457.1_pt1 | contig 46354 bp, 35 predicted proteins | sample 2041301 | NCBI WGS metagenome assembly RCNC01 (sample SAMN09708231, study PRJNA481090) | Marine sediment metagenome, whole genome shotgun sequencing project. | biome: marine sediment; feature: ocean; material: sediment; isolation source: Sewage treatment plant 13A marine sediment (STP13A) ...
ATGCGAAAGGCTAAAATTCCTATCCCTGCAGCATGCGAAGCACTGCCGAACGGCAGAACCTACAGGGTATTACGGAATTTTTCCTGAAAGCTTTCAGATTTCAGCACCGCACTTTCGCTATAATATGGATCTTAATCTATAATTTGAATTCACCCCACGCTGCAAGCAGCGGGGAATTCAAATTTAAAGAGAGGAAACCCTCAATGCCGAACCAACCTGATAAGCTTGATGATCTGTTGCATATCCTTGGTGACATCTATGAAAACAGACTTCCTTTCAACCAGATCCTCGGTTTGCATATCATCCACCTGAAACCTGACCTGGTTGAAGTCGCTTTTGACATGACCGATTCCCTCATAGGAAATTATGTCCAGGGTTCCCTGCACGGCGGTGTGATCTCATCTGCCCTGGACGCTGTTGGCGGTCTGACTGCAACGGCAGGGATGATTCAAAAAAAGTTGGATCGCCCAAAAGAAGAAATCGCACGGATTATCGCCAAAGTCGGCACCATTGATCTGCGTGTCGACTATTTGAGGCCTGGAAAAGGCAAGGCTTTTACTTCCTCTGCAACCATCATGCGTATCGGCAATAAAGTTGCCGTAACCCGGATGGAACTCCACAACGACCAGCGTCGACTGATCGCCGTGGGGACAGGAACCTACCTTATCGCCTGAGATGACGTATTGTAACAATTTTAATAAAACAATCAAAACATGCAAATCGACTTTCACCATACCGTAACCTATGTCGCGGCAAGAGCTGCCGGTTTCGGGCACCGCAAGGCTGATACGGTTGCCTACGCAGCTCAGTATGTTGATGATGCCATCAACAGTGGCACCCTTCGATTTCACAATGGGGCCATGTATACCCGAATCAGCTCCGCCCACAAGATGTTCGATTATCGGAATTTTGAGAAACTGGCCAATCATCATGTGTGGATCCCCTTTCACTTTCTGCCCGGCAACGGCGGGAAAAAGGCCGGTGAAAACCCTACAGGAAAATTTATCGATAAAATCGTCTGCCGACCCGGCAGCCACATTACCCGTGACATGGTTCGGGCCTGTATCGAGACCAGGAATAAACGCTACGGGCTGCACCGGATGGGTGTCACACTGCATGTACTGGCGGATTCGTGGGCCCATCAGGGCTTTGCCGGTGTCAACAGTTATGTGAATGATGTACGGGCCCTGGACGAAGATGGCTCTTCGAGCAAGGAACGCATGACCCGAATGGAGCATTTTTTCGGCACATCCTTTAACAAGGCCGCCAGTTCTTTTGTAGGTGAGGTGATGCCGCTGGGACATGGTGCGGCTTTAAGCTATCCGGATCTTCCATTTATAAAATGGACATACCGTGACCATACGGGGAAAATGATCGTTCGCGACAATCCTGACGCATTTCTATCGGCAGCCGATGCCATGTGCAAGGCCATGCAATGCTTTAGATCAGGTGACGCCGACATGGATGCACCGGGTTTGACATACGACACCCGAAACAAATTGTTAACCCTCTTCCAAAACAACAAAGATGAAAACAAAACCGTGCGGCATCTGGAATGGTTAAAACAAATTCAAAAAGGACACTTTGGCTTTCCACCCGTTAAACTTTCTTACAAGGCAAGAGGTGTCGGTTCCTGGAAATATTTGGCCCTCGGCACACGAAAACTTTGGGATAAAAAATCTGACCTGTTTCAGTACGACCCCTCCTTTCTGGACTGCGACTGGAAACTCTTTCACGATGCCTTGCTGGCACATCGCTTCAGCATCATTCACGATATCCTTCCCAGATATGGTATCTGCGCCGCTTAACCCTAAGGTTGCATAAAAAACATGGCAAAGCATAGATAATGATTTGTTATTATACGTAATAGGGTTAACTCTGATCTAAATCATCCACCTCTTTGCCGTCTTGTTGGTATCAGCCTGGTATTGTTTTATTTCAAATTGAAAAATCAGGCCAAGTAAAGTATTGTTTATCAATTATCAAGTGAAAAGGACTGAACCGATGCAAAAAGAACCCGGTTATCATGATCTGCTGGAAAGAATGCGAATCATCATCGAACACAGCAACGAGCTGTTCTATCTCCATGATACAAACCATATCCTCTCTTATGTGAGCCCTACATCCAAAAAAATCCTGGGATACACCCCTGAAGAGATGATGGTCAACTGGACAAATTTTTCCACAGACAACCCCATCAATCAAAAGGGTTTCGAGATAACCGAACGGACTATCCGAACCGGTGAGCGGCAGCCGCCCTATCTTGTGGAGGTCAGGAAGCAGGACGGATCGCATGCCCTGCTCGAAGTCGACGAATCACCTATCAAGGACAACAGCGGCAGTGTTGTCGCCATTGTGGGTGCATTAAGGGATGTAACGGAAAAAATACGTGCTGAAGAAGCCTTGCGAGCCGAAAGAGACAAGGCTCGTTTATATCTCGATATTTCCAGCGTAATTTTTGTTGCTCTAGATAAAAATGGCCGGGTAAGGCTCGTGAACAAAAAGGGATGTCAGGTGCTGGGTTTAACCAGGGAAGAGATCATCGGGAAAAACTGGTTTGACCACTGTATTCCGGAACGGCTTAAAAATGAGACCCGTACCGTTTTCAACCAGATGATGTCGGGGAAGGCCGCCTCTTCTGAATATTTTGAAAATCCAATCCAATCATCCGATGGAAAAGAACACATCATTGCATGGCACAACACCCATATTCTGGACAAAGATGGAAGCATTGCAGGCACCCTGAGCTCCGGAGAAGATATTACCGAACGAAAGTTTGCGGAAAAAGCGCTGCAGGAAAGCGAAGAGCGTTTCAGGGACATGGCCGAACTGCTCCCGGAAATCATTTTTGAGGTAGATGTTCAGGGCGATTTGACATTCGTAAACAAGTCCGCCTTTACCCAGTTTCAATACACGGAGGCAGAATTCATCAATGGCCTTAATGCACTCGAAATGATCGTGCCCGAGGATCGAGAAAGAGGTATGACCAATATCATGAAAATCCTCGGTGGCGAGCATGTCGGGTTAAAAGAATACCGCGCTCTCAGAAAAGATGGCAGCTCATTCCCGGCTCTTTTTCATTCGGCGGCCGTCATCCGTGATAGTAAGCCCACTGGTTTGAGAGGCATCATCATCGACATTACCGAACGAAAAAAAATGGAAGAAGCACAGCAGGAGAGTGAAGCCAAATACCGCCATCTTTTCCATCATGCGCCGGCCGGTATTTATGAATTTGACATGATCGAAAGACACTTTATAAGCGTCAATGATGTCATGTGTGAGTACACCGGTTACTCGGAAGCAGAGTTCATGAGAATGGATGTCACCGACCTGTTGAGTGAAGACAGTCTTTCAAGACTGGGAATACTCCTTGAAAAAGTCGCTGCCGGCGAAAGCAACCCTGACCCGGTCGAGTATCGTATCAAGGGGAAAAATCAACGCGAGTTTTGGGTTTTGATCCATTCAAGATTTTCCTATGATACCCATGGAAATCCCTGGAAGGTGACCGGTATTGCCCATGACATTACGGCAAGACGGAAGGCGGAAGAGGAAAACAAACGACTTGAAAAGAAGTTGATGCAGGCACAAAAAATGGAGGCTCTCGGAACACTTTCCGGCGGTATTGCACACGATTTCAATAACCTCATGACCGGTATTCTAGGCAATACCTCCCTCATGCTGTTTGACCTGGATGAAAATCATGTACACTACGATCGGTTGAAACAGATCGAACAGCTTGTTAAACGCGGTGCCAGCCTTACCCGTCAACTGTTAGGTCTCTCCAGACAGGGAAAGTTTCATGCCCTGCCGATAAACCTCAACAAGTTGGTTCACGAATCCGTCGAGATCTACGGGAGAACCAAGAAAGACATCCAAATCCATACAAAGTTACAGGAAAACGTCTGGACAGTGATTGCCGACCGGGGTCAAATCGAACAGGTATTGCTCAATCTCTTTATCAATGCCTGGCAGGCCATGCCGCAGGGCGGACACCTTTATGTTGAGACAAGCAACTGTTTTCTCGATGAAACCGGGATCAGGGATCACAATCTCCCAGCCGGTCAGTATGTTAAAATTGCGGTTACCGACACGGGTATCGGTATGGACAAAGCTACCCGGCAAAAGGTATTTGATCCGTTTTTCACCACCAAAGAAATGGAGAGGGGCACGGGATTGGGACTGGCCTCTGTTTTCGGTATTATACAAAGCCACGAAGGCATGATCAATGTCTTCAGCGAACCCGGCATGGGAACCACTTTTACATTTTATCTACCGGCATCTAAAAAAAAGAGCGTGGAACAAAAAGAGTCAGCCCCGGCTATCGTTCACGGTCAAGGGACAATTCTATTGATTGATGATGAAAAAATAGTTGCCGAAACCGCTAAGAAGATGCTTGAAAAGACGGGATACCATGTGACCACAGCCGACTCCGGCAAAGAAGCCATTTCAATATATGCCAGCTATCCTGATAGATTCGACATGGTCATTCTGGATATGATCATGCCCGTTATGGGAGGATCTCAGACATTCGAACAATTAAAACAGATCGATGACCATGTAAAGGTTTTGTTGTCAAGCGGATACAGCATCAATAAACAGGTCAAAAACCTTCTATCCCTGGGTTGCAAGGGATTTCTTCAGAAACCCTTCACCGTTCATGAACTGTCGCAAAAGGTTGACGCTGTATTGGCATAAGTCGGGGAAAACGACTTATGTTCATGTAGCCGGCATCGGTACCATTCTTCAATTGACACCGGCGCCTGTTTTCCCTATATTTATTTATTAATCTAAACGGGGTATCAGCGTTCTGAGCCTCACGAATACAGATCATTTTTGGAAAGCATCTCAAAAACATGAAAACGAAAATCCTCACCCTGATCTGCCTTGCCGTACTGACGGCCGCCGGTTCTTTTACCTATCAACACATCTACCAAAACCAGGTTATCCTGCTAAAAGACAACCGGGCCATCATCACCAGGGAATCTTGGATTGTCGGTGACAGCATTTTCTACAAAACCGAGGATGACACGCATTCCATCAACATGGATCTTGTGGCAGATGTCAAGCAACGCGGCCTTTTCAACAAAGGTTACGGAATTGTCGTCATTGTCAAGCATCATCTGGCTCCATGGAGACGCAAATCCCTGGAGATCGTCACCCAGACACCGATGAAAAAAGGGGAATTAAAAAAACAGGCGCCCATGATAGGTGCTGTCATCATTGGCATCCTTTTTTGCATTGCCATATACTTTCTGCTAAAAAAACTGGTCAGGACCATAAAGAAGAGAAAGGCCCGGATTAAAACCAAATACCCGGCCTTTACTGAAAAGGTGTATGAGGGGCCTGAGCAGATTGCCCAATTCTTTTTATCTGTTTTCAAAGCCCAAAAAGGTGTAGAACCTTCCGCTGAAGCCACATTCCAGCCAGTGGACTCCCGCAGGCCGGACAATAATTATATCTATGAATTACGTGTCAACTGCGATGGCGACTGGGCTACGAGGCGCATGACCGTCGGTCTTATCGGTGAAGACAGTGGCAGCAGGAGTACCTGTTATTATGTCATTTATGATGACCACATGGTGATCAAAATATCACCGACCCCCCTGACTGATTTTGACAAATATCTCCAAAACATCAACCGTGAAAACCGGATCGCTAAAAAGCTATCCCCCAGGGAGTGCCTTGTACCCCGGCTCTCTGTTATATTAAAAAAAATCCATCCACTTCAGGAGGCCTCCAAACTGCCGCTTGAACTCATGGAGCAAAAATATATCCAATTGCTGGAAAACGATACAAAGCTCCAGAACACCCTCAAGATCGGTGATGGCTTTGCTTATTTTATGGATCTTTCCAGGTATTTTTTCCTAGGGCATATTCTCCATCGCACACACAACATTGTAGACAAAGTAACCAGTGAGATATCGTCTCACCCCGGTCTTCTCTGGAACCCTGTTGACTTTGAAGCTCGATACGGATCACAATATGCTGAAATTTGTGAGAGACTCAATCCTGTTTACACTTCTTTTTACAATCGCTGTTATGATCTTCTCCAGCTCCACCACATGGACGGCACTGTTTCCGAATTCAGCATCAAGGAATGGTTCCTGGTCTACCTGTCCGGCAGGAAGCTTTCCTCCACGGATTTCGATACAAAGCCGCACCTTGCTTCTGAGATGAACGCCAGCATCTTGAAACTTTTTGTCGACAAACGGCAGCCTGTCAAGAACTACCGGCGGATGATTCATGCTTTCGTCATTACCAGGAATCTGAAACTGCATAATTCACAGATTTCAAGCATGATCATTAATCTGCTCGACTTGCTCTTCTGGCTGAGTGAGAAAAAACTGGCCATGCGGGATCTGAAGCCCGACAATCTGTTCATCGCCGGAAATCCATCGAAATTTCCACAGTTCCTGGAATCTGCCAAAATGTATTCCATCGGCCTTATCGATATCGAAACCACCGTATCCTATGATATGTCGAGAGAGGATACGATCCGGCAGCCACCTCTGGGAGGTACGCCATCCTATGCAACACCAACCCACCAGCTGAAAAATACCACCATCCGGAATGTTTACAAGAACCTCCCCCTGATCCTGCACCTACAGGACTGGTATGCGACCGTGGGCATGATCTACCAGACGGTTACCGGAGAACGCCTATTCGAAAAGACGGCCATAAACCTGTTGAACCTGAAAAAATCCATCAGGAAACAATCCCGTAAAAATGGAAATCCCCAGGCCGTGCTGAAAGAGGTCAGTCATTCTTTTTGGAAAATGGCTTTGGCCGAGTTCGGTAAAAAAACACACGATAACGAAAAAAAATTGAAGTTTATCCGTCTGATGGTCAACCAGGAATCCAGGGTAATGCTTCTGGACACCTTTGCCGATACCCATCAGTGTATATCAGAATCCATAAACAAACTGATTTTGTCGCAAACAGTATTCACAGGCGACAGGATCCAGAAGAACCTCAACAGTGCCCCCCCCTTGAAGCTTCATCATTTCAGGATCAAATTCAAGGAGGAGAAAGGGAAGCAACTATCCCCTGAGAGAAGGGATGTCGCCCTGAAGATACTGGATGACCTGATACGCCTTAAAATACAATCCGAACAGCTCACCCTGACATCCGATCTTTTAAAGAACCCGGTTTCGATTGTCTCTAGTTTTGACCTGCTCAAGGCCATGTTTATTGTCGTGCTTGTACACATGCATCAAAACTGCTGGGGTATCGTTTCCTCCGACAGTTAACGTCTCAACCTCACTCGAGGCGGGCAAGCCACGAAAATCGCTCAATGTATAAATACTATTGCCGATATCTGTAGATACCCGAGCCCAAGGGACCCGGTACTAAGTTGCCCATAGAAGGGGCTTTATCACCAAGATTATAAATTAGAGAATTCAGGAGACAGAAGTCAGAATACAGAATACAAGGTTTCGTAAAGCGCTAAATTGTTTTAATGCTGGAAACCGAATGAACATCTTTATAAAATCATCATTGTAAAGATTCTGTATTATGACTCCTTGATTCTTTCTCGAACTCATTTCGGCAGAGCCAAATATCTCTGATCTGGCCCCAAATACCAGGGTATCAATATTGAATAAAGTTCAAGCGATATAAAGACTCAGAGCAGTTCAAATTTGATGGGAAGTTGAATAATCACGGGTCCATTGGGGGGGCTGGCGAATGGCGAAGCCCTTTTCACCGCGTCCATGGCGGCGCGATCTAGAATTCTGGATCCAGAGCTCTCGAGTATGTCGGCGGATATAAGCTCTCCATCGTTTCCGATGGTAAAAACAATTTTGACGACACCCTGGTCGTTATGCCGCTGCGCTCTTTTAGGGTACTGCTTTACCGCTTCGATCTTTTTCTGGACCAGGCCGGTGTAGGCTCTTTCAGTCATGACACGACTTTCACCGGTAACGGGAACCAGGCCAGACGACATTTCAGGCTCATCCTGCCACTCGGCAACTTCTGTATCTTCCATGACCGGGATCCGGGGTATATTTTTTTTTACCATCAAACGATTGGCGTCCATGGGTGCCGGCATTGCATATTGAAGCGGTTTCATGGGGGTATGTCGCTCGTGTAAATCCCCTGCAACACTTTTTTCATACGGATCTGAGAGGGATTCGAACCGGGGTCTGGGCTTGGGAATCTGCCGCTGAAAAGAACTGGATGTCTGTTTTAACGTCAGTTCGATTCTGGAAATATCCCTGGGCCGATAGAAATGGGTCATGTGCAAGAGCAGCAACAAATGAACCCCCACGGAAAGGAGAATCAACCCCCGTAAAAGCCAGTTGGGTTTATGCAATTCAATCGTTGGGTTCATTGTGTTTTTTGCGTTTATGGGTTCAAAATATCGAACGAATTGCCAGGAGGCTGTCAGCCACTATCAGCTATCAGCTATCAGCTTTTAGCTACCCCTGTACCCTCAAATCCTCAAACCCTCCAACCCTATATTATTCCTTTTCCGTGGCCAGTAATAGCCGATCAGCTCCGGCCGCCTTAGCAACATCCATGACCCGCACTGCCTTGTTCAGTATCACCGATTTGTCTGCTTTGATGACCACCAGCGCATCGGCTTTTTCCCCGAGTTTACTTTTTACCATTGTAAAAAGCGCATTCAATGGAACAGCCCTGTTGTCCATAAATACCTTGCCGGTGCTATCAACATAGATCGTGATCTCTTTTTCCGACTGTGGAGATGTAGCATTGGCCTGGGGTAATTTTACCTGAATCCCTTCATCCACCATGAAGTTGGTTGTCAGCAGAAAATAGATCAAGAGCAAAAAGACAATATCTATGAGAGACGTCAGCGGTGCCTGCAACTGATAGTAGCTACGTTCTCTTTTTGGAAACAGCATAGTGGACTCCCCGAAAATTATTAGAAGTTATCTCAAAAATGTCTTTTGGCCCAAATTCAGTGTTGGGCTCTTGTTCCAACTCCTCAAAATACTGCAGTATTCACCCCAAGGGCACTTCCTGTGGGCGCCTGCGGGTTGAAACTCGGACCCGCCTTGACTTTGAACAAAAATCCTATTTTTGAGATGGCTTCTAATTCTAATTTTTGAATTTTGAAATAGTGCTCACAGCTTTAGAGCAGGCTTTAGACTGTAGGCGCCTAATAGTCTAACAGCCTACAGCCTAATAGCCTATGTCTTACCTTTCATACTCATTACCGCCTTCAAGAAGGTAATGGCACCTCGTTGCAATCTTGCTTCAGATTGGTTTACTTTTGAAACCAGATAGCTGTGGGCAATAATAGTTGGCAAGGCCACGGCCAGCCCCAGTGCGGTTGTGAGCATCGCTTCCCAAATACCACCGGCAAGAACGGCGGCGTTGACCTTGCCGCCCATTTCCTGGATAACCATAAACGCTTTGATCATCCCCACCACAGTTCCGAATAAACCCAGCAACGGGGCAATGTTTCCGATCGTTGCCAGTGCCTGCAGATACCGGGATAGACCTCTTACCTCTTCTTCGGTAGCATGAACGATAATGGCCTCCAGGGTTTCCTGGTTCTGGTTCTTTACCTCCAATGCCTGTGCCAACACCTTACCCATGGGTGAATCGCTCGCACCCACCAGCTCTCGCGCCTGTTCGTCCTCTCCATTCTTCACGAAGGCGGCAACTTTTTCGGCCAGACCCCGCCCCTTTTTCCTCAGTCGAATAAAGCGGATCAATCTTTCTAAAAATATTGCCAGTGCAAATACCGAACAGAGGAGTATTGGAATGACCAGCACACCTCCTTTATATAGAAAGCCCAACATGTGTATCCTCCAGTATAGCTTTGAGCCTTTAGCTATAAGCATTAAGCAGCTTATCGCATTTGGCACCTCGTTTAATACTCAATCCAGATAAACGGTTTGAATCGCGACACAAATTTCGGCTTGTCGAGACAAAGGAAAAGATTTTTATCACGAAATCACGAAAGGAGGAAAACACGAAAAGGATCAAATATTTTTTCCGTGTTTTTAAATTTTCGTGTTTTCGTGATGATGTTATTTCTCACTTTGTTGTAAGCTGTTAGCCGATAGCACACTTAAAACCTAACACCTAAAACGTCTCTTCAATATCCGCCACGCCATCAAAATCGAGATCCTTTTTCCGTTTGGCCATGGTTTCTGATGCATCATAGTCTTCCCACACGTCCGGTCGGCCATCGCCATTGGTGTCTTCCGAAACTCCGGACAGTCGTCCACCTTCATAATAATACCAAATATCCATGCGCTTGTCTGCGTCGGCATCCTTTTCCGCACGCTGAAGGATACCATGGGCATCATAATACCAAATCATGTCCCATCGTCCATCAGCATCCCTGTCTTCCATGCTGTTCACCAGATGTCCCTTCTCATCAAAATTTTCACACAATTCAACGAGATCACCACCCTTTTTCAAGGTCTCTTTTCTACGCAGGACATCATTCATAAAACAGGATCTTACATCGATATTCCCACTGCCGTCAGAATCCAGCTCAGCCACCCGTGTCCATGGTGGCCTGTCATACCAATACGTCATCTCAAACCGGCCATCATGATCCTGATCTCTCAAGGCATTTTTTTTACTACCGGTATCATAAGATATTTTTGTATCGATCTCTCCATCTCCATTGGTATCCATTTCCACTGACACAAGCTGGTTGTCTTTATATCGCTGAAAGGTATCCATTCTACCATCCAGGGAAACATCTTTTTCAATGCTCTCTGTTTCGCCACCCGCGTTGTAGAATATTCTGAGCTCTTTCTTGCCGTCATGATTTGTATCCACCGTCTGAACAAACGGCTTTCCTCCTCGATAGGCCACCACCGTTTCCCGGACACCGTCCCTGTCCGAATCTTCCTCAATGCGAATGATGTCCCCTTTTTCAAAAAAAGCTATTTTCTCATATCGCTGATCCTGATCCTGGTCCCACTGCTGCATATGGGTCAGGCCGTTCCGGTAAATTTCCAACATGTCCAAATCGCCGTTCTGGTCTGTATCCAGATAACGCCTGGCTGGAGATCCATCTTCATCAAAAAGGAGCCGCTCTTCCACCGTGCCGTCCCCATTTGCATCGATCCGGCGTTCGGACAGCTCTCCCTTTTGATAAAATTCAAGAAGATTTACGACACCATCGCCATCCTGATCGCGGGTGATACGTGTAATCTGTCCTTTTTCAATATGGTAAACGGTATCTATCTGTTGATCCGCGTTGGTATCCTCACGAATCTCGAATGGTTTTCCATCAGCATCCAGGTCCATCTCCTGGTAAATATTTCCTTCATCATCCAGGCGTTCCTGTCGTACCTTTTTGCCGTCCTTGAAATAGGTTCTCATATCGATGCCGGGTTCTGCATCCATATTTTTTTCCTGTCGCACAATCTCACCAAGAACATAGTATTGGAATGTATCCATCACCCCGTCCTGATTATCATCTACTGCAAGCGCGACCAGTTTGCCCTGCTGATCAAATTCTGCTACCTGGTCCATGATGCCATCCTTGTTGGCATCTTTCTTCTTGATCAGTCCACTTTCCAAAGCAGCAACTGATGAACAGAGCGACAACAGAGCGACAAACAGCCCTGCAAAAATGATCCTTTTGCAGAATGATCTTTTTAACGTTTTAACACGCCAGTGAAAATGCCGGCATACGCACCTGGAAAGATTATTTTTCATATTTAAAAAGTTCACTTTAGGTTCGACTTATATCCTGAAGGGTATGCTGTCAATATATTTCAATTCCCGGAAAATCGTGCTATAGACGACGCATGTCTTTGATTGTAAATGAAATATTTTACAGCATACAGGGTGAGTCAACCCATGCAGGACTCCCGTGCGTATTTGTCCGCCTCACCGGTTGTAACATGCGCTGTACTTATTGCGACACTGCTTATGCATATGATGAAGGACGCCCCATGCAGATTTCAGAAATCCTGGAAAGTATTGCGGTGTTCCAATGCAACATGGTTGAGGTTACGGGTGGGGAACCCCTTTTGCAGGACCAAACACCCGATCTCATCTCCAGCCTGCTCCGGAAAAACTATCAGGTTCTCTTGGAAACAAACGGTAGCTTCGATATCCGCATGACCGACCCCCGGTGCGTCAGAATCATGGATGTCAAGTGCCCGGGCAGTGGTGAACATGAAAAATTCGATCTTAATAATTTCAAACATCTCGGTAAAAAAGATCAGGTCAAATTCGTTATCGGCGACAGGCAGGATTATGAATATGCCAGGGATATGCTGAAAAAGATACCATTGAGCACCCCGACTGAAAATCTCCTTTTATCGCCCATTACAGAAAAGTTAGCCCCTGCAGAACTTGCCGCATGGATACTTAAAGACCACCTGCAAACCAGGCTTCATCTCCAGCTTCACAAGACAGTCTGGCCTGATATCGCGAGAGGGGTTTAACTGTGGGCGATAAGCGATAAGCGGTAAGCGGTAAGCGGTAAGCGGTAAGCGGTAAGCGGTAAGCGGTTAATAGCTTAAAGCTTATGACTTATGGCTTTTCTGAACAAAAGGACAACCATGAATAAAGAAGAAAACAAAAAAGCGATCATCCTGTTAAGCGGCGGGCTCGATTCCACTACGGTTATGGCCATGGCCAAACACGCCGGATATGACCTGTATGCAATGAGTTTCGATTATGGCCAGCGGCATCTCTTCGAACTGGAAGCAGCCAAAAACTTAGCCCATGCATATGGGGTCAAGGCACATCTCCTAATTGAAACCGACCTGACCCGCATCGGGGGCTCTGCCCTGACCGATACCATATCCGTACCCAAAGACAGACACATGGATGCCGACAAGAATGAGATACCCGTCACCTACGTACCGGCCAGAAACACCATCTTCCTTTCCTATGCCCTGGCCTGGTCGGAGGTGTTGAGCGCACCGGATATTTTTTTGGGGGTCAACGCCATAGACTACAGCGGATATCCGGACTGCCGGCCGGAATATATTCATGCCTTTGAACAATTGGCAAACCTGGCCACCAAAGCCGGTGTCGAGGGCACGCTCATTATACAGATCCATACCCCGCTGATACAGATGACCAAGGCAGATATCATCAGAAAAGGGGTTGCGCTGGGTGTCGACTACGGACTGACCCACTCGTGCTATGACCCGGATACCACAGGCAGCGCCTGCAGTCGCTGTGACAGCTGTCTCTTGAGAAAAAAGGGATTTGCCGATGCAGGGGTGGCAGATCCGACAAAGTATATAAGTGCAGGGTAAAAGGGTTCGAGGGTTGGAGGTTTGGAGGGTAGCTAAAGGCTAATAGCTGATAGCAGCATCCCAGCATCCTGGCTTCCAAGCCCACTACGAACTATAACCTATGGCCTATGAGCTATCAGCTATCAACTATCAGCTCGCTGGAGGACAACCATGATCATGATACTTCTCGTGCCGGCCATCGTACTGCTGGCAGGTCTTCTTTTTTTTGAAAAAAGGGAAAACCAAAAAGGCATTCTGCCCACCAAAACAACGCTGTCCCTGCTCTTTATCATCACCGCCATATCTCAGATTCACCTGATACAGCCCTATACTCTCTTTATCATCATCGGTTTGATCTTCTGCCTTGGGGGGGATGTTTTTCTGGCCCTACCCCAGGAAAGAATGTTTTTATTTGGCCTTGTTTCCTTTCTTCTGGGACATGTCTGCTATGTAATCGGTTTTATCTGGATTGCCGGTCCGGGCAAAATGACACTTATCGGTGTGATCGTTACCATGGTACTCAGCGGCTTAGTTTTCGTCTGGTTGAAACCGCACCTGGGCACCATGAAAAAACCGGTCATCGCTTATATCCTGGTGATCAGCTTCATGTTCATCGGCGCATGGTCTGTTCTGGGTATGCCATGGCAGCCTTTTGCAGCCCGGCTGTTCGTCTTCACTGGGGCCGCCTGTTTTTACATATCCGACATCTTTGTGGCCCGGGATCGGTTTTTAAAAAATGCCTTTATCAATCGCCTTTTGGGTCTCCCGCTCTATTATATAGCCCAATTCATGCTCGCTTTTTCCATCGGGATGGTTCGATAAGTTGTGATACGCATAGAACAACCAAAGTTTTTTAATTGTTTAACATACTGCTTTTCTGGTCTATTCTATTTTTTTCTCCACCGCTGACCTTCAGCAAGCAGCCGTTCGCATGTTTTTAGCAAGTTAACGATGGTTACAGAATATTTGATTTTGTTTTCATTAATCGATAGCCGCGGCAGCGGGCCGCAAAGTTAGTGAGCACCGTCGCGGTTCATGGCTTCATAAATCCCGGGTCAGTCCTTTAACTTTTCTAATTGAAGAACCTCGCAGCATGCGAAGCACTGCCGAACGGCAGAACCTACGGGGAATGTGCTCGCTATTTCGGTTCACACCTCGCTTTTCGAATTTTTTCGATCACGCAACCTAGCAACAAGCTTTTTTATTTTGCTTCTTACTAACAAGACAACCGTGAACAACAGGATGAAAAAGATAATATTAAAGATCGGGATATGGGTATAATCCCTGTCAACCTGCTTTATTTTCAACACATTAGGAAATGTTGAAAAAACAGTAAACCGCCAGCCATAGTATTTGACAAGTATCCACGGTTCGTCTTTATTTATGGCAAAGGCCTGCGCTTTGGCGGCGATATCGGCGCTTTGGAATTTGAAATAAGGCGGCCATCCCCATCCAGTGTCTTGATTCCTGAATACCATGGGTTTGCCCTTGCGGGACACCGAGTTAATATATCTGACATCGGTTGTGTGATGTGCTGTCGCCACCTGCTCTTTTGCCCCGTCTTCTTTATCCGTAGCTTCTACGGCCTTATCCACTCGTTTGATATCCGTGCCGGAAATCTGTACCACTGCCGTGCGGGGCAGATTATAGTGAAAAAACAATCCGGCGATGACGATCAGAACAATTCCGATTCCAATCTTGATTTTCTTTGTTGTCGTCATGATAGTTCCCTTCTCTTAGTGCACGAAATTGGAGCCATGTTGTGTCGTGCCAAACAGCTCATCTGACCGTGCGGATTTTTGTATAGATTCCCTTCTCTTTAGAGGCCTGGCATCTTCACCCGGCAGTTTTTTCGAGGGTCCTTTACTTGGCCTTGAAATTGAATTTCTGCCCCCCAATTGTCGCCTCATACATCAACCCGCCCTTGGTATGAACAAATACGGTCATACCTTTCTGGTAGCTGGAGTTGGCCTGTTTTCCTGTAGCAGGGCCGGCACTGGCACCGGCTGTGGAACCTTCGGTACCGGCTTTGGCCTGGGCAGCCGCTGTAATCACAACCGCAGAAGCTGCTGCGTCAAACTCAAAGTTTCCGCTGGTGAACTCTTTATAGGCGCGTTCATCTTCGAAAAATATCATTTCACTAAAGGCCTGCCCGCCTAGTTGCAAGCCTATGGTTATTTTGGTAAGGGATACTTCCCCAGTGACCGTACCATTCTGGTAGACCTGCCCTTTGCCATAGGCACCACCAATACCGATGCCGCCTTTACCAATGGTTGGGAAAACAGCATAGGCATATGCTGTTTCAAGAAAAGGCTGAACAGCAGGGGATTTTTTAAACACCCCGATTGTATCCGAAAACGGGTCTGCATGTACAGCTCCAGCAAAAGCAACCATCACCATTATGGCAATGACACCAGCAAGTCGATTTTGTTTCATACGATTCTCCTTTTTCAATTTCCACAATATTATGTCATTTCTTGATTAGGTTCAAATTATTAAAAGTTTTAAGCCAATGATTTTTACCAGCTGACCGGTACCCGTACCGTATTGCCGGCCTTGTTCTGGAATAAAAGGTAACCATTTTTTCTTCCAAAACAATAAATATCCCATGTGATCCGCACATCCTGCCTGCAGTAGTCGATGATTTCCCGCATTTTGCCCTGTTTCCACCAGCGTAAGGCCTGGAGTCCATCGGCGGACTTTTTTGACCCGAGGGTAACTTTAGCCAGATGGTCCAGAGACAAACGATAGCCCAACTGCTTGTGGATTTCCTCCAGCAAATCGAGGGTGGGGAGTGCCTGAAAATCAAAGCCCGAGTAGCCGCTGAGAACCTTGTAATCGAAACGCCTGATATTGAACCCCACCACACAATCATATCGTTGCAGGTGTTCGATAAAGCGCGGCATGTCCTTTTCCAGGTACTCGTAATACACCTGCTCCGCAGAATCGTAAAGCACTGCACAACTGACCTTCATAAGATCCGCCCGATTCCATCCGCCCACCTCCTGGGCGGACCGTTGCGTCTCGAGATCGAAAACACCCATTCTTTTCATGGTCGTCTCCATGCGATTTGACCGCTCTACCGGCAAAGATGCTGATAACCCGGGTTCTCTTAAACCATCTTCCCTGCAGTTTCCTGGGCGTTCACCGGATTCTCCACCGCTTTCAGGGGTTTGGTGCTGTGTTTTCTGCAGGAGCTCCGATAAAACAAATATGGCAGCCGCCTTGTCGATGGGACGGTTTCCGGATCCACACTTGGGCGAATGCACACAGGATGGGCAACCACTTTCACAAGGACATGTCCGGATGGCATTCAGGGTGATGTCTAAAAGTTCTTCAGCCCTGTAAAATGCCTGTCTGCACAGACCTGCGCCCCCTGGAATGCCGTCATAGACAAACACGGCTGCTGACCCGATCTGTGGATGATAGGGAATGGAGATGCCCCCGAGATCATTTCTATCCGTCATGACGATCAGCGGGAACATCCCGATGGCAGCGTGCTCCATGGCGTGTATGCCCCCCATAAAATGCAGGTAGCGGGACTCCGCCTTTGTCTGTACATTGGAAGGGATCTCGAACCAGATGCCATCTGTTTCAAATGTCTGCTCCGGAAGATCCAGGGGCACCCTGTTTATACATTTTTTGCCCCGTATACGCCAGCGTTCGAAACCAGTTACCTGTTCCGTCACCTTGAGTTTGCCGGTGTACACCCGGGTGCCTGCCAGCTGTTTCTCATCGTAGACTGTCAGGATTTCAGTATGCTTGTTCGACCGGGCCCGTGTATAATAGTCGACTTTCGACCGGGTAACGCTGACTGTGTTGGTTTCCATGTCCAGGGTGTCCACCAGGTAGGTATCGCCCCTGTGTAGATAAACAGCACCGGGATGGGTCTCTTTGAAAACGCGGAGACCGTCAATCTCACCTTTGGTTTCACCATCGGAACTGCCCATGATGGCAAATTGGTTCCCGGCCCCACGCAGGTGCACCAGACGATGGGGAGCCTTCCTGCTCGAAAACCATTGGTCCCCTTCCCCGCTCCTGAGAAGTTCACCGTCTGTTTCAAGTGTCGCCACAGTGGCCGCTACTTCCCGGCGCTGCATATAGGGTTCACCCTTTGACAGGGGTAACTCGCTGGCAGCACAGACGACATGCCTGGCAAGAATATTCGGGTTATAGGGATTGACCACAGCCGATTCGGGACTTCTCTGAATAAAATCTTCCGGGTTCCTCATGAAATACTGGTCCAGTGCATCTTCACCGGCAATGAGTATCATGGCCGATTCCTGACCGTTTCTTCCAACCCTCCCTTCCCTCTGCCACGTGGATACGATAGTACCGGGATATCCCACCAACAGACACAAGTCCAGGTCACCGATGTCGATACCCAGTTCCAGAGCACTGGTGGAAATGACCGCCAGAAGCTCCCCCCTGCTCAATTTAGACTCGATCTCACGCCGTTCCTCCGGTAAAAAACCTGCCCGGTAGGCGCTGATCCGGTCTGCATATTCCCCGGCCTGAGTGCCAACCCAGATGGCAATCAATTCGGTCATTTTTCGTGACTGTGTGTACACAATCGTTCTCAAATTCCGCTGTAAGGCAGCTTTCAGCAGTAAAATCGCCGTCTGGGCCGGGCTGTCAATGGGATCGATAAATAGAATATGCCGCTTCCCTTTGGGTGATCCGTTATTACGAACCGTTCGAACCTCAAGATCGGTGAGTTGTTCCGCCAATTGATTTGGATTGGCCACTGTCGCTGAATTGAAGATAAAAGCAGGTGTTGAATGGTAGTGTCGGCAGACCCGTCGCAGTCGCCTGAAAACCTGGGACATGTGCGACCCCAACAGTCCCCGGTATGTGTGAACCTCATCGACCACAACGGTTTCGAGCCCCGAGAAAAATGAAGACCAGCGTGTGTGATGCGGCAGAAACGATAAATGCAGCATCTCCGGATTGGTCATGATAACATTGGGCGGTCTTTCGCGGATCCGCTTCCTGTGCCAGGCGGACGTGTCTCCATCATAGATGGCGGCAGTCGGTCTTTTACCCTCCAGGGAAGCGGTGAACTTATTCAGATTGAGAAGCTGATCCTGGGCAAGGGCCTTTAGGGGAAACATAAAAAGGGCTTTCGAATCCGGCCGCACTAAAAATCTCTCCATGACCATAAGATTGTAGATCAGGGTTTTACCACTGGCGGTGGGTGTCGCCACTACAACATGTTCGCCGGTTCGTACAAAATCGACGGCCCGGGCCTGGTGGACAAAGAGCCTTTGGATGTTTGCATGGCAAAGCATTTGCGCTATTGTTGCGGGCCAAGCTTCCAAGGGCTCTCCCCAGGTTGCAGGTTCCTCTGGGATGACTTTGTGAAAAACAACCTGACCCCCCAGCCGCTTGGAGGCCTTCAAGGAGTGGACATATTCCCGAATATCTTTTGACGCTTCCGCTTCCATATGGTGTCGTTCTTTCAATACGATTTTTTTAACCTTTTAACTCTTTATAATTCTTAAGCATCTCACTCGAACCCTGGACCCCTGAATCCTATCAGCCTTCTTTTAGATCACCTCTTTTAGAGATGATCTATCTATATTAACTTGATCTTTCGAAAAAGTAGATTATAATAGTGACTTAACTATTACATGATCCCATAGCCATTTCAAGAGGATGCCACAAATCTTGCAAGACCCATTTTTACACCAGCCGGCCCGACAAACCTGTCTTCCCTCGTGTTTTCCATCCATCAGTCCGTATGAAAACAAGATAAGGAAACAGCCCTCATGACTGTTCAGGTCCTAACCCTATTGCTCTTGATCATCCTGTCCGGTTTTTTTTCATCGGCCGAAACGGCTCTCTTTTCCATCAGTAAGACCAGGGCCATTCATATATCCAAAGATGGCAAAAAAACCTCCCGTCTGATCAAGAAATTAAAAGCGGACCCCCATACACTTCTGACAACCATTTTGATTGGAAACAACCTGGTCAATGTCGGTGCGGCAGCCCTGGCCACCACGTTTGCCATAAAGGCTTTTCCAAATTTTGCAGTAGGTATTGCCACCGGTGGCATGACCTTCCTGATCCTGGTCTTCGGGGAAGTTTTCCCCAAATCCATCGCAACCAGGAATAATCTTCTCATCGCCAGAATGGCCATCTATCCGGTGTACTGGCTGTCGCTTCTTTTTTTCCCTGTGATCAAGTTTCTCAATTTTATCCCCTGGCTCACCGGCCGCATCAAAAAACCGACCACCATCACCGAAGAAGAACTCATCACTTTCGTGGAGGTAGTCGAAGAAGAAGGGGAGATCAAGGAGGAGGAAAAAGAGCTGATTCACAACATCTTTGAGTTTGACGACACCAATGCCTCTGAAATAATGACGCCCAGAGCCGACATGTTTGTGGTGAATGCAGACACACCCCTGGACACAAAACAGATCATCGATTCCGGTTTTTCGAGAATTCCGGTCATCGAAGGCTCTATCGACCAGGTAATCGGCATTCTGAATATCAAAGATCTTTTCATGCACATGGCCAAAGGTGAATCACAGATGGATGCGCGTGAGATTATGCGAACACCCTATTTTATACCGGAAAACAAAAAATTGGACACCCTGCTCCATCAGTTTAAAAAAACAAAAAATCACATGGCCATCGTTGTAGATGAGCACGGTGGTGTGTCCGGTCTGATTTCACTGGAAGATGCATTGGAAGAAATTGTCGGAGAAATCGAAGATGAAACCGACAAGGATGAAAAGCATATAATTCGCCTGAAGAAAGGCACATGGATCATCCTCGGAAAGTCAGATATCGAAGATGTAAACGAAGCCACCGGAATGAACATCCCGGACACTACAGCCTATGACACCTTTTCCGGTTATGTGCTGGATACTATCGGTAAAATACCCAAGGAAAAAGAGGAATTTACTATCGGTGACCACACCATCATCGTCGAAAGAAGGGAAGGTAACCGGATCAGCAAGTATCTTGTTAAAAAACACCTGAAGTGAAACTCTCTCTTGACACTTTTAAGGTTCTTACTTAGCATTATTCTTCAAAATTAATCGATTATACCCCAACGTTGCAAAAGCCGGAGGGCTTCAGAGCCAAGGCGTCGAGGGGGAAGCTGTAGTTGTTTATGCAACATTGGGGTATACAGGCATGTACTGCGAGGACGTATCGATGGAATGCCGTGTGCTAAGCGAAAAAGAAAAGCTTGACAGACTGACCTACCTCGGGATTGAGCTGAACCAGGTTCGTGACCTGGACATTCTGATGGAGCGCGTCTTGGAATGTGCCAGAAGTTTTGTCAACGCAGATGCCGGATCGATTTATATCAGGAACAAGGATGAGAATACACTTCAATTTACTTATACGCAAAACGACACCTTGCAGGAACGCCTCCCCAAGGATGAGAAACTAATTTATGCCACGTTTACCCTGCCCATTAACAGGGAAAGCATATCCGGGTATGTGGCCAGCACGGGCCGGCTTCTCAATATCCCGAATGTTTATGAGATTGCACCGACGGCGTCCTACCACTTTGGAAAACAATTTGACAAAGAATCGGGTTATCAAACAAAGTCTGTTATCACTGTCCCGTTGGAAACTCGCAGGGGGGATATTCTCGGTATCCTGCAGATCATCAATGCTCAAGATGAAAACAAGAACATTATTCCATTTACAGACAGCGACGAAAAGCTGATGCTCCATTTTGCCAGCACCGCTGCAGTGGCTCTTGAACGCGCCCAGATGACCCGATCCATTTTGCTCCGCATGATCCGCATGTCTGAAATGCGCGACCCCAAGGAAACCGGGGCACATGTCAATCGTGTAGGTGGCTATTCCATCGAAATTTACGAGCAGTGGGCGAAAAAACACAATCTGCCCAGGGAAGAATTTGACCGGAACCGGGACAGTCTCCGTATGGCCGCCATGCTGCACGATGTAGGGAAAATTGCCATTTCCGACATCATCCTCAAAAAACCAAGCCGTTTTAATGAGGATGAATTCGAAACCATGAAAAAGCATACTTTTCTGGGAGCCCGACTGTTTCTCAACGCCCAGTCAGATTTTGATGAAGCGGCTTTTGATGTTGCGCTGAACCATCATGAACGCTGGGATGGCCGTGGATACCCGGGCCATATTGATGTGGAGACGGGAGAGACACTGGCCGGTTTTACAAGCCCCGAGGGGAAACCCCTGGGGAAAAAGGGAAATGAAATCCCCATCTTCGGCAGGATTGTCGCTCTGGCTGATGTATATGATGCCCTTTCCTCCAAAAGGGTGTACAAGGAAGCCTGGGATGAAAGTGACGTTCTGACAACCATTGAAAAAGAATCGGGTGCCCAGTTCGATCCTGAGCTGATCGAAATATTCTTCTCCAGACTCAACGTCCTGAGATCTATTCAAAACCGATACAAAGATTCACCATAGTGACGGTAAACAGGTGGATAGGCTATTAGACTGTAGACTGTAGGTGCCTAATAGTCTAACAGCCTACAGCCTAATAGCCTACGTCTTCACCCTCTCCACATACTGCCCCGTCCTGGTATCAATTTTGATCGTTTCCCCCTCATCGACAAATGGCGGCACCTGAAGCACATAGCCCGTTTCCACTGTCGCCGGCTTGGAATCACCAGAAGCCGTATCCCCCTTTGCCCAGGGATCGGCATGCGTAATGGCCAGTTCGACGAAATTCGGTAATGTCAGGTCAATGGGACGCATATCATAGAACAGCATGTTGACAATCGTGTTCTCCTTCAAAAAATTCTTTGAATCACCTATCTGCTCCGAATTCATGAACTCCTGTTCGTAGGTGGACGTATTCATGAAGCAGTAGCTTTCCCCGTCAAAGTAGAGATACTCCATTTCATGCTCTTCCAGACTGGCTTCGTTGAATTTTTCCCCTGATCGAAATGTCTTGTCGAATTGAACACCAGTCAACAGGTTTTTCAATTTGCATTTATACAATGACTGTCCTTTGCCGGGTTTTACAAACGCAAACTGGACAATCACAAAAGGTTCGCCATCTATTTCGAGTTTCAGACCTTTTCTCAAATCACCACTCTCTAACATGATTCACCTCTCTATGCTTAAAGACATATGAACTTTTTTGAATGATTAATAGTTGACTTTTGTTGCCGTCTCTAACATATTCACCATGATTTCGCAAACCCAGATAGTGTCCGTCCAGAAATAGGGTTTTCTCGTTATGCCAAGGCAGACGACAGATTTAACCCGCAGGAATAGTGCACTATTTTGAGGAGTTAAATCATGTCGTCCAACGCCGGCAGGGCGTGAAAAAACCATTTATGGATGGGCAATAGATAAAGGAATACCCATGATACTGATCATCGATTTCGGATCGCAGTTCAATCAGCTGATAGCACGCCGGGTCAGGGAGTGCCATGTGTACTGCAAGATTGTATCACCCCGGATTTCCATCAATGAGGTTAGATCCATGAAACCGGAAGGCATCATTTTGTCCGGGGGGCCCTCCAGTATCTATGAAAAAAACAGTCCACGTATCGATACGGGTATTTTCAATTTGAAGATCCCTGTGCTGGGTATCTGTTACGGCATGCAGTTCATGGTGGATGCCCTTGGTGGGGTTGTGAAAAGCGCCCGGAAACGGGAATATGGTTTTGCCGAATTGGCCATAAAAAAGCAGACCGGGCTCTTTAGTAATATCGACAGCAAAACCCAGACATGGATGAGTCACGGGGACTCGATTCAGAAACTCCCCCAAGGGTTTGCAGCTACAGCCACCACCAGCAACACCCCCATTGCCGCAGCCCAAAATTATCGCAAGCGTTTGTATGGTTTGCAATTTCATCCGGAGGTCGAGCATACGCCCAAAGGTAAGTTGATGATCCGGAATTTTCTTTTTGATGTATGTGGCTGCCGACGGTCATGGACCATGAAATCATTTGCAAAATCATCGATTACAGAAATCAGAGAGCAGATCGGCAATCAAAAGATTATCCTTGGTTTGAGCGGCGGGGTCGATTCCTCGGTGACAGCCCTTTTGATCCACAAAGCAGTGGGTAAAAACCTGACCTGTATCTTTGTAGACAATGGGCTGATGCGAAAAAACGAGTCAGCACAGCTCAAAGAACGTCTGAAACAGCATTTGAACATCAATATAAAATTTGTGAGTGCCAAAGCAAAGTTCCTGAACGCCCTTGCCGGGGTTTCCGACCCGGAAAAAAAGAGAAAAATTATCGGCAGGGTCTTCATGGAAGTATTCGAAGCACAGGCAAAAAAAATAAAAGGGGCTGAATTTCTGGCTCAGGGCACCCTCTATCCTGATGTTATTGAATCCGTATCCGCCTTTGGCGGTCCCACTTCAGTCATCAAATCCCACCACAATGTCGGCGGGCTTCCTAAGAAAATGAAGCTCAACCTCGTGGAACCACTAAAGTTTCTCTTCAAGGATGAAGTCAGAGCTCTGGGCAAGGCGATCGGACTCCCCGACGACCTCATATGGCGACAGCCGTTTCCGGGGCCGGGTCTCGCCATAAGGATCATCGGTGAGATAACACGACGACGGCTTACCATTCTCAGAGAAGTGGATGCTGTTTTGCTTGATGAAATACGGGCAGGCGGCTATTATAAAAAAGTGTGGCAATCCTTTGCCGTTCTGTTACCTTTGAAAAGCGTCGGAATTATGGGCGACAGTCGAACATACGAACACATTGTCGCAATCCGCGCAGTCACCAGCAAAGATGCCATGACTGCAGACTGGGCCAAATTGCCCCATGCATTTCTCGGTAAAATATCAAATCGGATCATTAATGAGGTTCGGGGTGTCAACCGGGTCGTGTATGATATCAGCTCAAAGCCACCAAGCACCATAGAATGGGAATAAGCAATGATCGAAGAAAATGACAATTCCAGATTTCAATTCAGCGCAAACGAAGATGAGCCGGAAGTCATTCACCAGAATGAACTCAGGGAGCTCAAAATTGAAAAACTCGGCCAGCGTGTAACCCTGCTGACGTTCCTCATCCCCTGCATGATCGGCATCATTCTAGTCATCACGTATCTCGACATCAAGGACAGGGTCACACGTTCTCATGACACCGGGGCCATTGGTGTACAAAAACTGTCCAAGGATCTGGTATCGAAATTTTCTTCTCTGTCACTCGAACAGGCAAAGATAAAAGATATCCAGGCTAAAAAACTGCCTGAGTTGGAAAAATCAGCTGCATTTTTAAAATCCAGGATCACCAAGCTTCAGAAATCTATGGACCAGATGACCGCTTCGACAATTAGCCGGGATGAATTGACCCGTGTCGCTGAAACCCTGACAAATAGGGTTGCCGATATCCCACAGGGTCTGCAGTCTGATTTTGAGACACTTGCCCTGGTAGACGACCGGATCGTTGAGGACACCCGCCGGATATCATCTGATATCAAGACATTGTCCAACAACATGGCGGAAATCGACACCAGGATCAATATCATCAGAAAAGAAATTGAGACCGTAAGTGATAAATCCATTGATAAGGACGACTTGGAACTATCCCTCAAACTCAAAGAGATCGGTTACCGGCAATCACTGTTAGATAAAACAGCCATACTGGAAAAAGAAATCCAGGCCATTCGAAAAGAGGTCAAAGGTCTTAAGAAAGTCAATAGCGGTTCATCCAATATTGCACCTGCCACGCAACCGTCATCGCCGGTTTCGCAAAAGCCGGCTTCTGAAACAAAAAAAACCACTACCATTGAATCGGATGGTATCGTCGAGCAGACCATAGAATAATAAAATCGTTGCACGATTTTATATGGAATACTGGAAGAATGGAATAATAGGGTTTGGGTGATTGATAGATTGGCGAGGATGTATAAAGGGTAACATTCCTTTGTTATCAAGATTCCAGTATTCCAATGTTCCATTATTCCATCTATGACCTTTGATAAATAATTTTCATATAGTTTAAATTCCGGGGCATGAATCATGGACCAGGAAAGACTCAATCAGCTATTGCGCTCTGTTGCAGATGGAAAAACCTCCATCGAAAATGCATCGGATCAGATCAAGAAACTCCCCTACGAAGATATCGATTTTGCACATATCGATCACCACCGATCCCTTCGTAAAGGTTTTCCGGAAGTCATTTTCGGGCTCGGAAAAACAGCCCCACAGATTATCGGTATCATGGAAAGAATGATTCCCCAGGAATCCATGATTCTGGTCACCCGGGTTGATGCGGAAAAAGCAGCCAAAATCATGCCCATATTTACGGCCGCCGAATATGACCCTGAAGCCAGAATGATTCTCCTGGGAAAACCAAAGCCTCTATCCAGTGCCAAAGGAGATATACTGGTCGTATCGGCAGGAACATCCGATATCCCTGTTGCCAAAGAAGCCCATCTAACCGCCCAATCCATGGGGAACAGAGTAGAATCGATATACGATGTGGGTGTGGCCGGCATCCATCGTCTGTTCGCCCACCGGGAACGCATCGAAAAGGCCACCGTCCTCATCGTCGTCGCCGGTATGGAGGGAGCACTCCCCAGTGTGGTGGCTGGTATGGTTTGCCGGCCGGTAATCGCCGTGCCCACCAGTATCGGCTATGGCACGAGTCTCGGTGGACTGACGGCCCTGTTTGCCATGTTGAACAGCTGTAGCTCCAATGTCGCTGTTGTCAATATCGACAACGGCTTTGGGGCGGGGTATATGGCCGCCATCATCAACCGAACATAAAACGACCTTTTGTTAGGAATGCTGAAATGATTAAGACAGTCCATGTAAACAAATCAAATGAGGCCACATTTATCTGTCCAAACTGCAGTAACGGTAACCGTTTCCAAATACACAAAGCTTAACAACAGAACGAAAGTGAAATCAAAGTGCACATGCGGATGTGCCTGGACATCCATTCTTGAAAGAAGAAAACATTATAGAATGGCAGCTGATATCCCATGTATTTGCTCTCAGGTGGGAACAAGGATAGCGTCAGAAGGTAAAGCATTGAGAGTCGTGGATTTATCATCCAGTGGTGTAAAAATCAAGCCGCATCTGAATAGAACCATTAAAACCGACGACGATTTCTTTGAGAATCCAATTCTTCTTGCTTTTCACCTCAGAGACAAGGGCGAAACCTTTGTTCAAAAGACTGCGTATGCCAGGCATATTTGCGAAAACTACATAGGGGCCGAGTTTGATAACGCGGAACAGGAAGATCCCGCTATAGGATCCTATATATTAAGTCAAAGACAATACTGAAGAACCCCGCCCCGCAGCCTCGACATACCGGAATCTCCCACAAACCACGAGAAAGAAGCTCACTATGGCAGTTTGACACGTCAATCGTGATATTGCCACTTCCCTTTCATGGTGGGTTCTTTCAATGATGTCTGCAACAGTGTGAGAAACCTGTCTCTTGGTATCTCTTTCGCTCCCATACTGATCAAGTGTTTGGTGGTGACCTGGCAATCAATCATATGAAATGCATAGGACTTCAAAAAGCCCACCAGCCAGGCAAACGCAACCTTGGATGCGTTGCTGACCGCGGCAAACATGGATTCACCAAAAAAACATTTTCCCAAAGAAACACCATACAGACCACCAACCAGCTTACCATCCTGCCAGGCTTCCACCGAGTGGGCAAAACCGGATTCATGCAACCGGCAATAAGCATCGATCATCCCCCCCACGATCCAGGTGGGTTCTTTCTGCTCCACCCGGGACTCGGCGCATTCGGTAATCACCCGGCGGAACACCCGATCAATGGTTATATCGAACAGGGATCGGTTGATGATCTTTTTCAGACTTTTGGATACCTTGAACTCATGGGGGAATAGAACCAGACGTGGGTCCGGCGACCACCACAAAAGGGGTTCGCCTTCTGAAAACCATGGGAAAATGCCATGACGATATGCCAACAGCAAGCGCTCCATGCTCAGGTCTCCGCCCACGGCCAGCAGTCCTTCCCGCGAGGCAAAGCGAGGGTGGGGGAATTTGAGTGCTTCTGACAAAAGATAGACGGGCATGAGAGGTTAGGTTGATTAGGCTATTAGACTGTTAGGCTGTTAGGCTGTTAGGCTGTTTGGCTATTAGGCACCTACAGCCTAACAGCCTATATTGTTGCTTCCGCCATGGCCTTTTGTTTGGCATTGACCTGAAAAGAGAGTTTATCATCATCCAATTGAATGAGAACATGCCCCCCCTTTTCCAGTTTTCCGAAAAGGATTTCATCAGACAGCATGTCCTTGATCTGGGTCTGCATCAATCTTGTCAGGGGTCTGGCGCCGTACTGTGGGTCATGACCCTTCTGGGCCATCCAGTCTCTTGCCTCCGGCGAAATCTCAATTTTTACTTTTCGGGGAATCAACTGGTCATTCAACTCCTTGACAAACTTGTCCACAATCAAGCCCATAATGTCCGGCGACAGTGAATTGAAGGTTACGATAGCATCGAGCCGGTTTCTGAATTCCGGGTTGAAGATTTTTTCGATGGCTTTTTTCCCTTTGAATGCCGTGTCGGATTTGGGGTCCCCAAAGCCAATGGTCTGGGCATTCATTTCACGGGTCCCGGCGTTGGACGTCATCATGATGATGACATTGCGGAAATCTGCCTTTTTTCCGTTGTTGTCCGTCAACGTCGCATGATCCATCACCTGCAGCAATATGCTGAACAGATCCTGATGGGCTTTTTCAATTTCATCGAGTAGAAGAACACAGTACGGATGTTTGCGGATACCGTCTGTCAACAGCCCGCCCTGATCGAATCCGATGTAACCCGGCGGCGCCCCGATCAGACGAGCGATGGCATGCTTCTCCATGTACTCACTCATATCAAACCGCATGAATTCGATGCCCAGGTTTTTGGCTATCTGGATGGCGACCTCTGTCTTGCCGACACCCGTCGGTCCGGTAAAGAGAAAGGATCCTATGGGATGACCGGGAAACCCCAACCCGGCTCTGGACCGCTTGATGGAAGTTACCAGGGAAGCGATGGCTTCATCCTGGCCATAAACAAATTCTTTGAGACGGCTTTCGAGTGATGAAAGTTTGATCTTGTCATTTGTCGAAACACTTCTGGTGGGAATTCGGGCCATTTTTGCAACAATTTTTTCAATATCCGACGGATTGATCCGCTTTCGTCGGGTGGATCCCGAAAGCCTGACAAACGCGCCGGCCTCGTCGATAACGTCAATGGCCTTGTCAGGGAGATATCGATCATTCAAGTGCTTGGCAGAAAGTTCTGCCGCTGCTTTCAATGCCGTGTCACTGTAGTGAATATTGTGATGCGCTTCATACCGCGAGCGCAGGCCCTTAAGGATTTTCACTGTTTCGTCCACCGGAGGTTCCGCAATTTCGATTTTTTCAAAACGCCGGGAAAATGCCCGGTCTTTGTCAAAATGATTTTTGTATTCCTCATAGGTTGTCGAGCCAATACAGCGCAAGTCACCGGAACCAAGCACCGGTTTCAGAATGTTGGAAGCATCCATGGAGCCGGAGCTCGTGGCGCCGGCTCCTACAATGGTATGGATTTCATCGATAAAGAGAATTGAGTTTGGGGTGCTGGTAAGTTTTGAAATAACCCCTTTAAGCCGTTGCTCGAAATCGCCCCGGAACTTTGTCCCGGCAAGAAGAGCTCCCAGATCAAGGGCGTATATACGAATATCTTTCAAAATATCCGGGACATCCCCCTCGGCAATCCGCTGCACCAGGCCCTCTGCCATAGCGGTCTTTCCAACACCGGGGTCTCCAACAAAAACCGGGTTGTTTTTTCGCCGTCTGCAGAGAACCTGCATGGTCCGTTCCAGTTCAAGCTGCCGGCCGATCAGTGGATCCAGTTTTCCCTGGGCGGCTCTTTCCATAAGATCAATCGTAAAAAGCGCCAGGGGGTCTGATTTCTTTTTCTTCTCTCTTTGATCCGGTTTGGAAAGCCCGCTGTCTCCGGGTTTTACAGATTCGCTGTGGATGTCGTGCGAAATGTAATTCAGGATATCGAAACGTGTGACACCCTCTGATTTTAAAAAATTATCGGCATAGGAATTCTTTTCCTGGAAAATGGACGCCAGGATATCCCCTACAACCACTTCCTGCTTTTCAGCCGAACGGGCATGGTTGACAGCCCGCTGAATAACCCGCTGAAAACCGATGGTCTGCTGCAGGACATACTCTGACCCTTCCGGTATGCGCTCGATACGCTCTGAAAAGTAATTTTCAAGCAATTCTTTTAGATTATCTACATTTCCACCACAGTTTTCAATGATCTCGACACCATTGTCATCATGCAGTATGGCGTATAGAACATGCTCCACGCACACGTATTCATGTCGTCTTTTTTTGGCTTCTTTGACAGCGAATCCCAATGTTTCGCTGAGTTCTTTACTGATCATCTTTACGCTTCCTCCATGGTGCATTTTAACGGGAAGTCACTCTTTTTTGCCAGCACCTCTACAACTTCTACTTTGGTTTCCGCTATCTCGTAAGGGTAGGTACCGCAGATCCCGATACCGTTTCTGTGAACATTCAGCATGATGCGTGTCGCACCTTCCATGGACCGATTGAATACTGCCATCAGGATCTCGATAACGAACTCCATGGTGGTATAATCGTCATTATGAAGCAGCACCCGGTAGAGTGACGGCTCCTGGACACGTTGACGGGTCCTTGTTTTCACATCTGTGGCGATATCTGTTTTAGAAATGTTCATTTTACATGGTCGGCTGTAATAAATCCTAAATCCGAATATCGAAATTCGAAACAAATTCAAATATCAAATGCTCAAATGACCGAAATATAACCCATGTGCTTCTGTATGTCGGGCCTTGTTTTGAACATTCGAATTTGGTCATTGGATATTGTTTAGCATTTCAAATTTCGTGCTTCGAATTTTAACCATTATTGACATCGTGATAACCAATTATCTCTGACCTGGCCCAGAGGACCAAGTTTTCGATACTGAATAACTTATTATAAGCATCAAGACCCGGATTTGTAAAGAGTCACCCGGATCAGACATCCAGTTGGATAAGCCGGGCATCCAGTTGGCCATTACAAAGTAAAAGCTTTCCAATCGACACAGGATGCAGATGTCTTTGGTGCCCTGCACTGCCGGGATTCAAGTATAGAACCTTGTCCTGTTCATCGATGAGGGAACGGTGTGTGTGACCGGTGACAATGACCTGATAGCTTTGAAACGCCATTTGAGGATCGATCCATTCAATATCATGGATTAAAAACAGCCTGGTTTTACCGATGACAAGAGATTTTGAAACAGGAAGTCGATCTGCCCAGCTCCCGTAATCCATGTTGCCCCTGACCGCTACCACCGGCGCAACAGTTTCCAGGTGATCGATCACTTCAGGGTCCCCCACATCACCTGCGTGGAGAATGAGATCCACACCCTTGAAGGACTTCACCACCTCCGGACGCAACAGACCGTGTGTGTCGGAGATGACACCGATGGTGTATGGTTGCAGCTCATTACACCTGATCGTTTGCGTTTGCGAGGTCATGTTCGAGTCCTGAAACCCTTTGCTCCGGTTTTTTAAAGAAATGGGTTCAATCTTGATTCATTGTCCACAGCACTTTTTATATTTTTTCCCGCTGCCACATGGGCATGGCGCATTTCGGCCAACTTTCTTGTCAGATCGCGTTGCCGGTTTTCTTTTGGGAGCGGCCGTGTCTCCACCGGAAAACACCATTGGGGGCTCCTCGGGCTTTTGCAAGGCATTTAATTCCTCGGGTTCGGCAAGCTGAATTCGGTATAAAATCGAAAGTGTCTCCTCCTGAACCCTTGATATCATATCCTGGAACATCTCAAACCCCTCTTTTTTATATATAATCAAAGGGTTCTGCTGCGCATATCCCCTGAGTCCTATCCCTTCTTTCAGGTGATCCATGCTGAGCAGATGGTCCTTCCACAACTGGTCTACCGTCTGCAGCAGTATATAACGTTCCAGGTTTCTGAACTCATCCGGCCCGATAAGGGTTTCTTTCTCGTGGTAGGCCACAATGGCAGCATCGTAAATCAACTGAGCAAGCCCCTCGCTGTTGAGACCATCGAGCGAGTCTTCACCAGGTTTACCGACTCTCAAATTGAACTGTTTGAAAATTGCTTCATCGATCCCTTTGAAATCCCATTCTTCGGGCAAAGCCCTTTCATCTGCAAACAATTCAGCTATCTCGGAAGCCTTGTCGAATATAATGTCCTGAATGGTTTCATTCAGATCTTTCCCATCCAGCGCTTCACGCCGTTGCTTGTAAATGACTTCCCGCTGTTGATTCATGACATCGTCATACTCAATCAAGTGTTTTCGAATATCAAAATTATGACCTTCAACCTTGGCCTGTGCATTTTCGATAGCTCGACTGATCAGCCCATGCTCAATGGGCTCACCCTCCTCCATGCCAAGTTTTTCCATAATCCCGGTGATCCTTTCACCACCGAATATGCGCAAAAGATCATCTTCCAGGGATAGATAAAACCGTGAAGACCCCGGATCCCCCTGACGACCGGATCGCCCCCTCAGCTGATTGTCAATTCGACGACTCTCATGGCGTTCGGTTCCTAATATATGGAGCCCCCCCAGATCGGTCACACCATCACCCAGTACGATGTCCGTACCGCGACCCGCCATGTTGGTGGAGATTGTGACGGCCTCTTTTTGACCGGCCATGGAAATGATCTCGGCCTCTTTTTCATGGTTCTTGGCATTCAGAACTTCATGTCGGATACCTCTTTTTTTCAATTTTTTGCTCAAGCCTTCGGAAACATCGATGGAAATAGTGCCCACCAGAACCGGCTGGCCTCTCTGGTTGAGTTCCACGATTTCATCCATGACCGCTTCATATTTTTCCCTGCGCGTTTTGTAGATGACATCTGAAAAATCTTTACGGATCATTTCCTGGTTGGTTGGGATAACCGAGACATCGAGTTGATAGATCTTTTTGAATTCAGCTGCCTCTGTGTCCGCAGTACCGGTCATGCCGGCTAGTTTATTGTACATTCTAAAATAATTCTGAAATGTAACGGTAGCCAGAGTCTGATTCTCGTTTTCGATTTTAACATTCTCTTTGGCTTCGAGCGCCTGATGAAGACCTTCACTATAGCGTCTTCCCGGCATCAAACGACCGGTAAATTCGTCTACAATGATAACTTCACCGTTTTTAACGATATAATCGACATCTCTTTTGAACAGGGCGTGGGCTTTGACGGCCTGGTTGATATGATGCAGCAGTTCGATGTGTTTTGGGTCATACAGATTATCGACCTTCAGAATACTCTCTGCATTGGCAACACCCTCTTCTGTGAGAACAGCGGCTCGAGCCTTCTCGTCAATGGTGAAATCCCGTTCACGCTTCAATTTGGGAATAATGCTGTTGACCTGGTAGTAGAGGTGGGTCGATTTTTCGGCAGGACCGGAAATAATCAACGGGGTTCGCGCTTCATCGATCAGGATGCTGTCCACTTCATCGACGATGACATAATTCAACCCGGGTTGCACCAGGGAGTTGCGATCAAACTTCATGTTGTCCCGGAGATAATCGAACCCGAATTCGTTGTTTGTTCCATAGGTAATGTCTGAGCTATAAGCAATTTTACGCTCGTTGTCATCTAAACCATGAACGACTGTGCCGACGGACAGGCCCAGAAAATGATAGAGCTTCCCCATCCACTCCGTATCGCGTTTTGCCAGATAGTCGTTGACCGTGATAATGTGAACGCCTTTTCCCGTCAAAGCATTCAAATAGGCCGGCAGAGTGGCCACAAGCGTTTTCCCCTCCCCGGTTTTCATCTCAGCAATACATCCATTGTGAAGCACCAACCCGCCGATGAGCTGAACGTCGAAATGACGCATCCCCAATGCGCGCACAGATGCTTCACGCGTCGTGGCAAACGCTTCGGGCAGAATGTCATCCAGGGTTTCACCCTTGTCCAGACGCTCCTTGAATCGAAAAGTCTGCTGCGCAAGCTGCGCACCATCCATGGCCTGAACACTCGGCTCAAAGCTGTTGATTTGATCAACAATGGGTTGAAGCTTTTTCAACTCCCGTTCATTTTTACTGCCAAATATCTTTGTCAAAAAATTCATAACCATGTGGAAGTGTTACCTCCGAAAATAAATTCGCTGTGCGAATTTATAGCATGCGACATTGTCGCTTCTACGAGAATGAAACGTGTCCTGATTCTATTCTGTCCGATGAACCGTGCTCTATGAAAAGCAAAAAGAAAATTAAATTAATACATAAAGGTCACCAAGGCAATGGTAAAACCTAGATTGTGTAATAATTAATGCGGTTATCTGTAGATACCCGGGTCCAAAGGGCCCGGCACTGATTCAACCCTATAAGGGATTAATAATATACACATTCAGCTATTTATAAATTCAAAATACGAATATCGAAATACGAAATAAATCCAAGTACCCAATGCTAAAATGATTGAAGTTCCCCGCCGCAAGCCACGGGGAATGTGAGCACTGTTGCGGTTCAAACATAGTGCTTGGACTCCTATCTCCAAGGTCTTGTTTTGATCATTCTAATTTGGATTATTAGATATTGTTTAGGATTTAGGATTTCGTGCTTCGGATTTAAATAGCTACCGCCATCGGCATAGCCAAATATCTCTGAGCTGGCCCAAAGAGCCAGGTTTTAAATGACGGAATAAAGCTTAAGTTATACCAACAAGAGAGGTCTTCGGGGTTCGTTTTGAAAAAGAAGCAATCTGGGATCCTTGACAACGCGGCAGCGATGCCATGATTAGTTTAGGATATACTTGGCTGGATTGACGGGAACACCGTTGAGATGAACCTCATAGTGAAGGTGCGGGCCGGTACTTCGTCCGGTATCGCCCATTTCAGCAATAATATCTCCCCTCTTGACCGGCTCACCCCGCTTTTTTAAAATAGCTTTGAGATGGCCATAACGGGTTATCATACCGTGGCCGTGATCAATATCCATTGCTTTGCCCAAAAGACCTTTTCTGCCGGCAGATTTTACAATTCCGTCGGCAGGCGCGATTATCTTGGTGCCTTCTCTATTGGCGATATCAAGCCCTTTGTGAAGTTCTTTCCGGCCCGTGAAAGGTGAATTTCGATACCCGAATCGAGACGTCATCCATCCCTTGACAGGTCGAATGGCGGGCGTAGATGCCAGAAGATTTCTCTGGCCTTCAAGCGCCTCCAAAAGGGATGAAAAATTGTTCTTTTGATTGGAAGTCGCAAGATTCAGGTCATCGACCTGTTCATGCATCTCTCTGAGCAGACCGGTCTGTCTTTTTGCCAAATCGACATCGGTTGCCAGGTCTTCCGGTATGGAACCACCAACCCCAAACAGACTCTCCTGATCGTTTTGCTGATCAAGATTGGCGATCACCCTGATCTTTTTTTCAAAATTATTAAGGGTCACCAGCTTTGATTTCAGCTTGTTGATCTCGGAGGTAAAGGTTTGAATTTGGGCATGTTGACCGGCGATGATATCCTTTTGATCACTGATCTGGTTTTGATAGGCTTGGTTGACAAAATCGACCGTTCTGAGCTGATGATAGTCATAAAACAAATAACCCAGGACTGTCAGAGCGATAAAGCCCACGGCAGCGGAAAAATAAATCAGACCGACAGGAACCGAAATCTGACTGGCCCGTGACCCGGTGTTACTCAAAACGAAAAAGGATATTTTTTTCATGACTATTTTCTCTGAAATCACCCGATTAAAGACGGAACGATATTACCTTGGCCATATTTTCAATATATTAGAGAGCTTTTAAGCCCATTAAAACACGTTAAAGATAATTTTACCACGATTAAAACAGCGTGTCAAGCATGGGCTGCTTTCCATGGACCCGGCACGACAGAATCAGGATAACCCTTCAATTTAGCCGGTAAATGTACTTTCCATGAAGCACCGACGCCGGGAAGATGCTTCATGGACCCGGTTCGGATCAAGCAATACCGAGTTTATACTTGAGTGCTTTCAGCGTATTGAGCATGAGCATGGTAATGGTCATGGGGCCGACTCCCCCTGGAACAGGCGTAATATAACCGGCAATCTCCTTGGCTGCGTCAAAGTCCACATCGCCCTTCAAAATGGCGACCATTTTACCAGGATTCTTTACGCTGGGCTTTTCGCCGACACGGTTCACACCGACATCGATAACACAGGCGCCGGGTTTGATCCATTCCGGTTTTACCAATCCGGGAACTCCAGCCGCAACAATTAGAATATCAGCGCGTTGACAGTGTGCGGCAAGATCCTTGGTACGGGTATGCACCACTGTAACGGTGGCGTTGGCACCCGGTCCCTTTTGGACCATCATATTGGCGATGGGCTTACCGACAATATTAGATCGGCCGACAACAACCACTTCAGCACCACTGGTTTCAACACCGGCCCTTACAATCATCTCTTGAATACCAAAGGGTGTGCAGGGAGGAAATCTAACCTCATCGCCGCCAATCATTAGCCGACCGACATTTACAGGATGAAATCCGTCCACATCCTTGTCCGGATCAATGGCATTGAGTACTTTTTTTTCATTGATATGCTTGGGAAGCGGCAGTTGAACGAGAATACCGTTGATGGAGTCATCATTGTTATACTTGTCGATCAAAGCCAACAGGTCCTCTTCTGAGATATCAACCGACTGGCTGTCCTGAATCTCCTTGAAACCGACTCTGTGTGCTGTTTTAATCTTCAAGGTGACATAGGATATGGATGCGGGGCTCTCGCCGATAAGAATGGTGACCAGACCTGGAACAACTCCATGTTTTTCTTTGATTTCAGCTACTTCTGCTGTTATTTCCTCCAAAATTTGTTCGCGAATCTCAGTCCCTTTGATCAGCGTTGCTGTCATGATGGCTCTCCTTTCCTAAATGAATAATTGATAGTAAAACGGTTTTATTGCAAGAATCGGATCCTGTCAAGTCATTGCCTAATTTGACATGAATCACACCGGGTATGGCATCTGCATCAATCCGGCAGTTTCATCGAACCCACACATGATGTTCATGTTTTGAACAGCTTGTCCTGCAGCACCTTTTACCAGGTTGTCGATGGCGGAAATCAGGATGACCCGCCCATGTTTTTCATCCAGCTTGAAACCTATATCACAGTAATTGGTTCCTCTGACATGATGGGTTTCCGGCAGGCTTCCTTCCGGGCAGATACGCACAAAAGGGCTCTGTCCATAACATGCATCGAGGCAATCCCGAATGTCGTCCCTTGTCACGTGGCTTTGTATCTCTGCGTACAGGGTCGTCAACATGCCTCGCGTCATCGGCACCAGGTGGGGCACAAAAAGAACACTCATAGACTTTCCGGCTTCACGGCTTAAAATAGCATCGATTTCCGGACTATGACGGTGTTCGGCTACTTTATAAGCCTTGAAAGAATCGTTGACCTGGCAGAAGTGAGTACCGAGAGACAAGGATCGCCCTGCGCCGCTGACCCCTGATTTGGCGTCTATGATAATTGACCGCACATCAATCAATCCGTTCCGTAGCAGTGGAACAAGTGGTAAAAGTGCGCTGGTGGGGTAACAGCCCGGGTTCCCGATCAGGATAGCTCCCTGGATAGCTTCTCTATAAATTTCACTCAAGCCATAGACGGCATCACCCAGCAGTTCTTTTGCTGTATGGCGTTGATATACGGATTCATATAGAGCGGGGTCATCAAATCGAAAATCGGCGGAGAGATCGATGACGCTTTTCCCTCTGTCAATCAGTTCAGGAATAATGGTCATGGGTACCTTGTGCGGAAGTGCCATAAATATCACCTGACAAGCATCGTCCACTCTCTCCATGGAAAGTGATTCACATACCAGTGGCATGCGGCCTTGCATCGCCGGGTAAACAAGATCGAATCGGACACCGGCGTACTGGCGCGATGTCAGAAGCGTCAGGGTTACATGGGGATGCCCGGAAAGAATTCTCACGAGTTCCGCGCCGGCATAACCGGTTGCCCCTATGATACCAACGTCAATCATTTTTTTCCCCTGGTTTGTCATGTGTTTATTAACCTTTTCTAACCCTTCCGTATATCCCCAACCAATTCTTTGATAATCGACATTACATTGCGCCCTCTCTCCCGCGCGATACGATGCGCATCGTCGACAAGACGCTCTGCCTGTTGGCCCAATTCAGAAATGGGCGGCATCACCATCCCATTTTTTTCATAGTGCCAGGCCAGAAGCCGCATGGCGAGCTTTTGTTCTTGTTGTCTGATAAATCCCATACGAGTAGCCTTTGGCTGTCATTAGTCCTATCGGACGACATTTGCCCTGATGGGCGTCATTTACACTTCGTGTGACATTTGCGCTGCGCACGTAATTATGCCCTGCGGGCGTCATTGATCGTCATTTGTCCTGCGGACGACATTAGCGCTGCGCGCATAATTTATTGTGGCTAATAGCCTCTCAACACAGAACCCACCTAAAACCTAATACCTAAAACTTGAAACGATCTTATTTACGCCTATAATTGACTGTTGTTCCATCCATGAAATCTAATGTACTGCTTTAACTCTGTTGTCCTATCCCGCTACATATATTCAATATTACATCGACCAGAATCGATCTGGGCGGTTGCCCCGAAGATTTGAGATACATGTCCGCCCGGCCCAGAATTTTCAGCGTGTCAAGAAGCTCTGCAGCATGAAACGTCATCGCTTTCTGCATCAGCTTATACACGGGGTAGGCATTGTTCGGGTTCGGTGCAATCAAAAGGTCGGTACTTGCCGCTCTTTTTTTTGGCTCACCGGTCACCTCCTGATCACCCTCAAGCGAGCGGTCCCAATCCGCCAGCTGATCTTTGAGAGCCGTGTCATGGGTTTGAATCAGGGGCATGACCTGGTCCCGGAAGGTATTGTAGGACATACCGGCCTGCCAGACACCGCCGATAGATGCGCTTGCAAAGTGCCTGATCACAATCAGTCGCCTGACCAGATTAATGGCCGCCGCTAAAAGTTGCAGTTCATGATAGCCGTTTGAAAGCAGTGAATCCATGTAGAACAAGGTGTTTCCAACATCTTTTTCCGACAGGGCATTCGTAAATGCATAAACCGGGTCCTGCTTGGTTCGCGCCAGGGCAAACGAAATATCCTTTACGGTGATACTTCTCCTATCGCCTACATAATCGATAAGCTTGTTGAGGTTATTCTGAAATGTTCGGATATCAAACCCGGTCATATCACAGAGTGCCTCAAAGGCTGAAGATTCCAGCGTTTTATCGTGTTTTGAAAGAAGGCCTTGCATACTTTCCCTGAGAACGGCATCCTGTGCTACCCTGTCCGCTTGCCGATCACCCTGTGGCACGGAACAGTCAACCACCAGTCCAGCCTTTTCCGTGACCTTGTAGAGCCGTCGACGCTTATCGACAGCTGCAGCCGTCATGATCAAATAATGCTTGTCCGGGAATTTATCTGCCAGGGCCGCTATCAGTATTTCAGCGGCATCACCGGACATTGACTGCCCTTTCCGGGCCTTGTCCGACGGGGCTGTTTCTTTCTGCGTTGTAGAAAAAAGGGAGCAGTCCAGCAATGACACAACCTTGCCGCTTTCCAGAAGCGCATAAGTGTTCAGGCTCTGGACAGCGGCAAGGACGTTCTCATGGGTTCCTTCCCAGGCTTCATAACTGTATTGCCTGGATGAGCCGGGTATGAGAAAGGCCAATATGGTTTGCAGCGCCGTCTTGGTCAACACTTCCTCGCCGTAAAGCAAGAAAACCGGACAGCCAAGCGATCCTTTATCCTGCGTTAAACGCTTTAAGTGTCGTTGAACCTCGTTGTGCTTGATAACCGTCAATTGAGTTCTTTGAAAAGCAGATGATATATAAAAAGACCGATACCGATGGTGATGGCACTGTCGGCAACATTAAATGCCGGCCAGTGAAGATTCTTTACATAAAGGTCGAGAAAGTCGATCACTTTTCCAATGCGGATTCTGTCTATGATATTACCGATAGCCCCTCCCATGATTAAGGACAGGCCCCATTCCATAAATCCCTGGCCGGGCGGTGTTTTGACATAGAGAAAGAAGATCAGGCCCATGGCCACCACCGATGAGATCAGAAAGAAAAGGTGTCGCAGTTCCGAAGGGCTGCCGGCTAGAAAACCAAATGCGCCACCCGGATTATAGATGTGTGTCAAATTAAAAAATCCCGGAATGACGGATATTGTCTGGTGTACAGGGACTGTTGATACAATCAGGGCCTTCACAAACTGGTCCATGATACAGATAGTTCCGGCAATCAGCAGCAGCCTGACGTACCGATTTCTTAAAATTGATAACAGGGAACCCCCGGCCTTTGTGTTCATTTTAATTTTTCCTTGTTCCCAACCAATTCCGGATAAACCGTTTGGTGTACAATATCCAGTCTGCCTGTCGCGGGAAAAGGATTTTATCACGAAATCACGAAAGTACGAAATCACTAAAAAGAACATGAATTTTTTCGTGTTTTTCAGTTTTCGTGTTTTCGTGATTGCTTTTATCGCGTTACCACAACGGGCATAAACATTTCAATGATGCGACATAAAAACTCAAGTGATATCTAAGGTCTCCATGATACCCACGCAACGATCACAGATGGTAAGAAAGTCCTCATTTGACCCAACAGAGGGGCTGTGCGTCCAGCACCGCTCACACTTCTTGCCCTGTGAAGGCGCCACTTCTATGCTGAGACCCTCTATCTCTTCGCTCTGAAAAGCATGTTCGCCCAAGGAGTCCTGAGTCAGGTCTGCCTGGGAGACAATGAGGATAAAACGCAGATCCGCTGCATATGGCTTCAATGTCTTATAGGATTCCGGGTCTACAGACAATGTCACAGCTGCATCCAGAGGATGGCCGATCAACTTCCGGGTTCTAGCTTCCTCAAGCGCTTTGGTGACTTCGCCGCGGATATCGAGCAACAGTTTCCAGTTCTGGGCCAGTGCTTCATTTTTCCATACGGTCTCCGCCACAGGGAGGTTCTGCAGATGGATACTCTCCCCTTCTTCATTCCAGCCGGGCATATATTTCCAGATTTCCTCAGCCGTGAATGGCAGAATCGGGCTCATCAGTCGTCCCATGGCGTCCAGAATGGCGTGCATGACGGTCTGGGCGCTTCGTCTTGCCACGGATGCAGGTGGGAAAATATAAAGACGGTCTTTCAGGATATCCAGATAAAAAGCCGAGAGATCCAGGGTACAAAAATTGTAAAGTGCATGATAGATTACATGAAATTCATAGTTATCGTAAGCACTGCGCGTTTTTTCGATAATTCCATAAAGTCGATGCAGCACATATTGATCCACCTCCAGCATTTCGTCATAGGCGACGCTGTCCTTTTCAGGATCGAAGTCATACAGATTTCCGAGCATGAAACGACTTGTGTTTCGAATACGACGGTAGGCATCACTGAGCTGCCGCAATATATTTTCAGAAATGCGAATATCATCCCTGTAATCGGATGCCGCTACCCAGAGACGTAAAATTTCCGCGCCGTATTTGTCGATAACTTTCTTGGGTGCAATCACATTCCCAATCGATTTGGACATTTTACGGCCATCGGCATCCACCACAAACCCATGGGTTAAAACAGATTTATAGGGCGCGCTTCCCCGGGTGCCCACCGCGGTCAAGAGTGAACTGTGAAACCAGCCCCGGTGCTGATCGCTTCCCTCCAGATAGAGTTCCGCGGGCCATCTCAGATAATCCCGGTCTTCCAGTACGGCAGCATGGCTTACACCGGAGTCGAACCAAACATCCAGAATATCGGTTTCCTTGACAAATGCTTGCCCCCCACAGCTTTCACAGGTTGCGCCTTGGGGAAGTATTTCACTGGTATCTCTTTCAAACCAGGCATCAGCACCGTGCTCTTCAAACAATCGAAACACGTTGTCGATCATCTCCTGGTTCAACAGCAACGTTTCACAGTCACTGCAATAAAAAGCCGCTATGGGAACCCCCCAGGCACGCTGCCGGGAGATGCACCAGTCCGGACGGTTTTCAATCATGCCGGATATGCGGTCTTTGCCCCAACGCGGTATCCACGTAACATTATCGATGGCTTTCAAGGTTTTTTCTCTCAGACTGGTTTTGTCCATGGAGATAAACCACTGGGGAGTCGCCCTGAATATCACAGGCTGTTTGCATCGCCAGCAGTGAGGATAGGAATGTTTTATGGTTTCACTGGCCAGCAAGGCTCCTGTTTCATTCAATTTTTCATTGATGGCTTTATTGGTGTCAAAGACGAAGCCACCCTTGAAAAAGACGACGTCATCGGTAAAACGACCATCATCGTCCACTGGAGAATACGCATCCAGGCCGTATGCCATTCCCACTTCGTAGTCTTCCCGACCGTGACCCGGTGCTGTGTGAACACAACCGGTTCCCGCTTCAAGAGTGACATGGTTCCCGATTATCAACATGGACTCCCTGTCATAGAAAGGATGGTGGCATTTTTTTTGCTCCAGCGTTGCCGCCTTAATTTCGGCAAGAATTGTATAGTCGGAAATACCGAAAGTCTGCATACAGTTTTCCACCAGTTCCCTGGCAAGGATATAAACATTATCATTACCGACATCCACAGCCGCATAAACAAAATCAGGATGCAGGGCGATGGCCAGATTTGCGGGTATGGTCCAGGGTGTCGTCGTCCAGATAATGACCGATACCGTCTTGCCCTTGAGTGCTGTGATTTCGTCATCCAAGGTATCGATCATGGGAAATTTGACATAAATGGATGGGGAGGTTTCATCATGGTATTCGATTTCGGCCTCGGCCAGGGCGGTTTGACAGCTGCAGCACCAGTGAATCGGTTTTTTACTTCTGAAAAGACCGCCGTTGAGCCCAAACTTCAGGCATTCGGTGGCGATAATCGCTTCGTAGCGATATTTCATGGTCAGGTATGGGTTCTGCCATTCACCCATGACCCCCAGTCGCTTGAATTCTTCCCGCTGTATATCAATCCATTTTTCGGCATACGCTCGGCACTTGCGACGGAAATCAGCCTGGGAGATTTCCTTTTTCCTGTCACCCATTTCCTTGTCGACATTATGCTCGATGGGCAGACCATGACAGTCCCATCCCGGCACATAAACGGCATTGAATCCGGACATCTGACGCGAGCGGACGATAATATCTTTCAGTATCTTGTTTAGGGCTGTACCTATATGAATATTGCCGTTGGCATAAGGAGGACCGTCATGCAGGATAAAAGGTTCCCGATCCCTGGATTCCTCACGGATTCTGTCATAAAGGTTTAAGGCTTCCCATGCAGCGAGCTGTTCCGGCTCACGAACCGCCAGATTCGCTTTCATGGGAAATTTTGTCTTCGGCAAGTTCAGGGTTTGTTTGTAATCCATCCATACCTCCATAAAATCACTGCGTGATTTTATCATACGCGGCTTTGCCGCTTTTATTATATAGTGTCCGTCCAGAAATAGGAATTTTCACGTTATGCCAAGGCGGACGGAAGATTTAACCCGCAGGAATAGTACACTATATTGAGGAGCTAAATCATGTCGCCCAACGCCGGCAGAGCGTGAAAAGACCCTTTGTGGATGGGCACTATTTAGTTTAACCCGACAGCTGGTCTTTGCCATCACCGTCCGAGCATTTAACTTCAAACAAGCTATCAGCTATGAGCTATGAGCTACTTGTGGGGGTCATGCCCCCTTCCATTACCACTGATCCAACGGACAGATAAGCATACCCTTTTTTCACCATCATTTCAAAGTCAGGAATCATACGCCTGCCGTCCATTATGAGATAAGGCGGCTTCACCGACTCTTCGATAGTCCGGGAAAGCCCCCGAAATTCTTCGCAGTCCGAGGAAATAAACAGGGCATCCGATCCTTCGATAGCCGACCTGGCCGAGTCAAGATACACTATTTTTTCGAACAATACATTTCTGGAAGGATCAAATTCAATTTTGGCTGCATCATTGGCCAGGGGATCGTAGGCCCTTATAGACGAAACACCTTTCCCCAGCAGGCGTTCAATGGCCTTGATGGATGATGCGTCACGCATGTCATTGGTGTTTTTCTTGAAAGCCAGTCCCAGTACGGCAATGGTCTTGTTATTGAATTGGAATCCGCTTTCGGTGATGGCGCGATCCACCAGATACACCTTCTGGTTTTCATTGACCTCAAAAGAAGCTTCCAGCATCTTTGTGTCCACGTTCACCCGCCTCAATTGGTATATCAGGGAGGCAATATCCTTACCAAAGCAGCTTCCACCCGCGCCGTTACTGACAAAGGAGCCCCAGGTGCTGATGCGTTTGTCCGCCGTAACGCCAAGCCGCAGATCATCGATCTTCACATTCGGTATTTTCTCACCCAGTTTCGCACCAACACCGTTCCAGAACGATATATAGGTCAGAAGCATGGTATTGGCCACATACTTTATGGCTTCGGCCGTTTCCGGAGATGTTTCGATATATTTGGTCTGTACATGCCGAACGAATTTGGAATAAACCTGCTGCAGAATGATAAAATCTTCGGCATCATTGCATCCCACGATGATCCTATCCGGTTTTCTGGCCTCAGGCACCGCTGTCCCCTCGGCCAGAAACTCAGGATTGGAGGCCACACCAAAATTTTCGACCTTGTGGCTATCCAGAACCGATTTCAGGTGACTAGCAGTACCGATAGGCACGGTGCTTTTGTTGACGACCACGACCCGCCTCAGGTCTTTTCGCCTGTGCAGGCTCTTGGCGATGTCTTCAAGGGCAGCATCATAATAGGTCAGGTTGGTAGAACCATCCAGGTTTGGAGGCGTAGGCAGACACAGGAAAAGAACATCCGTTCCCTCGATGATATCCGACATGGTCGTAGAAAAGAAAAGGTGTTTCCCATAAACTTTTCGGATACTGTCGGCCAATCCGGGCTCATTGACATATTGAACGATCCGGTCTGTATCCCCACTGGCGAATGCCTCGATTTTCTTTTCATCAATATCATAGGCAATTACTTCATGACCGAACTCCGAACAAACCGCTGCATGAACAAGCCCGACATACCCTGTACCGGCTACGATAATTTTCATGATAACCTCTTTTTTTAAGCTGTAAGCCATAAGCTGCAAATAGCTTAATGCTTACAGCTTAAAGCTGATCTTCAACAAAACGATTTTTATATCCCAATTCCTTTGAATAGACAAGAAAAGATTGGTATTTGCCCAAGTGTTACCTTATATGGTATACATTATCGCCTCAAGTCTCAATCCCAAGCGGTTAGAATAGCGGATGGCTTGTTTCATTACCTTGGCTGTAATAATTGTGCCTTTTGGAGCAAAAAAAAATAGGAGCAATCACGAAAACACGCACGAAGTATCCGTACAGGATAAATCTTAAAAACACGAAAATTTTCGTGGTCTTTTTCGTGGTTTCGACCTTTCGTGATTTCGTGATAAAATAATCTTTTTCTTTTCGGATTATCCGGCTTGAAAGAACATACACATTGAAAACACGTTTTCCAGCATCCATCTCTTTCGGTTCCGGCCTTTTCATGGCACAGGTAATCGCAACGGTACAGGTATTCACCAGCAACCTGGCGCTTCATGGGAAAATGTCCTGGCTTGCCCATGCCGGGTACCACACGGTTCCCAACCAAAAGATTTTGCCGACACTCAAAATGATAGCCCCCGCTTTCAATGGCGGGCTCTTTTTTACCCTCACTGTCGGGGTGGGAATTTCACTGATGTCCCTGGCGTGTGTATGGACCTGGAAATACCCGTGCCGATTGAACAAGGGTTTTCTATTGGTCTTTCTCGGGCTGTGGGCAGCGTCGATAACAGCCATTAACCGGCATGGCTTTGTACTCATGCCTACCCTGGATGCCATCCTCATTCCCGCTGTTGTAGCTACGCTCTTCCTGGTGCTGAGCCCGAACGACCTGGAACGAGGTTCCCGCTTGACCCTGTTGCTGCATTTCCCGGCTATTTTGCTGTTGGCCATTATCTGGTCGACACAGATGAACCCTGGTCTCTATTCCAATATCAGAGACAACATTTTATTGTCGAATACCCCGGGCGTACACGTGAACGACTTCTATTATCATTATACCCTGTACCCGGCCGAAACCTTTCGCAGCCTCAATCAAAAACTGATCAAGACGTATCATTTATCGGAAATAGAAAACTCCCGGGATCATAAAAGGTTGAAACGAAAGCTCGCCGGCTATGACTACTTTCTAATCAGTGAAAAAATAAAAGCAGATGTAGAAATCACCGTCGAAAAGGGGCACATACGATTGTCCGGAGATCAACAGGCAATTGTAGAGACGGATCTGAAGAATTTTTTCAAAAATACGCGACAAATACTGCAGGATCTATCCAAAAGCAATGACGCCTATATCCATTTTCGCACGGCGACATCCATATCATTGTTGGTGGGATTTCCCCTGTTACTCTATTGGCTGCTCAACGGGTTGCTGTTCCAGGGCTTCTCCTTTTTCCTTGGCAAACAGACATCTGCCATTGCCGGCATCATTACCTGCTGCCTGTTAGGCGCCCTGATGTTCCTCCTGATGCCTCAGGGGGATAAAAAAGATCTCACAGATGACAGTCTTCCTGAAATGCTTGTATCAGAAAACTGGAAAGACACGGTCAGGGCACTCAAGCAGATCGAAGCAAAAAATATCGATCTTCATCAATTCCATTTAACGCAAGACCTGTCACAGCATCCATCTATACCGGTTCGATACTGGTTGGCCAGGGGTCTCAGTGTCGGAAAGCACCCCGATGACGAAGCTCACCTGATCACCCTCATGCAAGATCCTCATCCCAATGTGGCATGTCAGGCGCTTTACAGCATCGGAAAGAGAAAATTCCGGAAAGCCACGCCAAAACTTTTAAAGATCATCGAAAGGTCTGATCACTGGTATGTCCAGTTATACACCTATAACGCACTGAGGAAACTGGGTTGGAAACAGATCGTATCAAACTGAAAACAGTGGGACTCTCCATGGCGGCTATTCTGGCAGTCGAATCTCTCGCCACGCTCCTGAACACTCATGGAGCAGCGCCCATTCTCATCGTGGGTGGCGCCAGGAGTCTCGAAATCATACTCCTGTTGGGGATCTGTTGTGTGGCAGAGTCAAATGGTATCAGGGCCCTGGGTATTCTCCCGAAGCGGATCCTACCCGGCCTGTACAAAGGCTTTTTCTGGTCGGCAGGCTTCGGGGCGATGGTCGGTCTGGTGGCGGTCATTCTGATAATGGCCGGT